>Ga0070668_100000619_pt1 | contig 23845 bp, 19 predicted proteins | sample KBSS43metaG_FD_64661 | JGI IMG/M metagenome (GOLD analysis project Ga0070668, IMG submission 64661) | Switchgrass rhizosphere microbial communities from Kellogg Biological Station, Michigan, USA - KBS S4-3 metaG | ecosystem: Host-associated > Plants > Roots > Rhizosphere > Soil ...
CGCAACCCACCCGACCAGCTTGGACACTCCCGCCCCGAACCCGACCCAGCGCAAGCAGGCCCAACCCACACCCCGCAACCCACCCGCCAAGACAGGTGACGCTCTGTGGATATCGAGCCGAAAGTGTCAGACCCGGATGCTTCACTGACGCCCACCCACAGGGGTGGGGTGGGGAGGGCATCCGGGCCGCAGCGGACCTCGATGACGAAAGGCCAGTAGACACTTCGCCCCGAACCCGTCCCGGCGCAGGTACCGACAGTTCGGAATCGAGGCCTCCGGAGCCGCCCACTGTGGATACCGAGCCGAAAATGTCAGACCCGGATGCTTCACTGACGCCCACCCACAGGGGTGGGGAGGGCATCTGGGGCGGGTAAGCCCAACACCCACGAGCCCGCGCGCAAATCGGACGACCGCCACCCACTGACCCTGCAGTCCAAGGCCTCAGGAGACGACGACCTGATTGCGACCCCCCTCCTTGGCCCGATAAAGGGCATGATCAGCACGAGCCAGCATCTGATCGAGGCTGACATCGGCCGCCTCCAACCGGGTCAGCCCCACACTGATGGTCACCCGCAGCGCCCCCGCCTGGGTGTCGATCGGTGAATCGGCAACCGCCCGCCGCATCCGCTCGGCCAGCCCCGCCGCCGCACCGTCGTGGTCGGGCAGCACGACCGCGAACTCCTCACCTCCGTACCGCCCGAGCACGTCCGACTGCCGGATCGCCCCTCGCACCCGATTGGCGACCGCCCGGATCACCTCGTCGCCGACGCCATGCCCGTACGCGTCGTTGATGCTCTTGAATTTGTCGATGTCCAGCATGGCCGCCGCGAGGGCCCGGTCCCCGCGGACCGCCGATGACACCATGGCTCCGGCGATGGCGTAGAAGTGCCGGCGGTTGTGCTGGCCGGTCAGCTCGTCGGTGGTGGCCAGCTCCTGCACCCGGCTGAACAGGCAGGCGTTCAGGTAGGCGCTCATGCCCTGGGTGGCCAGCGCCGCCGCCACCTGCACCGCGCTCTCGTCGAAGGCGTCCCCGCCGAGCAACGCCACTCCCGCCCGGCCGTCGCGATGCTGCAACGGTACGGCGAGCACCATGGTGGCCCCGCCGAGCAATCCGCCCCAGTCCGGCGGCATCATCAGTGTCGGCACCGCCCCGACCGGCACCGGCGCCGGCACCCGCCCGCCGAGCGCCGCCGGATCCGCCTTGCCGGCCACCTCGATGATGACCGAGCCGTCCGGCCCGAGCAGGCAGCCGGCGGTCGCCTCCAGCTGGCCGGCGAGCGTGCCGAACAGGTGCCGCAGCAGCTGGGCGGGGTCGTGGATGTCGCTGAGCTCGGCCAGGCTGGCGCGCAGCATCTCGGCGAACGCCTGCTGCTGCTGGGCGGTGCGCACGGCCAGGTGCAGCTGGGCGGCCCGCGCGGTCTCCAACGACACTGCCACGTGGCTGGTCACCCCGGTGAGCACCGCGACGTCGTCGTCGGTGAAGATGCCCCGCGCCATCCGGCTGTCCAAGTAGACGACGCCCAGCGTGTTTCCTTTGAACCGGACCGGCACGACCATGATGCTCCGCAGCCCGTGCACGACCGCGCTGCGCGAGCCGAGCGCCGCGCCCTCCTCGGTGCCGGTCACCACCAGGGCCTCGCCCTCCGCCGCGACCCGGCGCACCAGCGAGGCGCCGTAGCTGGTGCCCGCCGCGAGGTCTTCGCCGGCGGCGCCGCGCCCGGCGAACTGCACCGGCTCCCCCGTGCTGTCGAGCAGGAAGAACAGTGCCCGCTCGGCGCCGAGGATGCGCAGCATCTCGTCGAGCGCCACCCGGGCCAGTTCTTGCGGGTCGAGCAGTGTCGCCGCGGCCGCGCCGACCTGCTGCAGCGCCTCGAGCCGGCGGTCCCGGCCGCCGTCGGACCGGCCGGCCACGACGGTACGGCGGGCGGTCGCCCCGCCGTCGTCCACGCCGAACTCGGTGCGCGCCTGCCGCCGGCGCAGCTCCCAGCCGTGCTGCGCGGCCAGCCCGAACGCGACGCGGGCCTGCCGGTCGGCCTCGTTGACCTGGCCGAGCGTCCGGAACGCGCGGGCCCGGAACCGGGCCGCCTCGAAGTGGGCCATCGGCGAGTCGGCCGCCCGGGCAGCCCGCTCCGCCTTGTCGCACCACTCTACGGCCCGCTTGGCGTCGCCCAGCTGCTGTGCCAGCGCCGCCTCGCCGATCAGGTAGGCCGCGTTCAGCAGCGGCGACCCGTGCCGTACCCGGCGCAGCTCGGTGACCGCGGCCCGGGCCGCGGCGATCCGCTGCGGCCGTTCCTCGTCGGTGGCGAGCCGCAGCTGGGCCAGCCGGCCGTGCTGCTGGAACGCGTAGAACCATTTGTGCTGGGTCATCATGCCGCGGTGGCGCAGGCCGAGGCCGCGGAACTCGGCGACGATCGCCTCGAACGGCGCGCCGAACTCGCCCTGCTCGACGGCCGCGCACAGGGCCGCGACCAGCATGTTGGCCCGCTGTACCAGGGTGCCTCGGCCGGGCAGTGCCGCGCGCACCGCGGCCAGGGCGGCGGCGGCCTCGCCGGGCCGCCCGCGCAGCGCCGGGATCATCACGGCGAGCATCCCGAACGACGTGGTCCAGGCGTAGGCCGGGTCGGACAGCCGGCTCAGCCCGCGTTCGTACTCGACGGCGCTTTCCCGCACGTAGCCGCGCAGCAGTTGGCGCAGCCCGAGCGCGGCGTGGCCGACCAGGAACTGGGCCGGGCCGAACCAGCGGGCGTGCCGGGTGATCACGTCGAGCCACATGCTGCCGTCGTCGAAGCCGCCGAACAGCCAGCCGCAGCCGCGCATCCAGTCGACGTAGGCGGCGAGGGCCGGGTCGCCGAGCGTACCGGCCATCCGGGCGGCCCGCTTGAAGCAGCGCTCGGCACAACCGCGCAGCTTGATCACCGCGGCGACGTAGCCGACCAGGGCGTACACCCGGACGTACTCGGGGCAGGGGCCGAGCCGGTTCACCGCGTACATGGCGCGCATCGCCAGCAGGCCGGCCTCGCGCAACCGCAGGCCGAGCGCGGCCGCGTAGCCGCCGGCGTCGAGGATGGTCGCCAGCGTCGCGAGGTCTTCCCGGCGGCGGCCGCGGGCCGTGCCGAAACCGCACCGGGTACGCCGGACGACCGCACCCGCGAACGCCGCCGCCAGCGCGCCGGCCAACCGGACCGGTGGGCGGCGCAGCTCGGTCAGCGCCTGCCGGGCCGCCGTGACCGCCGACTCGTCGTCCCAGACGGTGTGGTGCAGCTCGATCCGGGTGATCAGGAGCCGGGCCCGGGCCCGTCGGTCGGGCTCGCCGGCCAGGGCCCGGTCGACGGCCGCGCCGGCGTCGGCGAACCGGCCGGCCCGCAGGTAGGCCACGGCGAGCGGGTGCAGCACCGCGGAGCCGGCCCGCGGGTCGTCGGCGAGCACGTCCTCAAGATAGTCGATCGCCTCGGCCGGCGCCTGGTCGTCGAGGGCCCGCAGTCCCGCGGCCAGGCTGCTGCGCCGCCGCGCCCCGGCCGGCGCCGCGGCACCGGCCCGGCGGTGGTGGCGGGCGACCGCGTACACGTGGTCGGCGTCGCGCAGCGATTCGGGCAGGGTCTCCAGGGCCGCGGCGAGCGCGGCGTGCAGCCGGCACAGCCGGTCGTGGTCGGCGTCGTCGAGCAGGGCCTCGCGCAGCATCGGGTGCATGAAGGCGTACCAGCCGCCGGCCCGGGCCTCCAGGACCCGGCGGTCGACGGCCGCGCCCAGGGCGGACACCACCGGGCCGGCGGAGCCGCTCGCGGCGATGAGGATCTCCGGCCGGAACCGGGCACCGGCGACCGCGGCGATGACGAGCACGTCGCGGGCGGCGTCGGCGAGGGTGGCCAGGCGGGCGGCGAGCAGCGCGCGGATGCCGGCCGCGGCGGGCAGGGCGGCCGCGCCGGCCTCGTCGAAGTGCCATGTCCCCCAGAGCGGGGTGAGCAGGCCGGCGTCGAGCAGCCGCAGCAGGTAGGTGACGACCGCGAGCGGCGAGCCGTCGGTGCGGGCCGCGACGTGCCCGGCCAGCTGCGGGGTGACGGCCGCGCCGGGCAGCCGGGACGCGACCAGGTCGGTCACGGCCGCGGCGTCCAGCGGCGCGCAGGTGATCTCGAGGTCGGCCGGGGCCGCCGGGGTGCCGGCGCCGTCCTGCTCGGTGAGCAGCACCAGCAGCGGGAGGCCGGGCAGCTCGGGCCGGAGCCGGGTCAGCACCTCCCGGCTGCCCGGGTCGAGCAGGTGCGCGTCGTCCAGCACGAGCAGGAGCCCGCCGGTTCGCCGGGCCAGCTCGGCCAGGAACGTCGCCACGGCGGCGAAGACGTGCTCGTCGCGGGGCTCCGCGCCGGAGCGGGCCGGGTCGCCGAGGAGCTCCGCCAGGCGGGTGAAGCGCCGCGCGAGCAGGGCCGGGCCGGCCGCCTCGGCAGCCTCGCGAAACCACTGCCCCGCGGCGGCACCGCGAACCGACGGCACCGCGGCGGCACCGCGAACCGACGGCCCGGCCTCGCCCCGCGTCAGGTGGCCGTCGACCGCGTCGCGCAGCGCGGCCATCGGCAGCGCCTCGTCCGGCGCGCAGGTGGCGCGCAGCACCAGGGCGCCGTCCGCGCCGAGGGCGGCCTCCTCGGCGAGCCGGCTGCGGCCCGAGCCGGCCGGGCCGCGGATCACCGCCACGCCGCCGTGCCCGTCGCGGGCCTGCCGCCAGCGTTCGGCGAGCCGGTCGCGTTCGGCGTCGCGCCCGCGCAGCGGCCAGCGGGTGGCGGCCGGTTCGGCGGCGGCCTCGCCGCCCGGGCAGGCGCGCAGCGCGTCGAGGAACGCGGCCGCGTCCGGGTAGCGGTCGTCCGGGTCCTTGGCGAGCAGCCGCAGCACCACCGCGGCCAGGGCCGGGTCGAGGGCGGGGCACAGCGCCGCCGGGTCGGGCACCGGCGCGGTCAGGTGCAGCCGCAGCAACTCTCCCACGTCGGCGGCCTCGAACGGCAGCCGGCCGGTGAGGCACTCGTAGAGGACCACGCCGAGCGAGTAGAGGTCGGAGCGCCCGTCGACCGGCCGTTTGAGCATCCCGGACTGCTCGGGCGAGGTGTAGAGGAAGGTGCCGACCGCCTGGTCGCCGGTGTCGGCGGCGGTGCCGTCGCCGAGCAGGGCCAGGCCGAAGTCGATGAGCTTGGCCGGCCCGGCGGCGGGCAGCATGATGTTGGCCGGTTTCACGTCGCGGTGCACCAGGCCGGCCCGGTGCGCGGCGGCCAGGCCGCGGCCGAGCTGGGCGGCGAGCTCGACCACCCGGTGCGGTGGGAGCGGGCCCTGGGCGAGCTGGTCGGCGAGCGAGCCGCCGGCGAGGTGTTCGAGGACCAGCGCGGGTACGCCCTCGAACAGGCCGGCCGCGTGGATGCGGGCCACGGCGGGGTCGTCGACGCAGGCGAGCAGGGCGGCCTCGCGCTGGAACGCGGGAAGCAGTGCGGTGTCGCCGTCGGCGGGGCGCTTGAGGGCGTACGTGCGGCCGTCGTGCCGCACCCGATGCACCACCGTGGTCGCGCCGCGGCCGAGTTCCGCCTGCACCTCGATCCCGGTCAGGTCGGCCGCGTGCCGGTCGTCCTCCGGTGCCCTTCCGGCCCTGGTCGTCACTCGCTCACTCCGCAGACTCGCTACCCCTTCCTGATCGGCATCCCGGCGGCCGAACTGACCGCCGGGCGGCGCGAGGCCCGGGAGCCGCTGCCGGCTCCCGGGCCCGCGATCAGCGAACCCCGATCAGTTTCTGCAGGTCAGCGCGGGTGATGTCGGCACCGGACTTGGCGAACGCCTGGGCGGTCGCCGCGGTCGGGTCCGGCGCGGGAACCGGTGCGCACTGCTTGTCGGACCGGTTGCCGTGCACCCGGGCCGGCAGGGCGCCGGTGTCCAGGTAGGCGGCGATGGTGTCGTCGGTGCACGCGACGCCGTTGAGCGAGCCCGAGTGCGTGGTGCCGCCGACGCCCTCGACCAGGACCGAGCGCGGGAACCGCTTACGCGCCTCGAGGCTGCCCCCGTACGGCGTGGCCGCGTCGTTGGTCTCGTTGATCAGCAGGATCGGCGGGACGTTGCGGCCGTCGATCCGCACCGGCGAGCCGACCTTGCCGCCCCAGTTCCGGCAGGGCGCGTTGTACCAGGCGTTGTTCCAGGTGAGGAACGGGTACTTCGCGTGGATCCGCCAGTTGTCCCGCCGCCACTTCGACCAGTCGAGCGGCCACTGGACGTCGGTGCACTGGGTGGCCAGGTACATCGCGTAGTTGTTGTCCGCACCCGGTGCGCCCGGCGCGGCGTACTGCTCCAGCAGCAGCGACGCGTCGCCGTCGTTGGCGTAGGCAGCGAAGGCCGCGGCGACGTCCGCCCAGCCGAACACGTAGTAGCCGGCCTGGACGAAGATGTCGTTCCACTCGTCCGGGCCGATCTTGCCGGCGGCCGGCGCGGTGCGCAGCTTCTGCTGGATCGCGTAGTACTTCGCCTTGATCGCCTTGGCGCTGGTGCCGAGGTGGTAGACCGAGTCGTACTTGGCCACCCAGGCGAAGTAGACGTCCATGTTCTTGTCGAACTGGACGTCCTGGTCCAGGTTGGCGCCGTACCACACCCGGGTCCAGTCGACGTTGCCGTCGAAGACCATCCGGCGCACCTTGTCCGGGTGCAGGGTGGCGTAGACCTGGCCGAGGTACGTGCCGTACGAGAACCCGTAGTAGTTGATCTTGGAAGCGCCCAGCGCCTTGCGGATGCTCTCCATGTCGTTGACCGTGTCGGTGGTCTTGACGTGGTCGAGCAGGGCGCCGCCGGCCTGGTCGCACGCCTTCGCGTACGCCTTGGTCTTGGCCAGCCAGGTCTGCTCCAGCTGCCGGGTGACCGGCACGAAGTACGGCCGGTTGTAGCCGGCGTAGTTGACGTCGCAGCTCAGCGCCGGCTTGCTGGAACCGACGCCGCGCGGGGCGAAGCCGATCCAGTCGTACTTGCCGCCGACGCCGCCCGGCACGAACTCACCGAGCACCGAGAGGGTCAGCCCGGACGCGCCCGGGCCACCCGGGTTGACCAGCATGATCCCCTGGTAGTCGGCGGCCGAGGACTTGTGCTTGATCCGCGAGACCTCGATCTGGATCTTCGTACCGCCGGGTTTCGCGTAGTCGAGCGGCACGGTCAGGAAACCGCACTCCGCGCCACGCTGCTGCAGGCCCGTGCTCGCGCACTTGCCCCACGAGATGGGTGGCGGCGTGTAGCCCCCATAGTTGCCGCCGCTGGTCGCCTGCGCGGCGGACGGGATCATGCCGCCGCCGATCACCAGCCCGACTGCCGAGGCGACGGTGGCCGCCAGGATTTTTCTCATCCCTTGCCTTTCGGTCCGTCCAGGTGCCGGATCGGGCACCGTCTCGCACCCTAACCATCCAGGCATGCACATGCGCCTAGCCGTTCCGGCGAGTTTCCGGGCCGGATCATCGGGGATCGGGGGCTCAGTCCGGAGGAAAGGCTGCCGATGGGGTGAAGGAGACATTCGCCGTCCCGGGGGCACAAGATGACATTCGTACGACGGTTGCGGTTGCCGGTCCGGCTGGGCGCGTCCTTCGCCCTCGTGCTGGTGCTGCTCGGCATCGTGGTGGCCATCGGCGTCTTCTCCCTGCAGAACCAGTCCGCCTCCGCCGGCAAGCTGCGCGACCTGCAGATCCTCATGCACCAGGTGGACGAGCAGAAGTACTACGACGGCGACGTCTCAGGCTGGCAGGTGGCGTACGCGTGGGACGCCTACCGGATCGGGGCGGCGAAGGCGGTCGACCCGGCCAGCGACAACCGGGCCGGCTTCCTGACCGACGCCGAGAAGCTGAAGACGCTGCTCGGCGACACCCGCACCGACCTGATGACCGACGCGGAGCGGGCCACCTTCGGCACGGCCCGCGAGCTCTGGGACAAATTCTTCGAGTACGACACGCGGATCGCCGGCCTGTACGCGGAGGGCAAGGCGAAGCAGGCCGACGACCTGATCCTGGGCGACAGCTACGACGTCTACTTCAAGATCGTCGAGGCGACCGACGCGCTCGTCCGGTCGGTGACCGGCCGGGCCGACGCGGCCGCCACCGAGGCGCAGCACGCGGCCGGCACGGCCCGAAACATCATGCTCGTCGGCCTGGTCCTGGCCGTGGTCGCGGCCGTGCTGCTGACCGTGCTGGTCACCCGCAGCGTGGTGGGCCCGGTCGGCCGGGTGATCGGGGCGCTGCGCGCGATGGCCGGCGGCGACCTCGGCAGCCGGGTCGGCGACCCGGGCACCGACGAGCTGGCCGAGATGGCCCGGGCGGTGGACGAGGCCGCCGAGGGGGTACGCGGCGCGATCGCCGAGATCAGTGCCAACGCGCAGGACCTGGCGGCCGCCGCGGACACCCTGTACCGGGCGAGCGGGCAGATCGACGGGGCGGTCAACCACGCGTACGAGCAGGCCGACCTGGTGTCCGGCACGGCGAGCGGGGTGTCCGGCAACGTGCAGACGGTGGCCGCCGGCGCGGAGCAGATGGGCTCGTCTATCTCGGAGATCTCGCGCAACGCCGCGGACGCGGCCGGCGTCGCCGCGGGCGCGGTGACCGCCGCGCGGGACACCAGCGCCACGGTCAACCGGCTGGGCGCGTCGTCCGCCGAGATCGGCTCGGTGATCACCGTGATCCAGGCGATCGCCGCGCAGACCAACCTGCTGGCCCTGAACGCCACCATCGAGGCGGCCCGGGCCGGCGAGCTCGGCAAGGGCTTCGCGGTGGTGGCGTCCGAGGTGAAGGACCTGGCCCAGGAGACCGCGCGGGCCACCGAGGACATCGCCGCCCGGGTGGAGGCGATCCAGCGCGACACCGGCGAGGCGGTCGCCGCGATCGACGGGATCAGCCAGATCATCCAGCAGATCAGCGACTACCAGACCACGATCGCGTCGGCCGTCGAGGAGCAGAGCGCGACCACGCTGGAGATGAACCGCGGCGTGAGCCAGGCCGCCGAGGGTGCCACGGACATCGCCCGCGGCATCTCGGCGGTCGCCCAGAGCACCGCCACCAGCCGCGACGCGGTGGCCGAGGCCACCCGGGCGGCCGGTGAGGTGCACCAGCTGGCCGCCCGGCTGCGCACCGCCGTCGAGCGGTTCCGCCTGTGAGGCGCGGCGCCGTCAGGTGCGCTCGCCGGTGATGTAGCCGGCCAGGCTGCTCCGCTCGGTCTCCAGCTCGTCGATCCGGTTCTTCACCACGTCGCCGATGCTGACCACGCCGTGCAGGACCCCGTCCTCGACGACCGGCACGTGCCGGAACCGCCGCTCGGTCATCAGCCGCTCGACCTCCTCGACCGAGGCCTCCGGGGGCACCGACCGCACCTCCGCGGTGTGGATCGCGGTGACCGGCTCGGTCAGCACCGCGGCGCCGCGGGCGGCCAGCGCCCGCACCACGTCGCGCTCGCTGACGATGCCGTCCACCCGGCGGCCGTCCCCCGACACGATCACCGCACCGATCTTGTGCTCGGCCAGCACCGACAGCAGTTGTGTCACATCGGCCTCAGGCGGCACCGTGATCACCCGGTCGCCCTTGACGCGGAGGATGTCGCTGATTCGCACGGTCGCTTTCCCCTCTGTTGCCGATCCGCTCCGGCCCGGCCCGCGGCGGCCGGGGCCGCCACGATGCGAGGCATATGCCTAGATGCGTCCAATCATCGCGTGATGTCAAGAGCGACGTAGCCCGTCGGGAAAACCGCGCGGGAACGGATCGCCGTTCCCGGCCGTCGGAGGGCGGACAGCCGCGGCGACAGGCGGGCAACGATCAGGGGGTCCACGATGAACGAGGACGAGACCCGGCAACGGCTGGTCGACGCCGTTCCGGCATCGCCGGAGGCACCGGAACGGCCGCCCGGCCGGGCCACGGCGCGCCGGCGACGCCAGGTGGGCTCGGTGGTGCTGGTGGCGGTGGCCGGGGTGGCGGTGGCCGGTGCCCTGCTGAGCGTGCCGGCCCGGAACGGCCGGCCGGCGGACGCGGTCGCGCACCCGCAGGGCCTGACGGTGAGCTGGGACGGCCCGCTGAGCGCTCCGACCGCACAGCCGAGCCTGGGGCTCGCGGCCTCGTCCTTCCCGAACCCGGTGGTGTCCCAGGCGTACGTGACCGTCTCCCCCGGGCCGGACGCGAACGGCGGGCCGGACGGCGTTCCGCCGCGGGACGCGCCGCTGCCGAGCCCGGGCACCTGTCCCGAGTCGGTGGACCCGATGCGGCTGCCCATCCACAATCCCTGGGACGCCTCCACCTGGCCGCGACGGGTGACGGAGGTGACCCTGTGCCGGTACGAGCACAGCAGCGCGGACACCAGCGAAGGCCACAACCGGCTGACCCGGGGCCCGGTCGTCGGTGATCTGGCGGTGTTCACGGCGGCGCTGCGCAAGGCGCTGCCCCCGGTCCGCCCGATCGACCACATGGGCTGCCGGATCGTGAACCAGGGCCCGCCCTACACGATCGACGTCGTCTTCGTCACCGCGTCCGGCGGCACCGGCAAGGCGTACCTCATGCTCCGGATGCTGTGCGATCCGGTCTGGCCGCAGAACCCCGAACGCACCCTGACGGAGGCGGTCGACGCGGTCCTCGGTCCGCCGTACTGATCGTGCCGAGCCGATCCCTTCGGCTGATTGCGGACGGGAAACCTGATCGAAATGGTGGAGGGGGCGAGCAACGGGGCGGCGCGAAAGGGGCATGGCGTGGGACTCACCAGGCGCACGATCCTCAATGGAGCGCTCGGCGCGGCCGGACTGACCGCGGCCGGGACGGTGGCTCCGTCGGCCGCGGCCGCGAGCGGCGGCTCCGCTGCCGGGACGACGCTGGCCCGCACGATCGTCCGCGGGCCGGCCGGCACCGGCGGCTACGCGCGCCTGACCGCCGCGGGCGGCGAGCCGTTCCTGTTCCGGGGCGACCTGGCCGGCGTGTCCCGCCACACCCACCGCCACCGGCGGGCGCTGGCCTGCTTCGCGCAGCTCACCGACGTGCACGTGATGGATGTGCAGTCGCCGGCCCGGTTCGAGTATTTCGATCAGTACAGCGGCGTTCCCGGCCTGTCCGACTTCGGCAGCGCCTACCGGCCGCAGGAGCTGCTGAGCGCCCAGGTGGCGAACGCGATGGTGACCCAGTTGCGCCGGGTGCGGCGCGGCCCGGCGACCGGCGCGCCGGTGCGGTTCGCCGTGGTCACCGGGGACAACACCGACAATTGCCAGTTCAACGAGCTGCGCTGGTATATCGACCTGCTCGACGGCGGTGCGGTACGCCCGGACTCCGGGGATCCCGGGCGGTATGAGGGCGTGCTGGACGACGTGGCGCCCGACCCGTACTTCTGGCATCCGGAGAGCGGCTTCGGCCGGCCCAGCGCGGCGTACGGATTCCCGCGCGTACGCGGCCTGCTCGACGCCGCCCGCGCCCCGTTCCGGGCGGCCGGGCTGGACCTGCCGTGGTTCGCCGTCTACGGCAACCACGACGGACTGGTGCAGGGCAACCTGCCGAGCAACGACCTGCTCCGGCAGATCGCGACCGGCCCGGTGAAGCTGACCAGCCTGCCGCCGTCGATCCTGGCGGCACCGTTGCCCGCGCAGGTGCAGTTCCTGGTGGGGCTGATCCGGCTGGACCCCGCCGCGGTGGCGAAACAGCTGGCCGAGGGCGGCCGGCGCGTCGTCACGCCCGACGCCCGGCGCCGGATCGTCGACCGCGGCACCACCATCCGGGAGCATTTCAAGACCACCGGAGGCCCGGTCGGGCACGGATTCACGGCCGCGAACCTGGCCGCCGGCACCGCGTACTACACGTTCGACCGAGGGCCGGTGCGCGGCATCGTGCTGGACACGGTCACCAGCAGCGGCGGCCCGGACGGGTCGCTGGATCCGGCGCAGTTCGCCTGGCTGGAGGCGCGGTTGCAGGCCGCGAGCCGGCAGTGGCTGGCCCCGTCGGGCGAGGTGGTGCGCCGCCACGGCGGCGCCGACCAGTACGTGATCATTTTCAGCCACCACACCATCGCGACGATGACCAACGTGACCGACGGCACCGGCCGGCTCGGCGGCCCGCAGGTGCGGGAGCTGCTGCTGCGCTACCCGAACGTGATCGCCTGGGTCAACGGGCACACCCACCGCAACGAGGTGTCGCCGCATGCCCGCCCGTCCGGGGCGGCCGTGCGCGGCGGCTTCTGGGAGATCAACACGGCGGCGCACATCGACTGGCCGCAGCAGTCGCGCATCGTCGAGGTGGCCGACAACCTGGACGACACCCTGTCGATCTTCTGCACGATCGTCGATCACAGCGGCCCGATCTCCCCCGGCAGCCGGCTGACCGACACCGTCTCGCTGGCCTCGCTGTCCCGCGAGCTGGCCGCCAACGACCTGCCGAACCGGACCGACGCCCGCCGCGGCGAGCTCACGGATCGCAACGTGGAGCTGCTCCTGCCGGACCCGATCTCGGCGCGCAGCCGGAACGGCGTCGCGGTGGCCGCGGCGAGCTGAACCCTCGTACGTCGCGACGCAACCGTTGCGTCCTTCTCTCCGATCGGTTACTGTCGGCCTGACGTCGATACGGATCCGTTCCGTCGTATCGCCGGACGAAGCCGCCGATCCCGATCGGAGTTCCACCCGCATGACGCAGGTAGATGTCCGCGCCGAGCCGGTCCGTCGCCACGGCCTGACCCCGGCCGGCCCGCCGCGGAGCCTGCCGGCCTACGCGCGGCTGCTGTGGGCGCGGCGGACCTTCATCACGACCTATGCGGACGCCAGGGTCGCGGCGGCCCTGGGCGACACCCGGCTCGGCCTGCTGTGGCAGGTGCTGACCCCGCTGTTCAACGCCGCGCTCTACTACCTGATCTTCGGCGTCGTGCTCGACACCGAGCGGGGTGCCGCCAACTTCGTTCCGTACCTGTGCATCGGCGTCTTCCTGTTCGGCTTCACGCAGAGCATGGTGCAGGCCGGCGCGAGCGCGGTCAGCGCCAACCTGGGGATGATCCGAGCGCTGTACTTTCCCCGGGCCGGCCTCCCCCTGGCCGTGGCGGTGGCCGAGGTCCGCAACCTGATCGCGTCGATGGCGGTGCTGCTGGGCGTCGTGCTGCTGGCCGGCACGCCGATGAGCTGGCGGTGGCTCCTGCTGGTGCCCGCACTGGCGCTGCACACCGTCTTCAGCGCCGGGCTGGCCCTGGTCGTGGCCCGGCTCGGCGCCCGGCTCACCGACATCCGGCGGATGCTCCCGTTCATCATGCGGATCTGGCTCTACCTGTCGGCCGTGGTCTATCCGGTCTCCACGTTCACCGACTTCGCGCGGGGCTGGACCCTGCGGGCGCTCGAGGCCAACCCGCTGCTCGTCTTCATCGAGCTGGCCCGGCACGCCCTGCTGGACGGGGTGGAGCTGGCCGGACCGCCGGAACTGCTCTGGCTCGAGGCCGTCGGCTGGAGCCTGGTCGCCGGCCTGGGCGGATTCATCTACTTCTGGCGCGGCGAGCACGACTACGGCCGCACCTGACGAGTGCAACCTGTTCCAATTTGGGCGCCGCAGGGCCTTCGTCTGGGCATGCCGGACGGTATAGAGTCGCAAGAACGCGTTCTAGTTTTGGCTCAAGGAGCGACGATGCTGGAGTACAAGGAGCTCTACGTCGGTGGCAACTGGGCCGCCCCGGCGACCGACCGGCGGATCCACACCGTCTCGCCACATTCCACCCAACCTCTCGGCAGCACGCCCGAGGCCACCGAGCAGGATGTGGACCGGGCCGTCGAGGCCGCCCGCCGCGCGTTCGACGCCGGGCCCTGGCCGCGCACCGAGCCGGCCGAGCGGATCGCCGCGGTGCGCCGGTTCACCGACGCCTACCAGGCCCGGCAGGAGGAACTGGCCGAGCTGATCAGCACCGAGATGGGGGCGCCGCTCTGGTTCTCGCACGTCGGGCAGGTCGGCGCCACCCTGATGGCGCTGGAGGCCTTCCTCGCCGTCGCCGAGAGCTACCCGTGGGAGGAGCGCCGGCTCGGCTCCCTGGGCAACCCGATGGTCGTACGCCGCGAGCCGGCCGGCGTCGTCGGGGTGATCACCCCGTGGAACGTGCCGCATTTCGTCACGGTCGCCAAGCTGGTGCCGGCCCTGCTCGCGGGGTGTGCCGTGGTGCTGAAACCGGCCCCCGAGGCGCCGGCGTCGGGCCTGGTGCTCGGCGAGATCCTGCACGAGGCCGGCCTGCCCGACGGGGTGGTCAGCGTGCTGCCCGCCGGCCGCGAGGTCGGCGAGCACCTGGTGCGCCACCCGGGCGTCGACAAGATCGCGTTCACCGGTTCGACGGCCGCCGGCCGGCGGATCGCCGCGCTGTGCGGGCAGGACCTGCGGCGGGTCACCCTGGAGCTGGGTGGCAAGTCGGCCGCCATCGTGCTGGATGACGCCGACCCGGGGCAGGTCGCCGAGGGCCTGCAGATGGCCTCGCTGATGAACAGCGGCCAGGCCTGCATCGCGCAGAGCCGGATCCTCGCCCCGCGCGGGCGGTATGACGAGGTGGTCGACGCGCTCGCCGAGATGATGGGCCGGCTCACCGTGGGCGACCCGATGGACATGAACAACTACGTCGGGCCGATGGTGGCCCGCCGCCAGCAGGAGCGCGTCGAGTCGTACATCCGCGCCGGCCAGGAGGAGGGCGCCCGGCTGGTCGTGGGCGGCGAGGGGATGCCGGACGGCCTGGACACCGGGTGGTATGTGCGGCCCACGCTGTTCGCCGACGTCGACAACGGCATGCGGATCGCCCGCGAGGAGATCTTCGGCCCGGTGCTGACGGTCATCCCGTACGACGACGAGGACGACGCCGTCCGGATCGCGAACGACTCCGACTACGGGCTGGCCGGCACGGTCTGGACGGCCGACGTCGAGCACGGGCTGGACGTCTGCCGGCGGGTCCGCACCGGCACGCTCGGCGTCAATCAGTACATGCTGGACTTCAACTCGCCGTTCGGCGGGTTCAAGGCCAGCGGCATCGGGCGCGAGTTCGGCCCCGAGGGCATCGACGCGTACGTCGAGCTGAAGTCCGTCGCGCTCCCCTTCGGCTGAGGCCCGAGGGCGAGGGCGACCATGACGCTCCCACTGACCGGCCGCACGGCCGTGGTGACCGGCGGCGCCCGCGGCATCGGCGCCGCCACCGCCGCGGCACTCGCCCGCGCGGGTGCGCGGGTCGTGGTCGGCGACCTCGACCTCGCGGCGGCCGAGGCGACCGCCCGGGACATCGGCGAGGCGGCGACGGCGCTGCCGGTGGACGTCGCCGACCGGGCCGCGCTCACCGCGTTCCTCGACGCGGCCGAGAGCCGGCTCGGCCCGCTCGACGTGCTGGTCAACAACGCCGGGATCATGCCGCTGTCCCGGATCGAGGACGAGTCCGACGCGACCACCGCGCGGATCCTGGCGGTCAACCTGCACGCGGTGATCCACGGCAGCCGGGAGGCGGTGGCCCGGATGCGGCCACGCGGCGGCGGCCACATCGTGAACATGGCGTCGGTGGCCGCCAAGGCGCCCGGCCCCGGTGCGGCCACCTACGCCGCCAGCAAGTCCGGGGTGGTGGCGTTCTCCGCGGCGCTGCGGGCCGAACTGCGCGGCAGCGGCGTCCAGGTGTCCTGCGTGCTGCCCGGCCTGGTGGCCACCGAGTTGTCGGCCGGGGTCGCGGTGCCCGGCTACCGGCCGGTCCCGCCCGCGACGGTCGCCGAGGCGGTGGTCCGGGTGGTGCGCCGGCCACGGTTCGAGGTGTACGTGCCGGGCAGCGTCGGCGTGACCCTGCGGCTCGGGTCGCTCGGCGGCCGCCGGTTCGGCGACTGGGTGCAGCGCGTGTCGGGCGCCGACGCGGCGGTGCTGGGTGCCATCGGGTCGGCGGAGCGGATCGCGTACGAGCGGCGCGCCGCCGGTGAGGGGTGAGCCGGTGAGCCTGGCCGCGCCGTACACGATCGAGTTTCCCTTCCAGCGCACCGTCGGGCCCAAGATCGGCGTGTTCCTGGCCGGCCTGCGCGACGCGCGCCTGTTCGGCGTGCGCACCCCGCGCGGCGTGCTCTGCCCGCCGCTGGAGTTCGACCCGGTCACCGGCGCGGCGACGGGCGAGCTGATCGAGCTGACGCCGTACGGCGTAGTCACCGCCTGGACCTGGGTGCCGGCCCGGCCGGGCGACCCGGTGCCGCACGACTTCGCCTGGGCGCTGGTCGCCGTCGACGGCACGGTCGGCGCCCTCTTCCACGCCGTCGACGTGGGCGGCGACCGGGCCCGCATGCGCACCGGCCTGCGGGTGCGCGCCCGCTGGCGGGCCGAGCGGGTGGGCGACGTCCGCGACCTGCAGTGTTTCGAGGCGGCGCCGTGACGCTGCCCGAGCCGGTCAGCACGATGGCCGGCCCGCTGCGGATGGACTACACCTACGTGGCCGGCGCCGGGCGCTCGGTGTTCCTGCGCGGGCTGGCCGAGCGCCGGGTGCTGGCCCGCCGCTGCCCCGGCTGCGGGCAGGTCTACGTCCCGGCGCCGGAGCTGTGCTCGCGCTGCCTGCGGCCGGTGGGCCCGCCGTTCGAGCTGGACGGCCGCGGCGTGGTGTCGACCTTCTGCGTGGTCAACTTCCCGTTCCCGGGGCAGGTGCACGAGCCGCCCTACGTGGTGGCGCACATCCGGCTGGACGGTGCCGACACCCGGCTGATGCATCTGGTCCGGGAGGTGGCCCCGGACCGGGTACACATCGGCCTGCGGGTCGAGCCCGTGTGGGTGCCCGACGAGGAGCTGGCCGCGTCGGCGACCAGCATCCGGCACTACCGTCCGGAGGGGCCGGCCGATGCGTGAGGTCGCCGTGGTGTCGTTCGCCCAGTCGCCGTGCGTGCCGGCCGACCGGGAGCACGACATGGCCGAGATGGTGCAGCCGGTGATCCGGCAGGCGCTGGACGCCGCCGGCCTCGGCCGCGACGACGTCGACTTCTTCGCCTCCGGCAGCCACGACTTCTACGAGGGCCGCACGTTCTCCTACATCGAGTCGCTGGACGCCGTCGGTGCCTGGCCGCCGATCTCCGAGTCGCACGTCGAGATGGACGCGGCGTGGGCGCTCGCCGAGGCGTGGACCTGGCTGCAACTCGGCGAGGGCGACGTCGCGCTGGTCTACGGCATCGGGCGCGGGTCGCTGGCCGCCGACCTGGACCAGGTGCTGCCCGCCCAGCTCGACCCGTACCTGCTCGCCCCGCTGCGGCCGCACCGGGACGCGCTCGCCGGCCTGCAGGCGAGCGCCATGGTGGACGCCGGGCTGACCAGCGAGCGGCAGCTCGCCGAGGTGGTGGCCCGCTGCCTGGCCGCGGCCATCGCCAATCCGGCGGCGCAGCGGTCCGGCCGGGTATCGGTCGACGACCTGCTCGCGAGGCCGTACGTCGCCTCGCCGTTGCGCGCGGACGACGTCGCTCCGCCGGGCGACGCGGCCGCGGTGATCGTGCTGGCCGCGGGCCCGGCGGCGCGGCGGGCGGCCGGGCGGCCGGCCTGGGTGCGCGGGCTCGACCACCGGATGGAGACCCACTATCCGGGGGTACGGGACCTCACCGGCGCCGGGTCCGCGCGGATGGCGGCCGCCCGCGCCGCGGAGCTGGCCGGCTTCGCCGCGGCCGAGGCGCAGGTGGCCGAGCTGCACACCGAGTACAGCCACCAGGAGCCGCTGCTGGTGACCGCGCTCGGGCTGGCCGGCGCGGCGGTGAACCCGTCCGGCGGTCCGCTGGCCGGGCGGCCGGCGACCGCGACCGGGCTGGTGCGCATCGGCGAGGCCGCCCGGCGGATCATGAACGGCGAGGCCGAGCGGGCCGTCGCGCACGCCACCAACGGGCCGGCCCTGCAGCACAACCTGGTGTGCCTGCTCGCCGCGGACCCGGCATGACCGAGCGCACCGAGCGGCACCCGGCCGCACCGGAAAACGGCCTCGCAGGCGAGGGCCACGACGGCATGCCAAAGGTGGGCACACCATGAGCACCGCGCTGGCCGTCGTGGGGGTCGGGCAGAGCAGGCAGGCGAAGCGCCGCGAGGTCACCATCGGCGCGCTGGTGCGGGAGGCGGTGGACGCCGCCCTCGCCGACGCCGAGCTGGCGTTCGCCGACATCGACGCGGTCGTGCTGAGCAAGACCCCCGACCTGTTCGACGGCGTGATGAACCCCGAGCTCTACCTGGCCGACGCGATGGGCGCGGTGGGGCTGCCGGTGACCCGGGTGTTCACCGGCGGCAGCGTCGGCGGGCACGCCGCGATCTTCGGCGCCCACCTGGTGGCGGCCGGGCTCGCCCGCCGGGTGCTGGTGGTCGCGTACTCCAAGGAGTCGGAGGGCAATTTCACCTGGGCGCTGTCGCGGGGCCTGCCGTTCAGCGCCCACCTCGGTGCGGGTGCCGGCGGGCATTTCGCACCGGTGATCCGCGAGTACATCCGCCGGTCCCGGGCGCCGGAGCACATCGGCTGGAAGGTCGCGGTCAACCACCGCCGCAACGCCGCCCGCAACCCGTACGCGCACCTGCGCCGCGCCGGGATCACTCTGGACGAGGTCCGCGACTCCCCGATGCTCTGGGATCCGATCCGGTACCTGGAGTCGTGCCCGTCCTCGGACGGGTCCTGCGCCGTGGTGATCACCGGCGCGGAGCGGGCGGCACGGGCGCCCCGGCCGCCGGCCTGGATCCACGGCATGGCCTGGCGGACCGAGACGGGGCACTTCGCGGGCCGGGACGAGGTGAACCCGCGGGCCGGCCGGGACTGCGCGGCCGAGGCGTACCGGCAGGCCGGGATCGCCGACCCGGCGCGCGAGATCGACGTGGCGGAGCTGTACACCCCGTACAGCTGGTATGAGCCGATGTGGCTGGAGAACATCGGCCTGGCCGAGGAGCACCGGGGTTGGCGGCTCGTCGACGAGGACCGCACGGCGTTCGGCGGCGACCTGCCGGTCAACCCGTCCGGCGGGGTGCTGGCCGGCAATCCCACCGGCGCCACCGGGCTGCTGCGCTTCGCCGAGGCGGCGCTGCAGGTGCGCGGGCTGGCCGGCGAGCACCAGGTCGACCGGGCCCGGCTCGCGGTGGGACACGCGATGGGCGGCGCGTCGCAGTTCCACGCGCTCTGGGTGGTAGGCAGCGAGGTGCCCCGATGAGCGTGGTGGTGGCGGGTGTCGGGATGACGCCGTTCGTCAGGATCGGCGGCGACGTCAGCTACCCGGAGCTGGTCGCCGCGGCGGTCGGCGCGGCGCTGGCCGACGCGGGCCTGGCGTACGAGCAGGTCGAACGCGCCGCCGCCGGGTTCGTGTTCCAGCCGTCCGCCGCCGGCCAGCGCGCCCTGTACGACCTCGGCCTGACCGGCATCCCGGTGGTCAACGTGAACAACAACTGCGCCACCGGCTCCACCGCGCTGCTGCTCGCCCGCGAGTGGGTGCAGGCCGGCCTCGCCGACGTGGCGCTCGCGGTCGGCTTCGAGCAGATGTCCCGGGAGGCCATGTCCGGCCGCCCGGCCCGAGTGTCCACCATCGACCACCACCTGGCCGCGCTGCCGCCCGAACCCGGCGACCCGGCACCGCTGACCGCGCGGCTGTTCGCCCGCGCCGCCGAGGAGCACATGCGCCGCTTCGGCACCACGGCCGAGGACCTGGCCCGGGTGGCCGTGAAGAACCACGAGCACTCCACCCGCAACCCCCTGGCCCAGTTCCAGCGGCCGGTCACGCTCGACGAGGTGCTCGCGGACAAGCCGGTGGCCGGCCCGCTGACCCGTACCCAATGCTCGCCCATGTCGGACGGCGCCGCCGCGGCGGTGCTGGTGAGCGAGCGGTTCGCGCGGCGGCACGTGCCGGCCGGGCGGCGCGTGGAGATCCTGGCCCAGCGGCTGGTCACCGACGGCCCGGACGCGTTCGCCACCGGCTCGGCGATCGACGTGGTGGGCACCCCGATGACCCGCCGAGCGGTGCGCGCGGTGCTCGCCGACGCGGGCGTGGGGATCGGCGACGTGGACGTGGTCGAGCTGCACGACTGCTTCTCGATCAACGAGATCCTCAGCTGCGAGGCGATGGGCATGTGCGCCGAGGGCGACGGGGCCGCGCTGGTGCGTTCCGGCGCCACCACCTACGGCGGGGCGTGGGTGGTCAACCCGTCCGGCGGGCTGATCTCCAAGGGGCACCCCCTGGGCGCGACCGGGCTGGCCCAGTGCGCGGAGCTGACCTGGCAGCTGCGCGGCGAGGCCGGCCGCCGGCAGGTGCCCGCGGCCCGGCTGGGACTGGCACACAACCTGGGACTGGGCGGCGCCTGCGTGGTCACGCTCTACGGCGCCCCGGCGGATCGAGGGGAAGGAACATCGTGACGGATCAGGCGATGCGGTACCCGAACCACCTGGGACACCTGGTCGTGTCGGCGCTGCTGCGGCACCGGGACAAGCCGGTGCTGCGGCTCGGCGACACGACCCTGACCGGCGGCCAGACCGCCGCGGCGGTCAGCCGGTACGCGCAGGCCTTCGAGGCACTCGGGGTGGGCACCGGCGCCCCGTCCGCGCTGCTGTCGCTGAACCGCCCGGAGGTCCTGCTGATCATCGCGGCGGGGCAGCTGCGCGGCTCGCGGCGCACGGCGCTGCACCCGCTCGGCTCGCTGGACGACCACGCGTACGCCATCGAGGACGCCGGCATCACCACGCTGATCATCGACCCGGTGCCGGCCTTCGTGGAGCGTGCCCGAGGGCTGCTGGACCGGGTGCCCGGCCTCAAACAGGTGCTCACCATCGGCCCGGTACCCGAGGCCCTGGCCGGCACCGGCGCCCAGGACCTGGTCGCGGTCGCGGCCGGCTACGACGCGCAGCCGCTGCGCCCCGCGACGCTGCCGCCCGGCCACATCGTCTCGATCACCTACACCGGCGGCACCACCGGCAAGCCGAAGGGGGTGATCGGTACCGCGCAGTCGATGCTCACCATGACCCAGCTGCAGCTGGCCGAGTGGGAGTGGCCGGAGGAGCCCAGGTTCCTGGTGTGCACGCCGCTGTCGCACGCGGGCGCCGCGTTCTTCGCCCCCACCCTGATCAAGGGCGGATCCCTCGTGGTGCTGCCCCGGTTCGACCCCGGCGAGGTGCTGCGGGCGATCGAGGAGCACCGGATCACCGCCACCATGCTGGTGCCGACCATGCTGTACGCGCTGCTCGACCACCCGGACTCGCACACCCGCGACCTGTCCTCGCTGCAGACGGTCTACTACGGCGCCGCCGCGATCAACCCGGTGCGGCTGCGGGAGGCGATCGACCGCTTCGGGCCGATCTTCGCGCAGTTCTTCGGCCAGACCGAGGCGCCCATGGCGATCAGCTACCTGGCCCGGGCCGAGCACGACGACGCCCGGCTGGCCTCCTGCGGCCGGCCCTCGGCGTTCCTGCGCGTCGCGCTGCTCGACGAGCACGGCACCGAGGTCGCCCCGGGCGAGCCGGGCGAGGTGTGCGTGGCCGGCCCGCTGCTCGCGGGCGGCTACTGGAACAAGCCCGACGCGACCGCGGAGGCGTTCCGCGACGGCTGGCTGCACACCGGCGACGTGGCCCGCGCGGACTCCGACGGCTTCCTGTTCATCGTCGACCGGCTCAAGGACATGATCGTCACCGGCGGCTTCAACGTCTTCCCCCGCGAGGTGGAGGACGTGGTGGCGGCGCATCCCGCGGTCGCTCAGGTCGGCGTCATCGGCGTGCCCGACCCGACCTGGGGCGAAGCCGTCACGGCGATCGTGGTGCCGCACGAGAGGCCCGGCGACGACGCGGCGGCCGCGACGCTGGCCGAGGAGATCAAGTCGGTCGTACGCGACCGGAAGGGTCCCGTGCACACGCCCAAGCACGTGATCCTGACCGACCGGCTGCCGCTGACCCCGCTCGGCAAGCCCGACAAGAAGGCCCTGCGGGCGACGTTCTCGCCCCGCCCGTGACCGGGTCCGCTCAGGATTTTCCGTGGACCGGCTCGGCCCACGGGTCGATGAACGATCGTTGCTCGTGCCTGGCGACCGGGATCCGGCCGCACGATCCGCCGGCCCGGTCGGTCAGGGCGAGATAGCCGGACCGGGGATCCCGGTCCACCCCGTGCACCCGTGTGGACGGTCCGTCGCAGCGCGCCGCCGCCAGCAACGACGAGACGGCCTCGTCGTCGTCGGGTGGTGCCGCGATCAGGCGCTTCGCCTGATCGACGGAATTCGCCCGCAGGGCCGCCTCGAACTTCGTCGCGAGCTCGGCAGTGGTGCGCTCGCCGTCGTCGGGCGTGCGATAGATCAACACGGCGGTCATCACCAGCCAGCCGGCCAGCGCAAGAAACAGCACGGTGGTGGTGGCGCGGAAACGAGGCATTCTCCGCCGGCTGCTGGCCGGACTCGACACTTCAGCAGATGACATGTGCCGTCCTCCGCGCCGGCCCGGACAGGTGCTGCGGTGGACCCTACACCCGCGGCGATCAAGGACACGGGCAAGTGTCCTTGATCGGCGGGCCGGCGGGTCAGCTGTGGATCGTGACGCAGGGCCGGATCGACGGGTTGTAGGACCAGGACGCGCAGGCCCGGGTGCCGTTGGGGAAGCTCATCAGGACCGGGTCCGGGCCGTAGACGCGGGTGCGCCCGTCGTCGCAGCGGGTCGCCGCGATGCTGTAGGTGGAACCGAACGTGATGGTGACCCGGTAGCAGCCGGATCCGAGATGGTTCTTGGTGAGGGTCGCCTTCACCGAGTCCACGTGCAAGCCGGAGCCGTTGACGGTGATGCAGGTCGAACCGGAGGAACCCGGGTTGCCGTAACAACCGGTCGCGGTGGCCGACGCCGGGCTGGGGTTCAGCGCCAGCACGGACAACGGAACGGCCACCAGCGCCGTGGCGAGGCTCCGGAACAGACGGCTTCGAATGATCATTTGCCCACCATTTCCTGGGTATCGCCCGCCGGCGCACCGATCCGGCCGCGGGCATCCTGGGCACACCCTCACAACTGCGGTGGCCGGTGGCCAGGCGGGCCGGCGGCGGCTCACCGGCGGCTGACCGGCAGTCCGCCCGCGGTCGACCGTGGACAGTGATCGACGGCGGGCCATAGGGTGGCGGCAGATCGCCATCGGGGGACGGTGCGAATGTTCGGTCAGGTCGTGCGTGCGCACAGGCGGCGGTTGGGGCTGACGCAGGAGGAACTGGCCGGCAGCGCCGGCGTGGGGCTGCGCACCGTGCGAGACATCGAGACCGGACGGGTCGGCCGGCCACGGCAGGCCACGGTGCGCCGGCTGGCCGAGGTGTTCGGTCTGCGGGGCGCGGAGCGCGACCGGTTCAACGAGCTCGCCGAGCCGGCGGAGGCGGTGCCGGCCGCGGGCGCCGAGCTTGCCGCGCTCCGCGAGGAGACGCGCCGGCTCGGGGCCGAGAACGAGGTGCTGCGGCAAGTGGCGGCCTACTTCGCCCGAGCGCACACCCCGCCACGGTAGCGGGGCGCGGGTCCGCGATGCCGGCCCGTCCGTAGCTTCCAGACCAAAAAGCAACGCTGAGAACCGAGAGTTTCAGGTCGCCTGTCTTGTCGACTCCGAGGACGCTGTCGGGGTCCCGGAGCCGCTGCCGTGCCGAGCGGTCAGGGAGGAAAGGATTATCTCTCGCGCTGCCCGGACCGTAGCCGTGAAGGCGGCCGGATCCCGGCCGATGCGTTCCGCGCCGGCGCGCATGACACCGGACAGCAACTCCACCGCGAGACGCGGGTCGCCGACGTCGCGGAATTCGCCGCGCGCGATCCCGTCTCGGACGACGTGTTCCACCGCGACCACGATGGCGTGGAACGGGTTGTCCGGGCCCTTGGACGCGTCGGCGGCCGGCATCCGGGTGCCCGGTCGGAACATCAAGTGCATGGCCGGGTCGGTGAACGCCTCCAGGACCTCCTGGATTATGTCCAGCATGCGCTG
>Ga0070668_100000625_pt1 | contig 23783 bp, 23 predicted proteins | sample KBSS43metaG_FD_64661 | JGI IMG/M metagenome (GOLD analysis project Ga0070668, IMG submission 64661) | Switchgrass rhizosphere microbial communities from Kellogg Biological Station, Michigan, USA - KBS S4-3 metaG | ecosystem: Host-associated > Plants > Roots > Rhizosphere > Soil ...
GGTCTCCTGGGCGAGGTCCTTGACCTCGGTGGCCACCACCGCGAAGCCCTTGCCCATCTCACCGGCGCGGGCGGCCTCGATCGTGGCGTTGAGGGCAAGCAGGTTCGTCTGTTCGGCGATCGAGGTGATCACCTTCAGCACCTCACCGATCTCCCGGCTGGAGTCGCCGAGCTTGGCGATCGTCTGCTGGGCGGCGGCCGCCTCGTCAGTGCCGGTCTGCGCGACCCGAGCCGCCTCGGTGGAGTTCGAGGCGATCTCGCGGATGCTGGCACTCATCTGCTCGGCGGCGGCGGCCACCGTCTGCACGTTGGTGGAAACCTGCTCGGCCACCGCGGCTGCGCTGGTCGACCGCTCTGAGGTCGTCTTGGCGCTGCCGGCCACCTGATCGCTCACGGCGGTCAGTTCCTCGGCGCTGGAGGCCAGGGCGGACGAGGAGCCGGCGAGGCTGCGCATGGCCTCGCGCAGGGATTCCTGGGCCTGCCGCAGGGCGTCGGACATCTGGCCGATCTCGTCCTTGCTGGTCACATTGACCGGCGCGGTCAGGTCGCGGATCGCCAGCGCGCGCAGCGCGTCCCGGACGTGCCCTACCGGCACGGTGATGCTGCGGGTCAGCAGCCACCCGATCACCGTCAGCAGCACCAGTCCCACGAGCATGCCCACGATCACGATGAGCTGGGTCGCCCGGGTGGCCGACTCACTCACCTCGGTACGCACCCCGAGCAGCGAGCGCTCCGCCTTGTCCATGTCGGTGATCAGGGTGCGGATCTGGTCCATCACCGCCTTGCCCTTGTCCTGCAGCACCACGGCCCGAGCGGCTTCGAAACCGGCAGAGCCGCGCAGGTCGATCGTGTCCTGCATCTCGGCGAATTTCGCCGTGACCAGGGGGCGCAGCTTGTCGATGCGCTCCTGCTGCTGGGCATTGTCGGAGGTCAGGGTCGCCACGGCATCGATGGCGCCGGTGACCTGGTCCTTCGCGTCGGTGTACGGCTGCAGGTAGGCATCCTTCCCGGTGATCAGATAGCCGCGTTGGCCGGTCTCGGCGTTCTTCAGCGTGGACATCACCGTGGTCAGACCCTCCAACACCTGGTAGGTGTGGACGACCATCTTCTGGTTCTCGTTGACCGTACCGACCTTCGAAAACGACATGGCTCCCACCACAGCCATCAACGCCAGGGCCGTAGCGAATCCAGCAGTCAGGCGCCGCCCAATGGTGTTGAACATCGTCAGATCCCCCGCCCGTTCATCCTCGGCGGCTCCGCTGATCGGAGCCACGGAACGTCGTGCTGAGCCGCACGGGGGTGCGATCTCTTCCCATGCCTGTTCGCGCAGCCGGGCCTGAGCCCATTCAGCGAGTGTCGGTGCCTGGGCCGTAGCGAATGGCGAACTCGGCGACGGCGGCACCCACCTGATCACCGCGGGCCAGCAGGCCCGTGTACGCCTCCTCCGAGATCACCCGCTGCCGCCGGAGGGTCGCCAGCAGATCGAGCTGGGCCTGGGTCAGCCGCGCGCAGCGGTCGAACACGGCCGCCAGGACAGCGTGATCGTCCGCGGACAAGTCAGCCGGTCGGCGGTGTACCGCCGGGCCTTCGAACACCCGCCCATCATCGTCCTCGGCCGGAGCGGCCGTACCCCGTTTCCGCGACTTCAAACCGCACACACCAGAAAGAACCGTGGCGGCGGTGGGTGGTGCGCAGGCCGCGTGAGCGCTGCGGCCGGCGCCGACGGCTTCGCCCAGCTCGCGGCGGCCATGCGACAAGGCGCCGGATGGCAGTGGTTCAATCGGATGTTGTGAAGACCAATCGCTCCATCCCGGCGCCCACAGTGATACCGGTCTTGACCTACCCCGACGTGCGTGCGGCGGTCGCCTGGCTGGCGGCGGCGTTCGGCTTCGCCGAGCGGGTACGCATCGGCGCCGGCCACCGCGCCCAGCTCCAGGTCGGCGACGGTGCCCTGATCGTCGCCGACGCGCGGGGGGACCGGCGCCCGCCGCGGGCCGGCGAGGTTCCGTGCGCGGTGATGGTGCGGGTCGACGACGCGCGGGCCCACTGCGAGCGGGCACGCGCGCAGGGCGCACGCATCCTGATGGAACCGACCGACTTCGAGTACGGCGAACGGCAGTACCAGGCCGAGGACCCGGCCGGCCACCGGTGGACGTTCTCCGAGACGCTGGCCGACGTCGCGCCCGAGGAGTGGGGCGGGCAGTCGATCGGCCTGGGCTGACGGAGATCAGCGCAGCCGCTCGGGCTCGTGGCTGTACAGCCAGGCGGTGGCCCGCTCATAGAACAGCGGCACGAAGAGACGCATCGTGGCGGCCTGGACCTGCCGCTTGACCGGGCCGGCCCGCTTGAGCCCGCGGTTGTCCTCGGCCGTGCCGAGCAGCTTGGCGATCCGCGGCCGCCGCCGAGCGTCGTACGCCGCCAGCGCCGCGGCCGGGGACGGCTCCGCGCGTACGGCCGCGGCCAGGGCGACCGCGTCCTCGATCGCCATCGACGCACCCTGTCCCGCGCCGACCGGATGGGCGGCGTCGCCGATCACCACGGTCCGGTCGGTGTGCCAGGTCGGCACCGGATCGAGCGCGTGGAAGATCACCGGCGGGTGCAGGCGGGTGGTGGCCGCGATGACCGCGGACGGAACCGCCTCCCGCCGATAGAGTTCGGCCGTGCGGCGCAGCCATCCGTTGTCGTCGCGGCTGGGCTCGGCCGGATCGGCGATCTGCGCCTGCCACCACACCTCGCCCGGGCCGGCGGCCAGGTGGATGAACGCGCCGTTGCGGGCGAAGGTCAGGTTGAACACGCCGGGCTGCACGCCGTCCAGTTGGGACACTCCGGAGACGGCGTAGAGCCCGGCATACTCCGGCTCGGGCGCGCCCGGGTCGAGCAGCCCGCGCACCGTCGACCAGATGCCGTCGGCCGCGATCAGCAGGTCGGCGCTGTCCCGCCGGCCGCCGGCGAACTCGACGGTCACGCCGCCGGGGGTCTCGGTGACGCTGGTGGCCTGTTCGCCCGTGGCGGTCACGCGGCCGGGGGTCTCGGCGACGCCGGTGGCCCGTTCGCCCGTGGTGATCCGCGCTCCGGCCGCGACCGCCGCCTCGCGCAGCGTGGCCACCAGGCGTGCGCGCATCAGGGTGACGCTGTGCAGCCGGTCCGCGCCGCGCCGGCCGCGCGGCACGTCGCCGAGCAGCCGGCCGCCGGCCGACCACATCCGTTGCCGCGGGATCTCGATGCCGGCCTGCTGGACCGGCGTGAGGCAACCGAGCGCCGCCAGGCCGCGCAGCCCGTTGCTGGCCAGGCTCACGAAGGAGCCGACGTCGCCGGCCGGATCGGCATACGCCTCGTAGAGCGTGACCTCGACCCCGACATGGCGCAGAGCCAGCGCCGCCGCCGAGCCGGCGACACCGCCGCCGATGATGATCGCTCGCATCGTACCTCCCCGAATCTAAATTCACTGAATCTGTATTCGGTGAAAGTGTGCTCGGTAGGATGGCCGCAGTCAACCCGATTGCGAGGAACCTCCCCGTGCCCCGGACCACCCGCCAGGCGCAGGCCGCCGAGACGCGCGCCGCGCTGCTGACCGCCGCCCGCCGGGTGTTCGGCGAGCGCGGCTACCTCAACACCAAGATCACTGACATCACGGCGGCGGCCGGGCGTTCCACCGGCTCGTTCTACGAGCACTTCGCCGACAAGGGCCAGCTGTTGCGGGCGCTCGTGGGGGAGATGGAGGCCGCCGCGGACGCGCATCTCGCGCAGCACGACCACCCCGCGGACCACGACCTGACCGACCGGGCCCAGCTGCGCGATCACGTGGCGATCGCCTGGACCGTGATGCGCGAGCACCGCCCGGTCACCGGCGCCCAGTTCCAGTCGATGATCGCCGCCGATCCCGGTTCCGGCCGGGCCTGGCAGGACCTGCTCGACCAGACCAGCACGCTGCGCGAGCACCTCGACCATCTCCGCGAGCAGGGTCACCGGCTGCCCGGCGACCCCCAGCTGATCGCCGCCGCCATCGGTGCCATGCTCGGGCTCCTCGGCTACGCGGCCCCGGCGCAGCCGGCCGACGACGACCGCATCATCGACTCACTCACCGACCTGCTGCTGCACGGTCTCGCCGGCCCGCTAGCCGGCGGGGCCGCCGGCTAGCGCTACCGGTCGTCGGCCTCGCCTGCCGCGTGACCGCTGACCCGTGGAGCCTATGCTGCGCCGATGAGCGGCCGCCCGGAGGAACTGTCCCGGTTCGACACCGGCGAGGCGGTGTGGCCGGACAGCCCTGACGAACGCCGACTGATCGCGGCGCTGGAACATGGTGCGCCGGGCCCGGCACGGGTGGTGCCGCCCGGCAGGGAGCACATCCTGGCGGCCGGCGCGTGGGGTTCGTACGGCTCGGTCGTCGTGGTGTGGCGGGACGACGAGGACGAGTGGCTGGTCAACGACGTCTACCTGCTCGGGCGTTCGCCGGGCGGCCGGTGGCGGGCCCCGGACAGCTCGTCGGGATCCGGTCTGCCGGTGTGGGTGCTGGACCGGCCCTGGCAGCCGCTTCCCGATTGGCGGCGCAGCCACCTGGTAAACCTGGGCGCCCAGCTGGCCTCGGTGGCCGGCCGCTGGGTCGCCGAGCTGACCGTGATGGCCACCTGGGCCGTCGTCACGCTCGAAGTGCGCTACGGCGGCGACTCGATCACCGTGCCGGTCCCGGCGAGCGGGCTGGTGACGCTGCCCGGCCTGGTGCGCTCGGTCGACGACGTCGCCGAGTTCCGCGGCCTCGACGAGGCCGGCCACGTCCGCGCGGTCGAGTACTACCGGCCGCTGACCGAGTTCGACCGCAAATGCGAATGGCCGGCCCGTTCCCTTCGAGACCCAAGCACTTACTGAACTTTTGTCATCGAGGTCCCCACCCCTGTGGGTGGGCGTCAGTGAAGCATCCGGGTCTGACATTTTCGGCTCGATGTCCACAGCGGGCGACCCTTGAGACCTCGATTCCGAACTGTCGGTAACCACCGGTTCGGTGCGTGCCGCGCCCCCGGATCCACCGAACCGAAGCAGGCCACGCCGTCGCTTGCTCCGGCCGGTGCGGGGTTCGGCCCAGACACCGCTACGGCGGGTCGTGGCCGCGCATGACCCGAATTCTCCACGCTCCGGTCAGCAATCAACGTTGTGGGCCTGTCCGGCTCGCTGATCGGCGTGTTTCCCAGACCGCCTACGCCGTCGGACCAACCGGCGCGTAGCAGTGCTACCGGACGGCGCGCAGTGTGCGCCGCCCGGTGAGGGCCGCGACGCCGGCGAGCACGGCGAGCACCGCCGCCGCCGTGCCGGCCAGGGCCGGCACCGACGGCCAATGCGAGTAGGGCAGGGTGACGGCGAGCGGCAGCGCCCAACCGGTGATCCGCCAGCCGGCGACGCCGATCAGCGTTCCGGTGGCGACGGCCACGACGGCGAGGGCCGGGTACGTCCAGAGTGTCGCCCGCCGCAGGTCGACGGCCGGCAGGCCCTGGCCGCGCAGGGCGGCGAGATCCTCGACACGCCGGGCCCGGTCCACTGTGTCCGTGAGGCTGAGCGTCCCGGCCGCGAGCAGCGTCGCCAGCGTGCCGACCAGGGCATAGAAGAGCAGGCCGAGTGCGGGCCCGTCGTGGTCGAGGGCGGCGCGCACGTCGGCCGCCCGGACGTCCGAGCGGGGCGCCAGGCCGGCGGACCGGATCCGGTCGAGCACGTCGGCGGGGGCGCCGGCGGACAGCCACACCTCGGTGACCGTGTCGCCGCCGGCGCCGGCCGCGTACCGGTCGGCGTAGTCCAGGTCGACCAGCGTGCCGGTCCGGCCGATGCCGGGCAGCACCGGCACGGCCGTTTCCCGGCTGACCGGCAGGGTGCGCCCGTCGAAGCCGGTGACGGTCGGTGCGCTCAGCCCGCCGGCGGTGGCCGCCGGCAGCGGCAGGGGTGTGTCGGCCGGCTGCACGTAGACCCCGGCGGTCAGCTCGCTGACCAGGTTGAACTGGATCCGCAGCCCGTCCGCGCCGGCGGCGACCCGGCCGCCCTCGGTGCTGCGCCACGCCGGGCCGGTGAGCCCGTGCAGGACCAGCGTCCCGGCGATGTCGCCCGGCAGGCCGCGCTGCAGGTGGATGGCGTCGAGGACGCACCCGTCGGCACACACCGCCACGGGCCGGGCGTACGTGTGCCGGCCGGCGCTCACCGGCCCGATCCGCACCGTCTCGTTGCCGGCCGACGACGAGACGGTGACGGCGGCCTCGGGGCGCGACCCGGCGGCGAAGCCCTCCCCGGTGATGTCGAAGCGCAGCTCGCCGCCGGTGAACCGCACCGGCTCCGCGGCGGCGGGCCGCAATGCGCGGGCGACCGCGTCGGAGCCGGGACCTTCGCCGGGCCACGCGGCGACGGCGGCGAGACGGGTGGTGTCCGCGGCGACGACCGGGGGAGCGTCGCCGGTGGTCGGCAACCGCATGGCCGCCATCGCGAACCGGCCGTCCGGGTCGAGCAGCCGGACGGCGGCGAGCAACCGCGGGGCGGACACCGGCGCGACCGACACCACCCGGTCGGCGCCGACGCCGAGCAGCGCCTCGGTCTGCCGGGCGCGGGCCGCCACGTCCACCGCGGACGCCGCGTACCCGGCCACCGCGACCGCGGCCATCAGCAGGCCGAGCAGGCGGACGCCGCCGGGCCGCCGGGACAGGTGCAGGCCGGCGAGGGCGGCGCCGAGCCGCCCCCGGTCGAGCGCGCGCCGGGACCACGCGGTGATCCCGCGCATGAGCAGCCGGGCGGCCAGCAGCGCCGCGGCGATCAGCACCAACGCGGTGGCCAGGGCGCCGACGCCGGTGAGCGCGCCGCCGGAGACGGCGAGCTGGGTGGTCGCGGCCGCGGCGAGCAGCAGGACGGCCACCTCGAAGGCGACGGCGCGGGCCGCGCCGCGTACGGCCGGCGCGCGGCGCAGCAGCTCGAGGACCGGGGTGGCGAGCTGGCGGCGCTCGGCCAGCATCGCGGTGAGCACGGCCGCGGCGATGGTGACCGGCGCCCAGCGCAGCGAGTCCAGGCCGGGATCGGCGCCGACGCCGGGGAAGCGCACCGCGGTGACCGCGTTGATCAGCAGCTGGCCGGCGAGGCAGCCGAGGATCCCGCCGGCGACGATCACCACCACGTTCTCGCCGGAGCCGAGCCACCAGCGTTGCGGGACGCGGGCGCCGCGCAGGGCGACGACGGCGAGTTCCGGCCGGCGGCCCTCGGTGCCGTAGCCGACCGCGAGGAAGATGGTCAGGCAGGCCAGCAGCACCAGCGCGACGGCGAGCACCGGCACGATGCGGTGCAGCGCGGCCCGCCCGGCGTCGATCCGGGCGAGCAGGCCGGGCAACCCGGTGTGCAGCTCGATGTCGGAGCCCTGCGCGGCGACGGCCGTCTGCAACTGGTCCAGGCCGGCCCGGACGGCGGGCAGGTGGTCGACGTCGAGAGCGCCCGGCCCGGCGTAGCCGTCGACGGTGACCAGCACCGCGCCGACGTCCATGCCGCGCAGCGAGGCCTCGGTCACGAAGGCCGGCTCGCGGCCCTCGAAGTAGCCCTGCCCGCCCCAGTAGGCCTCGCCCGGATCGGCGGGCCGGTAGAAGCCGGTGACCAGGAACTTCTTGGCGTCCCCGGCGGGCAGGTATTCCCGGACGCGGGGGTCGGGGCTGAACTCGGCATAGCGCAGGGTCACGGACTGGCCGGGACGCAGGCCGAGCCGCCGGGCGGTGCCTTCGCCGATCACCACGTCCGACTCGCTGACCAGGCAACGGCCCGCCACGACGACGAGGTGGGCGCACACGTCCTGGCGGTGGACGAGCCGGGTCGGATCGTCGCGGTCGCGTTCCAGCCCGACGGCGTTCACCCGGCTGGCGTGGACGTAGCCGAACCCGGGCAGCGAGGTCAGCCCCGGGGTGACCCGCAGGGTTTGCGGATCGGTGCCGCTCGGGTCGTCGCCGGTCCGCCGGTCGGCGAGCGACAGGGTCAGCGCGACCGACAGCTCGGCGGGCGGCGCCAGCCGGATCTGTCCCGCGGCCACCGCCCGGTCGGCGGCGCGCAGGTAGGCCGGGGCGGCCACCGCGGCGGCCACGCCGAACATCGACAGCAGGGCGAGGGCGACGGCCTGGCCGCGCCGGGCCCACACCATGGCGAGCACCAGGGAGATCATCGGGCACCTCCGCGCGACGACAGCCACACGGTCGGTACGAGCACCGCCAGCCCGGCGAGTGCGGCCAGGCCGAGGGCGAGCGGCCCGAGCGCGCCCGGCGGCGGGATCACCTGCCAGCCGTCCATGAAGGGTGGTGCGGTGACCGCGGCGGCGGCCCGGGCGACCAGCGCGGCGAGCAGCCCGCCGAGCAGGCCGGTGCCGGCCAGCCAGGTGGTGCCGGCGAAGCGGAGGACCACGGCGGTACGGCGGGGCAGGCCCTGCATCCGCAGCGCGCCCAGTTGTTCGGTGAGCGGTCCGCGTTCGACCGCCGCGGCGGCGGCCAGCATGGCGGCGGCGAGCAGCAGGCCCATCACGGCTCCGTACAGCTGGAAGGGGGTGGTGACGACGTCGCGCTGCCGGGCCAGATCGTGTGCCCGCCGGGCGGTGCTCTGCTCGCCGGTGACGATCAGCCCCTCGCGGGTCAGCGCGGCACGGATCGAGCCGGGCGCGCCGGGGCTGAGCCAGACCTGGAAGACCGCGGGCCGGCGGCTGTCCACCACCAGCCGCGCGACGCTGTCCAGGTCGGCCATCGCGCCCTTGCCGCCGAGCACCGGCAGCGCGGCGGTCGCGGCGACCACCCGCACCGGCGTCTCGGCCTGGGCGAAGATGTCCAGCGTGGCGTCCTCCAGCCGCCAGTCCGCGGGTTGGGCGCCGGCCATGACCAGGGGGAGCGGCAGCGGCGTGTCCAGGGCGTACACCTTCTGGCCGATGTCGCCGCGGCGGGTCTGCGGGGCCATCGACAGCCCGTCGCCGGTGGTGGTCGCCTGGATGGCGAGGCCGTCGAAGTCGGTGCGCCAGTAGGACACGTCGGCGAGGCGCCCGGCGTCCAGGATCGTGCCGGCCGGGCCCTGCTGGTCGAGGCCCCGCACGACGACGCCGCCGCCGACCGGCCGGACGCCGTCGGAGTGGGCCACGAACAGTGTGAACAGCTGGATGCTGACCAGCCGGCAGCCGGGCGCGGCGGTGCAGCCGGCGACCGGCACGGTGACGGTCTGCGGTCCCGGGCGGATTCCGCGGAACTGCAGTTCGGTGGTGCGCCCGGTGGCCTCGTGCTGCACCACGACGATCATCCGGGTGACCTCCCGCCGGGCGCTGTCCACCCGCAGGCTCAGGGCGGTGCCGGTGATCAGCGGCAGCCGCCGTGGTGCGGTGGTCGTCAGCGCGGTGACCGGGCCGTAGTCGGGCCGCCAGCGGGCCACCGCGGCCAGCCGGCCGGTGTCCACGGCGAGCAGGCGGTTGTCGGTGTCGAGCGCGGCGGCCATCGCGTACCGGCCGTCCGGGTCGGCCCGCCGCACCGCGTGCAGCAGGTGGGTCCGCGACTCGGCCTGCACGGTCAGCACCTGGGTGGCGCCCAGTTCCACCTCGGCCCGCACGGCCCGCTGCCGGCTGCCGGCCGACCAGCCGCCGAGGGTCAGGGCGAGCATCGCCACCGCGACGACGATCAGCGCGAACACCCGGTCGGCGCCGGGCCGGCGGGAGATCTGCACCGCGGTGAGGCCGGCGCGCAGGCGCCCGGCCCGGATGGCCGCGCCGCCGGCCCGGTCGGCGACCGCGCGCAGCACCTGGGCCAGCAGGACGCCGGTGGCGAGCGCCACCAGGGCCGGCGCGACGAGTCCCACGCCGCTGCCGGAACCGGCGGTGTGTGCCTGGTAGGCGGCGCCGGCGGCCAGTGCGACGAGCAGCGCGTCGACCACCCCGGCGCGCCAGTCGCGGCGCCTCGACGGCACCCGGCGCAGCAGCGCGCCGACCGGGCCCCGCTGGGTGACGAGGTCGACGACGGCGAGGATCAGCAGTCCGCCGGCCAGCACCGCGGCGACCGCGGCGAGCGACCACCACAGCGCCGGCCACAACTCGGCGCGCACCGGCCAGCGGCCGGCCAGCAGGCGGGCGGCGAGGACACCGAGCGGCCAGCCGAGCAGTGCGCCGCCGAGCAGCGCGGGCAGATGCTGGCCGGCGGCCAGCCGCAGCAGGCGGGCCCGGGTGCTGCCGCGCAGCAGCAGCAGGCCGGCGTCGGCGCCGCGGTCGCGGCCGGTGAACCGGCCGGCCAGGCCGAGCGCCAGCCAGGCCAGCACAAGCAGCCGGCCGGCCTGGGTGAGCACGTCGACGGACACCGCGTAGCGGTCGCCGCCGATGGCGGTGGCGAGCGGGCCGGCCGGGTTCTTCAGCTCCAGCTGGGCGGCGGCGATCCGCGGGGTGGCGGTGTTGAGCACGGCATTGTAGTCGAAGCCGCCGTCGCCGCGCAGCAGGGCGGCGGGCACGGCGACGTCGTACGCGAACTGCGGCCGGCCGAGCTGCGCCGCGCGGAACGTGTCCAGGGTGGTGAACGCCGGCTCCAGGTCGCCCTTGGCCCCGAACTCCGGGTCGGTCCAATAGGGACCGTCCGGGTCGGGCCGGTCGTAGACGCCGGTGACCCGGAGCGTGACCGTGCCGGGCGCGGCCGGGCTGCGCAGCTGGACCCGGTCGCCGGCGGCCAACCCCAAGCGGCCGGCGGCGAACCGGCCGACCACCGCCTCGCCGGCCGCGCTCGGGCAGTTGCCGGTGATCCGGGCGTGCGCGCAGAAGTCGTCGCGATAGGCCACCGGCAGGGTGGTGGACGGGCCGCCACGCGGGTCACGACGGGTGGTGTCCTGCACCAGACCCAGCCAGGGCCGGGCGCCGGGCAGTGGCAGCAGCCCACGCAGCCGGTCGTGCCAGGCGTCGATCGCGGCCCGCGGGTCGCGTCCGGCCAGCTCCTCGATGTGATGGACCTGCACCACCCGGCCGTCGGCCGGCGCGGCCGCGACCCGCGCCGCCGCGGCGTCCGAGGCGATCGGCAGCAGATACCAGGACACGCCCGCCGCCACCGCCACCGCCACCGTGGTGAGCACCAAAACCATCACGGTCTGTCCGGTGCGCCAGCGCACCGCACCCCAGCTGACCGAGTACATGCCACCCCCGTGGTCGATCGACCACTCAGCTTGGTACGCACACGGCGATAAGCCAAGGGGTGGCCCGCAACGGCCGGGGATGTCTTCATCCGACGCAGGGTCTGGCGGCTGAATTTCAACCAGAGAAGCGCGCAAAGCTAGCTGCTATATGGCAGAAAGCTGTACTTCAGAATGCCTGCTTACGGGATCGCGTGCCGAGCTCTCAACCCACCTCCTGGACAGAATATCCAGGTCAACGCCTTGATCGTGGAGTCTCCAGCTGGCGCGCCAGGGTTTCGCCAACCCTCGAATGGCCTGGATCAACGCTTCACGCCAAATTCTATCTGCTACACAGCAGATAGGAGCTACCGATCAAGGCTTCACTGCCCACATACTGGCTGCAAAGGGGAGAGGCGCGACCCGGCGATCGACGGCACCCAGCTTGCGACTGGGTGCCGTCAGGGTCCGGCCTCCTGCGGAGGGGGACTTCACTCACGCCCATCCTCACGCAGAGGCCCCTCTTCCGGCAAGTCCCTGAAGGGGTGGGGTCACCATGCCAGTGTTCTATCGTGGCCGCCGGGTGCTGATTACTCAGCACGTCTTTGAAGCCGCGCAGGTGGGCCGGCTGCAATACGCGATCAAGGAGCTGGCGGACGTGGGTATCGTCCGCATCGCTCCCGAGCACGATCCCGGTGCACGGGTCCTCGGTCTGTCCGCCCTGGTGGCGGGATTCCTCGTGGTGCCGATCGTGGGCCCGGGGTCAAAGCTCGTGGCCGGATTGGCGGCCGCCGCCTTCCTCGTCGGGTCGGTGACCCACCTGCGGCGGCGATTACCGGTGCGGTGGGAATTGGTGGCAACCTATGGCGGGCAGCCGGTCACGCTGTTCGTGTCGGAGGATCAGACCGAATTCGATCAGGTATGCCGAGGCCTGCAACGAGCGCTCGAGCAGCGTGGCGGGGCTCGTTAGTGCGACGTGGGGCGGCGCCCGTCCGGTGGGACCGGCGGCGCCCCACGTCGTCACCGGATTGCCCTACAAAGACCGGAGGCGGCCGCTGGCGATCTCCTCGACGAATTGCCGCCAATCCGCCCGGCTGAAACCGAGGTATGGCCGGCTGCTGTCCTTGGAGTCCCGCATCAGGATGCGGTCGCCGTCCTCGGCGATCTCGACGCAGGCCGTGTCGGCGCAATATGTGCTCCGACGCCACTTCTTTGTGTCGTCAACTGCTTCTGCCAACGGTCTTCAACCCTTCTTCGTATCACACCGGAGCCCGACGGAACCGTATTTCCGTCGGGACGACTATTGATCAACCTGGCTTCGGGCCCGAGGTACCGGAGTCGTTTGGCAGGCCTCGGGGTGGTGGTGCTGTGGCCACGTTAACGAGTTCATTGGTTCATCGCCCGCGTCCGATACTTTTCGATCCGCAGCTCGCTGGCCCGCGCCCCGATGCGATCCCGCGCGGCGGCCTCCGGCAGCGAATGTTCCCACAGTCTTTCGAATGCGTTCCGGTATGGAATTATCTTGTCGGGTTCATGATCGAGATAGTCCGTGCTGACCCGCTCCCGATACATCACCGAGTCGTCGGCATCGTCATCACTTAGATTGACCAACATGAAATTGCCCATAGCGCCGAGGATGGCGCCAGTGCTCTCCCAGAGGGGCATGAGGCGCAAAAACACGTGCCGCCTGGTGGCCACCTCGGCGAGATCCTCGAGCTGTTCGATCATCACGTCCGAACCACCGAAGTTCCGCAGGATCACGCTCTCGTCGATCACCAAATAGTGTGTCGGCCCGTCCGTCCGTTCGATGATCGCTTTCCGGCGGCTCATGCGGACGTCGAACCGGACGCGGCGTTCGTCCGCAGTGAGGTCGCGGCCGGCCTGATCGATGATGTACTTGGCCATCGCGGCGGTCTGGAGGAAGCCAGGAAGGTACAGGGGCTGGTACGAACGGATCTGCGTCGCCACTTCCTCGAACTGGAGAAGCCGGCGGAACCCTGGGGTCAGATGCTTGCGATGCTCGGGATGTGTCACCCAACGTTCGCGCCGGGCGAGGCGGGCGTCCTCCGTCAGGGTGGCCACGACGTCGGATGCCGTCACGCCGTAAAGCTCGAGCAAGGCGCGGAGGTCCGTTTCTGATACCCCGACCTCGCCCAGCTCGATTCGCTGGACCTTCGACAGCGACCAGCCCAGCCGGGTAGCGACATCGGTCTGGGTGAAGTCCGTTCTCCGGCGTGCCCGCCGGAGTGCACCCCGGACTCGCTGCCTCGCGACGGCAGGCGTATCGCCGGCGGGCGAACTCGTCATGTCCTCACGTCCGTCGGGCCTGGTGCCGGTAGGGTGGCGTGGCGGCTGAAGGTGGAAACGTCGTGGCGCGACTGAGCTGCAAGGTCGTACCTGCTATGTCGCTGACAGCAACATAGCAGTCAGCTGGCCACCTGTCATGCTCCGTCCGCCTTCGTGGCGCGTTCTGGGCTAGCGAGGTCAGCGCGGGCGGTGCCGTCTCGCCTGCGAGCCTCAACGATGGGCCCTCGCGGTGGTTACGTGATCCGGACCCGATGTGGCCATGCAGACATGAAGTTGCCGACTGGGTACTCTGGGTGACAGGCAGTCGCGAGGAGGCGGAGATGGGCGAGCCGCACTGTTCCGGCCCCCGATGGCAACGCAGCACGCTATGCGCCGATGGCACGTGTGCCGAGGTGATGCTCGGCCGGGACGGCGATGTGCTGCTTCGTAACAGTCAGCAGCCGGAGGTGGTGGTGAGCCTGACGGCCGCCGAATGGTCGGCCTTCCGCGACGGTGTGCGCAGCGGCGATTTCGGCTGATCGCGGCCGTTCAGGACGGCACGACACAACGGCCGAGTCCGCCGCGGCGGACTCGGCAAAATGCCCAGCGGGTGTCTCGCTATCGCGACCACCATCGCCGGCGGGCCCGGGCCATCCGGCGGCGGCGCAGGATCAGCAGGGCCGCGACCGCGGCGGCCAGCCCGGCCGCCACCCCGGCGTAGGGGGCGGGCCGCTGCCGGACCTTGGTCGCGGTCTGCCGGGCGGCGTCCCTGCCGCGCACTGTGGAGATCCGGGCGGCCTCCCGGCTCCGTACCGTGGCGACCTGGGCGGCCTGCCTGCCGCGCGCCGCGGCGAGCCGGGCGGCTTCCTTCGCCCGTACCGTGGCCTGGTCCTTGACCTCGGCGGCCTTCTGCTTGGCGCGGGTCTTGACGTCGGCTCGTCTGGTCAGCTCCTGCACGCTGTCACCCAGGTCGGCCCGGGTCTGTTCGATGTCGGCGCGGATCGCGTCGGGATCGGCCTTGCCTGCGCTCGTGCTCATCGGTGTGTCCTCTCCTTCACCTGGTCGATGTCGGCCTTGACGCTGCGTACCGTCTCCTCCGGAATGGGCGGGGTGGCCTGCCGCACCTGCTTGCGGCCCAGCACGGCCAGCACCGCGGCGGCCGCGAACAGGAGCACCGCCACGATCCGCACCAGATCGGCGGTCGAGTCGCTCATGTCGTCCACTCCTTCCTCCGATAGCCGCCTATGCCCGGCGTTTCCCTTGGTCAAAACTCCGGGCCGGTACGGCCGAAGGTCGTCGTCGCGCCATGTGAAACCGGAATCCGGCAAGATCGCGAGGTAGCGTTGCTCACCTATGGGCCGCACGGTGGTACGGGCACAGGCGTGGCGCCGCTGGTCGGCGGTGCTCGGGCTGGTCGCGGTGCTCTGCGCCGTGCCGGTGGCCATCGCCCGCTGGCCGGTGCCCGCCGTCGACGTCGCCGCGGCCGGCCTGCGCGACCGGATCGCCGCGTCCGCCGACCGCGCCTACCACGGCTTCGCGCAGACCTCCGGCCTGCTGCCGCTGCCCTCGCTGCCCAACCTGAGGCAGCTCACCGATCTGTTGAGCACCACGACCGATCTGCGGGTCTGGTATGCGGCCCGGGACCGCTGGCGGGTCGACGTGCTCGACGGCAGTACCGAGCGCGACCTTTACCAGGTGCCCGGCTCGCAGTGGCTGTGGGACTACGGCGACAGCCGGCTCACCCACATCATGGGGGAGCAGCCGGTCCGCCTGCCGGCCGCGGCCGACCTCACCCCGCCCGCGCTGACCCGGTGGATCCTCGGCCTGGCCGGCACCGAACGGCTCGAGCCGACAGCTGCCCGGCGGGTCGCCGGGATCGTCGCGGCCGGCCTGCGGATCGTGCCGGCCACCGCGGACACCACGGTCGACCACATCGACGTCTGGGCCGACCCGGCGACGGGCGTGCCGGTGCAGGCCGAGGTGACCGCGCGCGGCGGCACCCGGCCGGTGTTCGTCACCCGCTTCCTGGAGCTGCACCTGGACAGCCCGGACCCGGCGGTGCTCCGGCCGCCGGCCCCGCACGGCGGCATCGACGTGCAGATGACCCGGGTCCCGGACGTGCTCGGCGCGATCAACCGGCGGTTCTCCGGCGAGCTGCCGGACACGCTGGCCGGCGCTGCCCGCCGGACCGCGGTGGCCGGCACCTCCGCGGTCGCCGTGTACGGCACCGGGCTCACCCAGTTCGTGGTGGTGGCCCTGCCCGGCCGGTTCGGCGCTCAGGCGTACGACCGGATCGAGACCTTCGGCAGCAAGCTGGACGTGCCCGCCGGCTTCGGCGCCGCCCTGCTGCCCACCGGGCTGGTCACCGTCCTGGCGTTCCAGGCGGACCGCACCTATCTGGTGGCCGGGCTGGTCCGGCCGGCCCTGCTCGAACGGGTCGCCGACGACCTGGTCGGAGGTTTCCTGTGATCATCACCCGGGGGCTGACCAAGACGTACGGCCGGCTCGCCGCCGTCGACGGAGTCGACCTGGAGGTCCGCGAGGGCGATCGGTACGGCCTGCTCGGGCCGAACGGCAGCGGCAAGACGACGCTGCTGCGCATGCTGCTCGGGCTGGTCTTCGCCACCCGCGGCGAGATCGAGGTGCTCGGCCTGCCGGTGCCGCGCCGGGTCCGCGACGCGCTGCCGCAGATCGGCGCCCTGGTCGAGGGGCCGGGCGCCTACCCGCACCTGTCCGGGCGCACCAACCTGCGGCTGCTCGACGCGGCCGGGCCCGGCGGGACCCGCCGCGACCGCGCCACCCGGATCGACGAGGCCCTCGAACGCGTCGGCCTGGCCGGCATCGACCGGCGGCCGGTGCGGGCCTACTCGCTGGGCATGCGGCAGCGGCTCGGGCTGGCCGCCGCGCTGCTGCGGCGGCCTCGCCTGCTGGTGCTCGACGAGCCGACCAACGGGCTCGACCCGCGCGGCATCCGGGAGATCCGCGACCTGCTCACCGAGCTGAACACCGAGGGCACCACGGTGTTCCTGTCCAGCCACCTGCTCGGCGAGATCGAGGCGTTCTGCACCCGGGTCGGCGTGATGGACCGCGGCCGCCTGGTCCTGCAGGACGACCTGGCCGAGCTGCGCGAGCCGACCGGGCGGGTGCTGGTGACCGGCCCGCAGCCGGACCGGGTGGTGAGCCTGCTCGACGGCCGGGTGGAGGACCGCGACGGCGACCGGCTCACCGTGCGGCACGACGACCCGGCCGCGCTGAACGCCCAACTGGTCGGCGCCGGTATCCCGGTGAGCGAGTTCACCGCGGAACGCCGCACCCTGGAACAGGTGGTGCTCGCCGCGACCACCGGCAGCGCGGACCGGGTGGAGGCACGATGATCCGGGTGGAGCTGGCGAAGATGTTCCGCCGGCCTCGTACGTACGTGATCGCCGGCCTGCTGTGCGCGCTGCCCTTGGTCGTCGCGATCTTCCTGGCCACCACCCGCATCCCGCCGCCGCCCGGCCAGGGCGGCGCGTTCCTGTCCGCGGTGCTGAGCAACGGCGCGCTCTACCCGGCGGCGGCGATGGCGCTCGTGATGCCGATCTTCCTGCCGGTGTCGGTGGCCGTGCTGGCCGGCGACGCGGTGGCCGGCGAGGCGTCCGCCGGCACCCTGCGCTACCTGCTGGTCCGCCCGGTGGGCCGGACCCGCCTGCTGATCGCCAAGCTGGTCTCGCTGGTGGTCTTCGTGCTGTTCGCGATCGGGTCGGTGCTGGTCACCTCGCTGGTCGCCGGGCTGACCCTGTTCGGCGGGGAACCGTCCGCCGGGGTGGCGCTGCCGGCCGACGTGACGTCGCTGTCCGGCGTCACGATCAGCCCGGCGGGGCTGGTGCTGCGGCTGCTCGGCACGGTGGCGTACATCGTGGTGTCGATGATCGGGGTGGCCTCGATCGCGCTGCTGCTGTCCACCTTCACCGACTCGGCGCTGGGCGCCGCGATGGGCGCGCTCGCCGTGCTGGTGACCAGCCAGGTGCTGGTCACCCTCGACGCGGCGGCCGCGGTACGGCCGTACCTGCCGACCCGGTACTGGTTGTCCTGGATCGACTTCTTCCGTGACCCGGTGCTGTGGCGCGACATCGAACGCGGCGCCGGCATCCAGCTCGTGTTCCTGGTCGTGCTGCTCGGCGCCGCCTGGGCCAATTTCATGACCCGCGACGTGAGCAACTAAGGGCCGGGGCAGCCGGCGGGTGCGGTCAGCGGGTCGGTGCCGAGGGCCCGCAGCACCAGCGCGGTCACCGCGGGATCGGTCGGCAACTCGCCGTGCGACACCCGGGCCTGCGGGCAGATGCTCTGCAGCGAGACGTTGACCGCGCCGTCGAGGCGGGCCGAGTCGGGCGGGCGTACGGTCTCGTCGTTCTCGGTCCAGACCGACAGCCAGGGCAGGCCGTCGGGCAGCGACTCGCCGCCGAACTCGTCCAGGACGTCGCTGCCCGGGGCCAGCTGGCGGCACGCGGCCGGGCAGGCGCCGGGGGCGAAGACGGTGCCGGTCCCGGCGATCTCGGCGCCGTGCAGCGGCGAGCCGAGGGTGACCACCCGGCGGGCGGCGGTCGCGCCGTCGTGCCGGTCGACCCAGAGCCGGGTCACCACGCCGCCGGCCGAGTAGCCGACGATGTCGACCGACGCGGCGCCGCCGGACAGCTCGGCGCGCACCGCCTCGTCCAGGCTGTCGGCCTGCACGCGCAGATCGCCGGTGCCGTCCCCGGGCAGGCTGATGACCTTGGCCGTCCGGCCGGACTCGGTCAACCGCTGGGCCAGCCGGGTCAGCGCGGCCTTGCCGCCGCCATACCCCGGCACCAGCAGCACGGTGCCGGGCCGGGCCTGGTCCGGCCGGGCCGAGGAGCCGCCGCCGGTGAGCCGGGCCGCGACCACCGCGAGGAGGGCCACGATCGCCGCCGCGGCGACGCTGAGCAACAGGATCCGGCGGCGGGGCGACACCCGTCCATGGTGCCCCGGGAATCGCCGATCGTCGCGTGATCCCGCGCCGTGGGCCGGGCGGCGCCGTAAACATCACATGACATAGCTGAGGCTGTACCAGAAGGCCGCGGCCGAGGCGGCGAGCAGCCCGCTCAGCGTCGTGCCCATCAGGATGACCGACGGTCCGATCCGCAGCCGGGTGCGCACCACCAGATACACCCCGATGGCTCCGACGAAGGCCGCGACGGCCAGGTAGAGCACGAACAGCGAGCTCGCGGTGACGACGGCGGCCGCGCCGGCGGCGGCCAGTGCGGCTCGCCGCCGGCCGAGGTCGCGGAGGAACACCAGGTACGCGACGGCGCCGCCGGCCAGGGCCAGGAAGGCGAGCGTCGCGGGCAGTGCGACGGTGGCGAGCAGCAGCATCACCAGGAAGCCGGCGGCCACCCCGGCCGCCGCGCCGGCGGCGGCCAGCGCGGCCCGCCTTCGGCCGAGTTCCCCGCGGAAGGCGACATACCCGGCGGCGCCCGCGAAGAGGGCCGTGGCGCCGATGAGGATCGCCAGGGAGAGGTCCACGATCGTTCCCTTTCTCGACGTTGTCCGGCGACCGGCCGGTCAGGCGGCGTAGCGGGCGGCCATCCGGACCACGTTGCCCTTGGCGTCGAACGAGATGCGGGGCGCGGTCCCGGTGTTGTCGAGCACGTGCTCGGTGAACTTGGCCGGGCTGGTGCACTCGACGGTGCCCAGGTTGTCCTTGTCCAGATGCACCACGCCCTCGGCGTCGAAGGGCAGGTAGAGCTTGACGCCGGTGGCCAGCGGGGCGGTGTGCCGGTGGCTCGCCCCGGTCAGCTTCCGGACGGTGTAGCCGGGACCGTTGTCCGCCTTCACCACCTCGCCGTCGGTCCAGGTGACGCTGGTGGCGGTCAGGGCGTCGACGATGCCGGCGTCGACGTCCGTCGTCTTCGGCGCGGCCGCGGTGGTGCTCGCCGGCGGGACGGCCAGGGCGTCGTAGGCCGGGGCCGGAGACTTGTCCGCGCAGGCGGCCGTGCCGAGGACCGTCGCGGCGGCGCAGAGGAGAAGGCCGGTGCGAATTGCGTTCATTGTTCGAGACACCTTTCACGAAATAGGCGATATGTCGCCCGGGAAATCGGACAGAGCTGTGCCGGAGTCCGGCGTACCGGGGGAGGGGTTCCTTACCTGCCGACAATTCTGCGGGGCGACGGCCTCCGGCCACATCGGGTGAGAGTCAGATCAACAAGGCCGGCGGTGTACGACCCAGGTCGTACACCGCCGGCGGAATCCCAGGTCAAAGCGGCGGCGGCGGCATGCCGAGCTGGTAGGCGAAGACCACCGCGTGCACCCGGTCGCGCAGCCCGAGCTTGGCCAGGATCCGGCCGAAGTGGGTCTTCACCGTCCCCTCCGCCACGAACAGCCGGGTCGCGATCTCCGGATTCGACAGTCCGGCGGCGACGAGCTCGAACACCTCGCGCTCCCGCTCGGTGAGCACCGCGAGGCGCTGCTCGGCCGCGCCGGCCGGGCCGAGCCGCCCGGCGAAGCGGTCCAGCAGCCGCCGGGTCATCCGCGGCGCCACCACGGCGTCGCCGGCCGCCACCGCGCGCAGCGCCGCGAGCAGGTCCTGCGGCGGCACGTTCTTGAGCAGGAACCCGCTGGCCCCCGCCTGAAGGGCGGCGAACGCGTCCTCGTCGGTGTCGAACGTCGTCAGCACCAGCACCTTCGGCGCGTCCGGGTCGGCGCACAGCCGCCGGGTGGCCTCCACCCCGTCCATCACCGGCATCTGGATGTCCATCACCACGACGTCCGCCCGGACCGAGGCGAGCAGCCGCAGCGCCGCGGCGCCGTCGCCGGCCTCGCCGACCACCTCGATGTCGTCCTGGGCGCCCAGCACCATGCCGAACCCGGCCCGGACCAACTGCTGGTCGTCGACCAGCACCACCCGGATCGTCATGCCGCCGCCCGGGGGATCACCGCGTTGATGCGCCAGCCGGAACCCGCACCGGGCCCGGCCGAGAACTGTCCACCGTGGACCGCCACCCGTTCCCGCATGCCGACCAGCCCGTTGCCGCCCGACGGCCGGCTGGTGCGCGCCGCGGTCACCGCCTGCGGGCCGCCGTCGTCGGCGATGTCCAGCGCGGCCGTGCCGTCGGTGACCCGCAGCCGGACGGTGACCGCCGCCCCCGGGCCCGCGTGGTGCAGCGCGTTGGTCAGCCCCTCCTGGGTGATCCGGAACAGGGTCAGCTCCTCGACCGGGGACAGCCCCGCCCCGTCGCCGTCGACCTGCAGATCGACCGTGAGGCCCGCCTCGCGAGCGCGCTCGGCCAGCGTGTCGAGCTGGCCGAGGCCCGGCCGGCGGCGATCGACGGCCGGTTCCTCCTCGCCCGGCCGGGTGCCGCGCAGCACCGCGACGATGCTGTGCATCTCCTCGAGCGCGTCGCGTCCGGTGCCAGCGATCACATGCAACGCCTCGCGGGCCCGTTCCGGCTGCTTGTCGAACGTGAAGATGGCCCCGTCGGCCTGCACGATCATCACGGCGAGGCCGTGCGCCACCACGTCGTGCAGTTCCCGCGCGATCGCGGCCCGGCCCTCCACCGCGGCGATCCGGGCGACGTGGTCGCGCTCCCGCTCGGCGATCGCGGCCCGCTCGGCCTGCGTCACCGCCTGGATCTTGCTGATCCGCAGCACGTACGCCGTCAGCCACACCGCCGCGCAGAGCAGCACCGCGATCAGCCGGTCCGCGCTGACCAGCACGCCGGTCGGGTCCTCCACCTTGCGGGTCGCCATGTCCGCGCTGATCACCGCGTTCCCGGCGAGCGCGACGCCACCGGCCAGGAACCACTGCCAGCGGTACGGGGCGTGGGCCACCGTGGACACCACGGCCACCAGGATCGCGATGTCGTACGCCCGGGCCGTGGTGTCCGACGGCCCGGTCGGGGAGATCACCAGGAACTGGACGAACGCCAGGAACGCGATGCCCAGCAGCACCGGCACGGGCCGCCGGCGGCGCCACAGCAGCAGCACCGCCATCAGCCAGCCGATCACCACGTGCGCCGGGGACTCCGCCCGGTACTGCCAGGCGATCGTGGCGATGGCGGTCACCCAGATCAGGTCCCACAGGGTCAGCAGGTACGCCGGGCTCGGCCGGATGATCATCGCCACATCGTAGGGCCGGACGTGGCCTGGGCGGCCATCAACCTCGCGGGTGCGGTGACCGCGCTGTCCACCGGCGGGTTGCGTGCCGCCGATCAGGCCGAGGCCCGCCGGCGGCTGGTCACGTTGCAGTCCGGCATGTTCTCGATGACGCTGTTCGGATTCGGCTACGAGCGCACGGTCGGCCGCCGCAAGCGCGAGCGGCCTTAGGCCGAGGTCCGGCGTCGCTGCCCGAGTCCCGCTCCGGATGACGTCTGTCAGGGGTGCCCGGCCCGGCGCGGCGTTAGCGTCGGGGGACGGGGAAGGGGCGCGATGGCGATGACACTGCAAGCGAGCCGTACGGCGGTGCTGGTCTGCCAGGGCCGCGCCGCCGCGCACGGCCGGATCGCCGCGGGCCGGTTCGCCGATCCGACGGCCATGACGCTGCTGCGTTCCGGCGAGCGCGAGGTGGTCGAGTGGGTACGCGACGGCGCCGTACCCGCGCGGTGGCGGGACCGGGTCGACTACGAGTCCGTGCTGGCCTGCGCCGAGCTGATGGCGCCGCGGACCGTCGCGATCGACGACGCCGTACGCGAGCGCCCCGGCCCGCAGGTGGTGATCCTCGGCGCCGGGCTGGACGGCCGTGCCTGGCGGATGCCGGAACTGGCCGGCATGGCCGTCTTCGAGCTCGACCAGCCGGCCTCCCAACAGGACAAACGCGACCGCGCCGCAGGCCTGCCCGGCCTCCCGCCGGCGTTCGTGCCGGTCGACTTCGGCCGCGACCGGCTGACCGACGCGCTGGCCGGGGCCGGGCACCGCACCCGGCCGGCGACGACCTGGATCTGGGAGGGCGTCGTGCCGTACCTGACCGAGGCGGACGTGACCGCCACGGTCGCCGCGGTCGCCGCCCGCTCGGCGCCCGGCAGCCGGCTGATCGTCAACTTCCAGACGCCGTCGCGATCCTCGGCGCTGGGCCGGCTCGCGGCGCGGGCGATGATGGCGTCCACCGGCCGGCCCAGCTTCTGGGCGACCGAGCCGTGGCGCTCGACCTGGCCGCCCGCCGCGATGGCCGCGCTGCTCGGCCGGCACGGCTTCACCGTCACCCGCGACGAGGACCTGCTCACCACGGCTATCGCGCTGGCGACGCCGGCCCGGCGCCGCCAGTCGCTCGCCCACGGCCGGGTGATGGTGGCCGACCGCGATTAGCGCGCCGTCGACTTGCTAGCCGGAAAGCGTGGCGGGGTTGACGGCGAGCAGGCCGCCGTCGACGCGATACTCCGCGCCGGTCACGAACGACGCCCGGTCGCCGGCGAGGAACGCGACCACCTCGGCGACCTCCTCGGCGCGGGCCACCCGGCCGAGCGGATGGGTGCGGCCCCAGCGGGCCACCGTCTCCGCCACGCTGGACTCGCCGCGGTACAGATCCGCCGCCCGGCGCAGCATCGGCGTGTCCACCGAGCCCGGGCAGACCGCGTTGGCCCGGATCCGGTCCGCGGCGTGGTCCAGCGCGAGGGAACGGACCAGCGCGTTGATGCCGGCCTTGCTGACCGCGTACGCGGCGACCCGGTGCTGCGGTGCGAACGCCTGCACCGACGAGACCGCCACGATCGCGCCGCCGCCGCGGGCCCGCAGGTGCGGGATGGCGGCCCGGCACGCGAGGTAGACGCCGGTCAGGTTGACGTCGAGGACCTCGTGCCAGAGTGCCTCGCCGGTCTCCTCGACCGTGCCGTACCGTTGGATGCCGGCGCTGGTCACCACGATGTCGAGGCCGCCGAAGCGGTCGACCGCGGTCTGCGCGAGCGCCACCATCTCGGCGGCGACCGTCACGTCGGCGCGCACGCCGAGCACCGGACGCCCGGCGTGCCGGGCCTGCGCCGCGCGCACCGACTCGTCGTCGTGGCCGCAGAACACCACCGACGCCCCGGCCGCGGCGAGCCGCTCCACCACGGCCGCGCCGATGCCCAGCGAGCCGCCGGTCACCAGCGCCACCCGCCCGGCCAGGTCTTGATCTCGATCGGCCACGACAACTCCTCCCGGGCCGAGCGTACGGTGACCCGCACCACGGGTGGCGACCCGTCACAGATCCCCGTGCTGTCTTGTCTTCGCTTCGAAGGCCGCTCGCGGACCGCGGGCGGCGGGTCGACGAAAGGGATGCGTCATGAAGGTCGTGGTGATCGGTGGTACGGGGCTGATCGGGTCCAAGCTCGTGGCCCGGCTGGCCGAGCACGGTCACGAGGCGGTGCCGGCCTCCCCGGACACTGGTGTGAACACCCTCACCGGGGAGGGGTTGGCCGAGGTGCTCCAGGGTGCGGA
>Ga0070668_100000627_pt1 | contig 23751 bp, 20 predicted proteins | sample KBSS43metaG_FD_64661 | JGI IMG/M metagenome (GOLD analysis project Ga0070668, IMG submission 64661) | Switchgrass rhizosphere microbial communities from Kellogg Biological Station, Michigan, USA - KBS S4-3 metaG | ecosystem: Host-associated > Plants > Roots > Rhizosphere > Soil ...
TCAGGGTCGACATGACGCGGCCTCGGCTACTGATTGCGCCTTTCCGATGGAGAGGGCCGTCAGGCGAACGCTCGGCCCGGGCCCTGCATCCGACCAAGAAATTTAGCTCACGGCGTCAGGGCTTCAAGAGCCCAGCCGCCGCGCGTTCAGCTGTCCTCGGCGGGGGTCTTGGTGCGCGTGGCGACCCTGCGGTCCGCGGGAGCGGCGCGTGCGGTCTCGGACGCCGGCGGCTTGCGGACCAGGCAGTTGCGGCCCGCGCCCTGCAACGTGCGGCAGAACCCGTTCGCCGCCTTGGCGTCGGCGAAGCCGGCCACCAGTACGCGATGGTGGGTCTGGCCGCCGACCTGGACCTGTTCCACCTGCATCGACTTGCCGTCCATGGGCTCGGGAAGTGCGTCGACCAGTTCCTTCCAGACGCGATCGGCGTTTTCGGCGTTCGGCACTGCAGCAATCTGCACCCGGACGGCCGGACTGGGCTCGGCGCTGGCGGCTGGCGCGGATGGAGCCACCGGCGCCCGTGCCGCAATTCCCAGTTGTCCCCGCAGCCCCTCGCCAGCCGGCGCTATGGCGAGCTTCGCGTCGGGTTTCGGCGAGGCCTGCGCGTCCGCCGCCCCTTCGATCCGCAGCAAGCTCGAGGGTGTCGGCGTCGTCGACGGGGGCGGGGCGACGCCGTCGGGGCCGGCGATCGCGAACACAGTCGCCGCGGTCATTCCGATCAGCCCCAGGGGGATCACCAGGACCATCATCGATCGCCGGGCGGGCTTGGTCGTCTTGACGGGCTTCGGGCGTTTCGCTGCGGCCTTGGTGGGCGCGGCGACAGGCCGGCGCGCGCGATCCGGCGCGGGACGCGGGCCTCGCTGATAGCTGACGTCGGCGCCGTTCCAGGGGCTCGCCGTGGCCGGCCCGCCCCCCGCAGGCATGGAGATCTTCAGCAGGTCCTGGCGCTCGCCCTGGAGCCGGAGCGCAGTGAGCGCGCCGCTGGCGTAGGCCTCGGTGTCGATGCCGATCCGCCAGCGGCCGACCACCGGCCGGGCGTTGGTGGAGTGACCGTGCACCACCGTGTGGTCCCAGACCGGCGCCTCGTCGTCATAGTACCGGAACCAGAGCAGGTCGGCGTCGGTCTGTTCCTCCAACAGGCGGTCGGGACGCAGTCCGGCATGGACGAAGAGATAATCGCCGAGGGCGGCGTGAAGCCCGGTCTCGCGCAGGAAGGCCACATGCTCAGGCGGAACCGCCGCCTGCGCCTGGGACCTAAGGGTCGGGACGTCGCGGGCGGGCGCCTCGACGCCGTAGGCCGCAAGCGTTTCGCGTCCCCCATACTCCAGCCACCGCCCGGTGGTTTCCTGGCCGTCGAGAAGGTCCAGGAGCACCTGCTCGTGGTTGCCGCGCAGGAAGATGGTTTCACAGAACGCCGAGGCCCGCAGCTCCATCAGGCGGTCGATCACGCCGCGGGATTCGGGGCCACGGTCGATGTAGTCGCCAAGGAACACCGCGATCACTTTTGCGCCATCGCGCGCCGCGGCGGAGGCGCTGGCGGCCAGTTCGCGCAGGGCGCCGTCCAGCAGGTCGAGGCGGCCATGGATGTCGCCGACCGCATAGATGAGCGTCGCGTCCGGGGTCCGGGGCGAGCGGCGGTTACGGGGGACCAAGGTCATGCGCTCCAAAAAGGCTGTCGATGGGGCGCCATTTGATCACCAACACACGCAAACTGATGGCCTTCCCGGGGCAGGACGGAGGCGCGGCCTCCAGCCTGCCATACGGCTCGGCCGTTCAAAACTCACGCGAGAAGGTCGCGAAAGAAAGCTGCGAGAATGAGGCGGGCGAGCCCGCATTTTGGAACATCGTGATCGCCCCAGGTGTTGTGGCCTTAACGGATTGACGCTACAACTAGCAGTAAGGTTGGGCGGTCGTCGTACAGTGGAGTGGGTAATGCGCAAGACCTTGGCCGTAATAGCTGCCGTCAGCATCGCCGCAACGTCGGTCGCCGCGCCAGCTCAGGCGGCGCAGACATCGTCGTTCGGTGGGCTGGGTTCGTTCATCAGCTCCCTCTTGCATTTCCGGCCGCCGCACAATCCGCCCCCGCCCCCGCCCCCGCCGCAGGCCTTCATCGGCGTCTGCAACATCCTGAAGGTCGACTGGCTCATCAAGGCCTGCCGGGCAGGCTTCCCCGGCGGCGGAATGAGCCCCGGCTGACGATTGCCGTCGGCGCAGGCTGAAGAGGCTGATTCGCTCGGCCTCTTCGGAATCCTCGTTCTCGTCTTTCTTTGCGTCGCCCTCGTGCTGGGCGGTTCAGGCGCTGCGCCAATCTCCGGCGGCGTCGTCCGCGTGGCCAGCGTGCCCGTCCTGGGGCTCGGCCTCTGGCGGATCCTCGACCGCGGGGCGCCCAAGGGCGCGCTTTGGCCGGGCCTGATCCTGTTGGGGATCTTCGGCCTGCTCTTCATCCAGCGTATCCCCCTGCCGCCCGACCTCTGGATGGCGCTGCCTGGGCGAGAGGTCGCCGCACAGGTCTATAAGGCGGCCGGCCTCGCAGCGCCCGACCTGCCCATCAGCCTGGCGCCGTACGAGACCTGGGATGCGATCCTCGGCCTGCTGCCCGCGGCGGCGATGTTCTGCGCGGCGCTGACCCTGAACGTGCGGACGCGCTGGCTCCTGGCGCTCGCGGTCGTGCTGTTCGCGGTCGCCGCCATTGGCCTGGGCCTGCTGCAGGTGGTCGGCGGCGAAGGCAGCCCCTTGCGACTCTACGCCTTCACCAATCGCGATTCGGCGGTGGGCTTCTTCGCCAACCGCAATCATCAGGCCGCACTGCTGGTCTGCGCCATCCCGCTGGCGGCGGTGATCGCGACGTCGTTCGGAGGCGAGGCGGGGCCGCGGGGGATGTTCCGGTCCGTCGTCGTGCTGGCGCTGGCCCTGGTGATCGTGGTCGGCATCGGCGTCACGCGCTCGCGGGCCGGCGTCCTGCTGTTGGCGCCCGCCTTTGTGGGCGCGGTCCTGATCACCCTGCGCGGGCGTCTGTTCCGAGGCCGCGGCGAGCGCGACTGGGTCCCGGTGGCGGCGATCTCGGGGGCCGTGCTCCTCGGCGTGGCGCTGGTCGCGACGTTCAGCCTGAGCCCGCTGGCGGAGCGCTTCCAGAGCGCCCTGAGCGACGACGCGCGCTACGTGCTCACGCCCACGACCGCGCAGGCCGGCTGGGCCTTCGCGCCGACCGGTTCGGGCGTCGGCTCCTTTGTGCCCGTCTACCAGACCCTGGAGCGGCCGGAGACGGTGACCCGCGCCTTCGCCAACCACGCCCACAACGACTATGTGGAGCTATGGCTGGAGACGGGCTGGACCGGGGCGGCGCTGCTGGCGGCCTTCCTGCTGTGGTGGGCGGTGCGCAGCGTCCAGATCCTCAGAGGGGCGGACAGGGCGGACGGCGCCCTGGCGCTGGCCGGCGCGGTGGTGGTGGGGCTCTTGCTGGCCCACTCCGCGGCCGACTATCCCCTGCGGACCCCGGCGCTCTCGACGCTGTTCGCCCTGTCGTGCGCCTTCCTGGCCGGCGCCGCCCGGCCGGCGAGGGCGTAATCCGCAGTCACGCCACGCCGCGCCGGAGGCGGCGGGTCCCCGCAGCGCTCAGAGCTTGTCGCGCGGAATCCGGGACATCACGGGATCGGCGCCGAGGCTGCGGTTCGGGGCGTGGCGCCCCGCGGCGGCCTCAGGCGCGGCCGGGGGCGGCGGCTCCAGGGCGCCGAGCGCCGAGCCCAATCCTCGGAGGAAGGCCACGCAGTCGGCGCGCTTCGCGGAGACCGCGTAATACCAGATGGTGATCCCGGCGAACGCGACCACCAGGTAGATCGGCTTGACGTGCGCCTTGAGCGCCAGGGCCGCCCCCAGGCCGAGGACGAGCGAAATCGCGCCGATCAGCAGCACCGCCGTGGTCGTGGTCCAGCGGGCGTCGAGCAGCAGATGATGGAAGTGGTTGCGATCCGCCGCGAACGGCGAGCGCCCGTTCCGCACACGCCGGACCATCAGCACCAGGCAGTCGATCACGGGCGGGGCGATCAGGAACGGCGCCAGCGCCGGGGTCACCGGGTGGGCGCCGTTCTGCGTCAGCCGGAAACAGGCCCAGGCGATGACCAGCCCGAGAAACTCGCTGCCGGCGTTGCCAAGGAAGATGCTCGCCTTCGGCATCCAGGGCGAACGCAGGTTGAAGGCGAGAAACGCCAGCACGGCGCCCAGCAGGAGCACCAGCCCGTGGGCCAGCCGCTGGTTGCCCGAATAGACGGCGGCCGCGGTCAGCATCAGCAGCGCCGCGGCGGTCAAGGTCCCCGCCAGGCCGTCGATGCCGTCGGCCATGTTCAGGGCGTTCATGATTCCGATCGTCGCCACCACCGTGAACGGGACGGAGAGGAAGCCGAGGGATTCGACGTGGGCGCCGAACAGGGGGCCGATCATCTCGACGCGGACGCCGCCGACATAGACCATGGCCAGGGCGGCGGCGGCCTGGGCCATCAGCCGCCAATACCAGCGCAGATCCTTCACGTCGTCCCAGATTCCGGCGGCGATGACGATGGCGCCGCCGACCACCAGGCCCACAAGGTGAGGGGTCAGCTGGAACGTCGCGATCGCCAGCGGAATGGAGCCCAGCAGCATCGCCAGTCCGCCTACGACCGGCGTCGCGACGGCATGGGTTTTTCGACCTCCGGGACGATCGACCCAGCCCAGCCGACGCGCCAGGGGGGACAGCAGCATCACGACGCCCAGCGTCAAGGCGAACGCCACCAGCGCAGACATCACCGACCGGTGAAAAAGCGCTTCCAACGCAGCATGCATGTCACCACTCCACCGATCCCAGGACGGCCGGACATTCTCCCCCCGACCGCCGCTTCACTCGGGACCATGCAACCCTAGTCTGTGCGAGTTACACAGAGCAAGAGGGTTCTCAAAAAAGAATCGAGTCGTTCCGTAACGCCCAAGTTTCGGGCAACGTCATTGTGTCATTCTGTTGACACGCAGATATCGCTATCCTCAACCAGGTATACAAGCGAACCGATCTGTTCCGTTCGATTTGAACGGCTTGAGTTTAGGCTTCAAGCGCGACGTTTATTATTAATCTTGCCTTATTCATTTCACAAAACGGGAGGATCTGCATGTCCATTGACCGCGGCGGACTGGCGAGCCAATCTGTCCCGCGTTCTGCATGCTCAATCTGAGATCGAGTGCTCCAGGCCCATGTGCTTCCCGTCGTCGGTGGTCGTTTGGAAGCAGTTTTGGCCTTTTTCGGGGCGAATGCCGCAGCTGCGAAATGGTTTCGCCGACGGCATGCGGCGGCGCCGCAAATTGCGGCGTCCGAGGCGTCCCGGCGGCGTGCGGCGTGGATTGGAGGTCGCTTGAGGGGCTTGTCGTCGGGAGTTCGCGCGGTCCGGTGGGGCGTGGCCGCACTGCTGATTCTCGGGGGCGTCTGGCTGTCCCTCGCCTGTCTCGCCAACGCCGCGAGCCGGGCCTACGCGGATGCGGAGCCCTCGACGGCCTTGGCGTGGGATCCGAGCAATCCGCACGCCCGGTCACGCCTGGCCGAGCTCTATTCGGAGAGCCGCGCCACCGCCGCGGACTCCAGGACGGCGCAGGACCTCGCCCGATCGGCCCTGACCCTGGCGCCGCTGGATGGAGCGGCCCTGCGGGTCCTCGGCGTGGAAGCCCAGCGCGCCGGCGATCTGGAGGGCGCCGCGACGCTCATGGCGGCCTCCGACCGAGTCACCCAGCGCGATTCGACGGCCCAGCTGTGGTTGCTCGACCAGGCGATCCGGCGCGGTGAATACGACCTCGCCTACGCCAAGGCCGAGGTGGTGCTGCGCGGCGCGCCGGCCGCGGGGCCGCAGGTCTTTCCCGTCATGCGGATGGGCCTTGCCGACCCTCGCGCGCTGCCGCCCCTGGTCAAGCGGCTCGTGCGCCGCCCGGAATGGCGGGAGGCCTTCCTGCGCGACGTCGCCGCCAACGCCGAGGACCTGGGTGTGGCGAGCCGGCTGCATGCGGCGCTCAGCAGCAGCCCGGCGCCCCCGACGGAGGCCGAAACCGCCAGCTTCATCAAGCGGCTGGTGGCCAGCGGGGACTATCCGGGCGCCTACGCCCTGTGGCGGCGGCTTGCGACGTCGCCGGCCGGGGCCGGTGTCTACGCCGGGGACTTTCGCCCGCGGCCCGGGCCGGTCCCGTTCAACTGGAGCCTGGCGCAGACGGGCGATGCGGTCGCCGAGCTGGGCGAGGCGCCTCGGGGCGGACCGGCGTTGCACGCGGAGTTCGCAACTGGCGCGAACGCCGATCTGGCGACGCAGCTGCTGATGCTGCCGCCGGGGGCCTATCGCCTGCAGGGCGCGGCGTGGCTGGGGCAGGCCGGCCGGCCGGGCCGGCTGGCCTGGAGTGTCGCCTGCGCAGGTCAGAAGACCTTGCTTGGCGAGGCGCGACAGGGCGAGGGGCCGCCGCAGGAATGGCGCGACTTCGACATGCGCTTCGTGGTTCCGCCGACCGGATGCGGCGCGCAATGGCTGAGGCTGCGCAGCTTCGCCCAGGACACCTTCACGACGGCGGAGGCGTGGTATCGCGGCGTCTCCGTCACCGCCGCGGCGGCCTCACCGCCGCCGCTCGTCGCCGACCTCGCCGCCGGGGCGCGGCGATGACGCGGCGCGGCCCGACCCCTTTGACCGCCAGGAGCGCACATGCCCCGAATCTATGACAGCCGCAAACGCATCCTCGTCACGGGCGGGGCGGGGTTCCTCGGCTCGCACCTGATCGACCGGCTGCTCGCCCTCGGGCACGAGGTGATCTGCTGCGACAACCTTTTCACGGGCGCCAAGCGCAATGTGGAGCACCTGCATGGCCACGCGCGCTTCGAGTTCCTCCGTCACGATGTGACGTTCCCGCTCTATGTCGAGGTGGACGAGATCTACAACCTCGCCTGCCCGGCCTCGCCGATCCACTACCAGCACGATCCGGTCCAGACCACCAAGACGTCGGTGCACGGGGCGATCAACATGCTGGGCCTCGCCAAGCGCCTGAAGGCGAAGATCCTTCAGGCCTCCACCAGCGAGGTCTATGGCGATCCGGCCATCCATCCGCAGACGGAGGATTACTGGGGCCACGTCAACCCGATCGGGATCCGGTCCTGCTACGACGAGGGCAAGCGGTGCGCCGAGACCCTGTTCTTCGACTACCGCCGCCAGCACAACCTGGCGATCAAGGTGGCGCGGATCTTCAACACCTATGGTCCCCGGATGCATCCGAACGACGGCCGGGTGGTGTCGAACTTCATCGTCCAGGCCCTGGCCGGCGAGCCGATCACCATCTTCGGCGAAGGCCAGCAGAGCCGCTCGTTCTGTTTCGTCGACGATCTGGTCGACGGCCTGATCCGGCTGATGGAAACCCCGGAGGATTTTACGGGCCCGGTCAATCTGGGCAACCCGAACGAATTCACCATCCTGCAGCTGGCCGAACGGATCATCGCCCTCACCGGGTCGCGCTCGGCGCTGGTGCGCCTGCCGCTGCCGGAGGACGACCCGCGGCAACGCCAGCCGGACATCAGCCTGGCCAAGGCCGAGCTGGGCTGGGCGCCGAAGGTGGAGCTTGACGAGGGCCTGGCGGCCACGATCGCCTACTTCCGCGAGCGGGCTGGCTGATGCTGTGTCACCGTCCGCCGCCGCCACTTTGCCGCCGTTTCGGGTCAGCCGCCAACTATCCGCCCAGATTGGCGGCCACAACGTGGCGCGCCCGAAGCGGGGCGAGCGTGCGAGTGGGGTCATGTTGTTGCGCTGCGAAAGCCAGAGTATTGCGCGGACGCAGGAGCACCCAGAGCGCTTCTGGCGGAAACCTATTCTCAATTCGGCACATTTGGTCAAGCTTGCGAGAGCTCGATCCCGCGTCGGTTATTTCGCGGAGCCCGAGGGTCGCAGCGCCACCACCGACAGGAGAACTGCAAGGCTTTGTGTGTATCCTGGGACTGCGGACCTTCGCCTTGCCACGCCACCGATTTTGCATTGCGCCCCAGGGTTGACTTTCTGCTGCGCCACGCCCTCCGGCGCGGCGCCCAGGACGCAGGCAGTGGACGCCGCGCCCGCGTCCAGGCCGGCCCCGGCGCTGGTCGCGCAGGGGTGAAACGGGCATGGAGCGGCGTGGTCTCCGCCTGCGACGCCGCAGGGTCGAGCTGCGTGTGAAGGCATGACGGGTCAGATCGGCATTTCGATGTGGAGCGCGGCCGTCCTTTCGGCCCTGGCGCTCGCCGGCTGCGCCTCTGGGGGTGGCCCGGTGGGCGTGCGCCCCGCCGCCATGTCGTCCCCCAACGGGTTGCCGGCGCCGGATCCGGCCGCCGAGGCCGCGGTCCAGCAGCAGGACTACCGCATCGGGCCGCTGGACACGTTGGAGATATCGGTCTTCCAGGTCGACAACCTGAAGCAGTCCGTCCAGGTGGACGCGGCGGGGCAGATCGATTTTCCGCTGCTTGGGCAGGTGAGCGCGGCGGCCAAGACGCCGCGCCAACTGGCCGACGAGATCTCGAAAAAGCTCGGCGAACGATACCTGCAGGATCCTCAGGTCAGCGTCTTCGTGAAGGAGGCGGTGAGCCAGAAGTTCACGGTCGAGGGGGCGGTCAGGAAGCCCGGGGTGTTTCCCATCGTCGGGCGGATGACGCTGCTCCAGGCGGTCGCGACCGCCGAAGGCCTGGATAACATTGCGAACACCCGATCCGTCATCGTCTTTCGCACGGTCAATCAGCAAAGGCTGGCCGCTACGGTTGATCTCAATGAAATCCGCGCCGGAAAGTATGGGGATCCGCAAATATACGCCGGGGATATAATTGTCGTCGCGATATCGAAATCCAGGAGAACCTTGCAGGATATTATCGGAGCCACGCCGCTGACCAGCGCGGCCGTGTTGTTGGGGTTGTAGAGTCTGATGATTGTGCAAGATCAATACAAGGACGTGAGGGCGCGGGGTAGGGCGACCCCGCAGGAGCGGCCGAGCGCGGATCAGGAGGAGGGCGCGTGAGCGTGAGCGCAGACGACGGCGCGCCCGCCGGCCCACGACGCAACGTCGTCGCCGGACATTGGGGACCGGATCTCCCCGTCCGTCAGGGCCAGGTTCGCTTGGTCGATCTCCCTTTGCATGTGGACGAGGACGCCGACGGCGCTTTCAATCTGCTTCACTACTGGCATCTGGTCGTCAAATACCGCTGGCTGCTCGCGGGCGCCCTTGTCGTCGGATTGGCCATCGGCCTCGTGGTGACGCTGCTGACCACGCCGATCTATCGCGCCACCGCCACGGTTCAGATCGACGAGGAGCCCGCCAAGGTCGTGGCGGTCGAGAGCCAGCGGCAGACCCAGAGTACGACCACTGCGGACAAGTTCTACCAGACGCAATACGAACTGCTGAAGAGCCGCGCCCTGGCGCGGCGCGTGGCGGTCAACGAGCGGCTGGCCGACGACGTAAGGTTCATGAACGAGGGGCGCGGCGCCGGCGCGGCGATCACGCCGCCGAAGTCGCCGGCGGAACGGGCGGCGCGCATCGAGAACGCCGCCAACCTGGTCGGCGAGCACCTCCAGATTGAACCGGTCCGGCTCTCGCGCATCGTCAAGGTCAGCTACGAGAGCCCGGACCGGACCCTTGCGGCGAAGGTCGCCAACGCCGTGGCCTCCAACTACATCGTTTGGAACCTGGAACGCCGTTACAACGCCTCCGCCGACGCCCGCCGGTTCCTGGAAAATCGGCTGCAGCAGACCCGGCAGGCGCTGGAATCGTCCCAGCGCCGCGGCAACGATTACGCGCAGCGCAACGAGTTGATCACCATCGGCGGCGGGGACGGCTCGGCGAGCGACAAGGGCACGACGGGGGAATCCCTGGCCGCTTCGGACTTGGCCTCGATCAACCAGCAGCTGGCCGAAGCCACGACCAAGCGCATTCAGGCGGAGCAGCGCTGGCGACAGGCGATCGGCACGCCGGACATGGCGCTGCCGGAGATCCTGTCGAACGCCGCGGTCCAGGCCATGAAGGCGACGCGGGACACAGCCTGGTCGGAATACCAGCAGAACCTGCGCGTCTATAAGCCCGACTGGCCGGCGATGGTCGACGCCAAGCGGAAGATCGACACGCTTGACCAGCAGATGGCCATCCAGGCGAACTCTATCCGCGACGGCCTGCGCACCGAGTTCGAGATCGCCCGGAAGAACGAAGGCCAGTTCCAGGCGGAGGTGAACCAGCGCAAGCGCGAGCTGCTCGAGTCCCAAGGCAAGCGCGTCGAGCAGGGGTTCATCGACACCGACATCGCCACCAGCAAGAGCCTCTATGAGGGCATGCTGGCGTCCTACAAGGAGATCGGCATCGCCGGCGCCATCGGCGAGAACAACATATCCTTCGTGGATGTCGCCGACGTCCCCACCGTGGCGGTGAAGCCGCAGCCGCGGCAGAACCTGCTGCGCTTCGGCCTGCTGGGGCTGACGCTGGGCGCCGTGATCGCCTTCCTGCTCGACCGCTTCGACACCACCATCAAGGTGCCTGAGGACGTGGAGCGGCTGCTGAACATTCCCCTGCTGGGAACGATACCGGTCGCCGCCAAGGACCTCCCGCCGATCAAGGCCCTGGAGGACGCCAAGTCCGCCATGTCGGAGGCCTACTATTCCGTCCGCACCGCCCTGCAGTTCTCCACCGAGGACGGGGCGCCTTCCAGCCTGCTGGTGACCAGCGCCAGCCCCGCGGAGGGCAAGACCACCAGTTCGCTGGCCATCGCCAGCGGGTTCGCCCGCCTGGGCCTGCGGGTGCTGCTGGTGGATGGCGACATGCGCGACCCGTCGCTGCACAAGATCCTGGCGCGCGACAACGGCGTGGGCCTCAGCAACCTGCTGGCCGGCGGGCCGGAGATGAACCCGGCTCTGCAGCCGACCAACTATCGGAACCTCAGCTTCCTGGCCTGCGGGCCGCTGCCGCCCAACCCGGCCGAGCTGCTGGGTGGGAGCAAGATGCGCGCCTTCCTCAAGGCCGCGCGCAGCGAGTTCGACCTGGTGGTCATCGACGGGCCGCCGGTCATGGGGCTGGCGGACGCGCCACAGCTGGCGCACGTGGTCGCCGGCACGGTGATGGTGGTCACGGCTGGCGGCACGAAACGCGACCTGGCCAAGGCGGCCGTCCGTCGCCTGCAGGTGGGCCATGTCCACCTTATCGGCGCCATCCTGACCAAGTTCGATCTCAAGAAGGCGGGGTACGCCTACGGACACGCCTACGGCTACGGCTATGGCCACGGCTATGGTTATGACTACGGGACCAAGCCGCAGCCGGCGCTGCGGCGGTTCAGCCTGGCGCCGTCCCTTTCCTGGTTCCGAGGGCCGCATGGCCGCGGCTAGATTCATCGCACGGTTGCCGGCGCATGGCGCGTCGAGGCTGCGGCGTCCCGGAGCGCGCGTGCGATGACCGCCCGCTGGTTCCTCGTTCACGCCAAGACGCGGCAGGAAGCCGTCGCCGAAGTAAACCTGCGGCGGCAGGGTTACGAGACCTTCCTGCCGCTGGAACGCCGCACGGTGCGCCATGCGCGCCGGGTCAGCGAGGCTGTGGCGGCCTATTTTCCAGGCTATCTGTTCGTGGGGTTGGACCTTGAACGCCAGCCTTGGCGGGCGATCAACTCCACGGTCGGGGTGCTGCGGCTGGTGGCGGGCGCCCTGGGACCGACGCCGGCGCCCGTGGCCCTGGTCGAGGCCATGCGGGCCTCGGCAGACGGCCGCGGGGTCCTCAACCTGTCGTGCGACCTGGAGCCTGGCGTGGCTGTGCGGATCGTGAGCGGCCCGTTCGCCGACCAGCTCGCCGTAGTCGAAAGCCTGAGTGGGACCGATCGGATTCGGGTGCTGCTGTCGCTGATGAATGGCCCGGTCCGTGTCGCGGCCCCCGCCGTTGCGCTGCGGAAGGTCGGGTGAGCCGGGGTCTCCAATGTGTCCTCCGGTCTCTCCATCCTCGATGGCGGATATACTCAAGCAAGTAGGAAGTACAATATTCACAATTCGGACAATGTTAATCCAGATCTGGATTGATCTGCGAATAGACGCATAACATTGACTATTATGACTCGTCTGTGAAATATAGACGGTTACCTGGTGTTGAAACTCTGGTTTCTGATACCAGACGTTCGTGAGTTATATTCGATCGGGTGCGACGCGGTTCGGGTGCATGGTTCACCCGGACTGCGGTAGCTTGGATGGACGCAGCCATCGGATGCGGTCCGCGGATCGGTTGAAGTCTCTACGCGGAGTCCGCGCAATGACATTGACAGTCTCCGCATCCCCGCCGGCATCTCTCAGACCCAGACCGTGAATCCCGATTTTCAGCCACAACATCATGAGATCGACGCAAGGCCCGTGGTGAGTGGCTGCAGGGAACGTTCCGGCGGCGCCAGGGGACCATCGCTGGAACGCCATCCGTCCAATCCAGCCGATGCCTCCGCAGGGGTGCGCAGGCGGGCCCGCACATGCCGTTCGACATAAAGCTCGTTCCATTCATCGTCTTTGGCCTGGCCGCGTTGATGCTGCTGCATCGGCGGCCCGGCAAGGACCTGCTTGTCCCGACGTTCCTCATTCCCTGGACGGCCCTGACGCCGGACATCGGCGTCAGCATGCCGTTGGCCAAGCTGCTGTTTCTGCTGGTGGCGCTCAAGTACGCCCTGACCGGACGCCTCTCCCTCAAGGGCGTGCCCCAGGCTTCGATCTTTCTTGCCGTCATCCTGATCGGCGTCGGCTCCGCCATCATCACGCTTTCGACCCTGACGGATACCGTCGAGTATGTGGGTGGTGACTTACGGAACGGCTGGCTTCGGCTGCTGGTCGCGACCAGCAACTTCGCCCTTTCGATCATCCCCTTTGTGCTCCTGACCGCTCGCGGCGTGTCGGTCTCAATGTGGAGCCTGCTGCGAGTCTATGTGGTGTCCGTGCTGATCCTGTGCGTGATGGGGATTGTGCAGTATGCGATCTTCCGGGCGACGAGCGTCGACATCTTGCCCCTTGGACTATTCACCCACGCCGAAGAAGAACAGCGCTCGGGGATGCTCGTCATCGGCGGACACGCCGATCTGCGGCCGGGCGCTCTGGCGGGCGAACCAAAGGCGCTCGGCATGTTCGCGGCGACCGTTCCGATCCTTCTGCTGGCCTTCGGCGAGCGGATCTTCAGGTCCAAATTCCGGCGCTATTCGGCCGTGGCGCTGGCCCTGGTGACGATTGAACTGACCCAGTCGACATCGGCCCTCATCGCGCTGCCGATCGGAGTCGGCGTCTACGCCATGTTGCGGATTATGGGCCGGCCGCTGCCAAGGTCCGCCATTTTCGGCATCTATACGGCGCTCGCGCTGGGGCTCCTGGCTGTGTTCGCCTATCGTGTGGCCAGCGTCACCTACCTGACTTACGACCCCTCGCTGCTACCGGAGCCGACCACCGCGGGCGAACTGCTCTACCAGCGCACGTTCGGGCGTATGGAGGTCGAGGATTTCGACTGGGTGATCCTGAAATGGTTCATCGCCGACCCGACGGCGGCCTTCCTCGGCCGCGGCTTCGGCCTCGGCCATCTTGGCACGGATCCGTTTATCCCGGACGTATGGCGGCATTACATGGAAGGCCGGGTGATCTTCCCGAAGACCGGCGTGACCTACTTCTTCGTGAACGGCGGCGTCGTCTTCGTCCTGATGATGATGGCCTATTTCGCGACGCTGACGCCCACGCTGAATCGGTCCGACCTGGCCCGCGACCGCCCTCGCGCCGCCTTCATCAGGCAAGCGCAACTGGCGCTGATTCCACTCACGACCCTGCTGCTGCTCAGGGTCTATGTGTACGACGTCGCGATCTTCGTCGCGGCTGCCTGCCTCCTCGAATTGCGCCCACGCACCGCGCCCGGGGCCGCAAGGCTGGGCGCCGGCGCGGCGCTGCGGGCGCGCGGACACCTCTTCGGCGACCCGGCGATCGTGCCGCCCGACGCAGGCCACCAAAGGATCCCCCGATGATCAGGTATTCGCTGAAGTTGAAGGCCCGGGACCTGATCCGGCGGGCGGGTTACGACGTGCGGGCGAACAACCTGCACAGTCGCGAAGACCTGCGCCTCGTGCACTTCCTGCGGCATCACGCGATCCGAACGGTGCTGGATGTTGGCGCCAATCGCGGTCAGTTCGCCGAGCATCTGCTGAGTGCGGGGTTCGGCGGCCAGATCGTCTCCTTCGAGGCCTTGCCGGACGTTTACGGCGAACTGCAGCGCAACGCCGCTCGATTTCCCGGTCGCTGGAGCGTCGCGCCGCGTTGCGCCCTCAGCGACAAGAAGGGCGCGACCCGGTTTCACATCACGAACAATCTGCAGAGCAGCTCCATGCTCGCTCCCAACGCCCATCTGCAGTCCATGGGCGCGCCGCTGGAGGAGCGTGAAGTGGTGGATGTGGACTGCATGCGCCTCGACGAACTTTATCGGCCGGAGGCCGATAGCGCGGGCGCCGTGTTCCTGAAGATCGATGTGCAAGGGGCGGAGGCCATGGTGCTGGCGGGGGCCGAGCGCCTGCTGCCCGACATCAAAGGTCTGCTGCTGGAAATGTCCCTGGCGCCGCTCTACGAGGGCCAGCCGCTCGCCGGCGAGGTCGACGCGATGGTGATCCGCCTCGGATTCAAGCTCTGGGATATGTCCCCGGTGTTTCGAGATGCGGGAACTGGCCGCCTATACCAGTATGATGCCGTTTATTTCAAAGACTAGAGTCGGAGAGCGATAGAGCCAATGGCGAGGTCCATTACTGAACGAGCCCGTATGGTCACCGGAATCGTTTCTGCCCCGTGGTGGTTTCTTGCGGGCCGGGCGCTTCGGTCAGACGGGTTGCTTAACCAGGCAGTGAAAGCTGACAGTCTCTATGCTCGGGGCATTCACGCCATGGCGAAGGACGGCTCCGCGAGCATCGTCGGGCAGTTCTATTTGGCGGCGCAGCTAGCCTCTGCGAGTGATCCACGGATTGGCGCCAGGATAAAGCAACTGATGAGCATCTCGGAATCACAAGTGTTGCAGGACATCGTGTGCATTCTCTCGACCAACGAGAAGAGGGGGGGGTATTTCGTCGAGGTGGGAGTCGGCGGAGGAAAGAATATCTCCAACACCTATATGCTGGAGAAGCATTTTGGGTGGAGCGGGCTGCTTGTCGAGCCGAACCGCTCGTCCCACGCAAGCATCGAGGCGTGCCGCGGCGCGGTTCTGGAGCGGCGGGCGGCCGCGTCGTCGACCGGCAAGCGACTGACCTTTCAGGAAGTCTCCGACGGTGGCGAGCACTCGCGCATCGCCGGAACCGGCGGGCACCCGATGTCGAAGGACCGCATCGTCGAGTATGAGGTCGAGACTGTCACTCTTGATGATATATTGCGTCTAAACAACGCGCCGAAGGCGATCGATTACCTTTCGTTGGATACGGAAGGTAGTGAGCTAGACATCCTGGATGGTCTGGACCTGGATACTTATTCATTTCAGTTCATGACGATCGAGCACAACTTCGATCCGTTCGTAATGCGGGCGCTGCGCACGCGTTTCGAGCCGCGTGGCTACAAGGTGGTGCTCGAGGAGTTCTCCGGGTTCGACGCTTGGTTCGTGCATGAATCCGCGCCTTCCCCGTTCCGCGCGCTTCCGACGGCTTGATGTGACGATCCCAGCACAAGTCATGGAGATCGGCCCGAAGGCCTGGTGGCTGAAGGTCGTCGGTCGACGGCCGATTGCGAACACCGCGATCATGGGGGCCGCGGTGCAGGTCGTGCGCCCGGCGATCGCCCTCGTCACGGTGCCCGCGCTTCTGGGCCACCTGGGGGCCGCCGGCCTCGGGGTCTGGATGATGGCCCTGTCGACCATGGGCGTCATGGGGTTCCTCAACGCGGGCGTGGCCGGCGCGACCATCACGGCCGTGGGCCGGGCGTCGGGGGAGGACCGGCGTGAGACGGTGAATATCGTCGCGACCTCGGCGATGGTGCTGGCCTTGCTGGCCGGCCTCGCCACCGCCGTTCCCGGCGCGGCGGCCGCAGCGCTACTCGACTGGCAGAAACTTCTGCGATTGAACGGCGCCGTCAGCGGTGATGAGCTCAAGAAGCTCATGTTTGTCCTCGCGGTGTCGCTTGGAGTCGGGTTTCCCGCGAACGTGCCAAAATTCATACTGCTCGGTCATCTGAAGGGATACTTGGCGCACAGCCTGGATCTGGTCGGCGCCCTGGCCTCAGCCGGCCTGCTCATTCTCGGGATATGGTTGGGCTGGCCGATATATCTGCTCGCGGCGGCCTTTCTGTTTCCGCAGACTGCGGTCCTGCTGTTCGGTGGCGGCGTCCTGCTGACGCGGGAGAGGATCGCGTTCATTTCGCCCGACAAGTTCAATCGAGCGATCTTCAGCGACCTCCTGCGTCACGGATCGAAGTTGGCGCTCTACCAGGCGTCGTTCGCATTCTCCTCTCATCTGGGCTTGATCTTGGTGGGGCTGATCGCCGGGCCAAAAGCCAGCGCGACCTTCGGCGTCGCTCAGAGGCTGTTCGCCCTGCCATTGACGTTCGTGGCGACGCTCAACTACGCGCTCTGGCCCGCCCTCGCGAAGGCGGACGCCGCCGGTCACTTGGATTGGGCGCGCCGAACATACCTGAAGACACTTTCAATCACGCTCGGCGTCGGCGTCGTCGTCGCCGTCGTGATGACCGTCTTCTACGAACAGATCATCATCCTCTGGTTGGGTCGGCCCATCGAGACGCCAGCGGCTCTCACCGTCGGAATGGCGGCGTGGTTGCTGGTGTCCATCGCCGTGAACAGCAGCGACACCCTCCTTCGATCGCGCGGCCAGACGAATTTGCTGATGATCGCGATGGTCGCGATGCTGCTGGTGGCTCTGCCGACCTCGATCCTGCTAATTCAGCAAATTGGCGCGGCGGGGGCGATCTGGGGCACCGTGATCGCCTTCGTCCTCTGCCTCATCATTCCCTATTCCATCGCGATCCGGCGTGCGTTCGCCCGTCCGGCGCGTGGCCCGGCGGGCGGGGCCGCGGCCGGCGAGCCGGTGGCGGACCTGTAGACCTGGCGCGGCTTCCGGACCCGTTCATGAAAATTTCGATCATCATGCCGTCCTACAATCAGGGCCGCTTCGTCGAGGCGGCGCTGCGATCGGCGCTCGACCAGGACTATCCCGACAAGGAGGTGCTGTTTCTCGACGGCGGGAGCCGCGACGAGACCATGGCTATCGCCGAGCGCTATCGGGATCGGCTCGCCTACTGCGTCTCCGAGCGCGACGATGGACAGAGCGATGCCCTGCGCAAAGGCTTCGAGCGGGCGAGCGGCCAGATCCTGACCTGGCTCAACACCGACGACATCCTCCTGCCGGGGGCCCTCAGCGAGGTCGCCCAGACCTTCGCCCGCCACAAGGATTGCGAATGGGTCCTGGGAAACGTGGTCTGGATCGACGCCGGCGGCACGATCCTGCGCTGCCGCCGGGGCGAGGGCTATTCATCCCTGGAGACGCGGCTCGGGGTGCTGACCGCCTGCGGCCCGTCGGCCTTTTTTACGCAGGACCTGTATCAGCGCGTGTCCGGCATCAACCTCGACCTGAACTACATGATGGACACGGAGCTGTGGTGGCGGTTCGCCATGGCGGGCGCCAAGTTCCATCGGCTGCGTCGGTACGCCTGGGCGCTGCGTCTGCACGAGGACGCCAAGATGTCGGGGCACATCTTCGCCGAGAGCAGCGATCCGGCGCAGATCAAGGTCGCGCGCGCCAAGGACGCAGAACGGGCTCATATCTGGCGCCTGACGCAAGGGCATCGGATGCAGCGCGCCGGCGCGTTCGCCCGGCCGGTCAGCCTCGCCCGCCGCGCCTGTTCGCCCCACTACCTGCTGGGTCGTTACGAGAGCCGCCTGTGGCGCGGGCGCCCCCTCGATGAGTTCATGGAGGCGCAATGCGGCCGGTGACCGTCTGGTGGGGAATTCCCTGCAAGAGCATGATCCCGGTCTTCCGGGCGCTGGCCGAGGAGCATGGCCGTGACGTGCTGTTCATCGCCCTGGAAGACCTGCCGGAGCGGCGCAAGAAGCTCGGCTGGACGATCCCGGCGCACGGGACGATGCCGCTGGAAGTGCTGGGTGACGCTTGGCGAGAGGGCGTCGACCGCCGGCTGGCCGACCGGTCCGGTCTGCACATCGTCAATGGCATCTACCATAATCCGCGCGTGCGCTACGTGGCGGCGAAGCTCGCGGAGGAACGGCGCAGCTTTGGCGTGATCATGGAGGCGCCGGCCAACCTCGAGGTGGGGCTGCGGCGCACCGTCAAGTCGGTGCTCGCCCCCATCGTCACGCCGCTGCGCACCCGTAGCGTCGCGCGCAGGGCCGAGTTCGTGATGTCGGCGTCGGGAGATCGCGCCCCGGCCTTCCGCGCCCTGGGGTTCCCGACGGCGCGGATTTTTCCCTACGGCTACTTCCCGGATTTTCCGCTCCTGGAACGCGCGACGCCTCGGCCGCACGATGGGCTGAAGATCCTCTGCGTCGGCTACCTCGAACCGTTCAAGGGCCAGGACTGCCTGCTGCGGGCTCTGGCGCTTCTGCGCAGGCGGGGGACGCCGTTCAAATGCACGATCACGGGGTTCGGCTCGGCGAGAGATGAGCTTGTGGCGCTCAGCTCGGAACTCGGCCTGGCGGACAGCGTGACGTTTCCGGGCGTCGTCAGCAACGAGGCGCTCGTCGAGCTGTTCTGCGACAGCAACCTCCTCGTGGCGCCCGGGCGAGAGGAGCCGTGGGGGATCCGGATCAACGAGGCCCTGCTCTCGGGCTTGCCGGTGGTTGTCAGCGATGGAATTGGCGCCAAGGAGCTGATCGAGACCAGCGGCGCGGGCTGCGTCTTCCGGGCCGGGTCGCCCCAGTCGCTCGCCGACAACCTCCAGCGTGCGCTTCGGCGTCTGCAGGCCGGCGCGGAGCTGATGGAAACGGTGCGCCGGTTCCGTCCCGCGATCACGCCGAGCGCCGCCGCCGGTTTCCTCTCGGACGTCATTCGCCTGGCGGAACACGCGGGGTTCCCGGCCAGATCGCGCCTGACGCCGCCGTGGCTGCAGCCGTCTTCGGCCCCGGCCGTTTAGCCGCCGCGCGATGAAGATCAATCAGGTTGTCGCCTCCGTGGAGGCCGAGGCTTCGGGACCCTCCTACTCGGTGCCGCGTCTGAGCCAGGCCATCGCCGCCTGCGGCCATGCTGTGACGCTGCTTTCGCTGGGGCCCCCGGGGACCATCCAAACCGGAACCTATCGCCACGTGCGCTTCACCCAGGACTTCGCATCGCCGCGCCTGCTTGCGAAACCGGCCCTCTCCCGGGAGATGCGGCGCGCACTGATCGGCTCGGACGCCGACGTCCACCACACGCACGGGCTATGGACGATGCCCAACGTCTATCCGGCCGAGGCCGTGCGTCGGCGGCGCCGGCCCTTCCTCCTGTCGCCCAGGGGGATGCTGGGAGCCGATGCGCTGAAGTTCTCGCGCACGGTCAAGAAGCTGTTCTGGACCCTGCTGCAGGAGCGCGCGGCGCGCCAGGTGAGCTGCTTCCATGCGACCGGCGAACAGGAATACGAGGAGGTTCGCGCCTTCGGGTTGACGCAGCCCGTCGCGGTCATCCCCAACGGAATCGATCTCCCGGCCGCCGACGACCATGTGCGATCCGGGGCGCCCTACGTGGTCTCTTTGGGACGGATCCACCCGAAGAAGGGGCTTGATCGGCTGATCATGGCGTGGGCCGAGGTGGAGCGGGACTTTCCCGGTTGGCTCCTAAGGATCGTGGGGCCGAGCGAGGTGGGTTACGCCGCACAACTGGAGTCCCTGGCGGCCAAGTTGCGGCTCGCCTCGGTGAAGATTTCCGGGCCGGTGTTCGGTGAAGAGAAGTTCCAGTTGTTGCAGGAAGCGGAGATATTTGCGCTTTCGACGCTCAACGAGAACTTTGGGATGACGGTGGCTGAGAGCCTGGCCGTCCGCACGCCGGTGATCTCCACCAAGGGAGCGCCATGGCAGGGGCTCGAGGCCAACGAATGTGGCTGGTGGATCGAGCACGGCGTGGAGCCCATGGCCGCCGCGTTGCGAAGCGCCATGTCGCTCCCGCAGGGCGAACGCCGGGCCATGGGCGCGCGCGGCCGGGCCTGGATGGAACGCGAGTTCGGCTGGGCGGGGATCGCGCGACAGATGGTCGATGTCTACCAATGGCAGCTGGAGGGGGGGGAGCCTCCCGCATGCGTGCGGGTCGGGTGACGGAAATGGGCTCGGCGAGCGGCGGCGCAGCCCCCGACATCGAAGCCAACCGCCGCGCGCGCAAATGGTCGGGCCGCGAGCTGGCGGCCCGCGCCCTGTGGGAGTCGCTGCGCGGCCCGCTGTTCGCGTGGACGCCGCGGCCGATGTGGGGCTGGCGGCGGGCTGTGCTGCGCGCCTTCGGGGCCAGGATCGGGCGCAATGTTCACCTGCATCCCACCGTGCGGATCGCGGTTCCCTGGAATCTGGCCATCGCAGCGGACGCCGGGATCGGCGACAACGTGATCCTCTACAGCCTCGGCCCGATCTCGATCGGCGCCGGGGCGACTGTGTCCCAGAACGCCCATCTCTGCGGTGGCACGCACGACTTTCGCCAGCGCGACCTTCCCCTTGTCAAGGCCTCGGTGGCCGTGGGCGCCGGGGCGTGGGTCTGCGCCGACGCCTTCGTGGGGCCGGGCGTCACCGTCGGAGAAGGCGCCGTGGTGGGCGCGCGGGCCGTGGTCATGCGTGACGTCCCCGACTGGGCGGTCATGGTCGGCAACCCCGCCCGGCAAGTCTCGGAGCGCAGGTTCATCGACCGGGATGAGAAATCGTCGTGATCCGCGCAGCCGCCGACGGCCGCCTGATCCGCGATTGAGGCGGAGGGAGCAGATGTCGTTCGCCCGAACCCTTCAGGATCACGGAGCGCGGTTGATCACGCGGCGTCTTCCGGGCGCTCGGCTGGCGATCCAGTCGGGAGGCTGCGGATTCTTCGGTGACGTCTTCATGGCGCTCAACGGCATCCGCTTCGCGGAGCTGAACGGCCTGGCGTGCGAGGTCGCCTGGGGCCGGCGCTCGCTATATTTCGAGCCGGGCGCTGAGGAGAATGTCTGGTCCCACTTCTTCCTCGACAGCCGGTACGATTTCGTCGCTGGCGCTTCGAGACCTCGTCCGATTCCGGCGCCCTATCGTCCGGGCGCCCACGACTTCATCGCCTATCCGGGCCTCACGGTTCGCCGGTCGGTGGCGCAGGCCATTGCGCGGTTCTGCCGAGTGCGCCCGAAGATCCTCGCCGAGGTCGAGGGGTTCGCTGCAAGCCGCTTCCGACCGCAGGGAATGGTGGGCGTGCATGTGCGCCTGACCGACGCTGCGAGGGGTCATGAGAGCCGGCGCAGCGTCGGGCTGGATCATTTCCTGGCTGCGACGGAGCAGGCCCTGGAACGCTACGCCGACGCCGGCGTGTTCCTCGCCACGGACGACGCCGGCGTGGTGGATCGCTTCGGCGCGGCGTTTGGGGATCGCGTTGTCATGCGCGACTGCATCCGCTCGACCGACGGCGCCTCGCTGCATGGCCACTACGACGCTGGCGTGGCGGGCAGCGCCCTTCAGAAAGGCGAGGAGGTGATGGTCGACGCGCTGCTGCTGTCGGGCTGTCGCCACATCGTCCGCAGCCATTCGCGCGTGACCTGCTTTTCCCTCTGCGTCGATCCGACATTGCCCTTCACCGATCTCGATCGGATCCATCTCGGCCTCGAACGCACGCCCTGGCTGCATGTCTGATGCTGGGTGAAAGCGAGAAGAGATCGCTGCAGACCTCCGTCGAACCGGCGCGAGTCGTCAAAATTCGTGAGTTGCGCCCGTGATCGAAAAGATCCCCGTCTCCGTCGTGGTGCCGGTCAAGAACGAAGAGCAGAACCTTGCTCGCTGCCTCGCCCGGCTTACGCGGTTCGCGGAAGTGATCGTCGTGGACTCATGCAGCGAGGACCGGACGCCGGAAATCGCTACGGCCTTCGGCGCCGATGTTGTGCAATTTCACTGGAATGGAGAGTATCCCAAAAAGAGAAACTGGGTGCTTCAAAATCATAAATTCGCGTGTAGGTGGATATTTTTTCTCGATGCTGATGAGTTGGTCAATGATGCATTCTGCGATGAGCTCGAAGAGGCGATAAAGAATGAAAAATATGTAGGATATTGGCTTAATTACACCAATTTCTTTCTCGGTCGACCACTTTTTCACGGTGACCCACAGCGGAAGCTTGCGGTGTTCCGACGGGGGGCGGGCCTCTACGAACGCATCGACGAACAGGGGTGGAGCCGTCTGGACATGGAGGTGCACGAGCATCCCATCCTCGATGGCCCCGTCGGCGAGATCCGGGCCAGGATCGAGCACAATGATGATCGCGGCGTCAGCAAGTTCATCGATCGTCACCGCGACTATGCTCTGTGGGAAGCACGGCGCGTGCAGATGCTTCGGGGGAATGGCGCGGAAGGTTGGCGGCATCTCACGTCGCGGCAGCGGCTGAAGTACTCCAACATCGACAAATGGTGGTTCGCCTGGAGCTACTTTTTCGCCAGTTACATCGGCAAGCGGGGTTTCCTCGACGGCGCGCCCGGCTTCGCCATCGCCTTTTACAAGCTGTGGTATTTTCTTACGATCCGGCTCCTAATTCGTGAACAGAACCTGCGATCTGGCCCTTCCGCCGCCGCGACGCCCGGAGCGGCGAGCCCGGCGGAGTCGACCTAGACCTCGCCGATCGAGGCGAGGTTCCACCGAGCCGCCGACGGTCGGGTTGTGAGAAGACGGCCGCCTCAGGCGGCCGTGCGCAAACTGCGCACATACCACTCGTAAACCCCCCGCACCCCCTCGCGCAGGCTGATCCGCGGCGCCCAGCCCATGGCGTGGAGGCGTCCTGAATCCATCAGCTTGCGCGGCGTGCCGTCCGGCTTGGAGGCGTCGAACACCAGCCGGCCTTCGAACCCCACCACCTCCGCCACCAGCCTGGCGAGATCGGCGATGGAGAGGTCGTCGCCGAAGCCGACGTTGACGTGCTGCTCGCCGGAGTAGCGCTGCATCAGGAACACCAGGGCGTCGGCGCAGTCGTCCACGTGGAGGAATTCACGTAGCGGCGAGCCCGTGCCCCAGACCACCATCTCGGCGGCGCCCGTGACCTTGGCCTCGTGGGCCTTGCGGATCAGGGCCGGCAGGACGTGGCTGGAGGCGAGGTCGAAGTTGTCCTCCGACCCATAGAGGTTGGTCGGCATGGCCGAGATGAAGTCGCAGCCGTGCTGGCGCCGGTAGGCCTGGGCGAGCTTGATCCCGGCGATCTTGGCGATGGCGTACCATTCATTGGTGGGCTCCAGCGGGCCGGTGAGGAGCGCGTCCTCGGGGATCGGCTGGGGCGCCAGCTTGGGGTAGATGCAGCTGGAGCCCAGGAACAGCAGCTTCTCCACGCCCGCGCGGCGAGCGGCCTCGGTGACGTTCGCCTCGATCATCAGGTTGTCGTAGAGGAATTCGGCCGGGCGGCTGTCGTTGGCCAGGATCCCGCCCACCTTGGCGGCGGCCATGAACACCGCCTGGGGCCGGGCGTTCTCGAAGAAGTAGTCGACGTCCGCCTGCCGGCGCAGGTCGGTGGTGGCGCGGTCGGCGGTGACGACCTCGCAGCCCTCCGAGCCAAGACGGCGCACCAGCGCCGCCCCCACCATGCCCCGGTGTCCGGCGACCCAGACCTTCTTGCCCGCCAGCGGATAGATGACTTCAGCGGTCGC
>Ga0070668_100000628_pt1 | contig 23738 bp, 23 predicted proteins | sample KBSS43metaG_FD_64661 | JGI IMG/M metagenome (GOLD analysis project Ga0070668, IMG submission 64661) | Switchgrass rhizosphere microbial communities from Kellogg Biological Station, Michigan, USA - KBS S4-3 metaG | ecosystem: Host-associated > Plants > Roots > Rhizosphere > Soil ...
TACAAGGCGCTGGCGGGGTAGGATTGACGCTTTCAGGGAGGGGAGAAGCGATGGCGAAGCCGGCTAAGTTCGCGCACGTCGTTTACCAGACGCGCCGCTTTGACGAGATGATTGCCTGGTATCGGGACGTCTTTGAAGCTGAGGTTGTGTACGAAAATCCAGCGCTCGCGTTCCTCACATACGACGACGAGCATCATCGGTTCGCCTTCGCCAATCTCGACGTTCTCAAGCCCGGCGGCGACCCGTCCCGCGACAGCCGGGGGGAGATTGGCGTCAATCACGTCGCCTACACTTACGCCAACATCAATGACCTGATGGACACCTATGCGCGGCTGAAGCGCGCCGGGATTACGCCCTATTGGCCCGTCCACCACGGCACCACGCTGTCGGTCTATTACGCCGATCCCGACGGCAACCGGATGGAATTCCAGGTCGACTGCGGAACGGTTGAGCAGGCGACGGCGCTCATGCGAACGCCGGCCTTCGCCGCTAATCCGGTTGGGGTGATGTACGACCCGGATGCCCTGCTGGCCCGCCTTGAAGCCGGCGAACCGGAGGAAGCGCTCCTCGCCATCCCGGACGGTCCGCCGTCGCCGATCCCGGCGGCGCACGGAATGAGCTGACATCCCGCAAGGGTCGCGGCTGAGCTAGCCCTTCGCCGCCTTCAGCACCTCTTCGGCGTGCTTAGAAACCTTGACCTTGCGCCACGCCTTCAGAACTTTGCCGTCGGCGCCGATGAGATAGGTCGCGCGCTCCATCCCCATATATTTTCGGCCGTACATCGACTTTTCGACCCACGTCCCGAACGCGTCCGAAATCTTGCCGTCCTCGTCGGCGATCAGCGGCACCGCGAGGTCATATTTGGCGATGAACTTCTCGTGCTTCTTCATCGGGTCGCGCGACAGGCCGACGACCTTGACGCCCGCCTTGGCGAAGTCCGGCGCGAGCCGGGTAAAATCCTGCGCTTCCAGCGTGCAGCCCGACGTATCGTCCTTGGGATAGAAATAGAGCACCAGCGGCTGGCCCGGCGCGGCGAGGTTGATGCTGCTGCCGTCGCTGGCCGTCGCGGTGATCGCCGGAGCCTTGTCGCCTTCGCTGATCATCTCATCCCTCTTTAATCCGATTCCACAGGTCGCAGACGCTCTGCCGTGCCGCGTCATGCTCGGCAAGCAACTCGTCCCAGCTCGTCGCCCCGCACGCCTCCGCCACTAGCTGCCACGTGTCGGCGGTTGGCTTGACATCGCCAGGTGCGACGAGGCGCATCATGACCAACATCCGCGTCAACAATTTTTGCGATGCCACAACTCTTGCATCGATCAAACCATGAGTATGGAGATCGGCGATGGCAAATTCGAGCTGGGGATGAAGCCCAATCCCACGCGTCAGCTGCAGGACGTGGACGGCGAACTCGAGGTCGACCAGCCCCCCGGGGCCGAGCTTCACGTCGAGCGCGCTCTGGGCTGGCTTGTGGCGTTCCATCTCCGCCCGCATTTTGACTGCGTCGGCCACGACCGCTTGCCGGTCGCGGGGCGAGCGCAGGATGGACTCTATCAGGTTCGACGTCCGCTCCCGAACGTCGGTCGAGCCGAACACCGGGCGGGCGCGGCACAGCGCCATATGCTCCCACGTCCACGCTTCCTCGCGCTGGTAATGCTGAAACGCGTCCAGTGAGACGACCAGCATCCCCTTGGCGCCCTCGGGACGAAGGCGGACATCGACGTCGTACAGCGGCCCCGCGGCGGTCGGCACGCTTAGCGCTGCCGTCACCCGGCTCGCCAGGCGGTTAAAATAGTCATTGGGGCCGAGCGGCTTCTCGCCGTCGGACATGCCCTCGGCAGGCGCGGTATGAAGATAGACGATGTCGAGGTCGGAGGCATGGGTCAGCTCGCACCCGCCGAGCCGGCCAAGCGCCACGATTTCGAGTTCGCCGCCGGGAAAACGGCCGTGGACGTCCTCGAATTCCCACACCGCCGCTTTGGCCAGCGCCTGGATCGTACCCTCCGCCACCCGTGAATAGCCGCTGGCGACCGCCAGCGGGTCGGAGCGGCGGTCGATCAATTGGACGCCGAGCGCGAAGCGGCGCTCGTTGACCAGCCGTCGGACCTTGTCGAGCGCTACGTCATAGGGATCGGCCCCCATGACTTTGCCGAGGTCGGCCGCGATGATCTCGGCTGACGGCGGCGGGTCGAAGCTGGACGCGTCGAACAGGCCTTCGAACAATTGCGGGCGCCGCGCCAGCTGGTCGGCCAGCGCCGGGGCGTGGGTCAGGATTTTCGCGAGCAATTGCGCGAGATGCGGGCGGGCCTCGAGCAGGCGGAAGAAGTTCACGCCGCTCGACAGCCGCTCAACGATGTCGCTCAGCCGGTTGAGCGCGCGCTCCGGGTCGGGACCCGACGCAATCGCCTGCATGAGGCCGGGCAACATCGCTTCGAACGCCGCCTGGGCCGCCGGGGAGCGAAGCGAGCGCGCCTTGCCCGAGCGCCAGTCCGCGACATGCCGCGCAGCGGCGAGCGGGTCGGGAAACCCGAAGCCCTTGAGTTCATCGTCGAGGATGTCGGGATCGTTCGACAACTGCCCACCCTCGCCCTCCGGCGACAGGCCGTCGAAGGTCGTACCCGCGCGCTCAACGTGCGGCCGGAGCAGATCGAGGAGTTCGTCGCCGCTCTCCAGCCCGTGGAGCCGGGCAACATTGTCGAGCGTCGCCGCATTCTCGGGCAGCAAATGGGTCTGGGCATCCTCGATCATTTGCGTCCGATGCTCGATGGTGCGCAGCAACCGGTAGGTCCCGCCGAGTTCGCCCGCCGTCGCCTCATCGAGGCGTTCGGCGGAGACCAGGGCCGCGATCGCATCGAGGGTCGCCGGCGACCGCACCGAAGGGTCGCGCCCACCATGGACCATCTGCTGGATCTGGATGAAGAACTCGACCTCGCGGATGCCGCCGCGTCCGCGCTTGAGGTCGAAGCCCGGGCCAAAGGTTGCGCTTTGGGCGAAATGGTCGCGGATCCGCGCGGAAATCTGGCGCACCTCGTCGATCACGCCGAAATCGAGCGAGCGGCGCCACACGAACGGCTCGATCGCCGCCAGGAACCGCTGCCCGAGGGCGATGTCGCCGGCGCACGGCTGCGCCCGGATGAATGCCGCCCGCTCCCACGGCAAAGCCGACGATTCGTAATGCGATATCGCGGCATTGACGGGGAGTGCGACGGGCGTGACTTCAGGCGAGGGCCGCAGGCGGAGGTCGACCCGGGCCACATAGCCCTCCGCGGTCCGCTTCTGCAGCAGCTCGATCATGCGCCGTGCGATGCGCACGGCCGCCTCGCCCGCATCATCCCGCTCGCGCCGCGCGAGGCGCTCGGGATCGAACAGCAGGAGCAGGTCGACGTCGGACGAATAATTGAGCTCGCGGCTGCCGAGCTTGCCCATGGCAATCACCGCGAACCCGTCGGTGTTAGCGTCGGGCACACGCTCGCGGACCGCGGCTTCGAGCGCGCGGTGAATTGCGCGGTCGGCGAACGCGCTGAGGTGCTCGGTTACCTGCTCGAGCGTGAATTCGCCGGCCAAGTCCCCAAGGGCCACGGCGAGGGCAAGGCCAAGCCGCTGCCGGCGCAGTTCGACGTCGAGCGCTTCGTCCCGCGCTTCGAGCGCCAGCGCGACGGCCGCGCCGGCGCCAGCGTCCGCAAACGTCTCGGCGATTGGCGACAGGGACCGCAGCGCGTCGCGCAGGAACGGCGAGCAGCGTTCTGCCCGTCCCACTGCATCAAGTCTTACCGCGGAGTCGCCGTTCATCGCGGATTGCTTGCCGCAAATCGCCGCCGCACGAAACTTCTGCCGCACTTGGGTCGTTTTCGGGAGGAATGAACGCAGAACACAACTTTGAGTCCGGGCCGAACAGCGATGGCGGGGACCGCCGGGTGATCCAGGTGGAATTCCCGGCCGCTCACGTCGGCATCATGGCCGCGCTCCGCCGCGCCTTCGAGGCTGCGGCATCGGAGCCGTGCGACCGCGACTTTGCTGACTTGCTGCGACGGTTAAACTGACCCCTTGTGGTCGCGGCTGAGTTCGTCGACCTCACCCATGATCGTCTGCAATGCTGACTTGTTGGGATCGGTCTTGTGCTGGCGCCGCGATGGCAGCTTGCCGCTCGACAGCAATTGCTCGAGCGCCACCCGGCCACGCGCCACGCGGCTCTTGATCGTACCGACCGCGCAACCGCAGATCTCGGCCGCCTCTTCGTAAGCGAACCCGCCGGCTCCAACGAGGATCAGCGCCTCGCGCTGCGGCTGCGGCAGGTGCATCAGCGCGCGCTGCATGTCGCTCAGTTCGATATGGCGGTCCTGGCTCGCCGGCGCCGCAAGGATCTTCGACGCGGTAATGTCGTCCCATTCCCCCTTGAAGCGCGCACGGCGCATCTGGCTGAGGAACAGGTTGCGCAAAATGATGAAGGTCCAGGCGCGCATGTTGGTGCCGGCCTGGAAGCGCTTGCGCGCTGCCCATGCCTTCAGCAGCGTTTCCTGGACGAGGTCGTCGGCAAGGTCGCGGCTGCCGGACAGGGACCGGCCGAAGGCGCGGAGGTGCGGGATGACCGTGGCCAATTGGTCCTTGAATTCCGGATCCGACAGCGGAACCGTCTCGACCGGTAGTTCCTCGGTTCGTTCCTGTTCACCTGCTTGGGCCAAAACTTACCCCACCCTCCGTTCAGGCGGACACGAAAAGCGCCCGCCGCGTGACTCAACCATGAACAGCGATTGTGACGGAAGATAGGTGCTAAGGCTGGCCGACCAAGACAATGACCGCGAAGATTGCGATTACCAGGATCAGGCCAACAGAAAGCACATAACGGGTCACATGCGGAGTCGAGCCGGCCCGGGCCTCGGTCGTGGTCTCCGTGATAGCACCACTCTCTCGGTCAATCTTAGGCAACGTTGCTCTTCCGCATCAATCACTGTTCAAGAAGGCCAACGCGCCTTCCCGGACACTGTTCCCGATTCGAAACGGCTAAACCGCCGGAACCGTCGCTGCGTCAAAGAACAAGGCCTGGGCGATCGCCGCTTTGACGGTCGAGCGCTGGAACGGCTTGGTGATCAGGAAGGTCGGCTCCGGCCGAGTCCCGGTCAGCAGTCGCTCGGGGAAGGCAGTGATGAAGATCACCGGCACCGAAAATTCGGCGAGGATGTCCTTCACGGCGTCGATCCCGCTCGAATCGTCGGCGAGCTGGATGTCGGCAAGGACTAGGCCCGGCGGGCTCTGGCGCGCTTGTGAGACAGCTTCGTCACGCGTGACGGCGACGCCGGTGACGTTGTGGCCGAGGTCGCGAACGATGGTCTCGATGTCCATCGCGATGATCGGCTCGTCCTCAATGATGAGGACATCGGCGAGCGTCTGCCGCTCGATTTCCTCCAGCGCCTCGGCGACCAGGCTGTCGACGTCGGACGGCCGCGCGCCGATCAGATAGCCCGCGTCCTCGGACGAAAACCCTTCGAGCGAGGTCAGCAGCAGCGCCTGGCGCGACAGCGGCGTAATCCGCGACAGTCGGGCGTGCGCAATCGATTCGGGTCCGCCGGAACCGCGCGGCGGCTCCTCGCCTTCCTCGATATTGGCGGTCGACCAAATGGCGTGGAACGTCTTGTACAGGCCGAGCCGCGGATCGACGTCGCGCGGAAACTCATCGGGCTTGGCGACGATTGCCTCGAGCGTGGCTCGAACGAAGGCGTCGCCGTGCGTCTGACTCCCGGTCAGAGCGCGCGCGTAGCGACGCAGGAATGGTAGGTGCGGAGCGAGTTCCTGACCCAGCGACATAGATGAAGGCTCTCCCTCGAATGCGATGTTGCGGCCTGTTAGGCCGCGCGTCGCGATTGTTGCAACCCTGGAAGGATCGAGATGAACGACATGCCCGCCCCAGAGAACTGATCGAAGGGTGGAACCAAGCACAGCCGATTTGGTTTCCCCCTCAGCGGAGGCGGCCCCGTAAAAGCCGACTTCTACGCATGTGCGCGTTTCGTTTCGGTACGCCGAGCTTGGCAGGCCGTTGCGCGCTGAGTCGAGAATAGTAAGAGGCGCGAGGGCCGCGCGAGGGGGACGAGAGGTTGAGTGCTAAGGCGAAAGGCGAGGCGGGCGACACGCGTCACGCACGATCCAGCAAGCCGACCGACCCGGATCGGAAAGGCAAGAAACAGCGCACTGCCGACCTCGGACGTGCGCTTCGCTCTGTCTACGACAATACGTTGCGCGAGAGCGTCCCCGACGAATTCAACGACCTGCTTGGTAAGCTCAGCTGAGCTGATGCCGAGGGGCGCCGCGCAATGCTGAGCGCCGCCATCCGCCGTTTTGAGGCTCTGCCGACGGCGGCAAAACTCCTTCTGATCCTGACCGCGCTGCTGCTGCCAATGGGCATTGCGCTGACGTGGGTCGGCGAATCCGGCATTCAGCAGGCCAATGCGGCGCTGCGCGGACGCAGCACCGCCCAGGCCAAGGCCGCCGCCGGCGCGACCGAGAGCCTGATCGCGCGCAACGCGCTGGCGCTGCGGATCGCCGCGGCGGCCGCCATTCGCGCCGATGGTGGCGATCCGTGCGGCAACGCGTTGCAGGCGCTGGCCACCGCGCCGGCCATCACGCGCCAATTTTCGCTCCGCAACGCGAATGGCGACCTGTTGTGCACGACCCCGAACTTCCAGCCAAAGGACGCCGACCTTATTGTCGCTCCGGGCGACGTCCGCACCTGGATTGATTCGAACCGGACCAGCGTCGACCTCCGCGTTGGGGTCGTCGGCGGCATGGCGACAACGGCCCTGAGCACCGCCAACGTGCGCGCTGCCGCTTACGCTTCCGGTACCGACGTTCGCTCGATGACCTTGAGCGACGGCAATTACGAGATGGAGGTCATTTCAGCGGAGCCGGGCGCGTCAGGACTGACCTATACCCACTGGCCGATAGCCAATGGCGCGCTGACTGTCCGCCTTGGTCTGCGGGTGCAGCGTATCACGACGCTCGATCGCCTGGTGCTGCTGCTGCCGGTGCTGATGTGGGTCCTGGCCGCGCTCGGGACCTGGCTGTTGGTGACGCGGCTCCTGATCCGCCCGCTGAAGAGCCTCCAGAGAGCAGTCAGTGCCTACACGCCGGGTGAGGCTGGCGGGTTCGATCTACCGAGCAGGCTCGGGCCATCGACGGAGATCCAGGGGCTGCGCGATGCCTTTGGCCGCGCGATCGCCCGGGTCGAGGAGTCCGAGCGCAGCATGACCGATGCGCTGACCGGACAGCGGCGCCTGGTGCGCGAGGTTCACCATCGGGTGAAGAACAACCTGCAAGTGGTCGCGTCGCTGCTCAACATTCACGGACGGAGTGCCGGGACGCCCGACGCGCAGGCCGCCTACGCCGGGATCGGCCGCCGCGTCGGCGCCCTGTCGATCGTCCACCGCAACCACTTCGCGGAGATGGAGGAAAACCGCGGCATTGCGCTTCGGCCGTTGCTGGCCGAGCTCGCCGCGGAGCTTCGAGCCGGTGCCCCCGAGCCCGCTCGGCGGCTGGCCATCGACCTCGATCTGGAGACGGTGAACACGACCCAGGACGTGGCCGTCGCCGTGGCCTTCCTGATCACCGAGATCGTCGAGCATGCGATGCTTGATCGACCCCAGGATGCGGTCGAGATTTCCTTGCGCCGGACCAGCGAGCTGACCGCACGGCTGGCGATCAGCAGCCCGGTGCTTCACCCGGACGATTCCGAGAAACCGGAAAAGGCGCAATTCGAACGGATTATCGCTGGGCTGGCGAAACAACTTCGCTCCCCCCTCGAGCGGAAGCTTGGCCGCTACAGCGTTGATTTACCGGTGTTTCCCGTAACCTGATCGCGGCTGCGCAATAACCGATCAGACGAAAAAATAATTCAGGGGGCCCGGAACTGTTCGCGAAGACGCCGCGTTAAGCAGTTCGGATAGTGACCTTTTGCCCCCCCGCTCTCACTATCCGCTTAAATGGGCCCGGAACCGCCAACCCTCCCCCCCCCCGGTGGCGCTTCCGGGCCCTCTTCTGTCTGGGCCTCCGAAACCACCGAGTCTGATCGCGCGGCTTTGCGCGCTTCGCGCCAGTGCGTGATGCGGATGGCGAGGATGGCGAACTCGTACAGGGCGTAGAGCGGCACCATCAGCATCAGCATCGAGACCGCATCCGGCGGGGTCAGCACGGCGGCGACCGCGGCCGCGCCGACGATCGCGTAGCGCCGCGACTTGGCTAGCTGCTCCCGGGTAACGATCCCGGCGCGTTCGAGAATCATCAACAGGATCGGAAGCAGGAAGGCCGCGCCGAACCCGAACAGGAAGCGGGTGACGAAGGTCAAATAATTGCCGACGCCCGGCAGCGCCTCCTGCTGGATCCCGCCGACATTGCCCTGATAGCTGAGCAGGAAGTGCAGCGCCCACGGCATGGCGAAGAAATAAGCGAAGCTGGCGCCCCCGGCGAAGAAGATCGGGGTCATCAGCAGGAATGGCAGGAATGCCTTTTTTTCCTTCACGTAGAGTCCCGGGGCGACGAACCGCCACAGCTGGATGGCGATGACCGGGAAACTGATCATCAGCGCGGCGAACAGCGCGACCTTCACCTCGACGAAGAAGGCCTCGAAAATGTCGGTGTAGATGAGCTTGCCCTGCCCGGCCTTGAGCAGCGGCTGGACGAGCACCGCGAAGATGTCGCGGGCAAAGTACAGGCAGATGAAGAACGCCACGGCCAGCGCCGCGAGGCTCTGGAGCAGCCGGCGGCGAAGCTCGACCAGATGCTCGAGCAGCGGCTGCTTGGTGTCGTCGATGTCCCTCACGGCAGCGGCCGCTGTTCGGGCGGAAGCTCATCCTCGGCGGCGCCGGGTTCAGCGACCGGCGGCATCTCGTCGGGCTTGCCGGGCTCGGGATATTCGGCATTGGCGGGGTGGAGCTTCAGAATGCGCTCATTCTCCTCGCGCCACTTCTTCTCCATCTCCTCGAGCTCCGCCTCGCGCATCATCGTCTCGATGCCCGAGGTGAAGTGGCGCGCCATGCCGCGCATCCGGCCGACCCAGTAGCCGACGGTGCGCATGACCTTGGGCAGGTCCTTGGGCCCGATGAAAATCAGGGCAAGGACCGCCACGATGACGAACTCGGTAGAATCGACGCCGAACATGGCGGCGCTCTAGCGCTTAACGGGCTTCGTCGTCTCTAGGCGCCGCGGTCGGTTCGTCGCGAACCGGGGTAACCTCGATCGGGTCCTGGTCGCGGGGCAGGCGCGGCGGCTCGGCTCGGCGCTGCTCGTCATAGCGCTTGCGCTTGTCGTCCTCGTCGTCGGCCATGCCCTCCTTGAAGCTTTTCATGCCCTTGGCGACGTCCTTCATCATGTTCGAGAAGCGGCTGCCGCCGAACAACAGCAGGAGAAAGAGGCCGAGAATGATCCAGTGAATGAGGCTGAAACCGCCCATGAGAAGCTCCTTTGACGGCGGTATTTAGTCCGCCTCTTCTTCGCTTTCCAGTTGAAGCTGAAACACAGACTCATCGAGCGGGTCTAAAAGTCCCGCGGCCTTCAAATCGTCGATTCCCGGAAGGTCGCGCCGGGACCCAAGCCCGAAGTGAGTCAGGAATTCCTGCGTCGTCGCGTAAAGCAGTGGCCGCCCCGGCCCCTCGCGCCGGCCGGCGGGCCGGATCCAGCCGCTATCCATCAGCACGTCGAGCGTACCTTTCGAGATCTGGACCCCGCGGATCGCCTCGATCTCGGCGCGGCTGACCGGCTCGTGATAGGCGACGATCGCCAGCGTTTCGGTCGCAGCGCGCGACAACCGGCGTGGCTCCTCGCGCGTGCGGCGAAGCAAGTGCGCCAAGTCCGGCGCCGTCTGGAAGTGCCAGTGGCCGCCGCGCTCCACCAGCGCGATCCCGCGGCCCTCGTAATGCTGGGCCAGCTCGCCGAGCGCCAGCTCGATCGGTCCCTCGCCGGCATGCTCGACGATCTCGTCGACGCTGAGCGGCGTCGCGGACGCGAAAATCGCAGCTTCGACGGCGCGCGCATAGTCGTCCACGTCAGGCCACTTTCAACATGATCGGTGCAAACGCCTCGTCCTGCTGGATCGTAAGCTGGCCGCGCCGCGCCAGCTCGAGTGCGGCGAGGAAGCTCGACGCGAGGCACGACCGACGGAATTGCGGATCCTGGGTCGCCGGGATGAAGCTTTCGAGGAAGGTCCAGTCGAGCGCGGTGCCGATCATCCGCGCCACCCGCTCGATCGCCTCCTCGAGGGTCATTACCGCGCGCGCATGGACGACGTGCATCGCGGGCTGGGTCCGCGCCCGGACCGCGCCGTAGGCCGCGAACAGGTCGAAGTCGCGCACCTGCCACATCGCTTTCCGCACCAGCCGCAGCCCCTCCGGCGCACCGCGCACGAAAACATCGCGGCCGATGCGGTCCCGGCCGAGCAGGCGCGCGCCCGCCTCACGCATCGCATCGAGCCGCTGGAGGCGCATCTGCAAGCGCCAGGCAAGCTCGTCGGGGCTGGGCTCGGCCTCCGGGTCCTTGGGCAGCAGCAGGCAGGATTTGAGGTAGGCGAGCCACGCCGCCATCACGAGATAGTCCGCCGCAATCTCGAGCTTCAGCGCCCGCGCCTCGCCGATGTAAGCGGTATATTGGTCGACCAATTGCAGGATCGAGATTTGCGCGAGGTCGACCTTTTGCGCGCGCGCTAGGCTCAGCAGGAGGTCGAGCGGGCCTTCCCAGCCATCGAGGTTGAGCGTCAGCTCGTCCGACTGCGCGCGGAGCGGCTGTTCCTCGAATTCGGCGTCGGTTTCCACGCCGGCCAATTTACACCAGCGCCAGCAACGTGTCGCGCTTGGCGATCGAATCCGCGAAGTTGGGGCCGTCGTCGTCGACCACCAACGTCGTCGCCATCGCCCGCGCCAGCCGGACCTCGCTTTCGGGACTCATCGACGGCACCGCGGCGGCGACTGCGACCATCTCGTCCATCTTGCCCGAGCAGTGCAGCGCGACGTCGCAGCCAGCGGCAACCACCCCCGCCGCGCGGTCGCCGAAATCGCCCTCGAGCGCTTCCATGCCCAGGTCGTCGCTCATCAGGAAACCGTCGAAGCCGATGCGCCCCCGGATGATGTCGCCGATAACCGTCGGCGACAGGCTCGCAGGATGGTCGGGGTCCCACGCGGTGTAGACGACGTGGGCGGTCATCCCCATCGGCGCCGAGGCGAGCCGCTCGAACGGCTCGAGGTCCGCTTCCAGCTCCTCGGCGCTCGCGAGAACCACCGGCAATTCCTTGTGGCTGTCGACCAAAGCCCGGCCGTGTCCCGGCATATGTTTGACGATCCCGACCACGCCCGCCGAAGCCATGCCGTCGAGCACTGCTCGGCCGAGTGCAGCGACCTGCATCGGCGCCGAACCCAAGGCGCGGTCGCCGATGATGTCGCTGGCGCCCTCCTGGCGGACGTCGAGCAGCGGCAGCGCGTTGACGTTGATGCCGCACGCCCGGAGCGTCAGCGCTAGCGCGCGCGCGTTCGAGCGCACGGCTTCGAGCGCCGACGACGGCGCCAGCGTATAAAGCTCGGCGAACCGCTCTGCGGCGGGGAATGCGGGCCATTCCGGCGGTTTCATCCGCGCCACGCGGCCGCCTTCCTGGTCGATTAGGATCGGCAGGTCGGGACGACCGGTCAGATCACGGAGCGCGTTGGTCAGCCGCAGCAGCTGCTCCGGATTCTCGCAATTGCGCTTGAACAGGATGAAGCCCGCGGGGTCAGCATCGCGGAAGAACGCGCCTTCTTCCGCCGTCAGATCGAGACCTTCGAGGCCATAGATCGCCGCCTGCATTATTGCGCCACGAAGCAGTTTTCGCCGGCCGCTTTTAGCGCCTGGCAAGCGGCCTTGGCGTCGGCGGGCGAGCCCGCGGCCGCGCGGAGGCGAATACCGCCGGGGAAGGGAACGACCATCTTGGTCATGCCCGCGACCGCAGGGAAACGCCCAGACAGGACCGACCATGCCCGCTCGGCCTGCGCCTTGTTGGCGAACGCGCCGAGCTGGACGACACTGCCGGTGCCGCCAGTCGCCTTAGGCGGCTCGGCCGCAGCAATCTCCGGCACCTTCGTTTCGGGAGCTGGCTTTGGCTTGTCGCCGACCGCCGGCGGCGGAGTCGGCGCAATTTCCTTGATCTTGCTCGGGTCGAGCTTGGCGTCGAGGTCTTCGCCGGCACTGGTTTCGAACGCCGTCTGGCTGTCGCCGGCGACATCGAGCCCGCCGGGATTGGGCGGTTTCACCTTATACGGCGCCGGCTCCGCCTTGATCAGCTCCGGGGCTCCGCCGAGGCGGGCATCGCGCCGGCCGATCCAGAAAAAAGTCGCTGCAACCAGCGCCACCGCGAGCAATACGAGCAGCAGCGCGGCGAGCATCTTGCGCGCCGAGACGCCGCGCGGCTCGTCCTCGTCCTCGACCGCCGCCAGCCACGGCAGCTGGCCATCGTCATAACCGCGCTCGTCCGTCACCGTTCGACTGCTTTCTTGGCCCCGGGCAGCCCGACAACCGCGCAACTGAAGCGGATGCGCTGCATGCGCTGGCACAGCACTTCGCTATGCGCCTGCGACGTGGTGCCCATTTGAAAGCGATAGAACGGCCGGCCATGCGAATTGCGGGTTTCGACGACGACCGCCTGGAGCCGCCGGACTCCGGGATAGGCGCGCGCCATACGCTTCCAGCCGAGCTTGGCCTGGAGGCGCGTCCCGAAGGCACCGATCTGCACGACCCGCCCCGTCGCTCCGGCTGACGTGCGCGCGGGCCAAATCTTGACGTTCTGCGTGTTGGGGACGGCCGGCGCGATCGGTCGTGGCGGCGCGCTTCGCAGGATCGCGACCGCGGCCTCCTGGGCGGTCGAAATCTTGTCCATTTCATCGGTCGCCATGGTCCGTTCGACCCGCTCGGAAACTTCCTTGGGCACGGTGCGCGGCAATGGCTTCCAGCCCGGCTTGCTTGGCCGTTCGACAACCCGATGGACTTCAGGCTCCGCTACCCGCGACACTTCCGGCGACGCTACTGGAGGGACGACCTCGGGCTGGGCCGGACGCGCGTCCGGCAGCGTCAGGGTTGTGCTGGGCGGCGCGGAAGTTTGCGGTGCGCCGTCGGTAGCGGTCCGCGTTCCCAGCCAATAAGACGCGCCGGCGACGAGCAGTACACCGGCGATCGACCAGCCGAGCACGCTGTTCTTGTTCGACGTTTGGCGCGCCGCGACCGGCCGCGCCGGTTCGTCGGGAAGCCATGGCAGCCGGTCCATGCCGAGTGCCACCCGGCTATCGGTCATTGTCAGCGCATCTCCTCGGTCGCGGCCACTCCCATGAGGCCCAAACCGCTCCGGATGATTTGCGCGATTCCGAGCGCCAGTTCCAGCCGTGCCCGCGAAAGTTGTGGATTATTTTCAACGAGGAAGCGGCGCCCCGGGTCATCGTTGCCGCGGTTCCACAATGCGTGGAGATCCGACGCCAGATCATAGAGGTAGAAAGCGATCCGATGCGGCTCGTGGGCCATAGCCGCGCCCTCGACCGTGCGTTGATATTGCGCCGCACGCCGGACCAGCCCCAGTTCCTCTCCGTCAAGCAGCGACAGGTCCGCGGGCGTCGTGAGATCCACCCCGGCGTCGGCCGCCTTGCGCTTCAGCGAGCTGATCCGCGCGTGGGCGTATTGGACGTAGAAGACCGGATTGTCCTTCGATGCCTCGACCACCTTCATGAAATCGAAGTCGAGCGGCGTGTCGGCACGCTTGGTCAGCATCATGAAGCGGACGACGTCCTTGCCGACCTCGTCCACGACATCTGCGAGCGTAACGAAGTCGCCCGCGCGCTTCGACATCTTCACCGGCTCGCCGCCGCGGAACAGCCGAACCATGTTGATGATCTTGACGTCGAGGTCGACGCGGCCGTCGGTCAGCGCCTTCACCGCCGACTGAACGCGCTTGACCGTCCCGGCATGGTCGGCGCCCCAGATGTTGACCAGATGATCGGCGGTCTGGGCTTTCTGCCAGTGATAGGCCGCGTCGGCGCCGAAATAGGTCCAGCTGCCGTCCGATTTCTTCATCGGCCGGTCCTGGTCGTCGCCGAACTGGCTCGACCGGAACAGGCTCAGTTCGACCGGTTCCCATTCGTCATGCGGGTCGAGGCTCTTGGGCCGTTCGAGCTCGCCTTCGTAGACCAGCCCCTTGCCGCGCAGCACATCCATCGCTTCGTCGACCGCGCCCGAACGCTGCAACTCAGCTTCAGACGAGAACAGGTCGTGGTGGATATTGAGGAGGGCGAGGTCGTGACGGATCAGGTCGAGCATCGCCGCAATCGCGCGCTCGCGGAAAATATCGAGCCATTCGGCTTCCGGCGCGGCGGCGTATTTGTCGCCGAATTCCGCCGCGAGGATCGCCGCGACCGGCTTCAGATAGTCGCCCGGATAAAGACCTTCCGGAATCTCGCCGATGTCCTCGCCGAGTGCTTCGCGGTAGCGGAGGTGCAGCGAACGGGCGAGCGTATCGACCTGCGCGCCTGCGTCGTTGACGTAATATTCCTTGGTGACGCGGAAGCCCGCGGCCTCGAGCAGCCGGGCGAGGCTGTCACCGACCACCGCGCCGCGGCAATGGCCCATATGCAGCGGCCCGGTCGGATTGGCCGAGACATATTCGACATTGACCCGCTCGTTCCCGCCGATGGTCGACAGGCCATATTCCTCGCCCTGGCGGAGGATGGTCTTGAGCTCATCGCGCCACGCGTCCGCGTCCAGCCGCAGGTTGATGAAGCCGGGTCCGGCAATCTCGACCGAAGTGATGGTCGGCATCGCCTCGAGTTTCGGCTTGATCGCCTCGGCCAGCGCGCGCGGGTTGGTCCCCGCTACCTTGGCCAGCACCATCGCCGCATTGGTCGCGAGGTCGCCATGCGCCGGATCGCGCGGCGGCTCGACCGTCACGTTCTTGCGGTCAAGCTCCGCCGGCAGCGCGCCGTCGGTCACGAGGTCGTCGAGCACTCCGTCGAGAAGCGCGGCATATTGGGCGTAAAGGGACATCGCCGGGCCTCTATCGCGCCCAGCGCGGCTCGTCACCTAGCTGGACGGCATGGCCGGCGCGGCATCCTCTTCACGGAACACATGGTCGCGCTTCGCACCATCGTGGCAGCCAGCGCATTGGCTGCGCCCTTGCGCGACCGTCACGCTCAGCTCGGTCCGGCTGTCGCCTTTGAACTCGAAATAGTCCCAGACGCCCTTTCGCTTCACCATGACGTCGACCTGCCGCCGTTTGGCCGGTTCGATGCTACCCTTGCCCACCACCTCATGATGCACGTCGAACACGAACACCGACCCGTCGCCATATTTGCCCGCCGGATAACCGCGCATGGCAATGGCGTTGCCATAGGTATCGTGAATTCCGCCGAAGCCGGGGTAAGCGGGGCTGCCGGGCAGGACGACCCCGCTGTGCACATGCTCCCAGCGCTGGAAGCCCGTGGGATATGAGGCGCTGTCGGAGGTCGCGGCGGTCAGCGAGCCAAGAGCGCCAGCGAGAAACCAGATGCGCGCAATCTTGCTGAATCTTGTCGAGCTCTTTGCCGCCACGTCCACCTCGCCTCGCCTTGTCATTTGGACGAACGGCTTCGGCGACGCGCGGCGGAGCGCCAAGAGCGCTGCAGCCCAACGCTCCAGAATTGCGGTCGAGAGCGGCTGATTCAGGAGGAGCCGGGCCCCAACACCCGCAAGAGGGACGCCAGGAACGTCTCTGCTGGAGCGGACCTGTTGCAGGCGGACGCGTGGCCCTTCGGCCTCAGCGCTTCCGCTTCGTTTCCCATGCCCCGTTCGGACATCAGCAGACCGAACTCGTACAGTCGAGACTCAACCAGCAGGCAGCGCCGCTCGGCCGGCCGCCAGTCCTTCGAAATGGCCAAAGCGTTTCGAACTTCGGTGAGAGCGACCCGCGGATCGCCGCTCCGCGCATGAAACTCAGCCAGTCGAACTTCCAGCGCCGCCTTGTTCGACAAATCATCGCCCTCCGGGCCCGGCAGTGCCCCGGCGATGGCCCGTCGGTACAAGGAGTCAGTCTTCACGACACCAGCCGGGTCGCGTTTCAGCCGGTGCGGGAGAGCGTGGATATCTGCCAGCCTCGTCAGGGTAGCCACCGTCTCGCCATTGTGCGGACCGAGCGTTTGCGTGCGAATGCTCAGCGCCTGATCCAGCAATGCCTCGACCAGCGGCGGCGGGTCGCCGGGCGATTGCTTCCGCTCAATGTCCGCACGAGTGTTCAGGGCCAGGGCGACCTCGGGATTATTGGGTCCGAAGGCGGCGATGTAAGCCGGGACCGCGTCGCGCAAATAGTGGCGCGCGGCTTCGGACTCCGGACTGCCCGGCACCGAATTTTCAACGTAGAGTTGGACGCCGAAGGCCGTCAGGAGGTCCGCTGCCTCGACGCTGCGCGGACCTTTGCGCTCCTTCGTCTCGGTCAGCAGCCGGTCGAAAGCTGCCTCGCCCGCGGGTAGCCCGCTCTTGCGAACAACTGCCATCGGTTGCTCGACCAGACGCTCTATGACGGAATCGGGCAGCCGGTCCCTGGTTTCCGGAACGGGTTTGACCTGATCAGTGCAGGCACCCGCAAGCGCCATACCCACCAAACACAGCATTCGGGCAACAGCATGCATGCCCGCGAAGTTATGCCACGATCAGCCTCTCGCCAAGCGCAGTGCTGCGCGCCTCGGGGAACAGCGTCGTCATCGTTCGCGCGGGATCGAGCCCGTAGTGCTGCGCCAGAGCACCGCCGATCAGTGCGTCGAGGTCAGTCGTCGGCTTGAGGTCGCGGCCATCGTAGAGCGCACCCTGCGACAGCCCCGGCCAGTCGGCGACGACCTTGCCGCCCGCAACCGCGCCGCCGATCAGCATCGCCGCCGACGCCGTGCCATGGTCGGTCCCGCCCGTCCCGTTCGGCGCGACCGTGCGTCCGAATTCGGTGGCGACGATCACCAAGGTGTTTGCCCAGTCGGGCCCGAGCCCAACCTTGAGCGCCGCCACCATCTGGTCGAGACCGCGCAGCTGGACGTTCAACCGCCCGCGCTGGCCCGAATGTGTATCCCAGCCGCCGGTCTCGATCATCGCGATCCGCGCGCCATTCGCGCCCGCCAGCAGTTTCGCAGCCAGCGCGCCGGTCGCGGCGCCATTCTGGCCGCTCCCGGCGAGGTCGCCGGCGGTCATCCGCGTTTGCATAGCGGCTTCCCACAGGCCGTGGAGTTGCCGGTCACTCTCATAGAGCTTGCCGACGCGCGCGAGCAGGTCGTCCGATGCGCCGGGCAGCGCCGACGCCGCATAGGACGAGACATCGTGCGCGCCGCGCAGCGCCATCGGCACCGTCGACGACAGCGCCAGCGCCTTACCCTCATCGGCCGGCAACAGGCCAAGCAGCCGGTTCATCCAGCCGTCCTTGACCCGGTAGGCGGCGCTGCCGCCCGTCTCGAGCACGTTCTGCCCGTCGAAATGCGAGCGGTCGCGATAGGGCGAGGCAACGGCGTGAACGAACAGGGCCTGCTTCGCGGCGCAGAGCTTCGCCGTCTCAGCCAGCGTCGGGTGAAGCGTGAACATGCCGTCGAGCTTCGCGCCGGTTTGCAGGTCCGGAATGAAGTCCCCGCGCACGCCATGGAAAGCCGGGTCGCCAGTCGGGGCGACGATCGCAAGGCCGTCGGCCGCGCCACGCTGGATGATGAAGACGAAGCGCTTGGGCGTGTCGGCCCGAGCGAAGGCCATGCGCGGCAGGGCGAAGCTCGCCACCGCTGCACCACCGGCGCCAAGGATGAAACGGCGGGAGAACATGCTCATCTCCTCACGAACTCGGGGCTGACCAGCAGCAAGGCGAGGCCCTCGGCCGGGCTTTCGGCCCGCGCGATCGCGCTGCGGGTCGGCTCGGTCAGCGTGCCCGGCAGCACCTTCTCGGCCAGCGCGCGCGGATCGACCGCCGAGCTCGCGCGGTCGGCGATGCGTTGCGCCACTTCGACGCGGCGGACCAAAGCCTCGGGCGCGGCCCAGCTGGCGGCGATATCGTCGTAGCCGGCGGGCGACCCCGGCTTCCACACCGGCTGGCCGAGCTGTTGCAGCAGGGCGCCGGCCGTCGTCGCATCAAGCTCGGTCTGATTGAGCGCGCGCAAGGCCGAGACCGACCATTCCCACGGCGTCTTGAACTTGAGCGGCTGCAGCGCCCAGGCCTCGGGCGAGTCGATCAGCGCGCGATAGACGGTCGGCAGGTCGCCGCCGCTGCGGAGGTAGGCCTGGGCCAGCCGATCGACCATCGCCGGCGGGGGATCGTCACCGGCGAAGTGCCGCGCGAGCTTGGTCGCCAGATGTCGGGCCGTCGCGGGGTTGGCGGCGAGGTCCATCAGCACGGCCCGCGCTTGCGCTTCCCCTTGCTGGCCGTAGCGCCGACCCATGATCAGCCGGTCGCCCGGCTGGTGAATCAACTCGGCGAAGGCGAACTCGCCCGTCGGCGCGTTGCCCAGCATTCGCGCCGCCGGCCCGCGCCCAAGCCCGCCGACCGTCCAGCCGGTCAGTGCCCGCGCGAACTCGGTGACGTCGCCCTGGGTGTAGCCGGTGCGGACGCCAAGCGTATGCAACTCCATGATCTCACGCGCGAGATTCTCGTTGAGCCCGCGCTTCTGGCGGCCGCGCGCGGCAATGAATTGCCCGGCACGCGAGTCCGGCCCGATCGACTGCGCCTGGTCGAGGTAGAGCAACATCGCCGGATGCTGCTCAACCGCCAGCAGCATGTCGGTGAATTTGCCCAGCACGTGCGGGCGGATTGCCTCGAACTCGAGCAACCCGGCCAGCGGCACGACGGGCAGTTTGTCGACCGACACCGCAAAGTGATTGGCCCAGAAATGCACCAGCCGCTCGACGAACGGCGCGCCGGTGGTGAGCGCCGCATCGAGCCGCGCCCCGACCATCACCATATAATCGTCGCGAATGCCCTTACGCAGGAAGCGCTTGGCGGAGTCGGGTACGCCGTCGCCCTGCTGGTCGCCCGGCATGGCCGCCGCCTGCTTCTTCGCGCGGCCGGCCATGCGCTGCTCGGCGATGTAATCGGCAAGCTGGCCGACGATTTCGCGGCGCGGCGGGACGGCGGCGATCGGCTTCGGCCGCGGCTCGAAACGGCCGAGCTGGCCGAGCAGCCACGCCTTGCCGTCGGCCGGGACGGCATCGCCGGCGCGCGCGCCGAGGCCGAAGCGGTTCAAGGCGATGGCCGACGAATTCATCGAAAACCCACTCCCGCGAGACTCTTGCGCGCACCGCGCTGAATGCGCGGTGAGCAAGTGGCTTAACGCGGAGCCGACACGAACCCTTCGCTGAGTTAGCTCACCGTCGCCGCGACAAGCGTACCGACGTGATCGATCAGACGCTGCGCGGCGTCTTCCATCGCTCGGCGCGTCACCGCGGGCACCACCACTAGATTCGGTTCATGGAACGCAAAACCGCGAGAATGCTCGCTGGTAATCTCCTGGCTCAGTCGAACTGGGTCGTAGAAGTTAAGCGGATAGACCTTGCCGGCGACGATCAGGCTAGCGCCCGAAAACCAGCCTTTGGCTTCGACTTCCCACGCATGGTCGTCGAAATTGTCGGGGAACCTCAAGAGATCAGACACGCCACCTCCTAGAAGCGATCGGGTAAATGGACCGGACCGACCAGCTCCTCGTGTCGCCGAATGGCGAAGGTGTCGGTCATGCCGGCAATGAAGTCCCCGATGGTGCGCAGCTGCTCTGTCTCGCTGCCGCCACGCCGCCACGGTTCGGGCAGCAGTCCGGGGTCGGCGCGATACGCCGCGGCCAGTCCGGCAACGATCCGCTCGGCCTCCTCGCGCACCTGTTCGAGCTCGGGCGATTCATAGAGGCGGGCATAGAGGAAGCGCTTCAGCCCCCGCTCCTCCTCGCCCATCGCGGCGGAGAAACCAACGAGTTGGCGTCCAGCGGAACGCACGTCGTCGATTGTTTCCACGCCCGCCTCCCCGGTCCGGCGACGAGTCTCCTCCAGCACATCGCCGACCATCGCGCCGATCATGTCGCGAACCAGGGCGCGCTGGCGCTTGTCGTCGCTGATTCCCGGATGCCGCGCGCCGATCGCCGCCCAATGCCGCGCGATAATCGGCAATTCGATCAACTCGTTGAGGGCGAGGATGCCCGAGCGCAGGCCATCGTCGATGTCGTGATTGTCGTAGGCGATATCGTCGGCGATCGCCGCGACCTGCGCTTCGAGACTCGGCCAGGTCGCAAGTTCGAGGTCGTACGCGTCGTTCGCCTCGACCATTGCCCAGGTCGGCGTCGCGACCGGCCCGTTGTGCTTGGCCAGCCCTTCGAGTCCCTCCCAGCTGAGGTTGAGGCCGTCGAAGTCGGGGTATGGCGCTTCCAGCCTGGTCACGAGGCGGATGCTGTGGGCGTTGTGATCGAACCCGCCGGCGTCCTTCAGCGCCGCGTCGAGCGCTGTCTCGCCGGCGTGGCCGAACGGCGGGTGGCCCAGATCGTGAGCGAGGCACAGGGCCTCGGTGAGATCCTCGTTGAGACCGAGCACGCGCGCGATCGTCCGGCCGATCTGCGCAACTTCGATCGAATGGGTCAGGCGGACGCGAAAATGATCGCCGTCGGGCGCAACGAACACCTGCGTCTTGTGGCGCAGGCGCCGGAAGGCGACCGAATGGACAATCCGGTCGCGGTCGCGCTGGAAAATGTCGCGCGGACCCCGCGGCGCGAGGTCGAGCTCAGAATGAAGGCGGCCGCGCGACCGGTCAGGCCGGGCTGCCAACCCTGTGGCAAGGTTCATTGTGTGCCGAGTGGCACAATCTGGTCGGATTCGGAATTGGTCCAGCTGAATGCGTCGATGCCGGCGGTCTGCAAATCTTCAGCGAAGGTCTCGGCGTCGGAAGCTCCGCGAAACGGGCCGATCACCAGCCGGGCGCGGTCGCCGCCCTTGGCGACATAGCCGCTGATCCCGTCGAACAGGTCCTTGTTCCGTGATTTCATGCGGCGGAATTGGTCGGGCAGCGCCTGCGGGTTGGGGCCGCTCGCCAGCTGCAGCCACACCCGCGGGCGGGCGGGCGTCAGGCGCGTCGCCGTGGGCTGCTGGCGTGCCGGTGGCGCAGCGTAAGCGACCTGCACCGGCGGCGGTGCTGGCCGGACGGCCTCGGCTTCCGGCTCGTTCAATTGCTCCTCGATGCTCGCCAGGCGATCGACGGGCGCGGCTTGCGCCGGCCGTGCCGAATAAGGCGAGGAAACGGACGTCGACGCGATCTGCACCTGATCCTCGCCCGGGAAAATGCCGAGATTGACCGCCGCCGCCTTTTGCCCGGGCGCGAGCGCCGCAAGCCGTTGGAGCAGGGGCGAAACGCGCGACCAGCTGCCGGGCATCGCGGCGTTGATGGCCGTCATGGCGCCGCCGGAATCGCCACTCAGGGCAAGGACGAAAGCGCGGACGCGCCCAGCAGCCGCATCGCCTTTGGCGGCGAGCGGGGCGAGCGCCTGCAACGCGCCGGCCTTGTCGCCGCTGATCGCCAGGCTGAGTGCCAGCCGGCGCCGGGCTTCGGTCGCGTCGGGGCCGTTGAGCGCGGCGCGATAGTCGGCCTGCGCCTGTTTCTGCTGGCCGAGCAGGTCGAAGGCGAGGCCGCGGTCACTGCCGATCTGCGCGAGGCTGGCGCCGAGCTGCGTCGCCCGCCCGAAATAGGGCATGGCGGCATTGGCTTCGCCATTGGCGACCGACACCGCGCCCATTCCGGCCTGTGGCAGTGGGCTGCGCGGGTTGACCTCATCGGCACGGGCGAAGAAGCCGGCGGCGGCTTGCGTATCGCCGAGCTCGAGCGCCGCTTTACCGGCGGCAATCAGCGCCCCGAAATCCTTGGGGGCCGAGGCAAGCGTGCGCACGTTGCGGGCAAGCGCAGCGGCGCTGCTCTCCGGCGCCTGATAGCCGTAGCCATATTGGCCGTCGGCAGCCGCCACGGCCGGCGTGGCCGCGAGCGCGCTCGCGCACAACAAAAGCAACCTTGGTCCCAAGATTCCCCGCATCAAACTCCCCGTGCCAATAGAATCTTGCGCGAACCTTTCTGCCTAGAGGCTTTACGATAGGTCGTGCCGGAAGGACGGTAAGCGGGCGATTTCGGCAACTTCGGGCAAAGAAAAAGGGCGGCTCCGTCGCCGGAACCGCCCTTGATTCTGTAACCAGCGAACTACTGGTTGTTTTGGCGATTGAGGAAGCGCGGAATGTCGATCGGCTGCTTGAAGCCGGGCTCCGCGCCATCCTCTTCGTCGATCTGTGCCTTGGGCGCGCCGCGCGCGATGTTCGACATGCGCTCGAACAGCGTTCCGCCCGACGTCGCCGGAGCGGCGGCCGGAGCCTCCTCGGCAAAGTCTTCGTCGGTCGGCGGCGCGATCGGCGGCTTGCCGACCGGCGCGGTGAGGATGTCGTCGGCATCGAGCACGAGCTCGTCGCCGTCTTCCTCCATCGTCTCGGCTTCCGTGCTCTCGGTCAGCTCGAGCGGAGTCTCGTCCTCGGCCGTCGTGTCTTCGGTCTCGATCGTCGGCGCTTCATCGTCGGTGCGCTTGACGATCGCGGTCGAGGTCGAGCGCGCCGCGGGGAAGGTGAAAACCTTGCCTGGGGCCGGCTGGGCCAACGCGTCGGCTTCGATGCCGGTGGCGACGACCGACACGCGGATCTTGCCACCGAGGTCGTTGTTGAACGCCGAGCCCCAGATGATGTTGGCGTCGGGATCGACCAATTCCTTGATGTGGCTGGCGGCCTCGTCGACCTCCATCAGGCGCATGTCCTCGCCCCCGGTGATCGAGATGATGACGCCCTTGGCGCCCTTCATGCTGACGCCGTCGAGCAGCGGGTTGGAAATCGCTTTTTCGGCGGCCTCGATGGCGCGGTTGTCGCCGTCGGCTTCGCCGGTGCCCATCATTGCCTTGCCCATCTCGCTCATCACCGAACGGACGTCGGCGAAGTCGAGGTTGATGAGGCCGGGCATGACCATCAGGTCGGTGATGCCGCGGACGCCCTGCTGGAGGACCTCGTCGGCCATTTCGAAGGCTTCCTTGAAGGTCGTCTCCGAATTGGCGAGCCGGAACAGGTTCTGGTTCGGGATCACGATGAGCGTGTCGACGTGCTGCTGGAGCTCGGCAATGCCCGAGTCCGCCGAGCGCGAGCGCCGCGCACCTTCGAAGGCGAACGGCTTGGTGACCACGCCGACGGTCAGGATACCCTTGTCGCGGGCGGCCTTGGCGATGACCGGAGCGGCGCCGGTACCGGTGCCACCGCCCATGCCGGCGGCGATGAAGCACATGTGTGCGCCGTCGAGCGACTGGATGATCTCCTCGAGCGTCTCTTCCGCCGCAGCACGGCCGATCTCCGGCCGCGAGCCCGCGCCGAGGCCCTGCGTGATGCGCAGGCCCAGCTGAATGCGCCGGTCGGCTTCCGAATTGTTCAGCGCCTGTGCGTCGGTGTTGGCGACGACGAAATCGACGCCCTGGACGTCGGCGCGCATCATGTTGGCGATGGCATTCCCGCCGGCGCCGCCAACTCCGATGACGCTGATGCGCGGGCGGAGCTCGTCGACTTCCGGCCGGATGAAATCAAGGCTCATGATTCAAATCCCCCTCGGGCAGCCAAAGCGTTGAACGCTCAATGGGAATCTTTGAATCATCGCGAGTCCGCTGCCAAGGAAAAAAGTTAACGGATGCGACGAAACTGGGGAAAACGTGGCCGGAAAGACTCACTTATCCACAGACCGG
>Ga0070668_100000635_pt1 | contig 23621 bp, 25 predicted proteins | sample KBSS43metaG_FD_64661 | JGI IMG/M metagenome (GOLD analysis project Ga0070668, IMG submission 64661) | Switchgrass rhizosphere microbial communities from Kellogg Biological Station, Michigan, USA - KBS S4-3 metaG | ecosystem: Host-associated > Plants > Roots > Rhizosphere > Soil ...
GCACAGCACGCGCGATCGAGCGCTTGAGCACAGCACGCGCGATCGAGCGCTTGAGCACAGCACGCGCGATCGAGCGCTTGAGCACAGCACGCGCGATCGAGCGCTTGAGCTCAGTCACGCTCGACGTGTTGTCGGGATACGGTACGTACGTGGGGGGATTTGCGGCGGTGGTGCTGGCCGGTGGTGCTGGTCGGCGGATGGGTGGCGCGGACAAGCCGACCCTTCCGGTCGGGGGGCAGTCGATGCTGACCCGCGTCCTGGCCGCGGTTCATGATGCCGACCCGCGGGTGGTGGTCGGGCGGGTGCCGCCCGATCTGCCGGTGGCGGTGCACTCCACCAGGGAGGATCCGCCCGGCGGCGGCCCGGTGGCGGCCACCTCGGCGGGTCTCGCGCTGGTGCCGGAGGACATCACCTACACCGCGTTGCTGGCCGCGGATCTGCCGCTGCTCACCGGGGAAGCGATCGACGTGCTGCGGCTGACCGCCGAGTCGGTGCCGATGCAGGGCGCCGTCTACCGGGATGCGGAGGGGCGCCGCCAGATGCTGTGCGGGGTTTGGCGCACGTCGGCGTTGCGCCAGGCGGTCGACCGGCTGGCCGAGGAGCGGGGCAGCCTGCACGGGGCGTCGGTGCGGGAGCTGATGGATCATCTGCGGGTGGCCGAGGTGTCGTGGCGCCGGCCGGGTCCGCCGCCGTGGTTCGACTGTGACACCGACGACGATCTGCGAACGGCGGAGGAGTGGGCACGGTGACTGATCGGCGGACGGCTCGCGGGCGGGAGCGGGCCTGGTGAACGCGCTCGATGAGTGGATCGCGGCGGCGGCGGCCGAGGTCGGCCTGGAGCCCGCGGATGTTCCGTCGGGGCTGGTGCTCGACGTGGCGCGGGATGTCGCGCATCAGGTCCTGCGGCCGGGGGCGCCCGTCACGGCGTACCTGCTGGGTCTTGCCGTGGGGCGCGGGGCGGATCCTTCCGAGGCGGCCGCCCGGCTCAGCGCACTGGCCCTGAGCTGGTCGGCCGCGCCGCAACCGCCCATCTCCTGAGAGGGGTGCGAGCGCATGTGCTCCGCTCGATAGGGTGGGTACGGAGGTGGCGATCATGACGCCAGAGAGCGCTGCGGGCGAGCCGTCCGAGGCCGTCCTGCTAGACGAGCCGACGACGGCCGATCTGCGGGCGAAGGTGACCGAGGCCTGGCGGGAGTTCGCGGGTGCGCTGGCCGCCCTGTTGCCGACGCTCGGCTCGGGGGCGTATGTCGATCTCACCCTCGATCCGACCGCGTCCGGCACCGGCACGGCCGTCTACTCGGTGAGCATCCGGGTGCGGGACGGCGGCGTCGTCGAGGCGCTCGCGGTCGGCAACGCCGGCCTGCCCGAGGGCTACCGGATGGACCGGGCATCGGTCGCGGGCCTGATCGCGCTCGGCTGGTCGCCGCCGGGTGTGCTGCCGGGCTCGGGCGATTCGTTCGGCCTGAGCTCGTCGCAGGACCGGGCCACCCAGCTGGCTACCATCGTCACCCGCACGCTGCGCGACGTGTATGGCGCGCCGCACCCCGCCTTCCTCGTCTACCTCGTGCACGACGAGGAGGACGAGCCGATCGACACCGCACCGCTGGGCACCGCCCGGCATGAGCCGAGCATCGACGAGGAGCTCAGCCTCGACGACCTCGACGAGGACGGCGTGCTGGCCGCGGCGCTGGCCAATGCGGCCGACGAGGTGGTGCCGCTCGACGACCGGGTCCGCACGGTGGTCGCCAGCATGTCGAAGACCACGGTCGACCAGCTCCAGGTGGACACGGACGGCGACATCGGCATCCGGGCCGGCTCGGCCATGGTGTTCGTCCGGGTGCGTGACAACCCGCCGCTGGTCGACGTCTTCTCGCCGATTCTCACCGAGGTCGAGCCGACCGAGCAGCTCTACGTGAAGCTGTCCGAGCTGACCAATCGGATGCCGATCGGCCGGCTCTATTGCGCGCAGGACACGGTGTGGGCCTCGATCCCGGTCTTCGGCCGCAACTTCCAGGCGACTCACCTGATGCTGGCCGTGCAGGTGATGACCGGCCTCGCCGACGAGCTCGACGACCGGCTGCACGGCGAGTTCGGCGGCAAGCGCTTCTTTGTCGAGGGTGACAAGCCGGCCCCGGCGAAGGAGCCGACCGACCACCGCACCGGCATGTACCTCTAGGCACGCCGGCCCGTTCTCCCCACACCGACGCGCGCGGCCCTTGCTGTGTGACACCTCGCCCACCCACGCTCCGGGGTTGAGTCGGCGGTGTGGGAAGTGCGGTGCGACCTTGGGGGCCTGCGCGTGTTCCTTCGCTGTCAGGTGAGCTTGACCCAGCCGAGCCGGTCCAGGGTGGACAGGTTTGAGGCGAGCAGGCCTTCGTCGGTCATCGTCCAGAGCACGTCGCCGATCACCAGCGAGCGGCGCACCGGCGACGCGTTTGCGGTCAGGGCGATGCGACCGGCCTCCTGCATGCCGTCCCCGGTGATCCGCAGGGCGAGCGCGCCGCTCGACGTCGCGTCGGCGATCGGCAGCACGAGCAAGCCGGTGGCCGGCCACCAGAGCAGCGCGTGCGGATCGAACTCGGCCTCCGAGCCGCCGTCCTTGACGACGTGCTGGGCGAGCCGCCGCGGCCGGGCCGGATCGGCGACGTCGAAGAGCGAGACCTGGGTGCCGACCCGGGTGCCCTGTGGGTCGACCCGGATCTCCTGGCCGATGCCGACCAACCGGTTGTCGCCGACCGGCTGGAGATGCGCCGAGTAGCCGGTGATCTTGAGTTCGCCGGTGACCCGGGGCTGGGCCGGATCGCTCAGGTCGAGGCTGTACAGCGGGTCGGTCTGCCGGAACGTCACCACGAAGGCGCGCGGCCCGACGAACCGTACGGAATAGATCCGCTCGCCCTTGCCGAGGCCGTCCACCTTGCCGACCTCGCCCAGCTTGCCGTCCTGTTCGCGCAGCACCCGGATGGCGGAGGCGCCGAACCCGCCGGTGGTCGTGGCCACCCGCAGATGACCGTCCCATTCGGACATCGCGTACTGGTTGAGCAGCGCACCCGGCACCTTGCCGGAGGCGACGTGGACCGGCTTGCCGGACGGTGGCAGCGCGAACCGGAAGATCTCGGTGTCCTCCGGGGGTTTCGCGTCGGTCGCCTGCTCCGGCAGGGCGGTGAATCGCGGGCTCTGGTTGTTGGCGATGTAGAGGCTGTTCGCCGTGCCGTAGACGGTGTCGCCGTCGGCGACCAGCGCGACCGGTGCGCCGTCGTCGAGGGCCGGCCCGTTCAAGTCGAAGCTGAGCACGCGCAGGATCGCCGTGCCGGTGAAGACGGACGGCCGGCTGATCGCCCCGCAATCCAGCCGTCCCGACGTCGTCTTTCCACCCGTGGTGATTTCCCAGCCCGGAAGCCACGAGTCGACCGGGGCCGCGCGGACCACTTCCCGGTTTTCCTTGAGCATGCCGTCGGTGGTGGTGGCCCGGAACGGGAAGGTGAATTTCGGCCCGCTGCTCAGCACGACCCGCGCGACGCTGCCGGTCTGCCGCGCGTCGACGAGCGTGCCGTCGCCGCGGTAGCGGCTGAGCACCCGCGGCGCGCCGCTCAGATCGACGAGGATCACCTCGGAGCGGGTGAAGATCGGCCCGGCGATCCGGCGGTCCAGCATCCGGTGGCCGCCGCCGGAGATGAGCACCAGCGCCCGGTCGCCGGAGAGCAGCAGCTGGGCCTGCCCGCCGATGCCGGTGCCGAGTTCGAGCCGGCCGGTCTGTCGCCGGGTGGCCGGGTCGACGACCCGCAGCGCGTCGCCGGAGACGGTGACGATTCGCCGCCCGTCGGTCTTCACGATGTCCGGCTCGTCGGCGCCCTGCTCGTGCACGTTGGTGCCGGAGTAGGTGCCGGGCGGCGGCGCGCCGGGCGGGGCCGCCTTGTCGGCGGGCATGGCGCGGGCGGCCTCCGGCATGCCCCGGAAGTCGTCGCCGGCCACGCCCCACGGCGTGACGTGCTGTTGGGCGGCGTTGCGCAGCACCCGGCCGAGTTCGGCGCAGGACTCGAAGGCCACCAACCGCAGCGCCGGCCGGGGCAGGGCGGACGACGGGACGGGGGTGGGGGCCGCCGGCGACGTGGTGCATGCCGCCAACGGCAGGACGGCGAGTGCGGTGTAGAGCCAGGATCGACGGGCCATGACCGGTTGGACGGCGGGCCCGGGCGGCGGGTTCCCTGGCTAGGTCGCGGGCACCGGGGTCGCCGTCTCGACGAGCCGGGACAGCACGATCATGCTGCGCGTCGAGGTGATGAACGGTTCGGCGCGCAGCCGTTCCAGGGCCTGCTCGAGGTGGCCGATGTCGGCGGCGCGCAGGTGGACGAGCGCGTCCGCCTGCCCGGACACCGTGTAGGCGCCGACCACCTCGGGATGCCGCCGGGTCGCCACGGTGATCTGGGCGGGGGTGGTGCGGCCGGTGCAGAACAGCTCCACGAACGCCTCGGTGGTCCAGCCGACGGCGGACGGCTCGATCACGGCGGTGAACCCCTTGATCACGCCGCTCGATCGAAGCCGGTCGACACGACGCTTGACGGCCGGCGCGGAGAGCGAGACCTTGGCGCCGATCTCGGCGAAGGAGGCTCGCGCATCGGCCACCAGCAACGCAACGATTCGCTGGTCAACCGCGTCCATCTGCAACGATTCGCCTCCAAGACACAAGATTTGTCGCTGTTTCGTCCACCGAAGCCTACCTACGCTTTACCTCATGAGCTACACGGAGCGCTTGCCGCGAAACAGGACATATCTCATGTGTCCTCCGGAGCATTTCACGGTCGAGTACGCCATCAATCCCTGGATGGACACCAGCGCCCCGGTGGATTCGTCGCTGGCGCTCAAGCAGTGGCAGCTTCTGCGCAACACCCTCGGTGACCTCGGTCACACGGTGCACGTTCTCAACCCGGTGCCCGGCCTGCCCGACATGGTGTACGCGGCGAACGGCGCCTTCTCGGTCGACGGCACCGTCTACGGCGCCCGTTTCCGGCACTCGCAACGCGCCGCGGAAGCGCTCGCGCACCAGAGCTTCTACGCCACCGGCGACTGGACCTTCGCCAGCCCGATGCACGTCAACGAGGGCGAGGGCGACTTCGCCTACCTGCCCGCCGCGTACGGCGGCCTGGTGCTGGCCGGCTACGGCTTCCGCACCGAGCCGGCCGCGCACGCCGAGGCGCAGGAGGTGCTTGGCCGGCCCGTGGTCTCGCTCAAGCTGGTCGATCCCGCGTTCTACCACCTCGACACCGCCCTGGCCGCGCTCGACGACCGGCACATCGCCTACTACCCGGGCGCGTTCTCGCCGGCGTCGCAGCGGGTACTGGCCCAGCTCTTCCCGGACGCGGTGCTCGCCGACCGGGCGGACGCCGAGGCGTTCGGGCTCAACCTGGTCAGCGACGGCCGGCACGTGATCCTCAACGCCGAGGCGGTGGCGATGGGGCACAAGGTGCGGGCCGCCGGCTACCTCCCGATGCATGTGGAGCTGTCGGAGCTCAAGCGCGGCGGGGGCAGTATCAAGTGCGCGGTGGCCGAACTACGACCGTGAACCCGGCACGGGTTCGTTCGCGTCGGTGCGGGAAGATGGTTCGCATGACCGACGAGAAGCACACCGCGGAGAAGCAGGAAGACGGCTCCGTCATCGTGGTCGGGCCGGACGGGCGACCGATGGGCACGATCGCGGACGATGGCAGCCTAAGCCCCGAGGAGCCGGGCAACCTGATCGAGCAGCCCGCCAAGGTGATGCGGATCGGCAGCATGATCAAGCAGCTGCTCGAGGAGGTCCGGGCCGCGCCGCTCGACGAGGCCAGCCGTGGCCGGCTGCGCGAGATCCATCAGCGGTCGATCATCGAGCTGGAGGACGGCCTGGCCCCCGAGCTTCGCGAGGAGTTGGAGCGGCTGTCGCTGCCGTTCGAGGGTGACACCCCGCCCAGCGAGGCGGAGCTGCGGATCGCGCAGGCCCAGCTGGTCGGCTGGCTGGAGGGCCTGTTCCACGGCATCCAGGCGGCCCTGGTGGCGCAGCAGATGGCGGCCCGGCTCCAGCTGGAACAGATGCGCGGCGCCGCCGGCGGCCGGCCTGCGCTGCCGATGGGGCACAACGGCGTGCTTCCCGGCATGCCCGGCCAGCCCGGGCACGCCGACGGCCGGACCGGTCAATACCTGTAACGGTCAATGGCGGCAGCCGGCCAAACCTACAGATCGAAAAGATCGCGCAGGTAACGTGCCACCCCGTCGTCGTCATTGGTGCGGGTCACCTCGTCGGCCACCTCCTTGACGGCGGGGTGGGCGTTGCCCACCGCCACCCCGCGGCCGGCCCAGGCCAGCAGCGGCAGGTCGTTGGGCATGTCGCCGAACGCGATCACCTGCGACACGTCGACGCCCTCGCGCTCACAGAGCCAGGCGAGCCCGGCCGCCTTGGTGACACCGGCCGCCGAGATCTCCACCAGCGCGCTCGACGACGAGTAGGTCGGCTCGGCGATCTCGCCGAGGGTGCGGCTGACCAGCTCGTAGAAGTCCTCCCGCTGGTGCGTCGCGGAACGGGCCAGCAGCTTCACGGCCGGCACCGAGGTCAGCTCGTCGGGCGAGGCCAACACGCGTACGGCGTTGTGCTCGCCCTCCCACCGCACCGGCCACGCCTCCTCGTACCAGAACGCCCGGCCATCCTCGACCTCGACCGCGAGAGCGACGTCGGGCACCGCGTCGCGCAGCCGCTTGACCACGTCCAGCAGCAGGTCGACGGGCATGGACTCGGCCCGCAGCACCTCGTCGGTGTCGGGGTCGTAGACCACCGCACCGTTCGCGCAGACGGCCGGCACCGGCTCGGACATCTGGTCGTAGAGCTGCCGCAGCCAGCGGACCGGCCGGCCGGTGACCACCACGAGGGGCACCGGGAGGGCGTGGATCACGTCGCGGGTGCGCCTGCTCAGCGTCCCGTCCGTGCGGATGAGCGTGCCGTCGATGTCGGTGGCGACGAGCCGAAAGGGGAGATCCATCACCTCGACAGTAACCGGTCGAGGTACACCGCCACGCCGTCCTGGTCGTTGGTCAGGGTCACCTCGTCGGCCACCGCCAGCAGTTCGGGGTGTGCGTTGCCCACGGCCACCCGGCTCCACCCCGCCCAAGCGAACATCGGCAGGTCATTGGGCATGTCACCGAAGACCAGCACGTCCGCCGGGTCGACACCGACGGCGTCCGCCACCACCGCGAGCCCGGTCCCTTTGTCCACGTTCGCCGGGCAGATCTCGACGTAGTCGAGGCCGGCCTGGGTGACCGATGCCACGTCCTGCGGCACCACCCGCCGGGCGATCGCGAGCAGATCATCCACCGGGTGGTCGAACGACCGGGCGAACGCCTTGATCACGTCGCCGGTGAGGCACTCGGCCCGCGGACGCCGCTCGACCACCACCGGATAGCGCCACGTCGGGTCGTAGTCGCCCCAGAGCGGCGCGTCGTCGTGCTCCAGGGCCTCCACCAGCACGGAAAGCCGGCCGGCCGCGGCCTCCAGGGCGGTCAGGACGCCGGCGAGCGCCGCACCCGGCAACCGGGAGCGCAGCAGATAGGCCGACTCGGCCTGGTCGAGCACCCAGCCGCCCTGCGCCATCACCAGGAAGTCGGCGTCGCGGATGTCGTTGCGGGTGAGCGAGGTGAGCCGCGGACCGCGTCCGGTGGCGCCGACCACCCGGATGCCCGCCTGCCGGACCCGGTCGAGAACCTCGTGGGTAAACGCCGACACGGTGTCATCGCTGCGCACCAGCGTGCCATCGAGATCCGTCGCGACCAGCTTGGGGAGCCCGGGCCGGACCATGGTCACCTCCGCGGAGTGGGGGTCGGACCCCCGCTCCAGGGCGGAAGGAAAACGGTACACCCGCGCGGCTGCCAGCTGCTATGACTTCTGGTAACCGGCGGGTGTCAACTCCGTTAGCGAGAAGGTTCGAGCACGTCTCGGCCGCCCAGGTAGGGCTGAAGTGCCTTCGGCACGCGCACCGAGCCGTCGGGCTGCTGGTGGTTTTCCAGGATCGGGATCAGCCACCGGGTGGTCGCCAGCGTCCCGTTCAGCGTGGCGGCGATCTGCGGCTTGCCGTCGGCGTCACGGTAGCGGATGTTGAGCCGACGCGCCTGGAAGGTCGTGCAGTTGGACGTCGAGGTCACCTCGCGGTAGCGGCCCTGCGAGGGCACCCAGGCCTCGCAGTCGAACTTGCGCGCCGCGCTCGACCCCAGGTCGCCGCCGGCCACGTCGATCACCCGGTAGGGAATCTCGACCTTGGCCAGCATCTCCTCCTCCATGGCGAGCAGCCGGAGGTGTTCGTCGGCGGCCTCCTCCGGCTTGCAGAAGGAGAACATCTCCACCTTGTCGAACTGGTGCACCCGCAGGATGCCGCGCACGTCCTTGCCGTACGACCCGGCCTCCCGCCGGTAGCACGACGACCAGCCGGCGAAGCGTTCCGGGCCGGCCGTGAGATCGAGGATCTCGTTGGCGTGATAGGCGGCAAGCGCCACCTCCGACGTCCCGACGAGGTAGAGGTCGTCGGCCTCGAGGCGGTAGACCTCGCTCGCGTGCGCACCGAGGAACCCGGTGCCCTCCATCGACTCCGGCTTGACCAGCGACGGGGTGATCGACGGGACGAAGCCGTGCTCCACCGCCTGGGCGATCGCCATCTGCAGCAGCCCGAGCTGGAGCATCGCGCCGACGCCGGTGAGGAAGTAGAACCGCGAGCCGGACACCTTGGCCCCGCGCTCGGTGTCGATCGCCCGCAGCGCCTCGCCGATCTCGACGTGGTCCCTCGGGTTGTCGATCCGCGGGATGTCGCCGACCTCGCGCAGCACGACGAAGTCGTCCTCGCCGCCGGGCGGGACGCCGTCCTGCACGACGTTGGGCACGGCCAGCTGCGCCTGGCGCAGCGCCTCGTCGGCCGCCGCGGTCACCGCCTCGGCCGTCTTGACCTCGGCGGCGAGCTCCTTGGTGCGGGCCAGCAGGGCGGCCCGCTCGTCGCCGGACGACTTGGGCACCTGCTTGCTCAGCGATTTCTGTTCCGCCCGGATCGCCTCGAACCGCTGGGTGGCGGCACGGCGCTCCTCATCGGCGCGCAGCAGCGCGTCCACCACCTCGGTGGACTCGCCGCGCAGTCGCTGGCTGGCGCGGATCAGGTCGGGGTCGTCGCGAAGCAGACGCAGGTCAATCACGGTTCCCGAGCCTACCGGCGGCCCGGTCCAATCATCACCCGGATATCCCCCGTCGTCACGATCTGCTGGGCTTGTCCCGGTCGTCGGTCAGCGAGGTGAACGGTTTTGCCGGGGAGACGGTCAGTTCGAGCGGTTCCGCCACGGTGGGGTTGTCGTCTTCCGCCGGGCCGGCCGGCGGCCGGCGCCAGGACCAGACCTCGACCGGTGCGGTGCCGGGTTGCTCGTCGGCCGCCGCCGCACCGGCGGGGTCGGGCAGGTGCCGGCCGGCCAGATAGAGGGCGAGCAGCGCGAGCACCGCGCCGGCCAGCGCGCACCACGGCCCGCGCCCGTACTCGACCAGGACCCGGCCCTCCGCGCCCTCGAAGCCGTAGACCGCGGGGAACGTGCGGCTCCGCTCGCCCAGCGACATCAGCAGGGCCAGCACCAGGGCGAGCAGCGTCCCGCCGAGGCTCAGGCCGGCCAGCCGAGCGGCCCGCCGGGCGACCGCCGGGCCGAACATGGTGAGCACCACCGCCGGCACCACCAGGAACACGCCGATCAGGTAGCCGGTGCCGAGCACGCCCAGGTCGGCGGGCTCGGTCGCGAGCTGCATGGCGCCCGCCTCGTCGGTGAAGCCGGCCCGGTCCACCGTGGTGAGCTGCCACTCGGAGACGAACGAGGCGAAGACCGCGACCGCGGCCAGCGTCGCGGCGACCGGCACGAGCCGGCGATCGGCGGCGAGGTGGTGAAGAAGACCGGTCGAGCTCCAGCGCCGGCGCCGCTGCGGCGGCGCGCCGAACTCGACCACCGTCTCGGGAGCCGGCGCGGGGTCGAGTTCGATCGGCTGCTGCGGTGCTGGCATGTGACCCATGATGGCGCGTGCCCCGGTCGACCGGCTAGCGGCTCGCGTATGGACTAGCGTTTCGGTCATGCCTATTCGCACTGCTTCGGCCCGCTGGCAGGGGAACCTCACCGAGGGTTCCGGCACGATCAAGACCGGCAAGGGCGGTTACCAAGGGAACTACTCGTTCAAGTCGCGCTTCGAGGAGGGCGAGGGGACGAACCCCGAGGAACTGATCGCCGCCGCGCACTCCGGCTGTTTCTCGATGGCCTTCTCGAAGGGCCTGGCCGACGCCGGCTTCACGCCGAACTCGGTCGAGACGACCGCCAAGGTGCACCTCGACAAGGGCGACGCCGGCTTCGGCGTCACCCGGATCGAACTCGAGACCGTGGGCGACGTCCCCGGCATCGACGAGGGCACGTTCCAGAAGATCGCCGAGGGCGCCAAGGAGAACTGCCCGATCTCCCGGCTGCTCTCGCCCGGCGCGCAGATCTCGCTGACCGCCACGCTTTCCTGAAGAGCCGCACGCCGGCCGGTGCGGGCGGGGATCCCTCGCGGATCCCTGGCCGCATCGGCGTACCACCGCGTCCAGGTTTGTGGCGCACAATGGTCGGTGTGCCGGTCGAGATGAGTCGTGAACGCTTCGAGGAACTCGTCGGCGAAGCCCTCGACGAGGTCCCCGTCGAGCTCCTGTCGGTGATGAACAACGTGGTCTTCATGGTCGAGGACGCGCCGCCGGACGGCAGCGACGACCTGCTCGGCCTGTACGAGGGCACGGCGCTCACCGACCGCGGCTGGGACTACGCCGGCGTGCTGCCCGATCGGATCACCATCTATCGGCTGCCGACGCTCAAGGTCTGCGCGACCGAGACGGACGTCATCGACGAGGTCGCGATCACGGTGGTGCACGAGATCGCCCACCATTTCGGCATCGACGACCACCGTCTGCACGAGCTCGGGTGGGGCTGAACGGCTCAGTCCCCTCCTTGGCGCAGCCTCCTACCCTGAGGTCATATCAATAACAGGAGGACGTTCATGCGCAGTGAGCTTTTCTCGTCGGAAAACCTCGAGAAGGAGTCGGCGCAGCCGGGCCTGCGTCTGCAGAACTCCAAGCTGCTGAAGGCGGAGCTGAACGGCGAGTTCATGGCGCGCGTCGGCTCGATGGTCGCCTACCAGGGGCAGGTCCAGTTCGAGGCGCTCGGGTCGGGCGGCATCGGCAAGTTCCTCAAGCAGAAGATCACCGGGGAGGGCGTCCCGCTCATGCGGATCCGCGGCCAGGGTGACGTCTTCCTCGCCGAGCGGGCCGCCGACATCCACCTCATCGACCTGGAGCCCGGGGACGCCCTCTCGATCAACGGGGCGAACGTGCTGGCCTTCGACTCGACCCTCTCCTACGACATCAAGATGGTCGGCGGTGCCGGCATGATGTCCAACGCCGGCCTGTTCAACTGCGTCTTCACCGGGCACGGGCGGATCGCGGTCACCACGAAGGGCACCCCGGTGGTGCTCAGCGTCGACCAACCGACCTATGTCGACCCGCAGGCGGCCATCTGCTGGTCGGCAAACCTGCAGACCGGTTACCATCGCGCCGAGCAGCTCGGCCTCGGCACCCTGCTGGGCCGCACCACGGGCGAGCGCTTCACGATGAGCTTCGCCGGCCAGGGCTTCGTCGTCGTGCAGCCGTCCGAGGAGCCGCCGGGCGGGTTGGCCGGCGCCGCCGGTGGTCAGCAGCAGGGCGGCATCCTCGGCAACCTGCTCGGTAACTGAACCTTTTCAACGTGGCCAGGGCCGGCCAGATGCGGCCGGAACCGCACTAGGGGGTTTCGCCGGAGCGGAGGCGGGCCAGCCACGCCGCCGAGTCGGCGAAGTCGGCGTCGGAGAGCCCCGGTGGCGATTTCACCGGGGCCTCGCGGACCAGCCGGTGCCGGGGATAGCTGCCGAGGAAACGCACCTCGGCGCAGATCCGGCGCAGGCCCTGCAGCGCCTCGCCGAGTCGCGGTTCGGCCACGTGCCCGGTGCAGTCGAGGAAGAAGACGTACGTGCCGAGTTGCTCGCCGGTCGGCCGGGACTCGATGCGGGACAGGTTGATGCCCCGCACCGCGAGCTCGGTGAGGACGGCGAGCAGCGCCCCCACCTGATCGTGCCGGATCGAGACGGCGAGCGAGGTGACATCGTCGCCGGTCGGCGTGGCCGGCGGGCCGGGGCGGGTGAGCAGGGCGAAGCGGGTGACCGCGTCCGCATGGTCGGCCACCTTGTCGGCCAGCACGGTCAGCCCGTTGCGGGGCACGCCGATCGGGGCGCACAGCGCCGCGTCACACTCGCCCGCGGCGGCGCTGATCGCCGCCGCGGCATTGGACAGCACGTCGACGACCACGGCGTCCGGCAGGTGGGCCAGCAGCCAGTTGCGGCACTGGGCGGAGGCCTGCGGGTGCGCCGCGACGGTGCGGATCGCGGCGAGCGGCGTCAGCGCACGGGCGGCCAGCACGAACTCGACGGGGAGGACCACCTCCCGGGTGATCACCAGCGGGCTGCCGGTGGCCAGCTCGTCGAGGGTCACCGGGATCGCCCCGCCCACCGAGTTTTCCAGCGGGACCAGCGCCGCGTCGGCGTCGCCGCTGCGGACCGCCTCGAGCGCCTCGGGGACGCTGCGGGCGGGAGTACGCACGCCGCGCTCGGCGGCCGGGATGGTGCGCAGCGCGGCCTCGGTGAAGGTGCCCTCCGGGCCCAAATAGACGAAGCGCGTCGGTGGCGTTCCGGGCATGTGCCGAGTGTAGGGGGTCAGCCGCCGTGGCCGTCCGTTCGCCGGCCCGTCGGGCGCCTCAGGAGCCGCAGGCCAGGACGCGGATGCCCGGTGGCGCGCCGGTCTGCACCTGGTTGACGCAGACGTCCGAGCCGGCCGCGACCAGGGCGAGCGTGCTGCCCTTGCCGGTGGTGACCACCATCAGCGGTTCCACCTCGTTGGTGGTGCGGCCGTCGACCTCGACCGTGGCGAACGACCAGGTGCCGGCGCAGAACGGGCCCTCGAAGACCTTCAGCGCCGCGTCCGGGACGCCGTCCTCGCCCTTGATCAGCGTGAGGATCTGGCTGGCGGTCGGCTCGCCGGTGCACCGGCCCGCGTGCGACGGGGTCGGGGAGGGCGCTTTCGTGGTGGGTGGCGTCGTCGCGGTGGCCGTCGGCCGGACGGTGGCCACGGGATATGTCGGATAAGCCGGGGTGGTCGGGTAGCCGGTCGGCGTCGGCAGCGGCATGCCGAGCGGCAGCGACGGTTGCACCGAACTCGGTGCGGCGCTCGCCGCGGCGTACGGCGGCGACTTCGGCGGCGGCTCCGGCGGCGCGCCGCAGGCACTCAGCACGGCCAAGGCGCCGACCAAGGGGATCAGGCGCGGACGGAGAGCCGTCGGTCCGCTCGGGGGTGGCGGCGGGGCGGTCGCACGGGGGGACACGCGGACATGGTAAGGGCGCCGGGGTCAGGACGCGATGCGGTGACCGGCGGCGAGCAGCGTGTCCATGGCCTCGGCCAGCCGGACGGCCGGCACCAGCAGGTAATCCGTGGTGTAGGTGGAAAAGGTGACGATGTTGACGCGCGCCTCGGCGAGCGGCCCGATCAGGGAGGCCAGCACGCCGGTGAGCGCGAGGTCGAGCGGGCCGACCACGCGCAGGCAACGCCACGCGGTGTCGGCCACCGCGTCGGCCGGCACCCGGTCGCTCGGGCAGATGATCGACAGCTCGTCGGGCGCCCAGCTCAGCGAGATGACGCTCTTGGCGTCCGGCCCGTTGCTCAGCGAAGCGGGGATCGGCGAACCGGCCGGCAGCCGGCACACCGCGTACTCCTCCGGTAACAGGTCTAGATCGAGCATGAAGGCAGACTACGGTCCGAGATCAGCCTTGCCCAACTCCGCAGGGGTGCGTTGATCACCACATCTGCGGAGAAGTCAGTAGCGCACGGCGGAGAAGAACGTCAATGAACCGGCCACCCGGTCGCCCTCCAGCAGCGGGGTGGCGACCGCGTCCACGGTCAGCGGCGTCTCGCCCGGGCCCGGCACCACCCGCAGCAGCCCGCGGGCCAGCCGCTCCGTGCGGATGGCCAGCAGCGGCGGGATCTTTTCGGCGTCGGACTCCTCCAGCTCGCCCGCACCCGCGGTGAAGTCGAGCAGGCGCAGCACCGCGCCGAGCGGCTGGCCGATCGCCTCCGCCGGCTTGCCGAGCCCGAGCAGCTCACCGCACGAGGTCGACAGGGCCAGGATCGCGGTGGAGCTGTCGATGATCAGGCACGGCTCGGCGGCGGCCGCCACGGTCGCCGTCCACCGGCCGACACCCGGGACGAACTCGCCCTCGGCCGGTGTCCGCGCCTGGGGCACGAACGCTCCCGATAGTGAGAGCTCGACGTGCGCCACGCGGTCCTCCTCGTTGCTCCTGAGCCAGCGGGGATGCCGCGGCCACGACCGTCTCCGGCCGCCTGCCGCGGCGCCTGGCCCTTCGGCTGCGCCGGGAGGAACGTTACCGGCGTGCTGTCCGCTTGTCAGCGGCCGTTTGTCCGTCGCTGTGCCAACGGTAGTCCCCGGCCGGGCGGTAGGGCGCGTTTGCCCACGTCCCGGGGTTGGTGGCGACCGCTGAGAGCTTGCTGGCAGTGGCCGGCGAGATGCGCGCGCCGCCGGCGATGAGCAGCCGATCAAGTTCCTTGTCGGTGGCGACCAGCACCTCCTTCGGCAGGCCGTGCACGCTGATCACGCCGGAGCCGACGAAGGTCAGCACGGGCGTCACCGGCACGTTGAGCCCGACGGCGGCGGAGAGCGCCTTGCCGGCCCGGCGGGCCTCCCGGCGGGCCTCGGCCACATACTGCGGGCGCTTGCCGTTGATCTGGACGACGTCGCCGGCGATCAGCACGCGGGAGCGGCCGTGGTCGGCGACGGTCACCGCGTACACGCCGCCCGGGCCGATGGCCAGGAAGCCGGCGCGGTCGTCGGCGAGGTCGGGTTCGAAGAGGACCTGCGCGTCGGTGCGCGGCCAGTCGACGATGTGCCAGTTGGGCCCGAGGCGATCCAGCCTGGTGAGTGCGCGGGCGCCGGCGGCCTCGAGGCGGCGGGCCTCCCGCTCGGCACGGCGGCGGCGAGCCCACTCGGCGGGCGATTGGCGGGCCGGCGCCTCCAGGGCGGTCGGCTGCGGAGCCAGGCGGCGATCGACCGGTTGGAGGGACTTGGCGGGTACGGGCAGAGCAGGGCGTGCTGGGAAGACAGTCACTGCGACCTCCGGCAAAAGGTCCTTCGGGCTCTCTTTTCACTACGGTAAGTGCTCGACCCCATACGGAAGCAAGACATCGTAGAGAAAAGAAAGGGGAGTGAGTGGGGATGAATGCCGCATTCACGCACCACTACTTCTTGCGGATAGTGCATCTCGGCGTCTGTTCTCCCCGATCGGCCAGTTCCAGAACAAAGTTAGCCTCACCTTCGCGGCCGCGCACCGATGTCCCATGATCTAGGCAGAACGTCATCGGACGACCGCATGGAGTGCTGGTGGGTGAGTACCGGAAGATCGCGTCTTGGCGTACGGTCTGCCTGTGGCGCACTACGTCGACAGTGAAGTGGCCCCACTTCGAGCGGTCATGCTGCACCGGCCCGGTCCGGAGCTGGCCCGCCTGACCCCGCGCAACAACGACTCCCTGCTCTTCGACGGCATCCCCTGGGTCGGCCGGGCCCAGGAGGAGCACGACGCCTTCGCGGCCGCGCTGCGCGACCGTGGCGTCGAGGTGCTCTACCTGAGCGAGCTGCTTGCCGAGACGCTGGCCGTTCCGGAGGCGCGCGCCGAGCTCACCGAGGGGGTGCTGGCCGACCGCCGCCTCGGCGACGCGCTGCGCGACAGCGTCCGGCGCTACCTGGCGGACCAGGACCCGCGCCGGCTCGCCGACGTGCTGATGGCCGGGCTCGCGCACGAGGAGCTGAAGCCGGGACCGGGCGGCCTCGTCTACGAGATGATGGACCGGCACGACTTCGTCATCGACCCGCTGCCCAACCTGCTCTTCACCCGGGACTCGTCGGTCTGGGTGCGGGACCGGGTCGCCGTCACCAGCCTGGCCATGCCGGCCCGCCGGCGGGAGACCACGCTGACCCACGCGATCTACCGCTACCATCCCCGGTTCGCCGGCACCGAGCTGCTCTACGACCCCGCTCTGGAGCATGTCGAGGGCGGCGACGTGCTGCTGCTCGCGCCCGACGTGCTGGCCATCGGGGTCGGCGAGCGGACCACCCCGGCCGGCGCCGAGCGGCTCGCCCGCCGGGTCTTCGCGGCCGGCCTCGCGCACACCATCCTGGCCGTGCCGATCGCCCAGGAGCGGGCCACCATGCACCTGGACACGGTCTGCACGATGGTCGACGTCGACGCCGTGGTGATGTATCCGAACGTGGCCGACACCCTGCAGGCGTTCACGGTCACCGCCGACCCCACCGGCGAGCCCCGGGCCCAGCAGCCCCGCCCGTTCCTGGAGGCCGCCGCCGAGGCGATGGGCATCGACCGGCTCCAGATCATCGACACCGGCCTGGACCCGGTCACCGCCGAGCGCGAGCAGTGGGACGACGGCAACAACACGCTCGCCATCGGCCCGCGGCTGGCCGTCGCCTACGAGCGCAACGTGGAGACCAACGCCCAGCTGGAGCGGGCCGGCATCGAGGTGGTGCGGATCAGCGGCTCCGAGCTCGGCAGCGGCCGTGGCGGCCCGCGCTGCATGAGCTGCCCGATCGAGCGGGCACCCCGGGGCGGTCAGTAGTCCAGCGGCCGGCCGGACACGTGCGACACGATCAACTCGGGAACCGGCACCTCACCCGGCACGAGGTCGGCCTTCGCCGGGAAGTCGAAGACCGCGATCTCCAGCTGGACCGGGTAGTCCGGCGCCTGGTCGACCCGCTTCACGACCTCGCCGTCGACGCTGAAGAGGAGCAGGTCCGGGCGCCAGTCCACGGCGTACGTGTGGAACTCGGCCACGTCGATCGGCAGCGTGACCGGCCCCCATTCCTCGGTGAGCGTGGGATCGCGGAAGCGATGCAGGCCCATCCCGATGTCCTGCGGCGCGGTGCCGAACACCTCCACGACGCAGATCTCGCCGGATCGTTCCGGCCGGTCCTCGATGCCGGACAGCCAGAACGCCGCCATCGACCGGGGCGTGAGCAGCGCGCGCATCCGGATCTCCACGTGCCCGTAGAGCGGGGTGAAGCCCCAGAACTGCTCCTGCTCCTCGCGGACCGTCTGGCCGGGCAGGAACGGCTGGCCGCCGACCGTGCTGCCGACCGGCCCGGAGTAGTTGGCGCTCTGGATGCCGGACACCCGCAGCGGCGTCTCGTGGATGCCCTCGGCCCACAGCGGCTGGTCGGGCGGGATGCTCAGCCGCAGCTCGCCGTCGCCCACCCGGTACGTCGCCTGGGCGGCCGCCCGGGAGCTCCAGTGCGGCAGGTACCAAGGCACCCAGAGCGACCGATCCAGCTCGTTGCCGTCGAAGCGATCCCGCATCGCCGCAATCTAGCCGCTGAGCGCGCTCCCCGCCGGACGGGCCCTAGCGCAGGGTGAGCTGACGCCCGATCAGGCCCTGCTTGGCGCGGCGGCTGTCGGCGTCCAGCGGCCCGGTCTCGGCCAGGATGTCCGCGTAGCGCTTGGCGAAGTCGGCCAGCGGCGCCTCCCAGTCGGCGGCCTCCGGCTCGCCGGGGATGTCCCAGACCGGTACGAGCAGGCCGTGCGCCCGGAACATGCCGGCGAACTTGGTCTTTTCGCCGAGCAGCAGATCGCCGCCGGCCGACAGCCGGGCCAGCGCGTCCAGCGCCTTGTCCTCGGCCTCGGGCAGCACCCAGCGCACGTGCCCCTTGTCCGGCGCGACCCGGCACCAGTACGCGGCGTGCGCCGCAGCCATCCGCACGGTCGGGTAGATCGAGGCGTTCGCCCGCTCCAGGGACGCCTTGACGTTCGGGTCCTCGGCCTGCTCGGCGTCGAGCCAGTACTCGAAGCCGTCGTGCATGGCGATCTCCAGCGGGCCGTCGACCAGCACGTCCTGCAGGCGCGGGCCCTCGCCGGGCAGCGCCGGCACGGACACCGTGTCGCCCGGTGCGGTGCCCAGCGCGCTGAGGATGGCCACCGCGAGGTCACGGGACACGTCGCCGGACTGCACGTGCCGCTGCAGCCCGATGAAGACCCGGCCGTCCTGGCGGGTCATCGCGGGCCACGCCATCGGCAGCACGGTGGAGAGGGTGACCGAGCGGTCCCCGTACTCCTCGATGATCTCGGGTCGGAGGGTCAGCGGCGCGGACGCGGCCGGCACCAGCTCGCGCAGGGCGATCCACTCCGGCTCGTCCGCCATGCCCTCGAACGGGCGGGCGACGAAGATGTCGCGCACCTTTTCGCGCTTCGGTGCGTTCTGGCGTTGGTTCCGACGCTTGCTCACGGCGAGACAGCCTAGGCGGTGCGGACCCGGAAGGGACACTCAGGCGCGCGGGAGACGAACCTCGGCGGTCGTGCCGCCGCCGTCGCGTGGCCGCAGCGACACCCAGCCGTGTTGCCGCTCGACGAGCCGCCGCACCAGGTAGAGGCCGAGCCCGGCGCCGGGATGGTGGCGCCGGCCGGAGTCGCCCTGCCAGTACCGCTCGAAGGCGCGCTCGACGTCCTCGGGACGGATGCCGACGCCCCGGTCGGAGACCCGGAAGCGCAGCGTCTCCTCATCCGCACCGGCACACAGCTCGACGACCGTGTCCGGCGGCGAATACTTGTCGGCGTTCGTGGTGAGCTCGGTGAGGATCGTCGCGATGGTGTCCCGCTCGCCGAACGCCTTGGGCAGCTCCGCCGGCAGGTTGTCGAGCACCATCCGCCGGCGCAGGTCGGCGGGGAGTTCCTCGACCGCGTTGCGCAGCGCCTCGGGCAGGTCGAACGGGCCGGCCGGGGCCGCGCCGATCTCGCCGTCCTCGCTGGTCGCCGAGAGCAGCCGGTCGACCAGCCGGGCCAGCTCGCCGGCCCGGGTGTCGATCACCCGGACGGCTTCCCGGCGGCCCGCCTCGCCGAGCGTCTCCCAGTGGTTGGTGAGCGTGTCCGCGTAGCCCTTGATGACGGTGACCGGGGTGCGCAGCTCGTGGCTGGTGACGGCCACCCAGAGGTCGCGGTTGTCCTGGCGGCGGGCCAGGTCGTCGGCGGCCTCCCGGGCGGCGCCGTGGATCGGTAGGCCGTGCTGGCCGGCGTAGAGCCGGCCGACGTAGCCGGCGAGCAGCTCGAGGACGGCGTGGTGCTCGGGGCCCGGCTCGCCGTCCATCTCGCCGAAGTAGACGTGCAGCGAGCCGACGATCACGTCGCCGACCTCGCACCGGGCGCCGAGCATGTGGTGCAGGTCGCCGCCCTCGATCTGCTTGGCGAACTCGTCGTTCAGCGAGTCGAGCGGGATGACCAGGGTGCGGCCGCTGCGCAGCCGGCTGTCGGCGCGGTCGACCCGGCGGCCGATGGCGCCGGCGCAGGCGCCGGTGGCCGCGATGATCCGGCCGTGGTCCGGCGCGTACTCGGCGAAGCCGGCACCGCACCCGCCCAGCACGTCCTGGGCGAGCCGGACGGTCTGCTGCAGCACGGGCAGACCCGCCTCGCCGGTGTTGATCCGATCGAGGAGCGCGATCTGACCCCGGGTCAGAGCGGCGTAGTCGGGACGGTCCGGCATGCCTGCGAGTCTGCCTCGCTTCCCGGGTTTTGGGCAGATGAGCACGTACGGTTCAGGACGGTATTCACCGAACAGTGTCGCACGTCACATTTCCGCCAGGCGGTCGAGAACGAACTTGGGGCGGTCGGTGATCACGCCGTCGACCCGGTGCTCCAGCACGAGATCGAGGTCGGTGCCTTCGTTCACCGTCCAGACATACGCCTGATGGCCGGCGGCCCGGATGGCCGGCACCAGCGCGGGCCGCGACCGGACCAGCCCCACGCCCGGCCCGGCGATCCGCGCGCCGAACGGCAGCCGTCCGCGGCCCACCCCCGGCGGCAGGATCTCCAGCAGGTAGACGGTCGGGATGGCCGGCGCGTGGCGCCGGATCCGGCGCAGCGCGAGCGCGGCGAACGACATCACGGTCACCTGGACCCGATCGTGCGGGCGCGGCTCGGCGAGGCCGTGCTTGTGCAGCGTCTCGACCAGCCGGCGTTCCACCTCGGCGCCATAGCGTGACGGATGTTTGGTCTCGATGAGTAACCGAACCGAACGCCCGGAATCACGCACGGCTTCCAGCAGCCGGTCGAGCGTGAGCAGCCGGGTGAGGTCCGGCAACGGCTGCTCGTCGACCGGGTAGCCGGGGTGCCAGGAACCGAAGTTGAGCGTGTCGAGCTCGGCCAGGGTGCGCTTGCTGACCAGGCCGTGGCCGTTGCTCGTGCGGTCGAGCCGACGGTCGTGCACGCAGACCAGGTGCCCGTCGCGGGTCAACCGGACGTCGCACTCCAGGCCGTCCGCGCCCTCGTCGAGGGCGCGGAGATAGGCGCCGAGCGTGTGCTCGGGCAGGGCATCGGCACCACCGCGGTGCGCGAAGACCAGCGGGCGATAATCGTTCAATAGTTCACAGCACCTGAGCTGGCTGTCCGTTCTCACTGACCATTTCGCGGCCGGACGCGTGCCAGGACTGCATGCCGCCGTCCAGGTTGCGCACGTTGTCCCAGCCGTTGCCCATCAGATACGAGACGACCTGGCCGGACCGGCCGCCGGAGCGGCAGACGACCACCACCTCGACATCGTTGGGCACCTCGCTCATCCGGGCCGGGATCTCCATCATCGGCACGTGGTGCGCGCCGGGAGCATGGCCGGCCGTCCACTCGTCGGGCTCGCGCACGTCGAGCAGGTAGGCATCGGCATCGACCTGACTGGCGGTCACCGTGGGCACTTGAGGTCCGAACACGGCACCAAGCGTACGGGTGGGCGCCGCGGCCGGCGACGACATCCCCCGTGTCGGCGCCCCCGCTCCACGGTCGGAGCGGGGGCGCCGCGCGGGTCGCGTCGTCAGCTGCCGGCGCCGGCCGTCCCCGGCTTGAGGTTGGCGGACATCCACGCCGCCATCTTGTCCTGGGACATCGCCTTGTAGAGCGCGATCGCCTTTTCCTTGTTGGAGACCACCACCGACTGCCCGTCGATCGTCTTGCTGCCGTCGTTCGGGCTGGTGATGAAGGTGAGGTCGTCGCCGCGGATGCTGCGCATCTCAAGCGCGAAGTCCTTGAGCGAGAAGTCCCGGTCGACGGTCACCGCCTTGGTGACCGACTTGAGGAACGCGTTGAGCTTGCCCAGGTCGGTCAGCGTGCCGCTGCTCGCCGCCTTGTTCAGCACCGCCTTGAGGAACTCCTGCTGGTGCTGCATGCGGGCGAAGTCGCCGCGGGCGAACTGCTTGCGCTGCCGGATCCAGTCCAGGGCCTCCTCGCCGTTCATGTGCATGGTGCCCTTGGTGAACGTCCGGTACGGCTTGTGGATCGACTTGATCGACTTTTCCACCTTGAGGTCGACGCCGCCGAGCGCGTCGGTGACCTCCTTGAAGCCGCCGAAGTCGATCGCCATCACGTGGTCGATGCGCACGTCGGTCATGCACTCGACGGTGTGCACGGCCCGCGGCAGCCCGCCGAACGCGAACGCGGCGTTGATCTTGTTGCGGCTGCCGGAGCTGCACGGGGCGCTGTTGCTCGACGGGATGTTGACCCACAGGTCGCGGGGGATCGAGACGAGCTGGGCGTTCTTGTGGTCGGACGGCAGGTGCATGAGGATCAGCGTGTCCGCCCGCCACTCGCTGCCCTTGTCCTGCTTGGCATCGGGGTCGCGGGAGTCGCTGCCGACCAGCAGGATGTTGAGCGGGCCCTCGACCGGCTTGGCCGGCCGGTCGGTGGCGATCTCGGAGAAGGCGTCGGTGCGCTTGAGATCCTTGTCCAGGCCGTTGGCGTAGCCGTACAGCGAGATGCCGGCGATGACCGCGATGATCAGGACGGCGAGGCCGCCGAGCAGCGCGATCCGGCCCCAGCGCGGCTTGCGCCGGCCTCGGTAGGGGCGGTTGGGCCCGGGCCCGGGCATCCCGCCACCGCCGCCGGGCCGGTCACCGCCGCCGCCCGTGCGGCGGGGCGGCCAATCGTCGTCCCGCTGGGCAGTGTCGCGGTAACCACCCGTCGAACGGGCCGACGCCTGGCCATACGGCGGGACAGAGGCTCTTCCGGATCTCCCGTACGGGGACGTGGTCGCTGACATGCAACCCAGGTTACGTACCCGGTGCCCGCTCACCCGGCGATCAACACCTGTTTCGGCACAAAGGGAGGAGATGGGTACCGGCGGTGAACTCCACCGCCGGTACCGCCCGTACAACTCAGTGCGCGCCGTGTCCGGTCAGCGACCGGACCTCAAGCTCCGCGTACTTGTCGGTGTCCTTCTCCTTCGAGATCACCGTGCCGATCCAGCCGAACAGGAAGCCGGCCGGGATCGAGATGAGGCCCGGATTGGAGAGCGGGAACCAGTGCCAGTCCTCGTCCTTGAACATGGCCGTGGGCGAGCCCGAGACCACCGGCGAGAAGAAGACCAGGCCCACCGCGACGATCAGGCCGCCGTAGATCGCCCAGACCGCGCCTGAGGTGTTGAAACGCCGCCAGAACAGGCTGTAGAGGATCGCCGGCAGGTTGCCGGACGCCGCCACCGCGAACGCCAGCGCCACCAGGAACGCCACGTTCAGGCTCTGCGCGAAGATCGACAGGGCGATGGCGACCGCCCCGATGATCAGCGCGGCGATCCGGGCGACCCGGACCTCGTCCCGCTCGGAGGCGTTGCCGCGCTTGATCACGTTGGCGTAGAAGTCGTGCGCGAGGCTGGACGACGACGCCAGTGTGAGACCTGCCACCACGGCGAGGATCGTGGCGAAGGCGACCGCCGCGATGACCGCCAGCATGATCGCCCCGCCGGTGTTCCCGCCCAGATAGTCGATGCCCAGAGCCTGGGCCAGCTGCGGCGCGGCGGTGTTGCCGGCCTTGTCCTGCGCGGTGATCGCCTTGCCGCCCACCAGGGCCGCCGCGCCGAAGCCGAGGGCCAGGGTGAACAGGTAGAAGGTGCCGATGATGCCGATCGCCCAGAGCACGCTCTTCCGCGCGATCCTGCTGGTCGGCACGGTGTAGAAGCGGGTCAGGATGTGCGGCAGGCCGGCCGTGCCGAGCACCAGCGCGATGCCCAGCGAGAGCAGGTCCATCTTGCTGTAGAAGGTCTTGGTCGCGTCGGCGGTCTCCACGCCGTACCGCAGGCCGGGCTCGAGGAAGGCGGACCCCTTGCCGGACTGCTGGGCCGCGTCGCCCAGCAGCGTGGACAGGTTGAACTTGTAGTGCGCGAGCACCAGCACCGTCATGACCAGGGCGCCGCTCATGAGCAGGAACGCCTTGACGATCTGGACGTACGTGGTGCCCTTCATGCCGCCCACGGTCACGTAGACGATCATGAGCGCGCCGACCAGGATGATCGTGGCGATCTTGGCCGTGTCCGCGTCCATGCCGAGGAACGTGGTGCCCGGTGCGATGCCCAGCAGCAAGGCCACCAACGCGCCCGCGCCGACCATCTGGGCGATCAGGTAGAAGATCGACACGGTGATGGTGGAGACGCTGGCGGCGGTCCGGACCGGCCGCT
>Ga0070668_100000637_pt1 | contig 23603 bp, 23 predicted proteins | sample KBSS43metaG_FD_64661 | JGI IMG/M metagenome (GOLD analysis project Ga0070668, IMG submission 64661) | Switchgrass rhizosphere microbial communities from Kellogg Biological Station, Michigan, USA - KBS S4-3 metaG | ecosystem: Host-associated > Plants > Roots > Rhizosphere > Soil ...
CCACCCCCTCCGCGCTACTCTCGCCCGGTCCGGCGCATCGGCCGGCTGAGACGCAGGGAGCTTTCCATGACGCCGGATTTCGGGCCGCAGCCTGACCCGCCGGATGTCCGCACCGGCGTGGGCTTCGTGGGCAATGAGAGCCGCTACACCGAGGCGATGGGGGCGGAGGTCGCCTTGCGGATCGCCTCGGGCGAGTCGCTGAACGCGGTCTGCCGCGATCCCGCCATGCCGTCCAAGCCCACGGTGCTGAAGTGGGCCGTGCTGCAGCCGGCGTTCGCCGCGGCCCTGGCCGACGCGCGGGCGCGGGCGGCGGGGCGCGGGGCGGGCGACCCGTCGCGCCGGCTGAAGAAGCAGCTCGCCCGCCTGGCCGAGCGCGGCCGCGCGGCCCCGGACCGGCCGGCGATCCCTTCCGACGCGGCCGCCGAGGCGATCTGCCGGCGGATCGCCCACGGCGAGGCCCTGGCCGACATCTGCCGCGACGCGGACATGCCCAGCCACGTGACGGTGCACGCCTGGGCGCGCCGCAGCCCGGCCTTCGCCTACATGCTGGAGCTGGCCCGCGAGCAGCAGGCCCAGGTCAAGCTCGACCTGGCCTGGAAGATCGCCCGCGACGCCACCCCGGCCACCGTCCAGCTCGCCCGCCTGCGGATCGCCACCCTGCGCTGGCAGGCCGGCCGCCTGGCCCCCCGCGTCCTCGCCGACAAGGCCCCGGTCCCGCCCCGCCACGTGATGGAGGCGATCCGCCAGGACGGCCCGGACAGCTACTGGGCGAAGAAGCTCCCCGAGCTCGCCGCCAAGAGCCAGGCCGCCGGCGACTGGGACTAGGGCGGTGGCGTCTTGCACCCCTCTCCCGCCGGAATCGGGGGGAAAGGATGGGTGAGGGGGGCCCCTCCGCCGCACCGAGCCGCCGGCGAGGCCGCGAACCGCGCCTGCGGCGCGCCCCTCACCCATCCTCTCCCCGCAAGCGGGGCGAGGGGTGCGCGCGGCGTGGGATGGGCGATGGAAAGAGAAGGAAGGTGTTGCCCGGTCAGCCCCCCGGTCAACGCCCGGCGGCGCGGCGAAGCTTTCGTCCGGGACATGGCAAGACACTGAACTTCCGAATAAAACGCCACGCCTTACCGCCCCGCCGCGTCCCCTCGGAGGGCGTTGTCCGCCACCCCGAATTTCTGTTGACCGACGAAAGCGGCGGGCGCCTGGGCAAGTCCCTCGCCGCCGCAGGAATTGTCCACGGACCACACGGACCACACGGACGGGCCGGCGTGTCCGACGCGTTCGCAGCGAAGCCCGAGCCTCTTTATCGAGCCGGCCCCCGGCCGGCTCGATCCTCGGCCTGCGGCGTCGCAGGCCTTCCGCTCTCGGCTCGGTCCGTCCGTGTGGTCCGTGTGGTCCGTGGACACCAAAAAGCGGCGCCGCTACCCGCCCGCCGCCAGGATCGCCCGCAGGCCCTCGCGGTAGGTCGGATAGGCCGGCCGCCAGCCCAGCTCGGCCTTGGCGAGCGCGTTGGAGACCCGCTTGCTTTCCGCATAGAAGCGCCGCCCCGGCCCGGTGAGGCCGGCGTCCTCCAGCGGGACCTCCGGCGGCGGCGCCATCCCCAGCAGGGCGGCCGCATAGGCCAGGACGTCGCTGTTCGGCGCCGGCTCGTCGTCGCAGAGGTTGTAGGCGGCCCCGGCCCTCGGGCGGGCGATGGAGGCGGCGAGGCCCGCGGCCAGGTCGCCCACATGGATGCGGGAGAACACCTGGCCGGGCGCGACGATGCGGCGGGCGGCGCCGCTGCGCAGCCGGTCCAGCGCCGAGCGGCCGGGGCCGTAGATGCCGGGCAGGCGGAACAGCGTCACGGTCAGCCCCATGCCGGCGCCCATCTGCAGCCAGTCGCGCTCGGCCCCGACCCGGCGCGCGCCTTCGATGGATTGGGCCGCCAGCGCGCTTTTCTCCGTCACCCAGCGCCCGCCGCGGTCGCCATAGACCCCGGTGGTGGAGAGGTAGCCGATCCAGTCCGGGAAGGCCTGGGCCCTCGCCAGCGCCGGGGCGAGCGCCGCCAGCCCCGGGCAGCCGTCGGCGCCGGGCGGGGCGGTGACCAGGATCGCCTGCGCCGCCCCGGCCTCGGCGGCCACCTTGTCCGGCCGGGTCAGGGGCGCGGGCTCCACGCCCTCGGCGGCCAGGGCGGCGGCGGCGGCCTCGGTGCGGCAGGTGGCGGCCACGCTCCAGCCCTGCGGGCGCAGCCGGGCGGCCAGCGCCCGGGCGCTGAAGCCGTAGCCGAAGACGAACAGGCGCATGGGCGCCCCTATAGCAGCGCCCGGATCGCGGCGCGGGCGGTCTCGGCGAAGTCCGGGCGGCGCAGGGCGAAGGCGACGTTGGCGCGCAACAGGCCCAGCTTGTCGCCGCAGTCGTAGGTGGTCCCCTCGTACTCCAGGGCGTGGAAGTCCTGGGTCCCCATCAGCCGCAGCATGGCGTCGGTGAGCTGGATCTCCCCGCCGGCGCCGCGTTCCTGGCTCGCCAGCAGCTCGAAGATTTCCGGCTGCAGGATGTAGCGGCCGGAGATGAACAGGTTCGAGGGCTCGGTCCCGGGCGCGGGCTTCTCCACCATGCCGGTCATCCGGTTCAGGCGCCCGGCGGACCCCTCCAGCGCCACGATGCCGTACTTGTGCGCCTCGCCGGGCGGGGCCGGCTCCACCGCCACGATGTTGCCGCCCACCTGCTCGTACGCCGCCACGCACTGGGCCAGGGCCGGGACGTCGGCCGCCATCAGCATGTCGGGCAGCATCACCGCGAACGGCTCGTCGCCGATCACGTCGCGGGCGCACCCGACCGCGTGGCCGAGGCCCAGGGGCGCCATCTGGCGGATGAAGCTCATCTCGCCGGGCCGGGCCAGCTCGGCCCGCACCTCGTTCAGAAGTTCCGTCTTGCCCTTCGATTCGAGCGAATATTCCAGCTCGGGACTGTTGTCGAAATAGGCCTCGATGGCCTCCTGGCCGCGGCCCATGATGAACACCATGTGCTCGATGCCGGCGGCCCGAGCCTCGGCGACGATGTAGGACAGGATCGGCCGGTCGACCACGTTCAACAGGTTCTTGGGCGTCGCCTTGCCGGCCGGCAGCACCCGCGTCCCCAGCCCCGCCACCGGCAGCACCGCCTTGCGAACTCGCTTCGTCATCCGATCCTCCGTCTGGGACGAACGACCTAGTGCGCGGCGGCGGAAAGGAAAAGCCGGTTTCCGTCCGGTCCCTATTCCACCGTCACCGACTTGGCGAGGTTGCGCGGCTGGTCGACGTCGGCGCCCTTTTGCACGGCGACGTAGTAGGCCAGCAGCTGGATCGGCGGCGCATAGACCAGGGGCGCGATCAGCGGGTCGCACTGCGGCGCCGTGACCACGACGCGCGCGCCCGCCGGGGCGTGCTTGAGCCCCTCCGGATCGGTGATGAAGATGACCTGGCCGCCCCGGGTCATCACCTCGCTCATGTTCGAGGCGGACTTCTCGAAATAGCTGTCGAACGGCGCCAGGATCACGATCGGCGTCTGGTCGTCGACCAGGGCGATCGGCCCGTGCTTCAGCTCGCCGGCGGCGTAGCCCTCGGCATGGATGTAGCTGAGCTCCTTCAGCTTCAGCGCCCCCTCCAGGGCCAGCGGGTACATGGCGCCGCGGCCCAGGTAGAGCACGTCGCGCGCCTTGGAGACTTCGACCGCGACGTCGCGGACGGCGTCTTCCAGCTTGATGGATTCGGCGACCAGGCGCGGGGCTTCCAGCAGCACGCGGACCAGCCGCTGCTCCTCGGCCGCGTCGATCCGCCCGCGGGCGCGGGCTGCGGCCACGGCCAGGGCGGTCAGCACGGCGACCTGGGCGGTGAAGGCCTTGGTCGAGGCGACGCCGATCTCGGGCCCGCAATGGATCGGCCAGACCACGTCGACCTCGCGGGCCATCGTCGATTCCACCGTGTTCACGACGGCGGCGCTCCGCATCCCCTTGGCCTGGCAATAGCGCAGCGCAGCCAGGGTGTCGGCGGTCTCCCCCGACTGCGACATGGCGACGGCCAACGTATCCGCCTGCAGGGCGGGCTGGCGGTATCGGAACTCCGAGGCGATCTCCACGTCCACCGGCAGGTCCGCGAGCCGCTCGATCATGTACTTGCCCAGCAGGCCGGCGATGTAGGAGGTGCCGCAGGCGACGATCTGGATGCGCTCGAGGGCGGCGAAGTCCACGCCGCCCGGGATCGCGGCGCGCGCATTCAGGGTGTCCACATAGGCGGTGATGGTGTGCTGGCATCCCTCCGGCTGGTCGTGGATCTCCTTCTCCATGAAGTGGCGGTAGTTGCCCTTCTCCACCAGCGCGGCCGAAGCCGGCACCGTGCGGATGGGCCGTTCCACCGGCCGGCCGGCCTGGTCGAAGATCCCCGCGCCGCGGTGGTCGATGGCGACGAAATCGCCCTCTTCCAGATAGCAGACGCGGCTGGTGAACGGGCCGACGGCGAGCGCGTCGGAGCCGATGAACATCTCGCCCTGGCCATATCCCACCACCAGGGGGCTGCCGCGCCGGGCGCCCATGATCAGCCCGGGATGCCCCTCCACCAGGACGCCCAGGGCGAAGGCGCCGACGAGCTGGTCGAGGGTCGCCTTCAGCGCCTCCACGGGGGCCTTCCCGGACGACAGCTCGCTGTCGAGCACCGCGGCGATGACCTCGGTGTCGGTGTCGCTCTCGAAGGCGCGACCGGCCGCCCGCAGGCGCTCGCGCAGCTCGGCGTAGTTCTCGATGATCCCGTTGTGGACCAGGGTCACGCGTCCATGGGTGTGCGGGTGGGCGTTGCGCACCGACGGCGCGCCGTGGGTCGCCCAGCGCGTGTGTCCTATGCCGACGGTGGCGTTCAGCGCATCGGCCGCCAGCACCTCCTCGAGCGCGCGGATCTTTCCTTCGGCGCGGCGACGCTCCACCCCGCGGTCGGTGAATCCGGCCACGCCGGCGGAATCGTAGCCGCGGTATTCGAGCCGCTTCAGGCTGGCGATCAGCCGCTCCTGCACGGAGCTGGTTCCCACGATGCCGATGATGCCGCACATGGGATTCCCTTTATGCTAGAGCAGAGAGAGATTTTCCTGCCTGCGCCGCCTTTAGCATTCGCAAACGCGGCGTCGATTAAATCTGAGTTTCCGATCGTTTCGACGAGTCTGATCCATGAGCAAGCGCGCCTACTTCGGCACCGACGGCATCCGCGGCGAGGCCAACCGCCATCCCATGACCGCGGAGGTGGCCCTGCGCGTGGGCATGGCCGCCGGCAAGATGTTCATGTCCAGCGACGAGCGCCGCCACCTGGTGGTGATCGGCAAGGACACCCGCCTGTCCGGCTACATGATCGAGACCGCCCTGGTGGCCGGCTTCACCAGCGTGGGCATGGACGTGCGCCAGTTCGGCCCGCTGCCGACGCCGGGCGTGGCGATGATGACCCGCTCCCTGCGCGCCGACCTGGGCGTGATGATCTCGGCGTCGCACAACGCCTTCTCGGACAATGGCATCAAGCTGTTCGGCCCCGACGGATTCAAGCTCTCCGACGAGAAGGAGCTGGAGATCGAGGCGCTGATGGAGGAGGGCCTGGGCCAGGGCCTCGCGTCGCCCACCGCGCTGGGCCGCGTCCAGCGGATCGACGACTGCCAGGCCCGCTACATCGAGATCGCCAAGGCGACCTTCCCGCGGCGGCTCAGCCTGTCGGGCATGCGCATCGTCATCGATTGCGCCAATGGCGCGGCCTACAAGGTGGCGCCTGACGCCCTGCACGAACTTGGCGCCGAGGTGATCCGCATCGGCGTCGCCCCCAACGGCTTCAACATCAACCAGGAGTGCGGCTCCACCCATCCCGCCGCCATGCAGAAGGTGGTGAAGGAGTACCGAGCCGACATCGGCATCGCCCTGGACGGCGACGCCGACCGGCTGGTGATCTGCGACGAGCGCGGCCAGGTGGTCGACGGCGACCAGATCATGGCCCTGATCGCCGGCGAATGGGCGGCCCGCGGCGCCCTGCGCGGCGGCGGCGTCGTCGCCACGGTGATGTCCAACCTGGGTCTTGAGCGGTTCCTGGCCTCCCGCGGCCTGAAGCTCGAACGCACCCAGGTGGGCGACCGCTACGTCATGGCGCGCATGCGCGAGGGCGGCTTCAACCTGGGCGGCGAGCAGTCCGGCCACCTGATCCTCTCGGACTTCTCCACCACCGGCGACGGCTTGCTGGCGGCCTTGCAGGTGCTGGCGGTGCTGAAGGAGTCCGACAGGCCGATGAGCGCGCTCGCCCGCCAGTTCGAGCCGGTGCCGCAGAAGCTGGAGAACGTCCGGTTCGGCGCCGGCAAGCCGCTGGAGAGCGAGCAGGTCAAGGGCGCCATCGCCGACGCCGAACAGCGCCTGAACGGTTCCGGCCGCGTGCTGGTGCGCGCCTCCGGCACCGAGCCCCTGATCCGCATCATGGCCGAGGGCGACGACGAGAAGCTGGTCAGCCAGGTGGTGCGCGAGATCGCCGGCGCCGTGAAGAAGGCGGCCGCCTGATAGGGGGCTCCCTTTGCGTTCGTTTTCGCGCTGCAGCAGGGCGCGGCGTTAACTGAACCCGCGAAAACACCCCTACCCAACCCTTAAGAAACATGTCAGCTTCGTAATGTTCGCGCCGCTCGACCGGCGCGGGTGAATGACTTGGGAGGTTGCATGCGGCGGATTTTCGCGCTTCCGAGCGAGACGCGAACCCCTGGCAAATCGGCGACCAGTTCCTGCGCATGCCTGGCGTTCGTGCTGTTGATGGCGGTGGCCTTCTGGGCCGGGGCGCTGTGGATCAGCGAGAACGTCCTGGCCCTGTTCTTCGGCGCGCAGTAAGCCGATCATCACGCCCCTGATGGGGAGGGGTCCAGGTTCCGCCTACGGCTGGGAACAGCCACTTCTTCCTCGCAGGCGCCGCTTCAGGCCCGCCCCACGCTCGTGTAGCTGAAGCCGCGGGCGCGCATGTCGTCCGGCTTGTAAATATTGCGCAGGTCCACCAGGGCCGGCTTGTTCATCAAGAGCTTGATGCGGTCGAGATCCAGCGCCCGGAACTGATCCCACTCGGTGATGATCACCAGCACGTCGGCGCCCGCCGCCACGTCGTAGGGATCCTCCTTGAAATCCACCTCGCTCAGGAGTTCGCGGGCTTCGTCCAGGCCCTCGGGGTCGAAGGCCTGGACGCGGGCCCCCTTGGCTTGCAGCGCCGGGATGATGACCAGCGAGGGGGCGTCGCGCATGTCGTCGGTGTTGGGCTTGAAGGTGAGGCCCAGGACGCCCACGGTCTTGCCGGCCAGCTCGCCGTTCAGGGCTGCGCCGACCTTCTCGGCCATGGCGGCCTTGCGCCGGTCGTTCACCGCCACCGTGGTCTCTATCAGGGTCAGGGGCGCTCCGGCGTCGCGGGCCGTGCGCACCAGCGCCAGGGTGTCCTTGGGAAAGCAGGAGCCGCCATAGCCCGGCCCGGCGTGCAGGAACTTGTTCCCGATCCGCTTGTCCAGGCCGATGCCGCGGGCCACCTGCTGCACGTCGGCGCCCACCGCCTCGCTGAGGTCCGCCATCTCGTTGATGAAGGTGATCTTCATCGCCAGGAAGGCGTTGGCGGCGTACTTGATCAGCTCGGAGGTCCGCCGGCCGGTGAACATGATCGGCGTCTCGTTGAGGTAGAGTGGCCGGTAGAGCTCGGTCATCACCTTGCGGGCGTTCGCGTCGTCGGTCCCCACCACCACCCGGTCCGGCCGCTTGAAGTCCTGGATGGCGGCGCCCTCGCGCAGGAACTCCGGGTTCGACACCACCGCGAACTCGGCGTCGGGGCGCAACCGGCGCACGATCGCCTCGATCTCGTCGCCGGTCCCCACCGGCACCGTGGACTTGGTGACGATCACCGTGAAGCCGTTCATCACCGCGGCGATCTCCTCGGCGGCGGCGTAGACGTAGGAGAGGTCCGCATAGCCGTCGCCGCGCCGCGACGGCGTGCCCACGGCGATGAACACTGCATCGGCTTCGCGCACCGCCGCCCCGGCGTCGGTGGAGAAGTCCAGCCGGCCGGCGCGCACGTTCTGCGCCACCAGCTGATCGAGCCCGGGCTCATAGATCGGCATGCCGCCGGCCTTCAGCCGCTCGATCTTGCCGGCGTCCTTGTCCACGCAGGTGACCCGGTGGCCGAAGTCGGCGAAGCAGGCCCCGCTCACCAGGCCCACATAGCCCGTCCCGATCATCGCTACGCGCATACGCTGTCCTTACTCCTTGGGTACGCGGCCGCGCCACGTAGCAGCGGCGCCGACGCGCGCCATCACGCCCCCTACGTCGCCATTCGGACTGATATTGTGACGCTGACGGCCCGCTGGCGATCCGTCAGATCTCCTGGTTGTACGCGCCCACCTCGGCGTGCTTCGCCAGCCGCGGCTTCACCTCCTGGTGGAACAGGGCGCGCATGTCGTCCTCCGAACGCATGCTCTCCACCACCACCACCAGTTCCGGCTTGTTGGACGAGGCGCGCACCAGCACCCAGGAGCCGTCCTCCAGCGCCACCCGCACGCCGTTGACGGTGACCAGCTCGAGGATCCGCCGGCCGAGGATGGTCTCGCCCCGGGCCTGCGCGGCCTGGTACTCGCGCACCACCTCGTCGACCACGCCGTACTTCACCTCGTCCGCGCAGTGCGGCGACATGGTCAGCGAGGTGTAGGCGACGGGCAGGGCCTTCTTCAGGTCGGAGAGCTTCTTGCCGGGATTGCGGTCCAGCATGGCCAGGATCGCCGCGGCCGAGACGATCCCGTCGTCGTAGCCGCGGCCGATCGGCGGATTGAAGAAGAAGTGGCCGCTCTTCTCGAAGCCGGCCAGGGCCCCCAGCTCGGCGGTCTTGCGCTTGATGTAGGAGTGGCCGGTCTTCCAGTAGACCGTCTTGGCGCCGTTGGCTTTCAGCACCTCGTCGGTGGCGAACAGGCCGGTGGACTTCACGTCCACCACGAAGGTCGCGTCCTTGTGCAGGGCCGACAGGTCCCTGGCCAGCATCAGCCCGATCTTGTCGGCGAAGATCTCCTCGCCCTCGTCGTCCACCACCCCGCAGCGGTCGCCGTCGCCGTCGAAGCCCAGCGCCAGGTCGGCGCCGAAGTCGCGCACCGCCTGGGCCATGGCGTGCAGCATCACCTGGTCTTCCGGGTTGGGGTTGTACTTGGGGAAATTATAGTCGAGCTCGCAGTCCATCTCGTAGACCACCGCCACGCCCATGCGCCGCAGGGCCTCCGGCGCGAACGCCCCGGCCGTGCCGTTGCCGCAGGCGCAGACCACCTTCAGGGGCCGCGACAGGCTGGCCCGGGCGCCGGCGTCGGCGATGTAGCGCTCGGCGAAGCCCGGGACATGGGTGAGCTTGCCGCCGGGCCGCTCGACCCAGGCGCCGGAGAGCACGATCTCCTTCACCCGGCCGATCTCCTCCGGGCCGAAGGTGATCGGCCGCTGGGCGCCCATCTTCACCCCGGTCCAGCCGTTCTCATTGTGGCTGGCGGTGACCATGGCCACGCAAGGAGCGTCCAGGTCGAACTGGGCGAAATAGGCGGTGGGCGACAGCGCCAGGCCGATGTCCAGCACCTCGCAGCCGGCCGCCAGGAGACCGAGCGTCAGCGCCTGTTTGATGCTCAGCGAATAGGACCGGTAGTCGTGGCCGACGACGATCTTCGGCCGGCCGAGCTCGTGGATGTAGGTCCCCAGGCCCAGGCCCAGCGCCTGCACGCCCAGCAGGTTGATCTCCGGCCCGAACAGCCAGCGCGCATCGTATTCCCGAAACCCGGTCGCCTTGACCAGCGGAACGGTCTCGAAGGCGGCCGTATTGGCGACCAGGTCGGCGCGGGGGGGTGGCAGCATCGGAACTCCGGGTGGTGGCTTTCGTGGGCTTTGTACTGAGCGGCTGGCGGCTCGGCCATCTCGAACGCGTGACGATGTCTGCCGTCGCGTTCGGCGCCTCCCGGACGTGCAGGCCCGGCGGGGGCGGCCGCCCTGCGCGCGGCCCACCCGTCACATCACCCCGGCGCGCAGCAGGTCGTGCACGTGGAAGATCCCCACCGGGCGGCCGTCCTCCACCACGAACATCACCGTCACCGGCGGCGGCGGGTCGCTCATCAGGGCCAGCGCCTCCGAGGCGAGCATGCCGGGGCGGGCGACCTTGCGCGGCCCCGGCGTCATCACCTCCCCGGCGGTGTGGGCGAGCAGGCCGTCGATATGGCGGCGCAGGTCGCCGTCGGTGATCACGCCCAGGAGCTCGCCGCCCGGTCCCTGTACGCCCACCACCCCGAACCGCTTCTCGGTCATGGCGATCAGCGCCTGGCTCATGGGCGCGTGGGGGGCGACCAGCGGCAGCTCGTCCGGCCCGTGCATCAGGTCCGCCACCGTCCGCAGCATCGCCCCCAGCTTGCCGCCGGGATGCAGCCGGCCGAAGTCGGAGGGCGTGAAGCCCCGCCGCTCCAGCAGGGCGACGGCCAGGGCGTCGCCCAGCGCCATCTGCAGGGTTGTGGAGGTGGTGGGTGCGTTCAGGGCGGCCGCCGCCTCCGGGGCGTCGGCGAGCTGCAGCACCAGGTCGGCGGCCCGCCCCAGCGCGCTCGCGGGATCGGCGGTGAGGGCCACCAGCGGCAGGCCGAAGCGCTTGGCGTAGGCGACCACGTCGGCCAGCTCGCGGGTCTCGCCGGTCTTGGACAGCGCCAGCACCACGTCGCCGGCGCCGATGGCTCCCAGGTCGCCGTGGCTGGCCTCGGTGGCGTGGACGAAGGTCGCCGGCGCGCCGGTGGAGGCGAAGGTGGCGGCGATCTTGCGCGCCACATGGCCGGACTTGCCGACGCCGGTGCAGATGATCCGGCCCTGGGCGGCGAACAGCAGGTCCACGGCCCGGGCGAAGGGCTCGCCCAGCAGGTCCGCCTGAGCCGCCAGGCCCGCCGCCTCGACCGCCAGCACCCGGCGGCCCGCGGCGATCGCGTCGGCGCTGCTCATTGCACGGGCCGCAGGGTCTGGGATTGCAGGTCACGGACGGCTTCCCGCGCCCGGTTCAGCCGCCGCTGCGCCGCCTCGTTCTCGCGTTGCATCGCCGCCTGCATCTGCGCCGTGCGCTGCACCGGCGTGTGGCCGAACGGCCCCGGCGAGCGGTCGCCCAGCCCCTGGGGCCAGACGGCGGCGAGCGCGATCACCAACACGGAGGCGATGGCGAGCAGCGGCAGGTAGAGGCGATCCAGCATCGCGGCGGATATAGCCGTTCGCCGCCCGCCCGGCGAGGGCCGAGCTTGACGGGCGCCGCCCCGCGCCCTAGCGCGTCGGTCGCCACAGACTGGAGTGACCGCCCTTGTCGACCCTCATCCTGCTTCGCCACGGCCAGAGCCAGTGGAACCTCGATGATCGCTTCACCGGCTGGGTGGATGTCGACCTGACGCCGGAGGGCGAAGCCCAGGCGAAGAAGGGCGGCGAGCTCATCAAGGCCGAAGGCCTGGACATCGACCGGGTCTACACCTCGGTGCTCACCCGGGCCATCCGCACCTCCTGGCTGGCCCTGGCCGCCGCGGGCCAGGCCTTCGTGCCCGAGATCAAGGACTGGCGGCTGAACGAGCGCCACTATGGCGGCCTCACCGGACTCAACAAGGCGCAGACCGCCGCCAAGCACGGCGCCGAGCAGGTGAAGGTCTGGCGCCGCTCCTACGACGTCCCGCCGCCGCCCCTGGCCGCGGACAGCGAATTCGATTTCTCGAAGGACCGCCGCTACGCCGGCGTCGCCCTGCCGGACACCGAGAGCCTCAAGACCACCCTCGACCGCGTCCAGCCCTACTGGGACGCCGAGATCGCCCCGGTGCTGAAGGCGGGCGAGACCCTGCTGATCGCCGCCCACGGCAACTCCCTGCGCGCGATCGTCAAGCTGCTCTGGGACCTCTCGCCCGAGGCGATCATCGATGTGGAGGTCCCCACCGGCAATCCGCTGGTGATCGAGCTGGACGGCGCGCTGAAGCCCACCGCGGCCCGCTACCTTGACGCGGGGCGCGCGACGGCCCTGCCGCGAAGCTGATGGGCGCGGCGGCCTGCGCCAGCGACGACGCCTCCCACATGCGCCGCGCCATCGCGCTCGCCGCCGCGCGGGTCGGCCTGACCGGCGCCAACCCCGCCGTGGGCTGCGTGCTGGTGGCGGGCGGCGCCGTGGTGGGGGAGGGGGCGACCGCGGCGGGCGGGCGGCCGCACGCCGAGGAACAGGCGCTGGACCAGGCCGGCGAGGCCGCCCGCGGCGGCGTCGCCTACGTCACCCTGGAGCCCTGCGGCGCCCGTTCCGGCGGCGGGCGCTCCTGCGCCGAGCGCCTGGCCGCCGCGGGCGTCGGGCGCGTGGTGGTCGCCTGCGAGGACGCCTCGCCCTACGCCTCCGGCCAGGGCGCCGAGCGGCTGCGGGCGGCGGGCGTAGCCGTCGATCTAGGGTTGTTGCGCGAAGAGGCCGCTCCGCTCTACCAGAAGTATCGGCCTGCGTCGCATTGAAGCGTCTGCGCCTAAGTCGCGGAAATTCCCCGTTAATCGCCTGGCCCTAAGGTGTTGGTGAATGTTCCGTTCGCCTTGAAGCAGCAGATGTCCGCCCAACCCGCGCCCGTCCAACCGCCCACCCGCCTCACCCAGGCGCAGGCCGACGCCATCTGCGCCAAGCACGACCGCCTGTGGACCTCCAAGCCCGGCGGCGCGCGCGCCGTGTTCGCCTGGTGCGACCTGTCGGGCCTGGACCTGCGCGGCCGCAACCTCTGCGACGCCGACTTCACCGGCGCGACCCTGGCCGAATGCAACCTGCAGGGGGCGCGCCTGGACCACGCCAATCTCTATGGGGCCGACCTGCAGCAGGTGAATCTCGTCGACGCCTCGATGCGGCGCGCCGACCTTCGCGGCGCCTGCCTGCGCGGCGCGAACCTCACCGGCGCGGACCTTTTCGAGGCGGACCTGCGCGAAGGCGTCATCGCCGCCATGGACCCGCAGAAGGGCCTGCGGATCCTCGAAGCGTCCGCGCGCCCCGGCGAGATGCAGGGCGCGATCCTGGCCGGCGCCAACCTCGAACGTTCACGCCTGTCCGGCGTCATGGCGGTGCGCGCCGACTTCACCGACGCGATCCTCAAGGACGCCAAGATGGTGCGCGCCAACCTCAAGCAGGCGACGCTCACCGGGGCGAACATGGCCGGCGCGGACCTGTCCGGCGCGGATCTGGCCGGCGCCGACATGCGAGACTGCGTCCTGGTGGGGGCGCGCACCAATTCCTGGAACGTCAGCAACGCCAACATGGCCGGCGTCCTGACCGACCAACCCGCCGGCCGGGCGGTCAGTGATCTGCCCTACCAGGCGATGATCAGCGACCACGCCCGCTGGTGCGAGACCGCTGGGGCGGAGGGCAAGCCTTCGGACTTCTCCGGCGCCGACCTGCGGGCGCTGGAGACCATCCGCGGCTATAATCTGACGGCGCTGTCCGCCAAGGACGCGGTCTTCTACGGCCTCGACATGGAGGGCGTGCAACTCCAGGGGGCGCACCTGGAGGGGGCCGACCTGCGGGCCTGCAACCTGCGCCGCGCCGATCTGCGGGGGGCCCGCCTCTCGCGAGCCAAGCTCGCCGGCGCCGACCTGCGCGAGGCGCAGATGGGCCCGCTGATCATCGGGGCCAACCGGATGCTGCCCTGCAACCTGACCGGGGCCAACCTGAAGACCGCGGACCTCGCCCGGGCGGACCTGCGCCAGGCGGTGCTGGTCGACGCCGACCTGTCCCGCGCCAACTTCACAAATGCGGTCCTGAAGCAGGCGAACCTCACCGGCGCGATCCGTCATGGCGCACGCGGCCTCACTGCGATCTGAGCCGCACGCGTTAACCTTCCGGCGCCGGATGGCGTTGTAGAAGATCGACGTTCGATGAACTCGACGGGTGATTTTCCGTGACCAACGCCGCCATGCCCTCCGGCCGCCGCCGGATGTCCGCCTCCGAGATCGATGTGATCGTCTCCGCCCACGAGCGCCTTATCGCCGGCCGGCCGGGCGGCAAGCGGGCTGCGCTGCGCTTCGTGGACTTCTCCGGCGTCGACTTGTCGGGCCGCGACCTCTCCGACGCCGACCTCTCGGCCTCGATCTTCGACGGCGCCAAGCTGGTGGGCGCCAGGCTCGCCCGGGCGAACCTGTTCGGCTGCGACCTGCGCAACGCCGACCTGCGCCGGGCCGTCCTGGTCCGCGCCGACCTGCGCGGCGCCTGCCTGCGCGGCGCGAACCTGGCCGAGGCCGATCTCACCCAGGCGGACTTCCGCGAAGGCCAGGTGACCGTGCCCCATCCCAGCAAGGGGCTCGCCTCGCTGCGGCACGAGGCCCGCCACGGCGACATGGACCAGGCCAACTTCGCCGGCGCCACCCTGGACGGCTCGGAGTTGGGCGGCGTCTCGGCCTTCGCCGCCGACTTCTCCGACTGCTCGCTCAAGGGCGCCAAGCTCAAGGGCGCCAACCTGAAGGACGCCAACCTGTGCGGCGCCAGCCTGGAGGGGGCGGACGTCGCGGGCTGCAATCTGGAAGGGGCGAACCTCTCCGGCGCGGTGCTCACCGGCGTCGACGTGGGTTCGGCCCGCACCACCGGCGCCACGCTCACCGGGTCGATCCGCCAACCCAGCCCGGCCGTCGTCGCCCGGGCCGACGAGCTGCTCGCCATGGCGCTGGCCCACCAGGCCTGGTGCCGGTCCGCCGGCAAGGACGGCAAGGTCGCCCTGTTCGACGGCGAGGACCTGCGCCCGCTGGCCGGCCGCCTGAAGGGCTTCCGGCTGACCGCGCTCAGCGCCCGCGGCGCCTGCATGGTCGGCCTCGACCTCACGGGCGTCCAGCTGCAGGGCGCCAACCTGGAGGGCGCCGACCTGCGCAACGTCTGCCTGGAGGAGGCCGATCTGCGCGGCGCCCGGCTTACCTCGGCCAACCTGACCAAGGCCGACCTCTCGGGCGCCGTACTCGGGCCGTTGCCCCTGGGCGCCGACCGCATCGCCCCCGCCAACCTGGCCGCGGCGCAGCTCCGCTACGCCAGGGCCCAGAGGGCGGACCTGACCAGCGCCATCCTCGACGGCGCCGACCTGCGCGGCTGCGACGTCACCGGCGCGCGGATGAAGGGGGCGAGCCTCACGGGCGCCGATCTCTCCAGCATCGCCGGGCTGGACAGCGCCCGCGCGACAGCCTGACCGCTCACCCAAAAAAAAGGGCGGCGCTTTCGAGCGCCGCCCCGGGGTGGAAGGGCCTAGGGGGGGACTAGGCGGCCTTCTCGCCTTCGATGAGGGTGGACTTGCCGGTCCCGATTTCGATCCGGCGCGGCTTCAGGGCTTCCGGCAGCTCGCGCTTGAGCGTGATGGAGAGCAGGCCGTCCGCCAGTTGCGCATCCGTCACCAGCACATAGTCGGCCAGCTGGAACCGGCGCTCGAAGTTGCGCTCGGCAAGGCCGCGGTGCAGGAACCGGCGGGTGTCGTCATTGGCGGCCTTGCGGCCCTGAACGGTCAGCAGGTTTTCCTTGACCTCGATGTTCAGTTCTTCGGGCTTGAACCCAGCCACCGCGATCTCGACGCGGTAGGCGTTATCCTCGACCCGCTCGATATTGTAGGGCGGGTAGCCGGTCGCAGCGTCCGCGGTCGCGGTCTGCAGCAGGTCGGCGACGCGGTCGAAGCCGACCACGGAACGGTAAAGGGGGGAGAAATCGATCGCACGCATGGGTGTTCACCTTCTTCGACAAGCAAGGTTGATGGTCATGCAGGCCGCGGCGGGCCAAGGGCCCCGCCGCACCCGGAAGGCCCGGAAATCCAGCGCCTTCGGGAACTTAGTTGGGGCGTGCGGAAGGCCCTTCAAGGCCGGCGGTGCAAAAAATTCGCCGCGCCCCGCCGCCTTGCGGACGCCGCGACGGCCGCTAGGCTGCGCCGCGCAAGCTCACCCAGAAAGGGCCAACCATGCACATCCCGGGCGCGAGCCTCGCCTTCGCCGCCGCGGTCGCCGCATCCCTTGCGACCCCCGCCGCGGCCACGGACGCCGCCCTCCAGGCCGCCGTGGCCAGCCCGGCGCGCGCGCCGGAGGCGGTCGCGCGCGACGGGGCGCGTCATCCTGTGGAATCGCTCGCCTTCTGGGGTCTCAAGCCTGGGGCGACTGTCATCGAGATCACCCCTGGCGGCGGCTACTGGACCGAGATCCTCGCCCCCTACGCCAAGGCGACTGGCGGGCGCTACGTCGCCGCCGTCACCGACATCGACAATCCCAAGACCTCCGAGGCGGCGCGCAAGGGCCGGGCCGACTTCGAAGCCCGCTACGCCGACCCGGCCAAGTGGGGAAAGGTCGAATACGTGGGCTTCGGGCCGCAGTCGAAGCCGCTGGGCCCGCCCGGCTCGGCCGATCTCGTGATCACCGCCCGCAACGTCCACAACTGGATGATGGCCGGGTTCACCGACAAGGCGTTCGCCGATTTCCACGCCGTCCTCAAGTCCGGCGGCGTCCTGGCGGTGGAGGACCACAGGTCCGACCCGCGTCCGCCGGCGGAGGGCGTCAAGGACGGCTACATCTCCACCGCCTCGGTGGTGGCGGCGGCCCAGAAGGCCGGCTTCAAGCTCGCCGCCAGCTCGGAGATCAACGCCAACCCCAAGGACACCAAGGATCACCCGTTCGGCGTCTGGACCCTGCCGCCCACCCGGCTCAGCGCGCCGCGCGGCCAGCCCGACGACCCGGCCTTCGATCGCGCCAGGTACGACGCCATCGGCGAGAGCGACCGCATGACCCTGCGGTTCGTCAAGCCGGGTTGACCGGGGCCTTGACCGCGATCCCGCACGGGCGACGCCGAGTGAATTGATGACGATCACGTCCCCCAGCCTCACCCGCCTGTCGCGTCGCGCCCTTCTGCTGGGCGCCGCGGCGCTCGCGGCGTGCGACGAGCGCCGGCCGGCGAAGCCTGGCGACGCGCCCGCGGCCTCCGGGCCGATGACGATCGCCCAGGCGGTGGCCGGCGACTGGCGCCCGCCCGCCGACAAGGCCCGCGACCGCTGGCGCCATCCGGTCGAAAGCCTGACCTTCTGGGGCCTGAAGCCGGGGCTGGAGGTGGTGGAGTTCTGGCCCGGCGCCGGCTGGTACACTGAGATCCTCGCCCCCTACCTCGCCGACAACGGCGGCAAGCTCTACGCCGCCAACCTGCAGCCGGACGACCCCGCCGCCCGCGAGGTGGTCGAGGTCCTGCGCGCGCGGCTGAAGGCGCGGCCAGGCCTCTACGGCGACGTGACGACCACCGAATTCGGCCCCACCAGCGGCGCGGTCGCCCCCGCCGGCACCGCCGACCTCGTGCTGTTCCTGCGCAACCTGCACAACTGGATGGCCGCCGGCGTCGCCGAAAAGGCCTTCCACGACGCCTTCGAGGCGCTGAAGCCCGGCGGCGCCCTGGGCGTCGAGGAGCACCGGGCCGCGCCGGGCGGGGTGCAGGACCCGCTGGCCGCCGACGGCTATGTGCAGCAGGCCTATGCGATCCAGATGGCGACGGAGGCGGGCTTCGTCTTCGACAAGGCCAGCGAGATCAACGCCAACCCCAAGGACGACCGCAACCATCCGTTCGGGGTCTGGACCCTGCCGCCCATCCGCCGGTCCTCGCCGCGCGGCCAGCCCGACGACCCGGCCTTCGACCACGCCAAGTACGACGCCATCGGCGAGAGCGACCGCATGACCCTGCGCTTCGTCAAGCCGGGCTGACCGCGGCGGTAGTTTGCCATTGCGGGGTCGAGGTCCCACCTTAGCGCTCGCGCCGAATCCCGGAGATCGCCTTGGCCGCCGTCGAAGAGCTGACCGAACGCATCCGCAGGGCCGTCGCCGGCGGCGATGACCTGGGCCGCAGCGTCAAGCTCGACCTCAAGGGCGAGGGCGTGATCCGCATCGCCGGCGGCCAGGTGAGCAATGACGACATCCCCGCCGACCTGACGGTGACCGTCAGCGCCCGCGACCTGAAGGCCCTCGGCAAGGGCGAGCTCGACCCGACCCGCGCACTGATGACCGGCCGCCTGCGCCTCTCCGACATGGGCCTGGCCATGAGCCTGCAGCCGAAGATCCAGGCTCTCTTCGCCCGGGCCGTCTGACGGCGCGATGGCCGAGGCCGCCCCTCTCGTCGAGATTCCCGAAGCGCCGATCCCCGTGGGCGCCGCGGCCGAGTGGATCCAGGGCGCCGGCGGGACACGGCTGCGCGCGGCGCTGTTTCCCGCCGCCGGCCCGGCGCGCGGTTCGGTGGTGCTCAGCGGCGGGCGCACCGAGCCGATCGAGAAGTACTTCGAGGTGATCGGCGAGCTGCAGGGCCGGGGCTTCACGGTCCTCGCCCACGACTGGCGCGGCCAGGGGCTCTCGCAGCGCGCGCTGCCGGACCGGCTGAGGGGCCACGCCCAGGGCTTCCAGGCCTTCCTGGACGACTTTCGCGCGCTGCTGGCCGCGTTCGAACTCCGCTTGCCGAAACCCTGGATCGCGCTCGGCCACTCCATGGGCGGGTGCCTGACCCTGCTCGCCCTGGCCGACGGCGAGGCGCCCCGCTTCGCCGCCGCAGCCCTGTCGGCGCCGATGCTTGGGCTGCAGCTGCCGTTGCCGCTGGCGGCGACCAAGGCGCTGGCCGGCGTCCTGTGCGCCATCGGCCGCCGCACCGGCTACGTCTTCCTGCAGGAAGGTTCGCCCTTCGACGCCGCGTTCGAGGGCAACCGCCTGACCCACGACGAGCGCCGGTTCCTGCGCCACCGCCATCAGATCCAGGCCTGCCCCGACCTCGCCCTGGGCAATGTCACCTGGGGCTGGCTGGACTTCGCGCTGAAGGCCATGGCCGAGGTGGCCGACCCCCGCCGGCTGGCGGCCGTGACGATCCCGGTGCTGGTGGTCTCCGCCGAGGCCGACCAGATCGTCGAGGTGGCCGCCCAGGCCCGCGCCGCCGGACGCCTCCCCGACGCCCGCCACCTGGTGGTCCCCGGCGCCCGCCACGAACTGCTGATGGAGACCGACGACCGCCGCGCCGTCTTCTGGGCCGCCTTCGACGCCCTGGCGCAGAGGGTCGCGCCGGGGCGCGGGTGAGCCCACGTCCACCGCTGGCGGCGCGGGGCGAAAAATGGCGCCGCGCGCCGCGAAAAGATGGCATTCCTCGTCTCCGTCGGCCGGAGATCTGCGCGTCGCAGCGCCCGCGAACCAGGGGAGGGGCATGCCTGAAGATCGCCATCCCAGGCATCAGGTCGAGGCCGGCCTGCGCAAGGCCATGGCGCGGGCCGGCGGCGGCGACGTCGCCGCCCTGACCCGCCTGTCCGGCGGCGCCAACATGGAGAGCTGGTCGTTCGATTGCGGCGGTCAGGGTTATGTGCTGCGTCGCGCGCCCTCCGCCGAAATGATGGCCGGGCGGCCGCTCAGCCATGCGGTGGAGGCGCGCATCATTCGCGCCGCCCGGGACGCCGGGGTCAAGGCGCCGGAGATCGTGGTCGAACTGGAGCCCGCCGACGGTCTCGGCACGGGCTTCGTCATGCGCCGCATCGTCGGGGACGTGAACCCGGCCGACGTTCTCGCCGCCCCGCCGCCGCGGTTGCTGACGGACCTCGCCGGCGAGCTCGCCGCCATCCACCGCACCCCGCTGTCGGCGCTCCGGGCCGCGCCCGTGCTGGACGTGCCCGCGACGCTCGCGGATTTCCGGGCGCGGCACGCCGCCTATGGGGGCGACCGGCCGATCATCGCCCTGGCGCTCCGCTGGCTTCAGGACAACCTGCCCGAACCCGCGCCGCCGGTGCTGGTCCACGGCGACTTCCGCATGGGCAATGTGATGGTCGGGCCCGCCGGCCTGACCGGCGTGCTCGACTGGGAGCTGGCCCATATCGGCGACGCGCACGAGGATCTCGCCTATGGCTGCATGACGGTCTGGCGCTTCGGCCATATCGACAGGCCGGCGTTCGGCCTGGGCGGCCTTGCGGAGTATTTCGCGGCGTACGAAGCGGCGGGCGGAACGCGGGCGGATCCGGTCCGCTTCCGCTTCTGGCTGATCTACCGCACGCTCTGGTGGGCGCTCGGCTGCCTGCAGATGGGCGAACTTTGGCGCAGCCGGGCCGACCGCAGCCTGGAGCGGGTGGTGGTCGCCCGACGCACGAGCGAGAACGAACTGGACCTGCTGCTGCTGCTCGAGGAACAGGCCCCGCAGGTGGAGCGTGATTGTCCCCTGCCGCCGTCCCGCCCGCCGGTTCCGCCGCCTACGGGCGAGCCGGACGCGGAAGAGATGCTGGCCGCTGTCGCCGAGTGGCTCGAGGCGGACGTCAAGCCGCACAGTCAGGGGCGCGAGAAATTCCTCGTCGCCGTGGCCATGAATGCGCTGGGCATGGTGCGCCGCGAGCTGCGCCAGCCGGCGCTGGCCGAGGACGGGGCGCTGGCGAAGGATCTGCTCGAAGGTCGCGCCACCCTGGCGACGCCTGGCCTGCTGGCCCGGCTGCGGCGCGCGGCGCTCGACAAGCTGGCCAACGATGTTCCCAAGTACGCCGCGCTCCAGAAGGCCCGCGCGCTATGGGGCGGTTGAAATACGCCTGGCGGTCATGGCGAGAAGGAGACGAGCATGGAATTTGCGCTTCCCGAGGACCTGAAGGCCTATCTGGCCGAGCTGGACGCGTTCATCGAGCGCGAGATCAAGCCGCTGGAGAACAAGGACGACAACATCCGCTTCTTCGACCATCGCCGCGAATTCGCGCGGACGGACTTCGAGCGGGGCGGCCTGCCGCGGCAGGAGTGGGAGGATCTGCTGCACGAGGCCCAGCGCTGCGCGGACAGGGCGGGCCACTGGCGCTTTTCGGCGCCCAGGATCTACGGCGGCAAGGATGGCTCGCACCTGTGGATGGCGGTGATCCGCGACCACCTCGCGCAGCGGGGGCTCGGCCTGCACAACGACCTGCAGAACGAGCACAGCATCGTCGGCAACTTCCCGTTCGTCGCCATGTTCGAGACCTTCGGGACGGAAGAACAGAAGCAGGAGTTCATCCTCGGCGGCTTCGCCGGCACGCGCCGCGCCGCCTTCGGCCTGACGGAGCCGGACCACGGCTCCGACGCGACGCACATGGAGACGCGGGCGGTCCCGGAAACGCGCGACGGCGTCGAGGGCTGGCGGATCGACGGGCGCAAGATGTGGATCACCGGGATGCACACCGCCTCCCACTGCGCCACCTTCGCCCGCACCAGCGGGAAGGACGGCGAGGCGCGCGGCATCAGCTGCCTGCTGGTCCCGACCGGCACGCCCGGCATGACCGTGGATGAATACATGTGGACCTTCAACATGCCCACGGACCACCCGCGCATGACCTTCAAGGACGTGTGGGTCCCGGACTCGGCGCGGCTGGGGCCGCTCGACAGCGGCCTTTCCATCGCCCAGAGCTTTGTCCACCAGAACCGCATCCGCCAGGCGGCCGGTTCGCTCGGGGCGGCGAGCTACTGCATCGAGGAGAGCGTCCGGTATGCGCGCGAACGTAAGCCGTTCGGGCAGGAGCTGGCGCGCAACCAGGCGATCCAGTTCCCGCTGGTGGAGCTGGCGACCCAGGCGGAGATGCTGCGCCTGTTGATCTACAAGACGGCCTGGGAAATGGACCAGATGCCGCACGCGGAGATCGAGCACCGGCTGAGCGACAAGATCAGCATGTGCAATTACTGGAGCAACCGCCTGTGCTGCGAGGCCTCCGACCGGGCGATGCAGGTGCATGGCGGGATCGGCTATTCGCGCCACAAGCCCTTCGAGCACATCTACCGCCACCACCGCCGCTACCGGATCACCGAGGGGGCGGAGGAAATCCAGATGCGCAAGGTCGGCGCCTACCTGTTCGGCTACCTGGGCCCGCGCCGCCAGCTGTTCGCCAAGCCGGCGCCGGCGAAGGGCGACGCCGCTACTTCGCCGAGCGTCTGAGCGCCACCAGCGCCTCCTCCAGGCAGGCCCGGTCGCCCGCCACCACCAGCTGGCCGCCGGTCTTGCCGATCGGCTCACCGCGCCAGTTGGTCGCCAGCCCGCCGGCGCCGGCGATCAGCGGCGCGGCCACCTCGACGTCCCAGGCCTTGCAGCACATGCCCTCGATGGAAAGGTCCATCATCCCCAGCGCCACCATGGCGAAGCCGTAGGCGTCGCAGCCGGTGCGGGCCACCCTGGCCGCCGCGCGCACCTGGTTCCAGGCGCCCAGCTCGGCGCCGTCGAAATACAAGTTGGGGTCGGTCGTGTGGATCACCGCCTCGGTGAGCAGCGGGCAGGGGCGCACCTTCAGCCGCCGCTCCCCGTGCCGGGCGATCAGGCGCGAGCCGCCCGCATGGCCGATGAAGACCTCGCCCAGATAGGGCTGGCCGATGGAGCTGAGGGTCGGCTCGCCGCCCCACCTCAGGCTGATCAGGGTGGTCCAGACGGGCAGGCCGGCGATGAAGGCCCGCGTGCCGTCGACCGGATCCAGCACCCAGACGAATTCCGCGTCCGGCCGGTCCTCGCCATATTCCTCGCCGATCACCCCGTGCTCGGGATAGCGGGCGGCGATCAGCTGGCGGATCGCCCGCTCCGCGCCCTTGTCCGCCTCGGTGACGGGGTCGAATCCCAGCGGGCCGCCCTTGTCCTCCAGGCCGTGGTCGGCCCGGAACAGCGGCAGGATGACGTCGGCGGACGCACGGTTGAGCTCGAGCAGGAAGGCGTCGAGCTCGGCGAGACGGGCGGGGGCGAGCATGGGCCCGGTTTAGCCTACGCCCGCCCCCGCGTCATCTTCGCCCGCCGCCTCCCAAACCCTGGCGGCGGGCGCGATGAACGCCCAGAGCGTGACAGCCGGACGTGGAAGCCGGTTCCGGCGACCGTCACGCTCGAAACGCTGAAGCTACGCCGCGTCGTTGTCGCCGTTCAGCGACTTGGCGAGGTCCAGCAGGCGGCGGCGCGGCCGTTCGCCCAGTTGGTAGTAGGCGCGGATCAGGTCCAGCGTCTCCTTGCGGGCGAACATTTCGCCGCCCGGTTCGGAATCGTTGTGCGCCGCGCGCTCGGCGTCCGACAGGCCGTCGTAGAAATAGCCAACCGGCACCTCCAGCGCCTCGGACAGCTGCCACAGTCTGGCCGCCGAGATCCGGTTGGCGCCGCATTCGTATTTCTGGATCTGCTGGAAGCGCACGCCGCAGGCGCCGGCCAGCTGCTGCTGGGTCAGGCCCAGCAGGCGGCGGCGCCGACGAAGGCGCTTGCCCAGGTGAACGTCGATGTCGTTGCCCATGGGCTCCATTGGCCCCCTCATCTGATTGCCCCGTCCCAAAGCGGGACGCTTGGGGCTGGGCGCGGCAAGTCGCGCGCCAAGCGAGTCGGGTTCGCGTTGCGCGAGGGCGCGTCACACGCCTACTTAAGCTCCATGTCGCAAGCGAAGCCATCGTTCCTGCAGGACCTGGCCTGGCGGCTGGAGGCTCTGGGGTTCGACCTGGTGACCGGGCTGGCGCGCGCCTTCCCCATCGATGCGGTGTCCGATTTCGGCGCCTGGCTGTTCCAGCGCATCGGGCCGCTGACCAGCGCCCACCGGGTGGCGGAGACCAACCTGCGCCTGGTCTTCCCCGACGCCCCCGACGCCAGGATCGCGCAGCTGTTGCAGGAACAGTGGGCCCACGCCGGCCGCTGGGCGGTGGAATTCCCGATCCT
>Ga0070668_100000639_pt1 | contig 23593 bp, 15 predicted proteins | sample KBSS43metaG_FD_64661 | JGI IMG/M metagenome (GOLD analysis project Ga0070668, IMG submission 64661) | Switchgrass rhizosphere microbial communities from Kellogg Biological Station, Michigan, USA - KBS S4-3 metaG | ecosystem: Host-associated > Plants > Roots > Rhizosphere > Soil ...
TTGAGAACCTCGATCTGCGTCGTCACGTCGAGTGCGGTGGTGGGCTCGTCGAAGATCACCAGTGCCGGATCGGTGATCAGCGCCATGGCGGCCATCAGCCGCTGGAGCTGGCCGCCCGAAACCTGATGCGGATAGCGATCGCCTACGGTGTCGGGGTTGGGCAGCGCCAAGGCGCGGAACAAGGCTCGCGCCTTGTCCTCGGCCGCCTCGCGCGACATCAGGCCGTGGACGAGCGCCGGCTCGATCACCTGGCGCATGATCGGCAGCATCGGGTTGAAGGCCGCCGCTGCGCTCTGCGCAACATAGGCGACGACGCGCCCCCGGACAGCGCGCAACTGCTGCTCGGTCATGCCGTCCAGCCGATGGTCCGCCACCTCGATCTCGCCGCCCGAAATGCGACAGCCGCGCCGGGCGTGACCCAGCAGCGACAAGGCAATCGTCGTCTTCCCCGACCCGGACTCCCCGATGAGCGCCAACACCTCGCCGGGTTGCACCGTCAGGTCGATATTGCGCACGATCGCCCGGTCCGTTCCATCGGGCAGGGTCGCGGTGATCTCGAGCCCTGCCAGGCGGACCAGGGGGGCGCTCATCGACCGCCTCCCGCCCAGCGTGCGGAAACGGCATCGATCAGAAGGTTCATGCCAATCGTCAGCGAGGCGATCGCGAACGCCGGCACCAGCACGGCGGAGGAACCGAAGCCAAGCCCCGCGATATTCTCACGAACCAACGCGCCCAGATCGGCACTGGGCGGCTGTACGCCAAGGCCAAGAAAGCTGAGGCCGCTGAGCAGAAGCGTCACGAACACAAAGCGCAGGCCGAAATCGGCGGCGAGCGGTCCCAACACGTTGGGCAGAATTTCACGCACCACGATGTAGGGCAGCCGCTCCCCTCGCGCCCGAGCGACGGTCACGAAATCCAGGGCCGTCACATTGAGCGCGAGGGCCCGCGCGGTACGGAAGGCGCCCGGCGTAAAGACCAGCGCCAGCGTGCCGATCAGCACCGTCGTCGATGCGCCAAGCGAAGCTATGACCACGAGGCCGAACATCAACGAAGGGATCGCGTTCACCGTATCGAACACCTTGCTGAGCACCGCATCGGGCCAGCCGCCGCTGGCGGCGACAAGACCGCAGAAAATACCGCAAGCGGCCGCGGTCAGGGTCGCGATCAGCGCTATGAAGACCGTGTAGCGCGCGGCGACGAGCATACGGCTGAGAACGTCACGCCCCAGGTAATCACTGCCCAGCGGAAAGGCGCTGCTCATCGGGCTGAACACGTCGAGATCGACGACCTGTCCGGGAGAATGCGGCGCGACCATAGGCCCCAGAACCGCCACCACCAGCCAGAAGACGACGATGCCCGCGCCAAGCACGAGGCTGAACCTGGCGCGGACGCGCTTTCTTGGTGCCGGCGTGGCGGGAATGGACGTGGTCATCGGTGACGAAGCCTGGGATTGGCGAGGATCGCCACGATATCCGCCACCGTCACGAGCATCAGGTAGGTCGCGGAAAAGATCATCGCGACGGTCTGGATCAGCGGCAGATCGCGCGTGCTGACAGCATCGACCATCAACCGAGCGATGCCCGGATAGTTGAAGATCACCTCGATCACGATCACGCCGCCCAGCAGGATGGACAGGCTCAGCGCAATCGCGTTGGCGATCGGCCCGATCGCATTGGGCAAGGCGTGCCCCAGCACCAGACGGGCGGACGACACGCCCTTCAGCCGCGCCGCTTCCACATAACTGCTGTCAAGCGCGTCGCAGACGGCTGCGCGCGTCATGCGGATCATCTGCGCGACCACGACGCAGGACAATGTCATGACCGGCATGGCGAAGACACGAATGAGGTCGGTGACCGAGAAGATGTCGCGCGAGGAGGACAGCGCCGGTAGCCAGTGCAGCGTCACGGCGAAAATGAGGACGGCGATGGTGGCGATCAGGAACTCCGGCACTGACACGATGCCAATGGTTGCCATGCTGATCGCTCGATCGAGGAAGGAGCCTCTCTTCACGGCAGCGATGATCCCGAGCGTCAATGCGAAAGGTACCGATACCAGCGCCGTCAGACCGGCCAATTGCAGCGAACTTGCCAATCGAGGAAGGATCATTTCGGCGATGGGGAGGCCTGTTATCAGCGACGTCCCGAGGTGCCCGCGCAACAGGCCACCTGCCCACTCCAGGTAACGCAAGTAAGGCGGCGCGTTGAGGTTCATCGAAGCGCGCAGACCCGCAAGCGCCTCGGGCGTGGCGCTCTGGCCCAATATCGCCTCCGCTGCGTCCCCGCCCATCAGCAATGAAATGGAAAAGACGGCAAGCGATACGAGAAACAATGTCAGGAGCGCACCGCCGATCCGTCTGGCGACGAGGCGCAATATCCAACGGTCAGCCACGTGACGCCGCCGGTCGGGGAGATGCAGGGCCGTCGCCCCGCTCCTTCGCCATAGCCGCTTTTTCCTCCCGAATCTGCATGTCATCAAGCTAGCGCGCAACCGCGGCATGATATTGCGGAATACGCGATGTATCCGATGCAAAGCACTGGCCGCAAACTTACGCGCGGCAGCGAATGCTTGCGATGCCCGTGTAGAGCCACTGAAGTGATTAATGCCGCCGCCTGGATGCGGCGAAGGGAGCATATGATGGCGACACTGCCGGACAACCGGCTCAAACTGCGGCCCATGGACGTGGCGGACCTAAATGCCGTCCACGCGATGTCGCAGGCGGAACAATGGCCGCACCGCAAGGAAGATATCGCCGCGATGCTATCGCTCGGAACCGGACGCGTCGCCGAGATCGGTGGCGAGGTCATCGGATCGGCGATGTGGTGGAACTGGGGCGAGACGGTGGCTACCCTCGGCATGGTCATTGTCACGCGGCCCTATCGCGGCGGCGGCATTGGCCGGCTGCTCCTCAAATCCGCGCTGGAGGAGATCGGTGACCGATCGATCATGTCGATCGCGTCAGACAGCGGCGTGCCACTCTTGCGCAAGCTGGGCTTTCGCGGGGTTTCCGAGATCCGCCAGCATCAGGGCGCGGCGTTCACGGCACCTTTGATCCCGCTCGACGAGGGCGAGCGAATCCGTCCGATGGGTGCGAATGACCTCGCCCCCGTCACGGCACTGACGCAGGCAGTCACGGGTCTCGAGCGCCCTTCGGTGATGGAGATGCTCCTGGAGAAGGGGCATGGCATCGTGCTCGATCGCGAAGGCGAGATGACCGGGTTCGCCATCTTCCGGCGCTTCGGGCGCGGCTACGTCATCGGCCCCGTCGTCGCGCCGGATATCAAGCGCGCCAAGGCGCTGGTATCTCAATGGCTCGGCGCGCGCAGCGGAGAGTTCATCCGCCTTGACCTGCTCGGTGATTGCGGATTGCACGACTGGCTCGAAGAATTGGGTCTCGTGCGGATCAATCACTTCGTGACGATGGTCCGGGGCGACGAGCCGTTGCCCACTCTGCCCGGCCAATCGTTCGCCATCGTCAGCCAAGCCCTGTTCTGATGATCGCGCAGTTGCAGGACGAAGGTCTGGTCCGCCAGGCCGCCTTGATCGATGGCGCTTGGCGCACGACCACGGAAACGGTGGCGGTATGCAATCCCGCTACCGGCGAAACGCTTGGCGTGGTTCCCGCGTGTGGCGCCGACGAAACGCAGGAAGCCATCGACGCCGCTGCCGCAGCGCTGCCCGCCTGGAGGGCGCGAACGGCTGACGACAGGGCCGGTTTGCTGGAGGCATGGCACGCGCTGCTGCTGGCCGCTGCGCCGGACCTCGCCCGCATCATGACGGCCGAGCAGGGCAAGCCCCTGGCGGAGGCCGAAGGCGAGATCCGCTACTCGGCCTCCTTTGTCAAATGGTTCGCAGCCGAAGGCCGGCGCATCTCCGGGCACGACATGCCGGCACCCACCCGCGACCGTCGGGTGCTGGCGATCAAGGAGCCGGTCGGGGTCTGTGCCATCATCACGCCCTGGAACTTTCCGGCGGCGATGATCACGCGCAAGATCGCGCCCGCACTTGCGGCCGGCTGCACCGTCGTCATCAAGCCTTCGGAATTGACGCCGTTCACCGCGCTTGCCCTCGCCGTGCTGGCGCAACGCGCAGGCATTCCCAGGGGCGTGGTCAATATCGTTACGGGTCTGCCGCAGGCGATCGGCGATGTGCTGACGTCCAGCGCGATCGTTCGCAAGCTGTCCTTCACCGGTTCGACCCGCGTCGGGTCATTGCTGATGCGCCAGAGCGCCGACACGGTAAAACGCCTCAGCCTCGAATTGGGCGGCAACGCGCCCTTCCTGGTGTTTGACGACGCTGATGTCGATGCTGCCGTCGCGGGCGCCATGGCCAGCAAGTTCCGCAACGCGGGTCAAACCTGCGTCTGCGCAAACCGGATCTTCGTGCAGACAGGCATCCATGATCGCTTCGTCGCGGCGCTCGGCGATGCGGTCCGCGCGTTGAACGTGGGCGATGGCCGGATGGACGGCGTGACGATCGGCCCGCTCATCAACAAGGCCGCGGCGACCAAGGTCGCCGCGCACCTGGACGATGCGCTCGCCAAGGGCGGCAGGGTGGCGGCCTATGCGCAAGCACCGGATGGTGCCACTTTCGCGGCGCCGGTAGTGGTGACGGAAGCAAATCCGAGCATGCTCGTCGCCAACGAGGAGACCTTCGGTCCGCTTGCTCCTGTCTTCCGTTTCGACAAGGAGGAAGAGGCTGTCGCCCTCGCGAACGCGACGCCGTTCGGCCTTGCCAGCTATTTCTACACCAACGACCTGCACCGCGCCTGGCGCGTGGGCGAGGCGCTGGAATTTGGCATGGTCGGGCTCAACACAGGCGTGATCGCGATGGAAATGGCACCGTTCGGAGGGGTCAAGCTGTCGGGCCTGGGGCGCGAGGGCGGGCGCGAGGGTATCGAGGAATATCTGGAGACGAAGGCCTTCCACTGGGCCGGTCTCAAGGGGATGAACGCATGAGCGGTGCACGCACCTACAAGATCGCGGTGATCCCCGGCGACGGCATCGGCAAGGAAGTCATGCCGGAGGGAATCCGCGCGCTGGAGGCTGCCGCGAAGGCCTATGGCTTCGCCATCGACCAGCAATGGCACGATTTTTCCAGCTGCGACTACTACTTGAAACACGGCACGATGATGCCTGAAGACTGGACGGCGCGGATCGGCGACGTCGACGCCATCTTCTTCGGCGCGGTCGGCTGGCCCGAGACAGTACCCGATCATGTCTCCCTCTGGGGTTCGATCATCCAGTTCCGCCGCGAATATGACCAGTACGTCAGCCTGCGTCCCGCCCGGCTGATGCCCGGTGTGCCTTGCCCGCTGGCCGGCCGCGGCCCGGGCGACATCGACATGATGATCGTTCGCGAGAATACCGAGGGGGAATATAGCGCGATCGGCGGCGTATCCTTCCCCGGCACGCCGCGCGAAATCGTGGTGCAGGAAACCATCATGACCCGGCACGGCACGGATCGCATCCTGCGCTATGCTTTCGACCTCGCGCAGAAGCGCCCCAAGAAGCATCTGACGTCGGCCACGAAATCCAACGGTATCGCTATTACGATGCCCTGGTGGGATGCGCGCGTCGAAGAGATGGCGAGGGCTTATCCCGAAATCCGCACCGACAAATATCACATCGACATCCTGACGGCGCAGTTCGTGATGAACCCCGATCGCTTCGATGTCGTCGTCGCGTCCAATCTGTTTGGAGACATCTTGTCGGACCTAGGGCCCGCCTGCACGGGCACCATCGGCATCGCGCCGTCGGGCAATATCAATCCCGACGGCGTGTTCCCGTCCCTGTTCGAGCCAGTGCATGGTTCCGCCCCCGACATTGCTGGCCAAGGCATTGCCAATCCGATCGGACAGATCTGGGCGGCGGCGATGATGTTGGAGCATCTGGGCGAGGCGCAAGCCTCCGCTGGCATCATGGCGGCAATTGAAACAACGCTCGCCACGACCAGCGGACGCACGCGCGACTTGGCCGGAGCGGCTTCGACAGAAGAATGTGGCAAGGCGCTGGCAGCCGCCATCGGGTGAGCGACGAAGCCCAAGCATTATCTGCCGCGCCCTCCCGTGTTTCGGCATAGCCCTCCAAAAGCACCGATCAGATCAGGTCATTTCTCCGGCGCACGGTCATAGATTTCGCAGCATAGACTGCTGTGAGGTACCATGCTCCCGAATAACCTGGTCGATAGCGACCGCCGCCACCTGATCCACCCCGTCGCCGCCTACCGCGCGCATGAGGCGCGCGGGGCGACCGTGTTGACCAGCGCCAAGGGCATGTACGTCACCGATTTCGAAGGCAAGGAACTGCTGGACGCCTTCGCGGGCCTGTGGTGCGTCAACATCGGCTATGGCCAGGAAAGCGTGGTGGCGGCCGCGACCGAGCAGATGCGCCGCCTGCCCTATGCGACCGGCTACTTTTCCTTCGCCAGCGAGCCAGCCATCCGCCTGGCCGAGCGGCTCGCCGACCTTTCGCCTCCCGGCCTTGACCGCGTTTACTTCACCTTGGGCGGCTCCGATGCGGTGGATTCCGCCATCCGCTTCATCGTCCACTATTTCAACGCCGTCGGCCGCCCGGCGAAGAAGCACATGATCGCGCTGGACAAGGGCTATCATGGATCCTCGAGCAACGGCGCCGGGCTGACCGGCTTGCCTGCCTTCCACCGCCAGTTCGACGTGCCACATCGCTGGCAGCATCACATCCCCGCCCCTTACCCCTACCGCAGCCCGGTGGGCGACGATCCACAGGACGTCATCGACCTGTCGGTCGCCCAACTCCGTGCGAAGGTCGAGGAACTGGGCGCGGAGAATGTCGCCGCCTTCTTCGCGGAACCGGTCCAGGGGTCCGCCGGCGTCATCGTGCCGCCGCGCGGGTGGCTGAAAGCGATGCGCGACACCTGCACCGAACTCGACATCCTGCTCGTGGTCGATGAAGTCATCACCGGCTTCGGACGAACCGGCCCGCTCTTCGCCTGTGAGACGGAAGGGGTGACCCCCGACCTGATGACCGTGGCGAAGGGCCTGACGGCAGGTTACGCCCCCATGGGCGCGGTGCTGATGACCGAGGCCGTCTACGCCGGGATCGCCGACGGCTCGGACAATCATCTGCCTATCGGTCATGGCTATACCTACTCGGGCCATCCGGTCAGCGCCGCCGTGGGCCTCGAGGTGCTCAGCCTCTACCTGCAGGGCGGCATCCTCGCCAACGGACAGGCGCGCGGCGCACAACTCGCGACCGGGCTGTGCCCGCTTGCCGACCACCCCCTCGTCGGCGACATCCGCACGGCCGGCATGCTCGCGGGGATCGAGTTGGTGAGCGACAAGACCGGCAAGACGCGTTTCGAGCCCTTGCTCGACATCTCCGGCAAGCTGTCCGCTGCGGCCTATGCGCAAGGCCTCATCTTCCGCGCCTTTCCCGATGGCACGATTGGACTTGCCCCCGCCCTCAGCTGCAGCGAGACGGATATGGAAATATTGCTCGACCGGCTGCGCGCAACCCTGGATGATGTGCTCGATGACCCTGCTGTGCGTTCCACCTTGGCATGATATACCGCCCTCACACCTGTTGAATGTGGTGCACGTGCGATGAGTTTAGGCCCCAAACTCGACAGGTTGGATTTCAAAATCCTCGCCCAGCTGCAACGCAACGGGCGCGTGACCAATGTCGACTTGGCCGATGCCGTCGGCCTGTCGCCCAGTCCCTGCCTGTCGCGGGTCAAGCGGCTTGAGAAGGCCGGCTACATCACCGGCTACGGCGCCCATATCGCGCTAGCCAAGCTGGGATCGACGCTCACCGTCTTCACGCAAATCACATTGAAGGACCATCGCTCCAACGATTTCTCACGATTCGAGCAGAAGGCGCGCAACGTGCCCGAAATCGTCGAGTGTCATATGGTGAGCGGCGGCTACGACTACCTGGTGAAATTCATCACCCGCGATGTCGCCCACTATCAGGAAGTGATCGAGGCGATCCTCGAGAGTGAATTCGGGATCGAGAAATACTTCAGCTTCATCGTCATCAAGTCACCGATCGTGAAGCGCTACGATCCGATCGAAACGATCTTCGACGAGCGTATGCGCTGACACTTTCCCCAGGGTCCAACACCATGATCGACCAGACCACCATCGATACGCTGGTGCCCGACCTTGTCGCCCTTCGCCGCGATATTCATGCTCATCCCGAACTGGCATACCGCGAGCATCGGACCGCGCGGATAGTCGCCGAAGCCTTGCGCGCGATGGGGCTGGACGTGGCCGCGGGCATTGGCGGCACGGGCGTGGTGGGCACGCTCCGCCTCGGCTCCGGCCCCTCCCTGGGCTTGCGCGCCGACATGGACGCGCTGCCGATCCAGGAAGAAAGCGGGGTGGCGCACGCGAGCACCTACGACGGCGTCTTTCACGGCTGCGGCCATGACGGTCACACGGCCATGCTGCTGGGCGCGGCCCGGCATCTTGCGACGCATGGCGGCTTCGCGGGCACGATCCACTTCATTTTCCAGCCTGCTGAGGAAGGCCACGGCGGCGCGGACGCGATGATCCGCGACGGATTGTTCGAGCGCTTTCCCTGCGATCGCGTGTTTGCGCTGCACAATTGGCCGGACCTTCCTGCAGGAGCCATCCGCACGCGCGCCGGCCCCATCATGGCTTCGGCCGACAAGTTCCAGATCGTCATCCACGGGCGGGGAGGCCACGCCGCCTTGCCCCATCAGACGCCGGATGCCCTGCTGGCCGCTGCCGATCTGGTGCAGCAGCTCAATACGATCGTCTCCCGTCGTGTCCCCGCAACCGAATCCGCCGTGCTGTCGGTGACGAAGATCGCGGGCGGGCAATCTCACAATGTCCTGCCGCCGACATGCGAGATCATGGGAACGGTGCGCACCTTCGACCCGGCGATCCAGGACAGGATCGAGCAGTCTTTGCGGGGCATCTGCGAAGGCGTTGCCCGTTCCACCGAAACACGCATCGACGTTCTTTACGACCGCTATTATCCCGCGACGATCAATGATCCGATGGCCGCCCGGGCCGCGCTCGATGCTGCGCGACTGGTCTGCAGCGACGTTGCCGAGGCGCCGTCACCCGCCTTCACGTCGGAAGATTTCTCTTTCATGCTACGCGCCCGCCCGGGCGCTTATGTATGGTTGGGCCAAAATACATCGGAGCACGACGCCCCGCTACATCATCCGTCTTACGACTTTAATGATGATGTCATGAAAATGGGTATAAGCTTTTTCGTCGCCCTCGCGCGGTCGGAACTTGCCCCATCTTGAAGACGGCATTTCCTGCGTCCCGACCGTCGAATTTCGGCGTTCAGTCTATTTCCCCCGCGGCATATCGCAATCTAATGCCAAGCTGGCTCCTTATCCTCTGAGTGGTCGAAGGGGCTGGACGAGCAAGCGCGCGACGCGACGGCAATGAGCCGCCACGCAAAGACGCAGCATCTCCGCAAGCCTTCGAGACGAAGCCAGTCATCATACGAGACGGGGGTATCATGCGCTTCTCCACCACTTTGCTCCGCAGCCAGTTGCTGGCCGCGACGGCTGCGGCAATCGCCCTTTCCGCTCCAGCCCGCGCTCAGGAAGCGGCCGAGGAAGCGCCTGGTGACACCATCACCGTGAACGGCCAGCGTCAGGCCTATATCGGCACGACTCCGCTCAAGATCCTGCCGCAAGTCGTGCAGACGCTGGATTCGACGATGTTGAAGGACGCCGGCCTTACCAAGCTGCAGACCGCTCTCGACTACGTGGCCGGCGTCTCACGGCAAAACAACTTCGGCGGTCTGTTTGACAGCTATGCCATTCGCGGCTTCGCAGGTGACGAGCAGCAGTCGAGCAACTATCTCCTGAACGGCTTCAACGCATCGCGCGGCTACGGCGGTGCTCGCGACTCCTCGAACATCGAGCGCATCGAAGTCATCAAGGGGCCGACGTCCGCCCTGTTCGGCCGCGGCGATCCGGGCGGCGCCGTCAATATCGTGACCAAGAAGCCCTACTTCAGCAAAGGCGCGAATTTCGAAGCCTCTGCTGGCAGCTACAAGACCTACCGCGGCCAGGGCGATATCAACATGCCGGTCAGCGACAGCCTCGCCTTCCGCGTGACAGGAGCCTATGAGGAAGGCGATAGCTATCGCGACTATGTTCATCACACGATGATCACGGTATCGCCCTCGATCCTGTGGAACATCGACGATACGACCAGTCTATCCTACGATTTCGAGTTCACTCGTCAGAAAGTCCCCTTTGATCGCGGAATTGTAGCGATAAACGGGGACCTCAGGCGAGTGTCGCGCCACACGTTCCTGGGTGAACCTGGTGATGGCGACATAACGACCAAATCGTACAACAACCAGGCGCAGCTTCAGCACAATTTCGACGACAACTGGACCGTTCTGCTGGGCGCCGCGTACCGCACCTCGTCTTTCGTGGGCTACGGCAGCGAAGCGGAGAATGTCGCAAGCCGCCAGAAGCTCAATTTCGATGGCCAGACGCTCTCGCGCCGCCGCATCTTCCGCGATTATAGCACCACCGATCTGACCGTCCGCGCCGAAGTGAGCGGCAAGGTCAATATGCTGAGCGTCACCCACAATCTACAGATTGGCGCAGACTGGAACTACTTCACACTTCCCACCCTGCAGAACCGCTTTCGTCCTCCTCCGGTCGCGCAGCAGACGACGCTCGCTGCCGGTCACGCAATCAACGTCTTCAATCCCGTCTATGGCGATCTGCCGGCGCTAAGCCCGTTGATCAACAGCCGGGAGTCCGATGAAGCGGCCGGCATCTACATCCAGGACATGATCGACATCGCCGATTGGCTGAAGCTCCGCGTTGGAGGGCGCTACGATAATTTCGAGCAGCATGTCTTCAACCGCCTGACGGCCAAGTCGACCTATCAGCACAAGACCTCGTTCAGCCCGCAAGTCGGCGTCAGCCTCATTCCCACGAGCGGCCTGACCCTCTATGCGAGTTATGGTCGTGGCTTCCGCCCGAACATCGGCAGCGACTTCAACAACAACGCCTTCGCACCGGAGAGAACAACAGCCTACGAAGTCGGCGGCAAGTATTCTGCCTTCGGAGATCGACTGCTCGCCACGCTTGCGCTGTTCAGCATGAAGAAGACCAACGTGCTGACCGCCGATCCGGCCAATGCGGGATTCTCGCTCGCCCTGGGCGCGGCGAAGAGCAAGGGTGTCGAGGCGTCTGTCACGGGTAAGCTTCCCGCCGGCTTCCGTGTCGATCTCAACTACGCCTATATCGACGCCGAGAACGCCAAGGACACGATCGACCCCAATTTCGGCTATTCACTGTTGAAGGGAGATCCCCTGATCAACATTGCCAAGCATAGCGCCAGCGCCCTTGTCTTCAAGGACTTCAACATCCTCGAAATGACCGGCAATATCGGTGTGGGCATAAACTATGTCGGTAAGCGCCTCGGCGAGACCGGATACAAGTTCCAGAACGGCGCGTTCTTCATGCTGCCCAGCTACACCACGACGCGGGTAACCGCCTCTATATCGCCGAGTGAACATTTGCGGGTCTCCGGCGAAGTGACGAACGTGTTCGACGTCCATTACTTCCCGAGCTCCTATTCACGCGTCTGGGTGATGCCCGGCGCTCCACGGCAGTTCATGGTTCGCCTGGGCTATACCTATTAGGTCTGTGGCTTGCATGCCGCGCCGACCATGGCGCGGCATCGTGTCGAACTTAAGTTTCCGTGTGAATACCTAAGAAAGAGGTAGCCTGCCACTCGACACCGACCTCCGCGCAACAGGCGAGGACCGCGTTAGACGTCAGCTGGCCTCCCATCTACCCCCCCTTGGAGAGTCCGATCGTACCGTTGTTGGCGATGCGGATTTGGCGTCGGAAGGAACGGCAGTCCTGCCCTGTCGATGCTCGCCTGCTCTGATCGAGGTTCCATGTCGCTAGGTTTTCCGTCGTCCGGGCGCAGCTATCCCGTCGCTGGGTGTCGCTCGTGCAAGATCAGACGGCACATGTTGTAGGCGATGTTGACGAGGCCGATCTCTGCCCGGCCCGCTCGATGCCGACGGTGCGGATGAACAAGCCCATCCGGCCCTTCTGTTGCGGTCAAGCGCCAAAGCTAAGCTTCTTCTCGTCTCCGCCATAACGGAACGGCGAAGGGAATCGAATTGAAACCCTAATTATTTGACTTAACGCTGATCTATGACGTGAATCGCAAATCAGACCATCAATGGTGCCCACGTCAAGCAAAAGAAAACGGGTTCGGTTCCGAGGGGCGGAATCCAATCGCCATATTCGACCGAGTCGCAGGCCTTTTGCCCGCTAATTTGTGCGCGGCCGAACGGCTTCATTGCCCTCTGCGGAGGTTGAGCAAAGAGGACGTCACGCTTCATCCTGACCATTTTTTCCTGCGTAGCGATCAGTCGCACGAATGAGTTGATCAAGGATACCGGGTTCGGAGAATGCATGGCCCGCGCCCTCAATCAGATGGAAGTCCGCTTCGGGCCACGCTTTGTGCAGAGCCCAGGCATATCGCGCGGGGCAAGGCATGTCGTAGCGGCCGTGAACTATTGTGCCGGAAATCTCGCGCAGACTGCTCACGCCGTGCAGCAATTGTTCGGGCGCGAGCCAGCAATCGTTGACGAAATAATGGGTCTCAAGTCGGGCGAACGCGAGAGCGAAATGGCCGTCGTCATGCTGCGCGGCCATAGCCGGATCGGGCAACAACGTGATCGTCTCGCCCTCAAACAGGCTCCAGGCCCGTGCAGCGGCAATCTGTTCCTCCTGGGTGCCGGACGTCAGGCGGCGATGATAGGCACTGAGCAGGTTACCCCGCTCGGCTTCGGGGATCGGTTCCACGAAACGCTCATACTTATCCGGGAATAGTTCGGACACGCCGAACTGGTAGAACCAGTCGAGCTCCGGCCTGGTACACATGTAGATACCACGCAGGACCAGCTGACTGACACGGCGGGCGTGCGTCTGCGCGTAAGCCAGCGCGAGCGTCGAGCCCCAGGAGCCGCCAAAGACCAACCATTGCTCTGCACCGACAAGTTCGCGCAGCCGCTCGATGTCCGCCACCAGATGCCAGGTGGTGTTGGCCTCCAGACCGGCATGCGGGGTCGAGTTGCCGCATCCGCGCTGGTCGAACAGCAGCACGTCGTAAAGCGCCGGATCGAACAGGCGCCGATGCGTCGGAGAAATGCCGCCCCCCGGGCCGCCGTGGAGGAACACCGCTGGCTTGGCTCCGGGGGTGCCACACCGTTCGTAATAAATGGAGTGGTCGTCGCCGACGTCGAGTGTGCCGGTCGCATAGGGTTCGATGGGTGGATATAAACTACGCAGCATTCCTTCTTCTTGGGAGATTTCGGTTACGAAGTGAAGGGCGCCGCTAGGCCGCCATAGAGGCACACGCTGTGTCCCGTTATCATGGCATCGAAGCTCTGGAATCGCCCAGCTGATGAGGGATTTTCAGATGGAATACCTTGTCCTTGTTACCTCGGGATAATGTGGCTGCATCACTGGACGTGTCGATCGGTAGACGGCAATCGACCGGCCCATGAGTATCATTGCCATAATCATGAATTCGACCACCGGTCATGCCATTCAGAAGATGAAGTTTGAAAGAATGCCCAAGCCCTGAGTCACGTTCCATCTGGAGACCGGAGAGCAGGTCACGACTGACCGCGTCGATGTCGGCAAGCCACCACCTGGCAAGTTCATTTCACCCGTCGAAGTTTGGGTAACGCCGAAGAGCTAAGGCTGTGGCCAGGCTGCAATTTCGAGACATTTCGATCGGATGTGTGTTGCTTGTTGTTGTTCGTGATCACTGTCGCCGACAAACCGGCCGTTCCCGGCGCCACGACCGCCCCTTAAAACCTGTCGTTCGTTCATCAGGTGCTGCGAGGCATCCAACGACTGGAATTGACCTGAGTGATAAGCCGCGCGGACGGCACCTTTGTCGTGGTTAGCTGCCATTCCCGCCAAAGGTGTGATGAGGAGGCGGGCTGCAATTTAGGCGCCTACCGTCACCACTGACCTATTATGGGCATCGCGTGCCGCTTGCAGCAGCGGGTTAGACGTAGACTCAATCCTCAACGTCACTCGATCGCGCCAAGGTCCGTGCCACCACTCGCGTCGCCGCCCAAAGGTGCGCCTTGGATCATTGAGCGTGAGGTCGAGGAACGCAGTCCCTTTCAAGTAGAACGCACCCACAGCTTGCACTTCATCCCAAGCGACATACTCGGGTCGTTTGAAAGGCAGGTAGATGCCTTCACTTGTAATGACCGCGAGTGGAGACTATCTGGATTTCCAAGAATACCATGCCTGCCAACACATAGCGGAGGATAAGAAAAGGAAGCAAAAAGCAAACCCGAGCATTCTAACCCCCCGCCTATGTTGTTTCGCGAGAAAAACACTACGCTTACGCCAAAGCTGATGACGCCGATAGGAAAAAGAGCAAGAAACATGGGGAGGACTAGAAAATGGAAAATCGACAGCCATCGAGGTCTTGCAAACCATTCACCCTCAATCCTTTGCCACTCCTCAAAGGTGCGCCTTCTGCGGCTCTCATGTCTAAGCATTTCAGCGTAAGTTCCGTGCTCGTCGGCGTTGGCGACCTTCTGCCATGCACTGCTTAACGTCTCCTTTTGGGGCGCTTTCTGCCATTTCCATGAGGATGGTGTAACGGGATGAAACGGGCGGCCTGGCGAGCGAACATGCTCGCCAGGAGGCTGTGTATCGATCTCGCTTGCACGTATGCTTAGCTGTCCTTTGCCACTTTGGCGAACCACGGGCGAGCCCCCTCCAATTGTGCCGCCAAGGCGAGGAGCCGGTCGTCTGCTCCCAGCGGCCCCGCGATCTGGACGCCGATGGGAAGGCCGTGGGCCCAAACCAGGGGCACGGTCGCGGCGGGTAGCCCGGCGCAGTTGTACACCGAAGTGAAGATCGTGTGGTGATAGAGGATCTCGAAATAGGCATCAAGGTCGTGCGCCTGCTGGTCGATCGTGCGCGGCGGCAGCGGCGGATCGGCAAGCGTGGGGGTCAGCAGCACATCGTACCGCTCGAAGAAGCGGCCGAAGGCGCGTGACAGCTGGTGGATGGTAGTCACCGCCCAGGCCAGATCCTGCGCAGAGTTGCGCCTGCCTTCCTCACCCCAAAGCCAGGTGATCGGCTCGACGTCGGCCCGTGTGGCGGGACGGCCAGCCTGGAGGCCGCGCGTGTGTAGGACATTGGCGGTGTTGGCGCCGACGATGATCCGGGTGGCGCGCTTCACTGCAAGCAAATCGATGTGGGGCCGCGCTTCCTCGACATGGTGGCCTAGGTAGGCGAGCAACTCTGCCGCCTCGCGCGCCGCGATCTGCACGACAGGATCGACCGGGGCACCATCGTGACCCACCGTCTGCAGCGCGATCCGCAACGGACGTGGGCGGCGCGTTAGGATATCGGCATAGCGGCCGGTGAAGGCAGGCGCGGCATAAGGGTCGCCCGGCTCGGCACCGTGGGTGGCATCGAGCAGGGCTGCGCTGTCGCGCACTGAGCGCGTGATCACGTGGTGCACTGACAGGCCGTTCCAGCCCTCGCCGATGTCGGGGCCGAGCGGGTTGCGGCCGCGCGTCGGTTTGAGGCCGAACAGGCCGGTGTTGGCTGAGGGCACCCGGATCGACCCGCCTCCGTCAGTGGCGTGGGCGGCGGGAACGAAACCGCCCGCCACCGAAACCGCCGCGCCGCCGCTGGAGCCGCCGGGACTGCGCGCCGGATCCCAGGGGTTGAGCGTGGGGCCATAGAGAGCAGGGGCAGTTTCGCTGGCAAGGCCGTTCTCGGCGGTGTTGGTGAAGCCCAGCAGGATCAGCCCGGCGGCACGATAACGTGCAGTCACTGTGGAATCGTGAGGAGCGCGGTGGTCGGCCCAGAAGCGGCTACCGTTGGAGGTTCGCTCGCCCTGCACCTGGATACCGGAATCTTTGACCAGGAACGGCACGCCGGCGAATGGCGCCTGCGCACCGGCCTCCGCTCCCGCTCCGTCGAGGGCGCGAGCCGCATCCAGCGCCTGCTGGTCAAGGCGGCTGACCACCGCATTGAGGCGCGGATTGCGCGCGTCGATGCGGGCGATGGCGGCTTCCACCACTTCGCGCGCGCTCACTTGGCGGCTGCGGATAAGTTCGGCGAGGCCGGTGGCGTCGAAGGTCTCGTACTCTGCGAAATTGGACATGCGAGGAACTCCAGTCAGGCCTTTGCGATGCCGGGAACAGCGAGGGGAGTGGCGGCGGGACGCGCGCGCCGGGACCCGATCGAAAGGACAAGCAGCGCCGAGGCGGCGAGCCATGCGAAGGTCAGCGCGATCAGCGCGGCGAAGCCACCGGTGGCTTCGATCAGGCGGCCGGTGATCAGCGGGCCGATCGCCAGTCCGCCGCCGATCGCCATGTTGATGAAGCCCATCAGCCGCCCGTCCCGGTCGAGCCGGGCGGTATGGCCGAGGATGAACGGCAGGGTGAAGTTGGACGCGCCCTTGAGCAGGCAGGCAGCCACGACAAAGCGTGCCAGGGCCGGTTCGTGCACCAGCGCCAGCAGTCCGACGGCGTGGATCGCGTAGCCCACGACGAGCGTTCCGCGCCCGCCCCGCTGGCCGTCCTTCCGAGCAAGGGTGGCGGCGATCACGGCGCCGCCCAAGCCTGCCAGACCGGCGAGGCCTAGGACCGTGCCGCCAGCGATGGCCTGGGCCCCGCCTGCTTGCGCGATGGCGCCCAGGAATGGCCAGAGGCCGCCGAAGCCGATGTAGTAGAACAGCACGCCAACCACTCCGAACACCATCGATCGCACCGGCAGATCGGACCGCCTCCCGCCCGGCTTCGATTCTCCTGCGGCCCCTCTCTCCGCATGGGGGCGGGTCTCGACCTGAGCGGGCAGTTGGCGGAGCAACAGCAGATTGCCCGCGGCCAGCACCGCGATCAGGGCGTAGAGGAGGGCAAGGCCGAACGTGGCGAAGGCGCTCGGCAGCAGGAACAGCAGGGTCGCTCCCACCACCAGCTGGCCCATCGTCCATAGCGCGAACAATCGTTCGCGCTCGGCAGAGCGGCCCGCCAGGGTCATGCTTAGCACCATCAGCGTGCCGCCCGAGAGCGAGGAAACCGCGCGCAGCGGCAGCAGCGTGGCGAAGTCCTGCGCCTGAACTGAAAGCAGGTTGGCTGCGATGAACAGCCCGAGCGCGACCGCGGCCACGCGGCGCCAGGGCACGCGGGTCAGCCACCAGGCCGCCGGGATGCTGGCGAGGCACATGCCCGCCTGCTCCACCGTGAAGTAGAGCCCGACTTGCGAAGGCGGCAAGCCGAACTGGCTGGCGAGCTGGCTGGCGATCGCCGGCGCGGCCAGCAGGGCGGTGGCGGTGGTGGCCGCGAAGACCACTACCGGAGCGGCGTTGGCTGGAAGGCGCGCCTTGCCGGTCACGACACGCGCCCGATCACAGCGATACCCCGAGCCGTACCCCGTACGTCGCCGGAGTGCCGACCGCGCGCACGTAGTTCGAGTTCCCCGGCAGGCCGGCGAAGTTGTAGTAGTACTTATTAAACACGTTCTCGCCCCAAACCGCCACGGTCCAGCGGCCATCTTCGGGGCCGTAGGAGATCTCGCCGTTGGCGAGGCCATAGCCGGGGATGTCCTGAAAGACGGCACCGATCCCCCGCGTGCGCGAGCGATAGTAGTAATCCGCGGCCAGCTTGATCTGCCGGTCTCCACCTACCGCAAAGGCATAGCTGGGCGAAATCGCCAGCGTCCATTTCGGGGTATTGGGCAGCACCTGCCCGGAGGCGTCGAAGGTGATGGTTCGAGGGTAGGCGCTGTTGGGACTCACCGCCTGCCAGCGCCGGATCTTGCTGTCGAGGTAGGTCCCGCTGGCCTCGAGCGCCGCACCCGAAAATGGGGTCCATCGTGCCGTGGCGTCGATACCGAAGATGCGCGACTTGGGGATGTTGGTGATGCCGGTGATGTTGCCGACGAAGGTCACCGCGGTGCCGTTGGTTTGCTTGTCCTTGTAGTCGTAATAGAACGCCGAGGCGTCGAGGTAGAGCCCGGCGTTGCGCAGGTTCGCCTTCACGCCGGCCTCGTAGGCGGTCAGCTCCTCGGGCCGGTAGTTGGACTGCTGGCTCTTGAGATTGGCGTTGGCGCCGTTGAAGCCGCCCGACTTAAAGCCGGTCGAGACGTCGGCATACAGCAGCACGTCGGGCGCGGCGTCAAACTCGACGCCAGCCTTCCACATCCATTTGCGGGTGCGCGCACGTTCCTCGGCGTCGGCGAAAGTGCCGTATGTGGGCGATCCCACCCGATCGTCGTAGACCGAGCAGCCGCCCGGCACCATGTTGGCTGGTACCGGCAACCCGTTCGCCCGGATGACAACAGGGATCAGGATGCGGTTGACGAACGAAGTCAGTGAGCCGTCGAGATCGTAGGTACAGCCCGCGAAGCTGCGCTTCTCGCGCGTGTAGCGGGCACCACCGACGAGCCGCAGTCCTTCGGCAAGCTCGGCCTCGACATGCGCGAAGCCGGCCAGGCTGGACGTCTTCTGGCGATAGCGGGTGTTGAGCGCGCGGATTCCCATGCCGTAGCCGAACGAGGAATCGGGCATGAAGAACCGGTAGTCCTCGTCGATCCGGTCATGCGAGTAGTAGCCGCCGACGATCCACTGCACTGGCGCGTCCGGCGCGGCGTTGGCGAGGCGGACCTCCTGCGAAAATGCCTCGATGTGGCTGATGTTGTGCGAGTTGGAGTCGTTGGCGGGCGAGCCATCGAGATCGTTGAACTCGTCACGACGGAACTTGTCGTAGGCGCTGATCGCGGTCAGGTTCACGCCGCCCAGCCCGAGGTTAAGCGTGCCCGAGACGCCCTTGGCCTCGTTGTCGCGGCTCGGGCGAAACGCGGGGCTCCAGTCGGCCGCGCGGTTGTTACCCGTGGAGAACAGGACCGGGGCCCCGCGCGTCACGTTCCTCTGCGCGGCGGCGAGGCCCAGCAGGCGGCCGTTGACCGGCGTGAGAGCGAGACCATCGCCCTTGTCGCGGTTCCAGTGCCCGCGCAGCAGCAGCGTGCTATCCGGTCCTAGGTCGAAGTTCAGCTGGCCGCGCAGCGCAACTTGGTCCTTGGCGCCGAGTGGCTTCTCGTCCGGACGTGACAAGCTGCTCTGCCACCCATTCGAGAAGTTGACCACGCCCGAAAGCCGCATTTGCACGCCCTGGGCCAGCGGCCCGCCGACATAAGCCTGGGCGTTGACCTCGTTGAAGCGTCCGAACTCGAACTGTCCACCGGCCGTTAGTTCGTGGGTCGGCTTGCGGTCGATGAAGTTGATCTGCCCGGCGGTGGTGTTACGGCCGTAGAGGTCTCCTTGCGGGCCCTTGAGCACTTCCACCCGTTCCAGGTCGAAGAAGGCGCCCCGGCTCATCGCCGGGTAGGGAATGGCGATTTCGTTGGCATAGAGGCCGACGGTGCTCGACGAGTTGACGAAGTAGTTCTCGAACCCGACGCCGCGCAAGGTGTAGTTGGGCACGCCGAAGCCTGCGTCCTTCACCACCAGGCCCGGCACTGCCCGCCACAGATCCTCGGCGGAGTTTATGCCTTTCTCGGCCAGCGCCTCGCCCGAGATCGCGGTGATCGCCAGGCCGACGCTGCTCGCTGTCTGTGCGCGGCGCTGCGCGGTGACGACGATGTCGCCGCCGTCCGCCTGCAGCGAGGGGGTTGCCGCTTCGCCGGCCCGTCCCTTCTGCGCGAACGTCTCGTGCGCAAACAGTGGCGCGGCGTACAGGCAGGTCGCCGGCAAGGCCGACAGCAGCAGAATGCGCCGAAGCCGGCCCGGCGCCCTCGCATCAATCGTATGAGCCGCTTCGGTCTGTTGGTGATGCATCTGTTTCGCCCCAATGGCCACGCCCGTCCGGACGCGGTCTTGATCCCTACGGCGCTACTTGCCGTACCGACCCCATGCCCATGGTGCCCAACTATTGCTTGACCTGACCGGCCAAATAATCCTCAACTATTGACCTTTGTCTGAACGAAAGGGACTATCCAAGTGTCGCACGAGTTAATTCATGATGAGGTTGCAAGATAGAAGTACGACTTCAATCAGCATATCTCATATATGTATTCAAGATTATTTTAGGTTCGTTGATCGCAATGCAATTTGCTCCGACGTGAGTATTTCCGTACTCGCGAAGGCGCTCTCCGCGGCTTCGACCGATTGACAAGGGAGTACCCGCCGTGACCATCACAAGCCTCCACAGTGCTGATGCCGGCCGCGATGAAGCCGGTGTGCAATCGATCCTGGAAGGGCTGGGCCCGGATGAGTTGGGAGATGTGTTTGATCTGGGCGACTTCGGTCGCGCTGTGGCTCTGTCGCGCGACAGGCTGACCGAGCGTCTCGAGCGTGACAGCGTTGAAGGCGTGCGGCAGGAGCACCCGGGCGAACTGCTGCGGGAGGCCCGCGCCCTGATGAGTGAGGGCGAGACTGCTTTCGACCAGCGCCGGTTCGCCGACATCCTCGACCTTTACCTGCGCACCGGCATAAAGGTGAACTCGCGCGGGTACATGGCGCGGCAGTTCTCGTCCGTGCCGCCGGTCTCGGCGGTGTTCGACATGGTGACCGCTCTGGCGCCGCAACCAGCCTCGTTCTACGAGGCCGGTCCGCTGCCCAACGTGGCCGACAAGCTGATCGCCGAGGAGTTCGGCGAGCGCCTGGGCTGGGCTCCCGACAGTTTCGAAATGGTCAGCACCTCGGGCGCCTCGCTCGCCAACCTGACGGCGGTGCTGGCGGCGCGCAACCATCACTTCGCACGAGCCTGGAAAGGCGGTGTCCGGCCGGATTCTCGCGGTCGCCCGGCCGTGGCCATCGGCGCCGATTCCCACTTCTCGGTCAGCCGCATTGCCGGCATTCTGGGGCTGGGCGAGGATCAGGTGGTACGGCTGCCGCTCAACGCGCGCCGCCAGATCGCCGTCGAGCATGCCGGACCCACGCTCGACGAGGCGGCCCGCGGGGGCCTCAACGTCTTCTGCATCGTCGCCGCCGCCGGCTCCACCTCGACCGGAGCCAACGACCCATTGCAGGCACTCGCCGCCCTTGCGCGCGAACGGGGCGCCTGGTTCCACGTCGACGCGGCGCACAACGGTGCATTCCTCGTCTCCGACCACCTCCGCCAGCGGGTGCGCGGTCTGGAACTGGCAGACTCGTTCTGCCTGGACGCGCACAAGACGCTGTTCACGCCGGCCGCCTGCACGCTGCTGTTCTATCGCGAGCGCGGCCTCGCCGCGGCTGCGTTCCCCCAGAAGGCGAGCTACGTCTTCGATCCCGAGGAGGACGAAATCAGCCGGTTCGAAAGCGGGGTGAAGAACTTCGAGTGTACGAAGCGCCCCTCGATCCTGAACCTGTGGCTGATCTGGGCGCTCTACGGTCGGCGTTTCTTCGAGGCCAAGCTGGACTATCTGGTGGACCTCACCCGCACCGCTCATGACCATATTCGAGACCTTCCTGATTTCACCGTCTCGCACGAGCCGGAATCGAACATCCTGTGCTTCGTCCACCATCCTCAGGGCTCGGCCGGGCTCGACATCGACCGGCTGCAGCTGGAGCTGCGCAACCGCGTGCGCGACGCTAACCGCTACTTCATCTCGAAGGTTGATCTGGACGGAGCGACAAATCTGCGCATCGTCATGATGAACCACCGGATCGGCGAGGCCGACATTGTAGGCCTGGTCGAGGAGATTCGCCGCCACGGGCGCGATATCGTTCAGGACTGGAACAGCCAGGTCTTCGCGGCCTGATTGGTGCCGCGGCGACAAGGCCCTTCATCCGTGGTGCAGGTAGGCGTTGGGAGAGACCCCGCTCCATCGGCGGAAGGCCCGAGTCAGTGCGCTGTGCTCGGAATAGCCGAGACGCAACGCGGTATTGGCGATGGAGCCGTGCCGACGGCAGCGAAACTCATGCGCAGCCTGGCGCATGCGGCAGCTGTAGACGATGTCCTTGAACGAGTGGTTTGCCTCGGCCAGGCGGCGGCGCAAGGTGCGGGTCGACATGCCCAGGCTTGCGGCGATGCGCTCCTGATCGGGCTGATCGCCTCCCAGCAGGCGGTAGACTTCGGTCTCGACCCGCAGCTCCACGCTCATTGCCCGCCGCTTGCGCGCCAGGCTGCGGTTCAGTTCCTGGTAGTCGGGCGGGATGACTTCGCCATGCGTGGCCATCGGCAGGTCAAGCGCGGAAGCTGGAAAGCGGATGGCGTTGATGTCGCCCTTGCTCGCACAAGGTACCCCGGTTCGATGGCGGACCTGTGCAGCCGTCTCGACATCTTCGCCCTCGATCGTGATGCGCACCGCACTCCAGTTGAACCCACGCGCGCGCCGCAGCAGCTGGCCCAGGATCGAGAGCGTGAAGAGGGCATCGTGCTGGCGTGGCCAGATTTCGGGCGCGAGAATACGGTAGCAGACCGAGGCGGTGCCCTCAACGATGCGGATGTCGAACTCCGCGGCATCCTGGACGAGCGCGAAGTAACTTGCGAAGCGCTGCAACGCGCTATTGAGCGTGCTGCTGGAAAGGATCGCCCGCCCCACTTCGCCGAGTTGCTGGTAATCGAACCGTTCCCCCGCGATCCACCCTAGCGGCTCCCCGTCAAGGCGCCCGGCGGTCATCTCCAGCAGCGCGACGAAGCTCTCGAGCGAAACGGTCCCCGATCCGCTGCGCCGCATCAGGTTTTCGGTTCCCTCCAGCGAGATGCCGAGATCGCGGCAGACCTGCAGCCAGGATTCCAAGGCGGGTTCGTCGATTGTCAGCATCGCTTGCGCTCTCCAGCATGAATGCGGTCGCGCCATACTCTACTAATTCAATTGATTAATCCGGAAAGAAAATGTTGGCCCGTATATTCCTTTGGCTTTTGGTCGTGTCGCTGGCTCTTGCGGGGGCGTGGCTTGGCATGGGCGGTGCCCAGCTGATCCTGGCGGGCGGCAGTCCCTATTACCTGCTGGCCGGCGTTGCGCTGGTCGGCGTTGCAGCTGGGCTCGCGTGGGGCAAGCGCTGGGCGCTGCCGCTCTATGGCGTCGTGCTCGCCGCGACGCTGGTGTGGTCGCTGTGGGAGTCCGGGCTCGATGGCTGGGCTCTTGTGCCCCGTTTGGTCGCCCCGGCCGTGTTGGGGATCATCTTATTGCTCCTCCCCTTGCGCCAGGCTTCGGCAAAATCGGCGATTGGCTGGCTGGCGGTTCCCCTGCTCGCCATCGGGACCGCCTTTGCGGCCGGATTTGCTTCGAACACCGATCCGAGTAGCCTGCCCTCGGCGGCTCCAGTGGCTCTGGCCGATCCGCTGGCCGGCGATTGGACGGCCTATGGCCGCACCCTTTCGGGCGATCGCTTCTCCCCGGCGGCGCGGATCGACACCCGCAACGTGGCCGGGCTGCGGCCCGCCTGGACGTATGTCTCCGACGTACCCTTTCACGGCGTGCACAGTTTCGAGGTGACCCCGCTTGCTGCCAACGGGCTGCTCTATGCCTGCCTGGACCGCAACGTCATCGTCGCTCTCGATCAGGATAGCGGCCGCGAGGTCTGGCGCTTCGATCCGCGCCCCCGGCTCGACAAGGTCTTCGCGGCCACCTGCCGGGGCGTCGCCTATCATGT
>Ga0070668_100000641_pt1 | contig 23592 bp, 20 predicted proteins | sample KBSS43metaG_FD_64661 | JGI IMG/M metagenome (GOLD analysis project Ga0070668, IMG submission 64661) | Switchgrass rhizosphere microbial communities from Kellogg Biological Station, Michigan, USA - KBS S4-3 metaG | ecosystem: Host-associated > Plants > Roots > Rhizosphere > Soil ...
CGGCGCCGACGAGTCGCGGCGCTGGCGGCTGATCGCGGAGTTCCTGGAGGAGTACCGCTGGGAGCCTCCCGACGCAAGGCAGGACCTGCTGGTGGCCGAGCCCCCGAGTGTGGGCGACGAACGCTGGGACGTGTTCCTGGCCGCGCTCGCCGAGCACCTGGCAGCGCGTGACGGCCGTGGAGCCCCCACCTGGGTCGAGCCGAGATCGCTGCGACGATTGTGGTTCCCGTTCAACACCCGCGCGGCGCGGGTCGACGCGCTGGTCCACGCGCCTGCGGCGTTCCGGCGACGAGGCGTGTACGTCGCCGCGCAAGAGTTGGAGGTCGCGTGAGCGCCGGTGATCCCCTGCTCGACCGGGCGGCGATCGAGGATGCGTTCCGGCGGCTCGGCGATCGCTTGGCCCGCCGTGGCGTTGTTGCCGACCTCTACGTGTTCGATGGCGCGGCGATGGCTCTGGCCTACGACGCCCGGCGGTCGACCCGCGACATCGACGCCGTGTTCCAGCCGCACGGTGTGGTGCTCGACGAGGCCAGAGCCGTCGCCGACGAACTCGGCCTGCCGCAGTGGTGGCTCAACGAACAGGCCAGCGCCTACGTCGCACCGGGCGGCGACACCAACGCCCCACGCGTGTTCGACCATCCCGGGCTGCGGGTGTCGGCAGCCTCCCCCGAGCACCTACTGGCGATGAAGGTGCTCGCCGCCCGTCGGCGAGACGCCGACGACATCCGGTTCCTCGTCAAACATCTGAACCTGACCACGGCTGACGATGTGCTGGCCTTGTGCGCCGAGATCTTCCCCGACGAAGACGTGCCCGCGCGCGCTCGGCTCGTTCTGGAGGACGCTTTCGGCGACCAGTGAGGCGTCGCCTCTTCAGGCCATACCTCGCTCCCGTGACCTGGCCATCTGCAATGGCAGCGGGTCACCGGCGACCGTCAGGACCGATTTCGCATTCTGGTGGGCTGGGCCCACGAGTGGATGGGTGGAGTGTATCCGCGGAAAGCGCGGACCCGATCCGCTCGTCATTCCTGCTCCGGGGGCCGAGCCCCCGGAAACCCTGCGGTGCGGTGGGCACGCCGACGGCACCGCGGCTCGGGCCACACGGGTTCGAGTCCCTCACGGTCCACGTTGATCTTGCAGGCGAACCGTTGCCCGGTCGCCGGCCCAGGGGGCTCCCGCGTTGTCGGTGGCTTCTCAGGCGCCCTGGTGAGGCTCCGGCGGCTCGGTTCGGCGTGCGGACGAGCCCAGCTGGTCACGGCCGTGACGCCGTGCGGCTGTCCCGCTGGACAGCAGCGCCAGCAGCGTCAGGTTGTCGTGCGAGCTGCTGCCCGGGTCGGTGTGATAGATGAACAGCACCTGGTCTGCGTCGCCGGGCAGCGGCAGCGCCTCGTACCTGATCGTGACCGGACCCACGACGGGGTGAGCCAGCCGTTTGACGCCATGGGTGCGCTCGTGCACCTGGTGTCCGTTCCACCACGCGGAGAACTCGGCGCTTTTGATGGTCAGCTCTCCCACCAGTTCGTTCAGCCGTATGTCGTCGGGGTGGCGCCCGGCGTAGAGGCGCAGCGTGCCGACCACCTCGGCCGCCACCGTGCGCCAGTCGAGGAACAGTTCGGCCGCCGCCGGATCCAGGAACATCCACCGTGCGTAGTTGCGTTCCCGCGGCGGCATCCTGGTCCAGTCGGTGAACAGCTCCCGGGCCGGCTTGTTCGCGGCGAGCACGTCGGTACGCCGGCCGAGGATCAGGGCCGGATGCTCGCTCATCGAGGCGATCAGCTGCTGCATGGCCGGCCGCACACGCTGGACCGGTGGTTGTGCCGTCTTACGGCGCACCGGACGGGCGAGGTCGGACAGGTGCGCGCGAGCTGCCGGCTCGAGCCGGAAGACGCGAGCCAGCGCTTCGAGCACCGCCTCCGACGGGCTCGAGTGCCGGCCCTGTTCCAGCCGGGTGTAGTAGTCGACGCTGACCCCGGCGAGCTGGGCGACCTCCTCGCGCCGCAGCCCGCGCACCCGCCGTTGCATCGGGCCACCATCGTCGAGTCCCACGTCCGCCGGCGTCAGGCCGGCCCGGCACCTGCGCAGGAAGTCGCCCAGATCCGTACGCGAAGCTGCCATGCCCCGATGGTCGCACCATCCCCCGCCCGGTACACACGGCCTGGGTGGGCATGCCGTTCCCAGGTAGCGCTGGGCCTGCTCAGCCGTGTCCGTCCGGGTCCGGGCGATCGAGCATGGAGCCATGTCCAACACATGGTTCGTCACCGGCACCTCCCGCGGCCTCGGCCTCGAACTCGTCCGGCAACTGCTGTCGCGGGGGCACAATGTCGCGGCCACGTCCCGCTCCGCCGAACGCCTCACCGCCGCTCTCGACGACATCGACCGTACGCGGCTGCTGCCGATCGAACTCGACCTCACCGACGAGCAGGCCGTCACGGCCGCGATCGCCGCGACCGCCGACCGTTTCGGCGGGATCGACGTCGTTGTCAACAACGCCGGCTACGGGTTCCTCGGCGCGGTCGAGGAGACCAGCAGCGCCGAGGTCCGGCGCATGCTCGAGGTGCAGATCTTCGGCGTATGGAACGTGTTGCGCGCCGTGCTGCCCGGCATGCGGTCCGCCCGGCGCGGACATGTCATAAACGTGTCGTCGATCCTCGGCCTGACCGCGTTCCCCGGGTGGGGGCTGTACTGCGCCGGCAAGTTCGCCTTGGAGGGCCTCTCCGAGTCACTCGCGGCCGAGGTCGCCGAGTTCGGCATCAGGGTCTCGCTGATCGAGCCCGGCTACACGCGGACCGATTTCCTGCGTCCGGTCTCGCTGGGCCTGCCCGCGTCGACAGTGGACGGCTACAGCGCGATCCGAGAAATGACCACGGCACACCTCGCGATGCCGGGCACCCAGCTCGGCGACCCGGTCAAGGTGGCGGCGGCCGTCATCGCGGTCGCCTCGAACAGCGCGTCGCCACTGCACCAGGTGCTCGGCTCCGACTCGTACGGGCTGGCGAAGGCTCGGGTGGAGTCGCTGCTCAGCGACGTGGAGGCGGGCCGTGAGCTGGCGCTGACGACGGACGTCAGCCTCGAACGTCCACTGTAAACAGATGAGGGGTGCGGGCAGCCGGTCCCGTCGACGGTTGTCCGCATCCCATGCCGGCGCCGCCAATGATCGTCTCTGGGACCCCGAGGATGGGAGCACATCTTGCCTTTCGTACGCTCGAACGCTGTCGACCTCGACGAGCTGATCCCCTTGCCGCAGTGGATAGCCGACGGCCCCACACCCCGCACCCGGTGGGCACTGCAGGCGATCCTCGCCCTCAACGACGCCACAGCCGAAGTCCGCTGGAACGGCGACATGCGCCACCTCCCCTCGGTTGGCGTCGCCCTCAGTCCACCCGCCACGAACCCGTACCTCGTCGTCAAACAGGACAACAACGGCACCACCTTCGTCATCGCATCCGTGGAACTCGCCCTCCCAGCGGATGAGGTCGCGCACCGCGCCCACAAGCCGACCCGTCTGATCGGGGCGTGGACCCACCCATCTCGGCCGACTTCGAAGCAGCGCCCGACAGGTATGACCTCGACGCATCCCGGTGGGTCGCCACGGCGTCCGGCGAGAGCCAGGAGCCACCGTTCTGACCGTCACAGGCCGGCGATCGATATCCTCCTCCGCATGTCGATCGGCTTCGTGTTCGAGACACACGCTCTGAGTGACGACAACGAGCGAGGGATCGCGACCAGCTGACCGCCTGTCGACTGTTGCGCGACGCCGAAAATCACCATGGAGCGGCGTTCACTATGCAGACGACGATCCCGACGAACCGGACGGCCAGATCGGTGAAGCGTCGCCCATCATTGGCAAGGGCGCCGGGAACGCCCGGTCGTCTGTGCTGTGAACGCGAGCGGGGCAGGAGCTACACCAGCGACTCTTGGGCCGGGATACTCCGCGTGAAGGTCGCCGTCGAACAGGCGCCAGCAAAAGTCGTTCATCCGGGCGGCGGCGGGGGCGTGTCTGGCAATGATCTCCGCCACGGGCGGCGGCACGTCCGGTGGGATGTCGCCGGTCGCGCATCGGCGCACGAACTGGTCGCGGGCGATGGGACCACCATCGGCCGGCACGGGCACACCGCACACCGAGGTGACCAGCCAATTCACCAGCCGCATCGAAGCGTAGTCGGCGTCGTGGCCAGCGTTGCGGGCGGCAAAGTCGCGTTCGGCGTCCGAGAGGTCGAAGCGCGGCGAGGTGGCGAGTCCGAAGTCGACGAGGTAGAGCCGGTCGTCGTCAGCCCGAATGTTGCCGAAGTGTCCGTCCAAGTGCAGCACCTCGCGGTGACGCAGGAATGCCACCATCTCGAACAGCTGACGCTCGACCGTCGCCGCCCTGCCGACCGGATCGTCAAGCCACCGGAGTAGCCCGTCGGGGAGGTATTCGAGAAACAGCACGAGGCTCGAGGTGGCGCCGGCCAGCGCTTCAAACCGGGCACGCACGGCCCGGTTACCGCCGAACTGGGCGACGACGGCGTCGATATCGAGGTGCTCCGGTGCGACCGGCGGGCGGCCGGGCAGCACCCGCCAGTGGTGCAGCAGCGGAAACGATTCCGCCTCGCCGTCGAGGACGCCGTCGGTGACGCTCTGGTTCGCGGCCAGCTCGCGCCACGCGTTGAAGCCCGGCCCGGCCAGGCGGTACATGCCGTATTGCCAGCGGACCGGCAGGTCGAACAGGTTCGCCGTGTTGTGCGGATGAGCCAGCTCCCGGCCGGTGATCGGGACCCGCTTCACGAACACGGGCACGCCGTCGACGTCGGCGATCGATGAGCCGCCGCCCACGCCCACACCGTTGAGTGATGCGGCCTGCAGCAACGCCGCCAGTTCGTCGTCGGCACGGGCTGCCAGCGACATCGCGACGCGGTCATGGCGGAAACGCCGGTGGAGGAGCACCGCCGCATCGTCCCATCGGGCGACAAGCCCTCGACAGAGTGCCGAGCGGCTTCCGTCCGGCAGGGTCAATCACCGCCGAATGCGACGGCGACGGTGCCGAGATGGCTAGTTAGGGGAAATTGTGGGCGCGGTGGCGACTCACCGTCAGGACCCAACCAGCGCGCAGTCACGACTGTGCCTGCACCGAACGCCGCCGCGCCCTCGACCAGATGGCCACCGACGCCGAGGACGACGACCTGTGCGAGATCACCCTCGACTCCCGGCCGTCGAGGTGACAGCCGGTCATGGTGGCGTTCCCCGCGTTCCTTGACACCTGCGTCCTCTACCCCGCCTACCTGTGCGACACCCTGCTTCGCCTCGCCGAAGCCTCCGCATACCGGCCGCCCTGGTCGGCCGACGTCTTCGCCGAACTACGTCGCAACCTCATCGGCCGCGGGCTACCACCGGATCGCGTCGACCGGCGGCTCGACCAGATGAGCCGGTCATTCCCCGACGCCCTGGTCACCGGCTACGAGTCACTCATCGACGGCATGACGAACCATCCCAAGGACCGGCATATTCTGGCTGCCGCCGTACGCGCCAACGCCGTGATGGCTTCGCCGGGCGATTGCTCGGCGAAGCCATGAGATCACCGGACTGTGCGCGCGGGCCGGCGGCTACCCCGCGGGTGGCCGCCGGTGTCATCACCTCCGCTTTCGCTCCGACGTTCTGCCGGCGCCGGTGCGCTCAGCCCTTGAACTTGCCGATCACCTTGGTGTAGTCGAGGTTGTTGTTGTCCCGGCTGAGCTCCCAGTAGGTGAAGCGCGTCAGGCCGTGCTGCTGGACGTACGAGAGCATGGTGTTGAAGTTGGCGACGGTGACGTTGCCGTTCGTGTCGGTCTTGCCGTTCATCGACGAGATGCCTTGCTTGGCGTAGATGCTGGCGTCGGAGCCGCCGATTGCGGACTTGAGCTGCTTGTGCAGGCCCTCGCTGGCCGAGACGGTGGCCTTGCCGTGGTCGAGGCCGGAGTCGTTGTCGGAGAAGTCGAACGGCATGATCGTCCAGTTGTCGACCGGTGAGCCGATGGCCGCCGCCTGGGCGGGGATGCCGGCCTCGTCGCCCTCGAGCCCGTTCTTGCCGGTGCCGAGCGTGAGGATGGTCGAGATGCCGCTGTTCTTCTGCTTGACGATTTTCAGCGCCTTGAGCACCTTCTTGGACTGGCTGACCTCGCCCGCCTCCAGGTCGATGTCGATGGCCTTGAGTTTGTAGAGGTCGATGACCTTCTGGTACGCCGCGGCCAGCTTGGTTTCGTTCGAACACGAGTTGGCGAGCTTGTTGCCGGAGTAGCCGCCGAACGACACGACCACGTCGCCGCCGGCACCGCGGATCGCGGTGATCATCTTTTGCTTGCCCGAGTCGTTCAGCGTGCCCGAGTCCCAGACCGGCGAGCAGGTGCCCTTGTTGAGGATGAACGCGAGGGTGAACGCCTGGACTCCGGTGGTCTGCATGACCTTGACCGGGTCCTTTTTGCCGCTGACGCCGCTGTAGATGTACGGTGCGCCGCCGCGGACGGCGAGGCTGGTGGTGGCCGCCTCGCTGACCGGCATGCCGGCCCAGACGCCGCCTGCGGTGACAGCCGCCACCAGGCCGGCGGTGATTGTTCTGCGGTACTTCATGTGGGGTCCCTCCGTTGGCGCGGACACGGCGACCGGGGAACCGCCGCCGGGGATGCCATCGACGAGCATAATCGTTAAGTTGCCTAACAGATAGTCAACCTTAAGATTAATTAGGTCTGGACGCGTGAGGACTGCGTGACCTGGCCCGGATTGATCAACGCTCACCGAAACGGATATCCAAGCGGAGGGGCCTACGTCGTCGGGCTCGGCGGCCACCTCGACCTCGTCGCATTCTGGTGGGCTGGGCCTCCGGGATCGCATTTACGTTCGAGGCCGTGAACAGGACCGAGCCACCCCCGTCTGTCATGGCCCGGCCCGTCCGCGGTTCCCGGCCTCGCTTGCGCTGGCCGGCTCGATCGTCGTGGCTCCAAGCGTGGCCTCGCACTGTTAATGAAATGTTGTCGTCGAGGCCCGGCGGATGTGAGGCTGGTCCGCGGGGAAGTGACGGCGTGCCGTCGCGGCGTGCAGACGTTCGAGGACGGGAGACCGCGGTGGAGGTCCGCCTGCTGGGTCCGGTGGAGATCTGGGCGGCCGGCCGGCCGGTCGAGCTCGGTCCACCGCAGCGACGGCACACGCTGGCGGCCTTGGCGGTCGATGCGGGCCGCCCGGTCACCATCGACGCTCTTGCCACGCGAGTGTGGGACGAACCGCCACCGACGGCGGCCCGGGTTCTGCAGGTACACATCACTCACCTTCGGCAGCTATTGGCCTCCGCCGCAGGCACGCCACCGGCCCGCCTGTTGCGCCGCTCCAGCGGCTACGTCCTCGACATGGCGCCCGAACGAGTCGACGCCCACCGGTTCGCCGACCACATCCGGCGCGCCCGCGGCGCCGACCCGTCCACCGCGCTGACGCTGCTACGCACGGCCCGCGGGTTGTGGCGGGCCGAGCCACTCGATGGGCTGAAGGGCAGCTGGGTGGAACGCTCCCGCCACACGTACGGGGAGCAGTACCTCGCCGCTACGGTGGCTTGGGGGCTCGCCGAGCTGCAGTTCGGCAGCCCGCTCGTGGTGCTCGGCCCACTGGTCGAGCTCGCAGTTGATCACCCGCTGACGGAGCCGCTGGCCGATGTGGTGATTCGCGCTTATGCCGCCGCCGGCCGGCCCGCCGACGCACTGGCGTATTACGCCGAGTTCCGCCACCGGCTCGCCGACGAGTTGGGTGCCGATCCCAGCGCCAAGCTGCAGGCACTGCACCAGGCCATTCTGCGCGGTGAACCGGTGATACCGCGGGACACCGCCGAGGTGGCGGCCCGAGCCAAGGTCGCCGTTGTCGTGCCGGCCCAACTGCCGGCGGATGTTCCCGGTTTCGCCGGCCGTACCTCGGCACTGCACACCCTGGACAATTTGCTCACGGAGACGGCGATGGCCGTCGCGGTGGTGTCCGGCACCGCCGGGGTGGGCAAGACCGCCCTTGCCGTGCACTGGTCCCACACAGTGCGGTCCCGCTTTCCGGACGGCCAGATTTTCCTGAGCCTGCGCGGCTTCGATCCCACCGGACAGGTCGTCTCCCCGCAAGAGGCGCTCCGCAGCCTGCTCGATGCGCTGGGCGTCGCACCTGAGCGTGTGCCGGCCACCCTCGACGCGCAGGCCGCCCTGTACCGCAGCGTGGTGGCCGGCCGGCGGCTACTCCTGGTGCTGGACAACGCCCGCGACGTCGAGCAGGTCCGGCCGTTGCTGCCGGGCACCGCTACCGTCGTCGTCGTGGTGACCAGCCGGGCTCACCTCACTGGCTTGCTGGCCGACGGCGCATCCTCAGTACCTCTGGGTCTGCTGTCCAGGGTGGAGGCCGAGGAGCTGCTGATCAACCGGCTGGGGCAGGGGGTCGTCGCGCAGCGTGACGCACTCGGTCAGGTCATCACGGCCTGCGCCCGGCTGCCGCTGGCGTTGAGCATCGCGGTGGCCCGGACTCGGCAGACGAACTTTCCGCTGACTGCGCTCGCCGCCGAGCTCAGCGAGGCCAGTGACCGGCTGACCGCGTTGGAGGTCGGCGACCCGGCCAGTGATGTCCGGGCGGTGATCTCGTGGTCGTACGCCGCGCTGAGCAAGTCCGCCGCCAGACTGTTTCGGCTGCTCGGGCTCGCCGTTGGACCCGACTTCGACGTCCCTGCGTTGAGCAGCCTGGCCGGGTTGCCGGAGCGGGACCTTCGCACGCCCCTGCGCGAGCTGACTCGTGCGAGCCTGGTGACCGAATACACCGTCGGCCGCTACAGCCAGCATGACCTGCTGCGCGAGTACGCCGCCGAGCTCGCCCGCCGCGATGATTCGGAGGATGTCCGCCGGTCGGCCACCGTCCGCCTGCTCGATCATTACACGCACACCGCATACGCAGCGGATCGCCTGCTCAACCCGACCCGCGAAGCTATCGTGCTGCCCATCGGCGAGCCGGCGTCCGGCGCGCGTCCGGAGCGGCTCAAGGATCTCATCGCCGCGATGGCCTGGCACGGCAAGCACCATGCCGTCCTGCTGGCCGCGCTGCGGCAGGCCGCTGCGGTGGGGCTCGACCGGCTCGCCTGGCAGCTAGCCTGGTCGCTGGACACCTACTCCTCTCGGAAGGGTCATCTGCACGACCAGGTCGTGGCATGGCAGATCGCCATCGAATGCGCAGGCCGCCTCGACGACCTGCCGGCGCGCGCCTACGGGCACCGCAACCTGTCTCAGGCCGAAACCCGGCTCGGCCGCTACGTTGAAGCAGATGGCAACCTGAGGCGCGCGCTGGAGCTCTTCACGACGGTGGGCGACCGCATCGGTCAGGCCCGCACCCAGCACCACCTCGCGTACCTGTCGGGCCAGCAGAAGCAGCCCGCGACCGCCCTCGGGCATGCCCGGCAGGCTTTGGCGCTCTTTGCCGGCACCGATGACCGGGCAGGGCAGGCCGAGGCGCTGAATGCGATCGGGTGGTACCACGCGATGCTCGGCGAGTTCGAGCACACGCTGTCGCACTGCCGGCAGGCGCTGGAGCTTTTCGAGGCGGACGACGACCTGCACGGCGCCACCGGCGCCTGGGACAGCCTGGGATACGCCCACCACCACCTCGGTCACCTCACCGAGGCCATCGACTGCTACCAGCATGGCCTCACGTTGGCCCGGACTCTGCACCACGACATGTTCGTCGCCGATTTGCTTGTGCACCTCGGCGACTCCCACTGCGCGGCCGGGCAGCCCGACGCAGCGCGCATCGCCTGGAAGGAGGCGGAACAGCTACTGACAGCGCTCGACCACCCGAGCGTCTCCAGCGTCCAGGAGTCGCTGCGCCGGCTCGATGACTGAGCCGGGAAAACGTGAGGCCAGACAACCAGGCCTGACCGCCTGGCCAAGATCAAGAAAGTCACTCAGATAGAAACGCACTCTCTCTGGGCCTCCGTCAGCTCCACCATGCGTCTGGTGCATTGCTCGACGAAGCCCTCGTCGACTTCGACGCCGATTCCGGGTGCCTGCGGTACGGCGACTTTGCCGTCCGACGCGACGATCTCGGGTAGGACCACGTCTCGGGCGTAGTACTTGGCGGACCCAGACACATCAGAGGGCAGCACAAAACCGGGCAGGCCGGCCACCGCCAGGTTGGCCGCACGGCCGATGCCGAATTCGTGCATTCCGCCGCACCAGACGGGCACGCCGTTGGCCCGGCATTCGTCGTGCACTGACCGGGCCGCGCCGATCCCGCCGAGCCTCGACACCTTGATGTTGACGATGGAGCACGCCTTGAGGTGCATCGCCGTACGCAGCGCCGCCAGGGAGGTGATGGACTCGTCCAGGCACACGGAGGTGTGGATTCGCTTTCGCAACGCGGCGTGCGCGAGCAGGTCGTCGGCCGCGAAGGGCTGTTCGATCATCAGGAGCCCGAAGGGATCCAGTCCAGCCAGGTGGGCGACGTCGTCGCGGGTATAGGCGGTGTTGGCGTCGACCTGCAGCGCCAGATCGGGGAACGCCTCGCGCACGTGGCGGACCGGTTCCACGTCCCACCCCGGGCGGATCTTCAGCTTGACCCGCCGGTAGCCCTCATCGACATGCGACCTCACCTGCTCCAGCAGCGCGTCGACGCCGGCCTCGATGCCGAGGCTCACACCGGCGTCGACAAACTGTGACGTCACGCCGAGCACGTCCGACAGCGACCGGCCCCGGCTCTTGCCGTACAGATCCCAGCACGCCATCTCTAGCCCGGCCCGGGCGAAGTTGTTGCCGGAGACGTGGGCCATCATGGTCGCTGCCTCGGCCGGGTGCTGCCATTCCCGGCCGAGCAACGCGGGACCCAAATGGTCGTGCAGCACGTGCCAGCAGGTCTGCGTGGTCTCGCCGCAGTAGAACGGCCCGGAGGGGGACGCGCATTCACCCCATCCGATGAGACCGTCGGGCGTCGTGACGCGCACGAGGATATGGTCGAGGTAGCTCTTTCGGTGCGAACTGGTCTCGAAGTCATGGACCAGATCGAGCCGCACCATGGACAGCCTGATGTTCGAGATATTTAGCGACATTCTTCAGCCTTCGTCCTTCCCTGCGGCATCTGCCGGTCCTGATTCGTCGGAGATGAATCGGTAGCCACTCCCGGGTCAAGCGGTAGTGGACCAGCCAGGCGTGCCAGGTGTAGCGCCCTGATGAGGCGCCGGTCGAGATCGTCGTGGACAGCGACCATCCTGGCCCCCCTCTGGCCGTCGGTCAATCCCACTATCCAGTCCAGTACTGGAGATTCTGCTCACGCAACGGCTACTGTTCGCAGGAACATCCCTTAGATGAACGGAACGGTGCCGATGACTGCCACCGGGGCCGAGCCTGGCCGGCCGCCTCCAACCGCATGGCATCCCGTCAGCCTCAACTGACCCGGCCGGGGAGAAGCCCCCTGGCAAGCCCACACCTTCGCGCGAGAAAGCCGATCATGACCGCATCGCATGCTGCCACCCTCACCGCGCTCGCCCAGGAGGCCGCGTCGGAGATCATCACCGACATCCTGACCCTCGTCCGCCACGAGGCCGGCAGCTACGACCTGCCCGCCCTCGCGGCCGGCCTGGATCTCCTGCGCGAGGTGGTCGTGACCCGCCTCGGGCAGCCAGATCACGAGAACCGATACCCCGGCGAGGCGTGCGGGGACACTCTCACCCTGACCTACACCGGCACCGGCACCGGGCACGTCGCGCTCGTCGGTCATTACGACACCGTGTGGCCGATCGGCACTCTCGCCGGCTGGGAGCGGCCGGCGGCGTCCGGCGGCGGCCGGGAGAAGCTCAGCGGGCCGGGCATCTTCGACATGAAGACCGGCCTGGCGCAGGGGATCTGGGCCCTGAAGCTCGCCCGCGAGAGCGGCGCCCCGGTTCCCACCGTCACCTTCCTCTTCAACGGCGACGAGGAGATCGGCTCCCGCTCCTCCCGCCCGGTGATCGAGGATGTCGCCAAGAAGGTCGACGTGACGCTGGTGCTTGAGCCGACCGCGCACGGCGCGGTCAAGACCGCCCGCAAGGGGTCGGGGGTCTTCAAGGTCATGGCCACCGGCGTTGAGGCGCACGCCGGGCTCGCGCCCCAGGACGGGGCGAGTGCGATCACCGCCCTGTCCGAGTTCGTCCTCGCCGCCGCGGCCGTGGCCGCCCCCGACAAGGGCACCACGGTCAACACGGGGCTCATAAGCGGCGGATCCGGCGCCAACGTCGTCGCCGGATCCGCCACCGCCAGCATCGACATCCGGGTCAGCAGCGAGGCCGAACAGAACCGCGTGGACGCCCAGTTCGCCGCTATCAAGGTGAGCGACCCCCGCGTTCGGATCGAGGTCGACCACGTCTGGAACCGGCCGCCGATGACCCTCAACGCAGCCTCCGCCCAGCTCCTGGACCTCGCCCGCCAGGTCGCCCGCGAACAGGGCCGCGACGAACTGCCCGACGCCGCCGTCGGCGGCGCCAGCGACGCCAACTTCGTCGCCGCCCTCGGCCTGCCCGTGCTGTGCGGCCTGGGCGCGGTCGGCGACGGCGCCCACGCCCGGGGCGAGTTCATCTACCCCGACACCGTGCCCGCTCAGACTGCCCTGATCGCCGGCCTGCTCGGTCGACTGACGAGAACGCTGACGCAGACGCCGCGGAACTGAACGGCGGCGTCTGCCCCGCTGGGCGGCTGCGGACAGACAAGCGGGTCCGCTCACAAATCTGGCCGGTAATCAGACGGACCCGCCCCGCCCAACTTGACCAGTGACCACCTTTGGGTCGATGTCGAACAGCCGATGACTCTGTGATTCACAGCAGTGTGGGCGCGTGGAACTCTCCGAGTCCCGAGATCAGATCCCGGTCCAGCCAGTAGCGGCGGGGCTGGGCAAGCATGATGGCGGTGCTGACGGTGAGGATGCCGGGGATCTCGGCGAGTTCGTTGTCGATGAAGACCGCCAGGGCGGAGCGGTCCGTGACCAGGCCGGTGGCGAGGACGGACATGTCGCTGGCGACATGGACGGCGAGGCGGGTCTGGGGAAGCCGGTCGAGGCGGTGCATCACGTCGGGGGTGTCGCCGGGCGCGACCCGCAGACGCAGTATGAACGGCGTCTGGAAGCCGAGCCATTCCGACACGACCTCCAGGCGGGGTTTGACCCATTGTTCGTCGAGGACGCGGCGGACGACGCGGTGGGTAGTGGAGGGGGCCAGGCCGCAGGCGCGGGCGATGCTCGCGGAGGAGGCCCGGCCGTCTTGCATCAGCTGGGCGGCGACGGTGCGTTCGGCATCGCTGAGGGGTTTGGCTGGGGGGATCGGCATGCCGGTCTCGGTCGCGGTGCCTTCCGGCTGGATGCCGGTCAGCTTGAGCAGGTCGGCCCGCTCAGTGCCGGTCAGAAAGTGCGGGTCCCAGGCAATGCCCCGGCGCAGGGTGCTGAGCGCGGGCAGGGCGTTGACGCGGCGGACGCCGGGGACGGCGAATAACCGGTCGATCGCCTTGCTGGTGTCGGCCTCGGAGGGGGCGTGGACGACGGTGTAGAGGGCGTAGTCGCCCGAGACCTGCGCCAGGAGCTGGAGGTGGGGCAGGTCACGCAGCCGGTGCAGGACAGCCAGGGGGGTTTCGCCGGTGGTGATGTCCAGAAAGACGTGGACCGGCATGGCGGTGGAGTGCATTCCCCAGTTGGCCTGCCCGATGACCCGGACCATCCGGGCCTCGTGCAGCCGGTCATAGCGGCGTTTGAGGGTGCTGGCGTCGACGGACAGGACCCCGCCGATGTCGTCCCAAGTGGCCCGGGGCGCCAGGTGCAGTGCGCCGATGAGGCGCCGGTCGAGCTCGTCGAGGAGAGGGCGGGTCATGGTGCTCCACTCTAGCCGCTGGTAAATCCCACCGTTACATCCAGGCACTAGAGAATCTCTCATCTGTGGGTTATCGTTCGCAGGAACATCCCCCAAATGTGTGAAGAGGCGCCGATGAGTGCCATCCCAATCTCTAGATCGCCGAGCGCGGCACTCCCGATCGTTGCGAGGAGCGCCAGGCCGCGGGTCGGCCCGGGGCGCCCGATCGGGTCGCGCTGATGGCCGCCGCCGTCGCGCCTGTCGCGCTTGACGCCCTCAGCGACGAGGAGTTCTTCGCCGCAGTCCGCAAAGAGCGCAGTGCAGTTGAAGGAGCGCGCACATGAGTGACAACCCGCTGATCCGGACGTTCTTCAATGGGGACGTCATCGCAGACACCTTTCCCCGGTTGCTGGCGGAGGGGATCTGGAACACCCTGCTGATCGCGTTCCTGTCGATCCTCGTCGGCGTGGTGATCGGCCTGGTGGGCGCGATGTTGCTGTTGTCCACCCGGTGGTGGGTGCGGCTGCCCGCGCGGATGTATGTCGATGTGTTCCGTGGGCTGCCGGTCGTGGTGACGATCATGGTCGTCGGCGTCGGCCTGCCGGCGGCCGGGTTCCGCCCGTTTGGCCGGGACGCGTTCGGCTACGCGGTCCTCGCTGTCGGCATCATCTCGGGGGCTTACCTGACCGAGATCTTCCGGTCCGGCATCCAAAGCGTCGACACCGGGCAGATGCAGGCGGCCCGGAGCCTGGGCATGTCGTACCTGTCGGCGATGCGGCTGGTGATCGTGCCGCAGGGCATCCGCCGGATCCTGCCCGCCATGGGCGGCCAATTCGTCAAGGACGTCAAGGAGTCCAGCCTCGTCTACGTCCTGGGCCTCAGCGTCGGGAGCCGTGACCTGTTCTTCATCGCCCAGGAGGAGGTCGCCCGGACCTACAACTCCTCCCCGCTGATCGCGGTAGGCATCTGCTACCTCGCGATCACCATCCCGCTCACCTACGGCGTCAACCGGCTGGACCGGCGCCTGCGGGAAGGCCCGGGCCAGGGCCCGGCTCCCTCCGGTGACGCGGCCGATCCAGCAGGTCCCACCGATCCCGATCTCGCCGTAGTGTCCGGAGGCGTCAAATGATCACCATTGAGAACCTCCACAAGTCCTACGGGCCCATCGAGGTGCTTCGCGGTGTCGATCTCCAGATCGCCAAGGGCGAGACGGTGTCGGTCATCGGCGCCTCCGGGTCGGGCAAGTCGACCCTGCTCAAATGCGTCAACCTGATGGAACGGCCGACCAGCGGGCGGATCGTCTTCGACGGCCTGACGATCACCGACCCCGGGGTGAAGGTGGATGCCCTCCGCGCCCGGATCGGGATGGTGTTCCAGCATTTCAATCTCTTCCCGCACATGTCCGTTCTGGACAACGTGGCGGTGGCGCTCGTCAACGTCCGCAAGATGCCGCGGACGCGGGCCAAGGAGACGGCGCTGAAACAGCTCGCCGGGGTGGGCCTCGACCACCTGGCGGGGCAGCGGCCCGGCCGCCTGTCCGGCGGTCAGCAGCAGCGCGTGGCGATCGCCCGGGCGCTCGCCATGGAGCCGGACGTGATGCTGTTCGACGAGGCCACCTCGGCCCTGGACCCGGAGCTGGTCAAGGGCGTGCTGGCCATCATGAAGGACCTCGCCACCAGCGGCATGACCATGCTCGTGGTCACCCACGAGATGGGCTTCTCCCGCGAGGCGTCCGACCGGGTCGTGTTCATGGACGGCGGCGTGGTCGCCGAGGCCGGCCCGCCCGCCCAGATCTTCGAATCTCCCCACCACCCCCGCCTGCAGCGCTTCCTGTCGCAGATCCTCTAAGGAGTCACCGATGAAACCCACCTTCGCCTTCGCCGCCGTGGCAGCGATGCTGACGGCCGGTCTCGCCGGCTGCGGCGAATCGGACAAGCCCGCCGCCGACAACCCCTACAACCTCATCACCCCGGGCACCATCACCGCGGGCACCCAGCCCGACCAGCCGCCGTTCGTAGCCATCACGCAGGGTGGGGCCAAGCCGGAGGGCTTCGCCGTCGACCTGGTCGAGGAGGCGGCCAAGCGGCTCGGCCTCAAGATCGAATACAAGGTCACCAACCTGACCGGTGTGCTCACCGGGATCTCCGCCAACCAGTACGACATGGGTGTCGCGGGTTTCGTCATGACCGAGGATCGCAAGAAGAGCGCCGACTTCGTCAAGCCGATCACCTGGGGCTTCACCGCGGTGATGACCAGAACCGACTCGAGGGCGGCCGCGCTGACCGACTTCGCCGGCAAGAAGGTCGGCGTCGTCTCGGGCGCCGTACAGGAGTCGTTCGCCAAAGCCAATATGCCAGGTATCTCGCTGACCGCCTTCCATGATCGGCCCGCGGCGATCGCGCAGCTCCTGTCCGGCGGGATCGACGGGTTCGTCGTCGGTGGCTCCCAAGCGGAGGAGTACATCAAAAAAGAGAACACTCTCAAGATCGCCGTTCAGGCGGACAACCCTGACGGCACGTCACTTCCGGTCAAGAAGGGCAACACCGCACTGGTCAACGCGCTCGACACCAAGTTCGACGAACTGGTCGCCGACGGCACCTTCATGAAGCTCTACGAAAAGTGGTTCAAGACGCTCCCGCTCTCTCCCAAGATCGTGAAGTTCCGCCCCGGACTCGCTAACGCGGTCAAGAGCGGCGCCACCAACTGACCGGGGCTTCTAACCAGTCGATGATCGCCGGGCTCTCCGCTCCGAGAGCCCGGCGCCTGCCTTCGAGCCGGTTCGGGCGTGGCGGGCGCGTGCCGCGTTGCCGCTGTCGGATCAGGTGGGATCCTCGGCGGGCAGGGTCACCGTCACCACCAGGCCGCCCCCGTCGTGCGGCCGGGCCGAGACCGCTCCGCCGTGAGCCCCGGCGACCGCCCGTACGATCGACAAGCCGAGGCCGAACCCGCGCCCGGCAGCCCGGTCCCGGCGCAGCCGCCGGAACGGCTCGAAGATCGTCTCCGTCTCGTACGGCGCCACCACCGGCCCGGTGTTCGTCACCTCCAGCTCCACCTGATCCCCTGCCCGCCCGGTACGCACCGACAACCAGCCGCCCGCCGGGAGGTTGTGCCGCACCGCGTTCTCCACCAGGTTCTGCGTCAACCGTTCCAGCAGCACCGGATCGCCGGCGGTCGGCGCCGGGGCCAACTCCCGGCGGACCGCGACCGGGGCACCGCCGGTCGACAGGTCCAGCACGTGCGCAGCGACCTTCGCCAGGTCCACCGGGGTATGTTCGGCAACCGCGTTCTCCGAGTCGGCGAGGGTGAGCAGCCCATCGATCAACCGTTCATGCCGTTCGTTGACGGCCAGCAGGTTCTCGCCCAGCTGCTGCAGCGCGGGCGTGGTGTCAGCGCGGGTCACCGCTACTTCCAGCAGGGCACGGTTCACCGTCAGCGGAGTGCGCAGCTCGTGTGAGGCGTTCGCCACGAACCGGCGCTGACCGTCGAACGAGCGGTCCAGCCGCTCCAGCATCAGGTCGAAGGTGTCAGCCAGTTCCCGGACCTCGTCGGCCGGCCCGTGCAGGGCGATCCGCTCGTGCAGCCCCCGGCCGGCCCCGTCCGCCCCGGCGATCCGGCGGGCGGTCGCGGTGATCAGCTGCAGCGGCCGAAGCGCCCGACCGGCGATCAACCACCCGGCCGTCACCGCCACCACCGACACCAGCAGCAGTGCCACCCCGCCCTGAGTGAGCAGCGAATCCAAGGCATCTGCCCGGACCGCTCGCTGCGCATTCTGAACGAGCGCCTTTACCTGCGACGCATCCGAAGGAGTGCCCGGTGCGACGGCCTCCATGTACAGCTCCGGTTCGTCCGGCGTCTCCGGCATCCGCTGGTTCACCAGGACGTAGGTGACCGCCAGCAGGATCGTCCCGGCCAGCAGGAACAGCCCTCCGTAGACCACGGTCAGCCGGGCCCGCAGGGTCAGCCGGTTCCGCAGGGTCGGCCAGCCCCGCTGCGACGGCCGCGGCCGTGCGGTCCTGGCGGTCACGGGATCTGGTAGCCCACGCCGGGCACCGTCTGGATCAGCGGCGGGTCGCCGAGCTTGCGCCTCAGCTTCATCATCGTCACCCGCACCACAGCGGTGAACGGGTCGGTGTGCTCGTCCCAGGCCCGCTCCAGCAGATCCTCGGCGGAGAGCACTGACCCGTCGGCCCGCAACAGCTCGGCCAGGACGGCGAACTCCTTGCGGGACAGCGACACGTACCGCTCGTCGCGGTACACCTCACGGCGGGCCGGATCGAGAACCACCCCGGCCCGGGCCAGCTTCGGCGGCAGCGGATGGCCGCGTCGCACCAGCACCTGCACCCGTGCCGAAAGCTCCACCATCGCGAACGGCTTGACCAGGTAGTCGTCCGCGCCGAGGCGCAGCCCGGCGACCCGGTCGCGCACCGCGGCCGCCGCGGTCAGCATCAACACCCGGGTGCCGCTGCCGCTGTCCACCACCGCACGGCACACGTCGTCGCCGTGCACCACTGGCAGGTCCCGGTCCAGCACCAGCACGTCGTAGGCGTTGGTACCGAGCCGCTCCAGCGCCGCGTCCCCGTCGTTGACGACGTCAACGGCGAACGCGTCCCGCCGCAGCCATTCGGCGATCGCGTCCGCCAGCAGGGTCTCGTCCTCGGCCACCAGCACTCGCACCGGTCCATGATGCCGCACGGTCCCGTTACGCCCGCGTTAACGCCATCGGTTACGCACGGTTAACCGCTCAAACCGTCTACTCGTCCCCGGAGCCGGCGGTCCGCGCCGGCCGGCGAAGGGAACAACCATCATGCGACGCCACCAGGTACGCCTCCTGCTCGCCGTACCGTTCAGCCTCGTCCTGGCCGTCTCCGGCTGTGCCGGGGCCGCCGGTGGAGGCGCAGCGCCGCCGACCACAGGCGGAACGGGCAGCGCCGACGGCCTCACCTACCACGAGCGGTTGGTGCACTACACAAAGTGCATGCGGGACAACGGCGTGAAGATGGACGATCCCGTACTGGACGCCGATGGCGGCGGCGGAGTAACGATCCGGGACGATGCGGATGCCGACCCGGCCAAGCGCAGAGCGGCGGGTGCCAAGTGCGATCCGCTACTGGGTGGTGGCGACGGCGAGTCGAAACAGGCGGACCCCGCGGACGTCGAGGCGCTGCGTAAGTGGGCCAAGTGCCTACGGGAGAACGGACTGTCCGACTACCCCGATCCGGGACCCGACGGGTCGATCGCGCAGAAGGCGCTCGACCAGAACGATCCTGCCGTCAGCGCCGCCATGGCGGCCTGCGACAAGGTGCGGAGAAGCCCGGACGGCGGCCGGTGAGCAGCCCTGCCACCAAGGCTCCGACCAGGTTCCGGCGCCGCCGCGGCCTGCGGATCACCGCCCTGGCCGTCGCCGGCACCGTCGCCGCCGGCGCGGTAGCGGCCGCTACCGCCGGTTTCGGGTTCACCGGCGCGACGGGTGGCGCGAAAGCGGGCATCCTGCCGCCGGCGACCGCGACGGTCGACCGGCAGACCCTCATCGACAGCAGGAGCGTCGCAGGGTCACTGGGCTACGGGCCGGGGCGCACCGGCCTGGCCGGGGGTGCCGGCACCCTCACCACCCTCGCGCCGGTCGGTGCCACCATCAGCCGGGGCGGGACGCTGTACACGTTGAACAACGAGAAGGTGGTGCTGCTCTACGGCGGTCTGCCCGCCTTCCGGACCTTGGAGCCAGGGGTGACCGGCCCGGACGTCAAGCAGTTCGAGGGAAACCTGAGCAAACTCGGCTATACCGGCTTCACCGTGGACGAGAAGTTCACCGGGTCCACCGCTGGGGTGGTCCGGAAGTGGCAGGGGGATCTCGGCCTGCCGAAGACCGGCCAGGTCGAGCAGGGGAGGATCAGCTACGCCGATGGAGCAGTACGCATCGAGAGTCACCGGGCCAAGGTCGGTGACCTGCTGCAGGCCGGCGGACCGGTACTGATCACCACGGGCACCAAACGGATGGTCACCGCCGAGCTCAAGATCACCGACCGGCGGATGGCCAAAGTGGACGGCAAGGTCACCGTCACCCTGCCGGACCACACCAATGTCCCCGGAAAGGTCGTCTCCGCCCGGATCGTGATCAAGCCCGGCGAGAAAGAGCAGAGCGACCTGCAAGCCAGGATCGAGGTGACGGTCGCGCTCGATGGCCAGGCCGCCCTCGGCGAGTTCGACCATGCCCCCGTGGACGTGTCGTTCACCACCGACCGGCGAGTGGACGTGCTCACCGTGCCGGTCAACGCGCTGCTCGCCCTCGTCGGCGGCGGCTACGGCGTCGAGGTCGTGGGCGGGTCGAACACCCGGATCGTGACCGTGCAGACCGGCCTGTTCGCCGGCGGGCGGGTCGAGGTCACCGGCGACGGCCTTGCCGAGGGCATGCGCGTGGGGGTGCCGTCGTGATCGCGTCGGTCGCCGCCACCACGCCAGTGGTGGACCTCGCCGGCGTCAGCAAGGAGTACGCCGGTGGCGTCCGGGCGCTCGACGACACCCACCTCACCATCGCCGCCGGCGAGCTGCTCGCCATCGTCGGCCCGTCCGGTTCCGGAAAGTCGACGATGCTGAACCTGATCGGCACCCTGGACCGGCCGAGCAGCGGCCGGGTCAGCATCGACGGGTACGACGTTGCCACGCTGACCGACCGCGAGCTGTCCGCCCTGCGGGCCAGCCGGATCGGCTTCGTCTTCCAGCAGTTCCATCTGCCGGCTGGAGCGCCCGTCGTGGACGCGGTCGCCGACGGGCTGCTCTACAGTGGCGTACCGTTGGCCGACCGGCGGAGGCGGGCGGCGACCGCCCTGCGGCGCGTCGGGTTGGGACACCGGCTGGAGCACCGGCCGCACGAACTCTCCGGTGGGGAACGGCAGCGGGTCGCCATCGCCCGAGCCGTCCTCGGTGAGCCGGCGCTGCTGCTCGCCGACGAGCCGACCGGCAACCTCGACACCGCCTCCGGCGAGTCGGTGCTGGCGCTCCTGCACGAGCTGCACGTCGCCGGCACCACCGTCGTGATCATCACCCACGACCGCGAGGTTGCCGAGCGGATGCCCCGCCGGGTGCGGATGCGCGACGGCCGGATCGTCGAGGACAACCGCGCCGACGCCGGCGTCGGGTCTGGCCGGACGGTTCCCGGTGACGACCGCCACGACGTGCCGCTGTCCACGGGTGGCGGAGGGAACGGATGACCCGGGCCCGTCCTGCCCCGGCCCGGATGAGCCCGGGCGACGTCCTTCGGGTCGGCGCCGTCGGGCTGCGCACCCGGCCGCTGCGGGCGTTTCTCTCCGCACTCGGCATCGCCATCGGAATAGCCGCGATGGTCTCCGTCGTCGGCATCTCCGCCTCTTCCCGGGCCGAGATCGACCGCACCCTCGCCGCGCTCGGCACCAACCTGCTCACGGTCACCCCCGGCGACACCCTCTTCGGCGAGGACGCGAAACTCCCGACCGAGTCGATGTCGATGATCGGCCGGATCGGGTCGGTCCAGCAGGTCTCCGCCACCGGCATCGTTCCCGGCGTCTCGGTCTACCGCCACGACCGGATCCCCCGTGGTGAGACCGGCGGTATCGGAGTACGCGCCGCCGGGCTGGAGCTGCCCGACACGATCGGCGCGACGACAGCCCGGGGCACCTGGCTCAACTCGGCCACCGAGCGTCATCCAGCGGTGGTGCTCGGCTCCGCCGCCGCCAAGCGCCTCGGGATCGGCGCGACCGGAGCAGACATGCAGGTCTTTCTCGGCGGCCGCTGGTTCACCGTGATCGGTGTGCTGGACCCGGTGCCGCTCGCCCCGGAGATCGACTCCTCCGCGTTGGTCGGCTGGCCCGCCGCGCAGACGTACCTCGATTTCGACGGCCACCCGACCACGGTCTACACCCGCAGCGCCGAGTCGGCGGTGAAGTCGGTCCGGTCGGTGCTGGCCGCCACCGCCAACCCGGCGGCACCGCACGAGGTGAAGGTGTCCCGCCCGTCCGATGCGCTCGCCGCGCAGCAGGCCGCCGACGCGGCCTTCACCGGGCTGCTGCTCGGTATCGGCGCGGTGGCGCTGCTGGTCGGCGGGGTCGGGGTGGCCAACACCATGGTGATCTCGGTGCTGGAGCGGCGTGCCGAGATCGGGCTACGCCGCTCGCTCGGTGCTACCCGGGGACAGGTACGCACCCAGTTCCTCGCCGAGTCGCTGCTGTTGTCGGCGCTCGGTGGCACCGCCGGGGTGCTGCTCGGCATCGCCGTCACCACCGGGTACGCCCTCACCAAGTCCTGGCCGGCGACGGTGCCGGCGTGGGCCACCGGCGGCGGGATCGCGGCCACACTGCTGATCGGGGCGGTCGCCGGGCTCTACCCGGCGGTGCGGGCCGCCCGGCTCGCCCCTACCGAGGCGCTGGCCACCCCCTGAAGGGTCTCGAGTCACTGAGGTCTGCGAGGCCCGTTGACGGCCATGTGGTGACGGAGACGAACCCCCTCCGTCACCACACCCGCAGCCCCGGTGCCAGTCAGAGGCCTCGAAAGTGACGTACGTCCACGGTCGTCACCGCGGACAGCGGCTGGGAACGTCCGGTCAGCATCGGGTCGAAGCTCTTGTCGGCGGTCAGGTGGCGACGAAAGAACGCCGACATGTACCCGATTCCCACCTTCCGCTGCCGGTCCTCGGTCAGCTTGCGGCGCCGGTCGCCCTCCGGCCCGCATTTGCCGGCTTCAGGCTCGCCGGCGTCGTCCGCCGCGTCGACCTGACCACTTTGCGGTGACCACTGGGTGTTGAAGAAGTTGTGGTTGGCCCCGTGGATGTTCCACAGATACACCGGTGCCTTGCTGCGGTTATTGCCGAGATCGAAGTAGTCAGCCGAGCCGTAGCCGCACGATCCGAGAATCGTGGCCGAGGGGATCCGGGTGTTCAGGAACCGCCTCTCCACTTCGGCGCGATCATCGAAGGGTGGCACCTTGATCGGATCAAGGCCCAGCACCGCACCGATGCGTACCCCGGCCGGACGGCTCGCCTTGTAGGCGTCCGCCGCCTGCCACATCACGCCGCGTCCGCCCTTCGAGTGACCGATCAGGCCGACGCGGCCCAAGTCGACATGGCCCCGGAGGGCGCCGGGAAGACGACCGGCGAGCGGGCCCTTGCCGGAGACCACGAGATCGTTCCACATGGTGAGGTGCTTGTCGGCGATCACCGCCCGCGCGCGGTCTTGTTCACCCAGATCACCGCGGTTGATCCCGTTGACGCCGATCGACAACACCACGAAGCCGTGGCTCGCCAGCTGCCGCCCCAGGTAGTCGTAGCCTCGCAGGCTGGGCAGGGCTGGTGTGCCGGGGGCACACGGCCAGCGGAACAGGTTGCCGTTGCCGCGGTCGATGATCTGCTCCAGCCGGGCGATCTCGTCCGGATCCTCGGGCGGATTGTCGCCGTACAGCCTTTCTCTGGCCGCTTTCACCTGTTCCGCGGCGGCCCGGTCGGCGCAGGGAGTCCAGTCCCCGTGGACGATCAGCACCATTGGATATTTGCCAGTGTTGATCTTCTTCGGGTAGTGGACGCGTCCGGCGAGTTCGAGCGGGGCTGGCTGGCCGGTGTCGCCGGTGGTGAAATCCGGGATCCGGAAGGCGTCGTCACCGAGGTTGTAGTCGGCGGTGGCCACCGCGAGTTCGCCGGACTTCACCGGGTCGAGTGGCTCGGGCCTGGTCGTGGCGTAGGCGGCGGGGACCACTCCGGCCAGCACCAGTGTCGTGGCCGCGAACGCCAGGTGGCGCTTTCGGATTCTGATCATGGGGGCGAAGGGTAG
>Ga0070668_100000642_pt1 | contig 23581 bp, 23 predicted proteins | sample KBSS43metaG_FD_64661 | JGI IMG/M metagenome (GOLD analysis project Ga0070668, IMG submission 64661) | Switchgrass rhizosphere microbial communities from Kellogg Biological Station, Michigan, USA - KBS S4-3 metaG | ecosystem: Host-associated > Plants > Roots > Rhizosphere > Soil ...
CACGAGGGCCCAGCTCACGAGGGCCCAGCTCACGAGGGCCCGGCACACGAGGGCCCGGCACACGAGGGCCCGGCACACGAGGGCCCGGCACACGAGGGAGGCAGGCATGCTCACCGAGGCTGATCGGCGAACACTGGCCGACCGGCTCGCCGCCGCCGAGCGGGACCGCGCGCCGATCCCGCCGCTGGTGCGCGACCGCCCCGACCTCGCGGCCGCCGACGCGTACGAGATCCAGTTGCACAACATCCGGCGCCGCGGCGGCACGGTGGTGGGCCACAAGGTCGGCCTGTCGTCCGAGGCGATGCAGCGGATGATGGGCGTGGACGAGCCCGACTACGGGCACCTGCTGGCCGACATGCGGCTGTCCGAGACCGAGCCGGCCGACGCCACCCGCTACTGCTACCCGCGGGTCGAGATCGAGGTCGCCTTCCTGCTCGGCGCCGACCTGCCCGGCGAGGGCTGCACCGAGCGGGACGTCCTGGCCGCCACCGAGGCGGTCGCCCCGTCGATCGAGCTGATCGACAGCCGCATCGAGGACTGGCGGATCAGCCTGGCCGACACGATCGCCGACAACGCCTCGTCGGCCGGTTTCGTGGTGGGTGCGGCCCGGGTGCCGCCCGCCGGGATCGACCTGCGCGCGATCGACGCCGTGCTGTACCGCGGCGACGAGGAGGTCGCGCGCGGCCGGTCGGACGCCGTGCTCGGCAACCCGGTGACCGCGGTGGCCTGGCTGGCCCGCACGGTGGCCGGCTTCGGGGTGCGGCTGCGCGCCGGCCATCTCGTCCTGCCCGGCGCGTGCTGCCGGGCGGTGGACGCGCATCCGGGCGATCGGTTCCGGGCGGTCTTCACCGGCCTCGGCGAGGTGCGTCTGTCCTTTGCGGAGAATGCGGAGGTGTCCCATGGCTGAGCTCACGGCCGCCATCGTCGGGTCCGGCAACATCGGCACCGACCTGCTGCACAAGTTGCTCCGCTCGCCGGTGATCGAGCCGCGCTGGATGGTCGGCATCGACCCGGACAGCCCGGGCCTGCGCCGCGCCGCCGAGGCGGGCCTGGCGGTCAGCGCGTCCGGCATCGACTGGCTGCTCGCCCAGGACCCGCTGCCAGATCTGGTCTTCGAGGCCACCTCGGCGTACGTGCACCGGGCCAACGCACCCCGGTACGCGCGGGCCGGGATCCGCGCGATCGACCTCACCCCGGCGGCCGTCGGCCCGCTGGTGGTGCCCGAGGTCAACCTGCGGGCGCACCTCGACGCGCCGAACCTCAACCTGATCACCTGCGGCGGCCAGGCCACGATCCCGATGGTGTACGCGGTCTCCCGGGTCACCCCGGTCGGCTACGCCGAGATCGTGGCGACCGTCGCCTCGCGCTCGGCCGGCCCCGGCACCCGGCAGAACATCGACGAGTTCACCCGCACCACGAGCCGAGCCATGGAGGTGGTCGGCGGCGCCGCCCGCGGCAAGGCGATCATCGTGCTCAACCCGGCCGACCCGCCGCTGATCATGCGGGACACCATCTTCTGCGCCATCGACCCGGACGCTGACACCGGCGCGGTCGCCGAGTCGATCACGCGGATGGCCGCCGACGTCGCCCGCTACGTGCCCGGCTACCGGCTGCTCAACGAGCCGCAGTTCGACCCGCCTTCGCCGGCCAGCGGCGGGCGGACCCGGGTCGCGATCTTCGTGGAGGTCGCCGGCGCCGGGGACTTCCTGCCCCGCTACGCCGGCAACCTCGACATCATGACCGCCGCCGCGACCCGGGTGGGCGAGGAACTCGCCCGGGTGCCCGCCTGACAGGAGCCCCGCATGCCCTTCTCCGCAGACCTCGACGTGCGGATCACCGACTCGGCGCTGCGGGACGGCTCGCACGCCAAGCGCCACCAGTTCACCGCCGCCGAGGTGGCGTCGGTGGTGGCCGCCCTGGACGCGGCCGGCGTCCCGGTGATCGAGGTGACCCACGGCGACGGGCTGGGTGGGTCGTCCTTCACCTACGGGCTGAGCCGCACCCCGGAACAGGAACTGATCAGCGTGGCGGTCCAGACCGCGACCCGGGCGAAGATCGCCTTCCTGATGCTGCCGGGCGTCGGCGTCATCGACGACATCCGGGCGGCCGCCGGCAACGGCGCGAGCGTCTGCCGGATCGCCACCCACTGCACCGAGGCCGACATCGCCGTGCAGCATTTCGGCCTGGCCCGGGAGATCGGCCTGGAGACCGTCGGCTTCCTCATGATGGCCCACTCGCAGCCGCCGGAGGCGCTCGCCAAGCAGGCCCGGATCATGGCGGACGCCGGCTGCCAGTGCGTCTACGTGGTCGACTCGGCCGGCGCGCTGGTCCTCGACCAGGTGTCCGACCGGGTCGCCGCGCTGGTCGCCGAGCTGGGTGACGATGCGCAGGTCGGCTTCCACGGCCACGAGAACCTGGGCCTCGGCGTGGCCAACTCGGTGCTGGCCGCCCGGGCCGGCGCCACCCAGATCGACGGCAGCACCCGGCGGTTCGGGGCCGGGGCCGGCAACACGCCGGTGGAGGCGTTCGTCGGGGTCTGCGACAAGCTCGGGATCCGTACGGGCGTGGACTTCTTCGCCATCGCCGACGCCGCCGAGGAGGTGGTGCGCCCGGCCATGCCCGACGAGTGCCGCCTCGACCGGCTCGCGCTCATCATGGGGTACGCGGGCGTCTATTCGAGCTTCCTCGTGCACGCCTACAACCTGGCCGAGCGCTACGGCGTCCCGGGCGCCGAGATCCTGGTGCGGGCGGGGGAGCGGCGCCTGGTCGGTGGGCAGGAGGACCAGCTCATCGACATCGCCGTCGAGCTGCGCCGGGAAGCGGCGACTCAGTAGTAGGTGACCGTGACCTCGGGGCTGCGGGCGACCGCCTGGCAGGCGAGGATGTAGCCGTCGGCGAAGTCCTCCTCCTCCAGGATCTCGTTGTGCATGAGTTCGACCTCGCCGCTGAGCAGCCGGCAGGCGCAGGCGCCGCAGTTGCCCTGCCGGCAGGAGAACGGCGGGTTCAGCCCCGCCGAGATGATCACATCGAGCAGGCGGGCGCCGGCCGGCCAGGGCAGCCGGTGGGTCTGCCCGTCCAGGGTCACCTCGGCGGTCGCGTCCTGGGCGCCGGCCGCCACCAGGTCGAAACGCTCCACCCGGACGCGATCCTCCGGCACCCCGGCGTGCTGCAGCGCGGCGCGGGCGACCACCACGAACGGCTCCGGCCCGCAGACGAAGGCCTCCCGCTCCGCCCACGGCCGCAGCAACGGCGCCAGGGTCTCGGGGGTGGGCGCGCCGCGTTCGCCGTCGAGCCAGTGGGTCAGCTCCAGGCGGCCGGGGTGCTGCTCGGCGAGCGCGTCCAGTTCGGGGGCGAAGATGATCGAACCGGCGTCGCGGTTGGCGTACACGAGCGCGAGCCGTCCGCGGCCGTGGGCGAGCACCGACTTGATGATGCCCATCGCCGGTGTGATGCCGCTGCCGCCGGCGAGCAGCAGCAGGTCGTCGTCGAGCGAGGCCGGGGTGAACTCGCCGGCCGGCGGCGCGAGGTCCAGCGTCGCGCCGGCCCGTACGTGGTCGCAGATCCAGTTGGACGCCTGGCCGCCGCGGACCCGCTTGATGGTGATCTTCAGGTGGGTGTCGGTGTGCGGCGAACTGGCCAGCGAATAGCACCGGGAGACGCTGCCGCCGTCGTCCGGCACGCGGACCGTCAGGTACTGCCCGGGACGGTAGGCGAACGCCGTGGTCAGTTCCGGTGGCACCGGGATCACCAGCGATGTCGCTTCCGGCGTCTCCGTGATCACTTCGGCCACCCGCAGCCGGTGGAACATCAGGTCACCTCCAGACGGCCCTCGCGGACCGCACGGTCAATGCTGTCGCGCAGCCCGGGGCAGGTCGGCACCAGGGCGGCGGGCCGGCCGGCCGCGGTGGCCTCGGCGATCGTGGCGCACCTGCGTTCGGCCTGCGCGCTCCACTGCACGCTGGTCTGTTGCGGGCTCAGCTTGCGTACTCCGACCCGGGCGCCGCAGCGGCCGCAGTCGATGCCGGCCAGGTGGTCCTCCAGGTAGGCGCGGCGCTCCGCGAGGGTGTCGGCGCGGCTCATGACGGCGCGGCCGAGCCGGCCTGGCGTTCCAGGTTGCCGGCCACCTCGGCCTCCCAGGTCTGCACGGCGCGGGTGGTGTCGACCTCGAACTCGTACCGCGCGACCATGTCCTCGGTGATGTCCTCGACGTCCACGTAGAACTGCTCGTACCAGCGGCGCAGCTGGTAGACCGGGCCGTCCTCGGCGCACAGCAGCGGGTTGTCGATCCGGGTCTTGTGCTTCCAGATCTCCACGTCCTGCAGGAAGCCGACGCCGATGCTCTTGGCGAACTTGGCCGCGGCCTTGTCGGCCTGTTCGACGGTGAGGCCGGGCAGCCGCTTGACGATGATGCCCCACTGCAGCACGAACGAGGTGGGCGAGACCGGGTAGTGGCAGTTGATGAGCACCGACTCGACGTTGATGCCGTGGTAGTCGTTGTACAGGTAGTCGATCATGTAGGACGGGCCGTGGTAGGCGGCCTCGGAACGCAGCAGCGTGTCGCCGCCCTGCTTCGAGGTGATCGGCACGTCCGGCCGCGGCCGGGTGCTCAGGTACTGGGCGGCCACGTGCCCCTCCAGCACGTTCTTGAAGAACGTGGGGAAGGCGAAGTGGATGTAGAAGAAGTGCGCCATGTCGACCACGTTGTCGATGACCTCGCGGCAGTTGGCGCCGTCGATCCGGATCGAGTCCCAGGTCCAGTTGCTCCACTCGGCCGAGAACGCGCCCTCGATCCGCGGGATGGTGATCTCCGGCGGGGGTGGCTTGCCCTGCGGATCGTTCCAGACGAAGAGCTGCCGGTTCTCCTCCAGGGTGGTCCACGAGCGGGTGCGGGCCCGCAGCGGGACGCGATGCGCGTACGGCACCGAGTCGCACCGGCCGTCGCCGCGCCACCGCCAGTCGTGGAACGGGCAGGCGACCGTGTCGCCCTTGATGGTGCCCATGGTCAGGTCGCCGCCCATGTGCCGGCAATACCCGTCGAGGACGTGCAGCTCACCGCCGGAGTCGGCGAAGACGACCAGCTTGGTGCCGAACGCCTCGATGGCGTGCGGCTTGCCGTCCCGGAAGGAGTCGGCCAGTCCCAGGCAGTGCCACCCCCGGGCGAACCTGGTGGGCGGAACTCCGGTGTCGATGGTGCGTGCTGTCCCGCCGTCGCTCATGTGTCGCTCCAGGTCCTTTGGAACACGCTGTTCTTTGGAACACGTTGCAGATGCCCGGCCTTGGGCTGTGGTCCGCTAGGTAGAACGTGTTCTAGTATAGGGAGCGTCGAGTTCGTCAGCCAACCCGCTGGAGGGATCCCATGGAGGCAAGCCCCGGCGCCGAGGTCCTCACCCGAGTGCGCGACCTGCTACCCACCCTGCGGGAGCAGGCCCAGGAGACGGAGGACCGGCGGGCGCTGTCGGCCGACACGGTCAAGTCGCTCGCCGAGACCGGCTTCTTCCGGCTGCTGCAACCCGCCCGCTTCGGCGGGTACGAGGCGGACCCGCTCACCTTCCTGAGCGGCGTGCGCGAGATCGCCTCCGCCTGCGGCTCCACCGGCTGGGTCGCGTCCGTCGTCGGCGTGCACAACTGGCAGCTGGCGCTCTTCCCCGACCAGGCCCAGCGGGACGTCTGGGGCGACGACCCGGGCACCCGGATGTCCTCGTCCTACGCGCCCACCGGCAAGATCAAGGCGGTCGAGGGCGGATACCAGGTGTCCGGCCGGTGGAGCTTCTCCTCCGGCTGCGACCACGCCACCTGGGTGCTGCTCGGCGGCATCGTGCCGCCCGGCGAGGACGGCGCCCCGGCCGACTTCCGCACCTTCCTGCTGCCGGCCGCCGACTACACGATCGAGGATGTCTGGCACACCATCGGCCTGCGCGGCACGGGCAGCAACGACATCGTCGTACGGGACGCGTTCGTGCCCGCGTACCGATCGCTGAGCTTCAACGACACGGCCCGGTGCAAATGCCCCGGCCAGGAGCTGAACACGTCGCCCATCTACAAGATCCCGTACGGTTCGCTCTTCCCGTGCGCCATCACCACCCCGATCATCGGGATGGCCACCGGCGCGTACGACGCGCACGTGGGCTACACCCGGGAGCGGGTCCGCGCGTCGTATGTCGGGGTTCGCGCCGCCGAGGACGCGCACTCCCAGGTGCGGGTCGCCGTCGCGGCCGGCGACCTGGACTCCGCCTGGCTGGCCATCGAGACCGACATGCGCGAGTTGATGGGCCACGTCCGGGCCGGCGAGAAGCTGCCCATGCGGTTGCGCCTGCGGGTGCGCCGCGACCAGGTCCGCGGCACCGAACTGGCGATCAAGGCGGTCGACCGGCTGTTCGAGAACTCGGGCGGCCGGGCCATCTACGTCACCAGCCCGATCCAGCGGTTCTGGCGGGACGCGCACGCCGGCCGGGTGCACGCCATCAACGACCCGGAACGCGCGCTGACCATGTTCGGCAAGGGCGAGTTCGGCCTGTCCGTGGCCGACGCGATGGTGTGAGGCGAGAGATGATCGACCACGATTCCACGAGCGCCTTCGCGGCCGGCGTCCACTACCACCGGGCCGGCGCGGGTGCGCCGGTGGTGCTGCTGCACGGCGGCGGCCCCGGCGCGTCGGCCTGGAGCAACTTCGGGCGTACGCTGCCGGTCTTCGCCGAACGCTTCGACACCCTCGCCGTCGACCAGCCCGGTTACGGCGGTTCCGAGACCGGCCCGATCACCACGCAGTACTTCACCCACTCGGCCGCCGCCCTGCTGGCCCTGCTCGACAAGCTCGACATCGAACGCGTCGACCTGGTCGGCAACTCGCTGGGCGGCGGCACGGCGGTCCGGTTCGCGCTGCGGCACCCGAGCCGGGCCGGGAAGCTGCTGCTCATGGGCCCCGGCGGGCTCAGCCTCAACGTGTTCGCCGCCGACCCCACCGAGGGCGTCAAGCGGCTCGCCGCGTTCGGCGCCCCGCCCGGGCCCACCAAGGAAAAGCTGGCCGCGTTCCTGCGCACACTCGTCTTCGACCAGTCGTTGATCACCGACGAGCTGGTCGAGGAACGCTTCCGCGCCGCCCGCGAGCCCGCCGCGCTCAAGGCGATGCGCGAGATGGGCGCCTCGTTCACCGACCCGGAGCGCTTCGAGGAGGGCCTGCTCTGGCGCGACGCGCACCGGCTGCGCAACGAGGTGCTGCTGGTCTGGGGCCGCGAGGACCGGGTCAACCCGCTCGACGGCGCGCTGGTGGCGCTCAAGCTGATCCGCCGCTGCCGGCTGCACGTCTTCGGCCGCTGCGGGCACTGGGCCCACCTGGAGAAGTTCGACGAGTTCAACCGCCTGGCATTCGACTTCCTGGAGGGAAACCGACCGTGAGTCTCATCCGATCCCTGGGCTACCTGCGCGTCGAGGCCACCGACGTCGCCGCATGGGCGACCTTCGGCACCAAGGTGCTCGGCATGGTGGCCGGCCGCGGTCCCGACCCGAACGCCGTCTACCTGCGCATGGACGACCTGCCGGCGCGCATCGTGGTGGTGCCCGGCGACCGTGACCGGCTCGCCGCGGTCGGCTGGGAGCTGGCCGACCCGGCGGCGCTCGGCCGGCTCACCGCCGTGCTCGAGGAGGCCGGCGTGGCGGTCAAGCCGGCGAGCGCCGACGAGCTCGCCGACCGACGGGTCGCCGAGATGGTCAGCGCGGACGACCCGTCCGGCAACCACCTCGAGTTCTTCTGCGGCGCGGCCCTGGATTCGAGGCCCGCGATCAGCCCGTACGGAACCAGGTTCGTCACCGGCGACCAAGGCATGGGCCACGTCGTGCTGCCGGCCCGCGACGACGCCGCCGCGATGCGCTTCTACACCGAGGTGCTCGGCTTCCGGCTGCGCGACACGATGCGGCTGGCCCCGCAGATGCTCGGCCTGCCACCGACCGACCGGCCGCTGTGGATGCGGTTCCTCGGCTGCGGTCCGCGCCACCACAGCGTGGCGCTGGCCCCCATCCCGGCACCGAGCGGCTGCGTCCACCTGATGATCGAGACCGCGTCCATCGACGACGTCGGCCTGGCGATGGACCGCTGCGCCAAGAACGACGCGCCGCTGGTGTCCACCCTCGGCCGGCACGCCAACGACGAGATGGTCTCGTTCTACGTCCGTACGCCGAGCGGCTTCGACATCGAGTACGGCACCGGCGGCTGCACGGTCGACGATGCCACCTGGGTGGCCCGGCAGACCACCGCGCACAGCGTCTGGGGCCACCGGTTCCTGCGCGGCGGCGGGCACTGAGCGGGTGACCGCGGCCGCGACGGAGGTCGGTACCCAGCGTTTCCGCCGGGTGTTCGGCCATTTCTGCACCGGCGTCACCGTCCTCACCACGATCGACGAGGACGGCCCGGCCGGCTTCGCCTGCCAGTCGTTCGCGGCGTTGTCGCTGGACCCGCCGCTCGTGCTGTTCTGCCCGCAGGCGGGCTCCACCACCTGGCGCCGCATCGGGCAGCGCGGCGTGTTCGGCGTCAACGTGCTCGCCGACGACCAGCGCGACCTGTCCCGCACGTTCGGCACGCGCGGCGACGACAAGTTCGCCGGCGTCGACTGGTCGCCGTCGCCGGCCGGTGTGCCGATCCTGGCCGGCGTGCTGACCTGGGCGCAGTGCCGGGTGGAGGCGGTCCACCCGGGCGGCGACCACGTCGTGGTGGTCGGCCGGGTCACCGCGCTCGGCGAGTGCCGGGACGCCCGGCCGCTGCTGTTCCACAAGGGCCGCTACACGAGTACGGCGCCGGTCTCCCCGTACGAGCCGCCCGAGGTGGTCGACACCCTGCTGGCCTGGCCCCGGCACACCGACTGGATCTGAACCGGGTCGGCCACGCCGCTTCGCTTGCCCGCCAACCGTAGTATTACGTACGTCAGGCTATACTGGCGGGCAGGCGTGAGCGGATGGAGGGGTCCCGTGGCGCGGTATGCCAAGGAGCACAAGCAGGCGACGCGACGGCGGATCCTCGAGGTGGCCGGTCATCGGTTCAAGCAGGACGGCATCGACGGTTCCGGCGTTGCCACGCTGATGTCGGACGCCGGGCTGACCAATGGCGCGTTCTACGCCCATTTCGCGTCCAAGGACGACCTGGTCGCCAACGTGGTCGCCGACCAGTTGCACACCCAGTGCGAGACGTTCCGCGTGCTGCCGCCGGGCCGGGCGGGGCTGGAAGACTTCCTGCGCGAATACCTGTCGCCGCAGCATCGGGACAATCCCGCCGACGGATGCCCGTCGGCCGCCCTGCTCGATGAGATCGGGCGCTGTTCGCCCGGCACCAAGGATGCCTACACCGGCGGCGCGCAGGCCATCCTGGACGAGATCGCCATCCGGCTGGCGCCGGAGGATCCGCAGGCCGCCCGCGGCAGGGCGCTGGGGCTCTACACGATGGCGGTGGGGACGTTGCAGCTGTCCCGCGCTGTGTCCGACGCGAAGTTCGCCGACGAGGTCCTCGAACAGGGCCTGCAGAACGCCCGCGCGTTCCTTTCCTGACCGGCGGCCCGGCGGGGATCAGGCCAGGCAGCCGGCGATCTGGTCGGCCACCAGGGCGTAGGCCTCGATGGCGACCGCGGCCGGCTCCTGATGGGTGAAGGCGTGGTCGACGCCGGGAAAGACCTTGTGCACGACCGGTACGCCGGCCGCGGCCAGCGCGGTGGCGAAGCGGTCGCCCTCCTCGCGCAGCGTGTCCAGCTCGGCCGTGATGATCAGAGCGGGCGGGAGGCCGGCCAGGTCGCTCGCCGCGGCGGGGGACACCAGCGGGTCGCTGCGGGTGGCCGGGTCGGGGACGTACGCCTCGTTGAAGATCGCCGAGATGCCCGGGGTGATGACCGGCTTGGCGGCCAGCGCGTGCTTGCGGTCCGGCGGGATCGTCAGGTCGGTGGGCGGGTACAGCAGCACCTGCAGCCGGGGGGTGAACGTGCCGCGGTCACGCCCGAGGCGGCAGGCCGCGGCGGCGAGTCCGCCACCCGCGCTCTGTCCGCCGACCGCCAGCCGCCCGCCGTCCCACCCGAACTCGGCGCCGGCCGTCGCGGCCCACGCGCCGACGCCGTGGGCCTGCAGCGGGGCGACCGGGAACGGGCGCTGCGGGGCGACGTCGTAGTCGACGTTCAGCACGACGCAGCCGCTGTGGTGCGCCAGGTAGCGGCACAACGCGTCGTCCTGCTCCGGGTAGCGGACCACGTAGCCGCCGCCGTGGAAGTTGACATACACGCCGGCCGGCCCGTCGGCCGGCGCGGTCGTGGGGCGATAGGCGGTGCAGGCGACCTCGCCCGCCTCGGTCGCCACCCGATGCGTGGTGGTGGCGGCCATGGTCAGCTCGGGAAACCGCAGCGCGGCCGGCGGCCGGACCATCCGCCCGGCGCCCATCTGGATCAACCGACCGGCCACCTGCGCCCGCAGCGACATGCCCCACACCCCATCGTCTGTTGCTGGTCCGAGGCCGGTGGCGAGGCCGCGGCCGATACACTGCAGCAAGTGTTCCTCTGGGGCGATAAAGTGTCAATGATTGGCCGGCGAGGGGGTGGGATCGGGTGTCGGTGATCGACGAGGTGCTGCCCGACACCGGCGGGGTCGACCTGCCGCGCCGGCAGGCCGGCACGGCGCCGCAGAGCCTGCTGGTCACGCTGCTGGCCGACTACGGGTTGCGGCGCGGCGTCTGGTGGCCGTCGGCCGGCGTGGTGAGCCTGCTGGCCGAGTTCGGGGTGAGCGACGCCGCGGCCCGGGCGACGGTGAGCCGGCTCGCCCGCCGCGGCGTCCTGCACCTCTCCCGCGAGGGGCGGCGCACGTCGTACCGGTTGACCGCCGAGGCCGCCACCGCGTTGACCATCGGCGGGCGGCGTATCGCCCGGTTCGCGGCCGACGCCGAAAGCTGGGACGGCCGGTGGACGCTGGTGGCGTTCGCCGGCGCCGGCGACGGCGGCAACGGCCGTCGCCTGCGGGCCCGGCTGCGCTGGCTGGGCTACGGCTGTGTGTACGACGGGCTGTGGGCGTCCGCGCGGGCCGACCCCGCGTTCACCGCCGCCTCACTCGGCGAGTCCCGGCCGGCGACGCTCACCGTCTTCCGCAGCCGGGAGGTCGTCCTGCCCGAGGCCAACCGGAGCCCCCTGGACGCGTGGGACCTGGCCCAGGTCGCCGGGGAGTACCAGTCGTTCGCGGACGAGTGGGGCTGGTTGGCGACGCCGCGCGGCGACCGGGTCCGCGCGGGCGAGGCCCTGGTCGCCAGGACCCGGCTGATGGACGCGTACCGCCGGTTCCCCGCCCTCGATCCGCAACTGCCGCAACGCCTGATGCCCGCCGGCTGGCCGCGCGACCGGGCCCGGCTCCTGTTCGAGCGCGGCTACGACGGGCTGGGCGGCCGCGCCGAGGAACGGGTCCGCGAGATCCTCACCGGGGCGGGGCTCGACGTCCCCGCCGGCCTCGGGCACCACACCGTCGCGCAGCTGAGCGCACCCCCGGGCTGATCAGACCCGGCGGCAAATTCGGTGGTACGCCGCCGGCCCGTCGCCGATGATGGCGACCATGGTGGTCGACGGACGCATCGCGCGGTGACCGGCGAGGCACAGGGTGGCAACGCCGCCTCGCTGCGGGCGACGGCGGTCGCGCTGGCGAAGGTCGAGTCCGCCGCGGTCGTGGTGCTCGTCGAGGGCATCAGCGACCAGATCGCGCTGGAGACGGCCGCGGCGTGCCGGGGCCGCGATCTCGGCGCCGAGCGGGTCGTGGTGGTGCCGATCGGCGGGGCGCACGCGATCGGCCGCTTCCTGGCGAGGCTGGCCCCCGGGGTGCGGGTGGCCGGGCTGTGCGACCGGCTCGAGGAGGAACTGTTCCGCCGGAGCTTCGCCGCCCGCGCCGACCTGGCCGGCCTCGGGTTCTTCGTCTGCGTGAACGACCTGGAGGAGGAGCTGATCCGCGCGGTGGGCACGGCGGAGATCGAAGCCCTCTTCGGTACGCAGGGCGACCTCCGCTCGTACCGGACCTTCCGCAAGCAGCTCGCCTGGCGCGGCCGGGAACCGGCGGCACAGATCTACCGGTTCATCCGCAGCAGCTCGCAGCGCAACCTGCGCTACGCGCGCCTGCTCGTCGAGGCGGCAGCCCGCCGGGACGCCCTGCCGCGGCCGCTCGGCGCGCTGCTCGACGCCGTCTGATCCGGATCAGGCCGGGACCGCGGGTCAGTCCCGCAGGAGCGTCGCCGCCAGGCGGTCGACATGCCGGGCGGGTGCGCCGAAGAGCTGCGCCGAGGCGTACGCGCGACGCAGATACAGGTGGGCGTCGTGCTCCCAGGTGATGGCGATCCCGCCGTGCATCTGGACCATCTCGGCGGCCGTCGCCTGCAGCGTCTCCGAGCAGTACACCTTTGCCACCGCGGCTCGGTCCGGGGCGTCGGGGGCACCGGCGACCAGCGCGTCGGCGGCGGCGTGGGCCGCGGAGCGGGCGGCCTCCAGGCGTACGTGGGCGTCGGCCAGCCGGTGCTGCAGCACCTGGAACGAGCCGATCGGGCGGCCGAACTGGACGCGGGTCTGCACGTAGTCGACGGTCAGTTCGAACGCCCGGGAGGCGGCACCGACCTGTTCGGCGGCCAGCGCCACGCTCGCCACGTCGCGCAGGGCGGGCAGCGGGTTGCCGCCGGCCAGCCGGCGGCCCGGCACGCCGTCGAGCCGGATCACGCCGAGCCGGCGGGTCAGGTCGAGCGGGTCCGCCGGGCCGCGGGTGACGCCCGGCGCGGCCGCGTCCACCTCGTACCACGCCGTCCCGTCCGGGCCGCGGGCCGCGACCAGCAGGGTGTCCGCGGCCTCGGCGTCGAGCACGTGATGGGCCTCGCCGGTGAGCCGGCCGCCGGCGGCGGTGCAGGCCGGCTCGGCCGGATCCCAGTCGCCGGCGGCCGACGTCCAGGCGAGCGCCACGATCCGCTCGCCGGCGCAGATCCCGGGCAGCAGGCGGGCCCGGGCGTCCGGGTCGGCGCAGCGCAGCAGCGCCTGGGTGGCGAGCACGCCGCAGCCCAGCATCGGGCCGGGGGTGAGCGTCCGGCCCAGTTCCTCGAGGACGACGTGGGTCTCCAGCAGGGTGGCGCCGGCCCCGCCGTACTCCTCGGGGACCGCCAGCCCGGCCACGCCGATCTCCTTGCACAGGCGTTGCCACAGGCCGGCGTCGAAGCCGGCCGGTGCCTCGATCGCCGCGCGGGTGGCGTGCCCGGCCAGCAGGCCGCGTACCGCGTCGCGCAGGGCCTGGCGTTCCTCTGTCAGCCGCATCCGGTCAGCTCCCTCATCACCCGGGCCCGGTGGTCGGCGGGCGTGCCCCAGGCCAGGGTCAGCACCCGGACCTTGGTGAGCCACCGGCCCAGGCCGTGTTCCTCGGTGTAGCCGATGGCGCCGTGCACCTGCAGGGCCGCGCGGGCCGCCCGGTGGGCCGCCTCCCCGCAGGCCACCTTCGCGGCCGACACGTCCCGCGCGGCCGGAACCGGCGGCTCCGGGCCGGCGGACAGGGCGACCGCGGCCGCGTACAGCAGCGGGCGGGCGAACTCCAGGCCGACCGCCACGTCGGCGAGAAGGTGCTGCACGGCCTGGAAGGACCCGATCGGGCGGCCGAACTGGGTACGCTCGGTCGCGTGCCGGACGGCCGCCTCGAGCAGCGCCCGGCCGGCCCCGAGCAGTTGCCCGGCGCAGGCCAGCACGCCCAGGTCGAGGGCGTGGCCGATCGCGGCGTCCGCGGCCGGGCCGGCGGCGACGACGGCGCCGGGGTGGACGTCGAACAGGCGGCGGGTGCGGTCCATCGACGGGTGCGCGGCCCCGGCGCGGGCCAGCCGCACCGCGCCCGGCTCGGCGAGCAGCACCAGGCCGGCGTCGTCCGCGTCGGCCGCGTACGGCAGCCACGGCGGCGCCGCGAGCGTCGCCACGATCCGGCCGGCGGCCAGCTCGGGCAGCCATTTGTCGGCGTACTCCGCGCCGAGCGCGGCGAGCAGGGCGGGCACGGCGGCGACCGACTCGGCCACCGGGCCGGCCACCGCGTGATGGCCCAGCTCCTCGCAGGCGACGACCAGGTCGGCCGGCTCCGCGCCGGCGCCGCCCCACCGGGCCGGCACGGCGAGCCCGGTGACGCCGACCTCGGCCAGCCGCTGCCAGACCGCGCGTCCGGGCAGATCCTCGGTGAGCACGTCATGCAGGACGGCGGCGAAGCCCGCCTGCTCGGGTGACGGGGTGAGCCTCATCGGCCGCCCGCCTCGCGGGGCAGGCCCAGCACCCGCTGGGCGAGGATGCCGCGCTGGATCTCGTTGGTGCCCGCGTAGATCGGCCCGGCCAGCGCGAACAGGTATCCGTCGGTCCACGCCGGATCGGTCTCGGCGCGGGCGCCGAGCACGTCCAGGGCCGTCTCGTGCAGGGCCACGTCCAGCTCGGACCAGAACAGCTTGGTCGCGCTCGCGGCGTACGGCGGCGGCTCGGCGCCGAGCGAGGCGAAGGCGTGCATCCGGTACGCGCGGGCGCCGATCCAGGCGTCCACCACCCGGTCCCGCAGCGCCGGTTCGGGGTGCTCCCGCCACAGCGCGACCAGCCGGTCGGCCGCCGCGACGAACCGGCCGGGCGCCCGCAGGGTGAGCCCGCGTTCATGGCCGGCCGTGCTCATCGCCACCCGCCAGCCGTCGCCGGGCGCGCCGATCACGTCGGCGTCCGGGACGAACACCTCGTCCAGGAAGATCTCGGCGAAGCCCGGGTCGCCGTCGAGCTGGCGGATCGGCCGGACCGTGACGCCCGGGGCGCGCAGGTCGAACATCAGGTAGGTGAGGCCGCGGTGCCGCTCGGCCGCCGGGTCGCTGCGAAACAACCCGAACGCGCGGTCCGCCACCGCCGCCCGGGAGCTCCACGTCTTCTGTCCGGACAGCAGCCATCCGCCGTCCGTGCGCCGGCAGCGGGACCGGATCGCCGCGAGGTCGCTGCCCGCCTCCGGTTCGGACCAGGCCTGCGCCCACACCTCGTCGGCCCGGGCCATCCGGGGCAGGATCCGGTCGCGCTGCTCCGGGGTGCCGTGCGCGAACAGCGTCGGGGCGAGCAGGAACAATCCGTTCTGGCCGATCCGTACGGGCGCCCGGGCGGCGTGATACTCCTCCTCGTACAGCAGCGTGTGCAGCGGCGGCGCGTCCCGGCCGCCGTACTCGGCGGGCCAGGACACCACGGCCAGCCCGGCCGCGGCCAGCCGCCGCTCCCAGGCGCGGTGGGCGGCGTCGCCGGCCGGCGTGTCCACGCTCGGCAGCGGCTCGGCCGGCACGTTCGCGGCCAGCCAGCCGCGCACCTCGTCGCGGAACGCCAGCGCGGCGGGGTCCAGGTCGAGGTTCACCGCGCGGCCCGCTTCATGGCGGCCGGGTCCATCCCGGCCAGCGCGTCCTCGCTGACCTCGGCGTTGTGCGCGTGGGCGAGGTGGTGCAGGCCGAAGACCGACTCCATCCCGGCGCGCAGCCCCATCTGGTCCTCGCACTGATTCACCGCGCGCTTGGCCAGGGCCAGGCCGAACGAGGGCATGGCCGCGATCCGATCGGCCAGGGCCAGAGTGGCCGGCTCCAGCTCGGCGCGCGGCACCACCCGGTTGACCATGCCGACCTCGTACGCCCGGCGCGCCCCGAAGCGTTCGCCGGTGAACAGGACCTCGCGGGCGAACCGCGGGCCGAGCACCCACGGATGGGCGAAGTACTCCACCCCCGGGATGCCCATCCGCAGCACCGGGTCGGCGAAGAACGCGTCGTCGGCCGCCACGATCAGGTCGCACACCCAGGCCAGCATGAGCCCGCCGGCGATGCACGCGCCCTGCACCATGGCGACGGCCGGCTTGGGGATCTCCCGCCAGCGCCGGCACATCCCGAGATAGACCTCCACCTCCCGGGCGTAGCGCCGGTCGGCCCCGGACTTGCCGGTGTGGTCCCACCAGATACCGGCCTGCCGGGGGAACGCGGTGTCCGCGTCCCGTTCCGGGGTGCCGATGTCGTGCCCGGCGGAGAAGTGGTCGCCCGAGCCGGCCAGCACGATGACGGCCACCTCGTCGTCGTCAACGGCCCGGGTGAACGCGGCGTCCAGCGCGTACGTCATCGCCGAGTTCTGCGCGTTGCGATAGCGCGGCCGATTCATGGTCACCAGCGCGACCGGCCCTCGGCGCTCGTACAGCACGACCTCGCTCATGGCGCAGCCTCCTCGCGGAGCAGATACTTGAGGACCTTGCCGCCGGCGTTGTGCGGCAGCTCGGCGCGCAGCTCGACGGTGCGGGGCACCTTGTAGCCGGCGAGCCGCTCCCGGCAGTAGGCGATGACCGCCTCGCCGGTCAGCGCGTGGCCGGGCCGCGGCACCACGTACGCCCGGCCGACCTCGCCCAGCCGCGGGTCGGCCACCCCGATCACCGCCGACTCGGCCACCGCGGGCAGGCCGGCGAGGACCCGCTCCACCTCGGCCGGATAGACGTTGAAGCCGCCGCACACGTACATGTCCTTGAGCCGGTCGGTGATCGTGAGATAGCCCCGGTCGTCGAGCCGCCCGATGTCGCCGGTGTGCAGCCAGCCGTCGGCGTCGATCGCCGCCGCGGTGGCCGCCGGATCGTCGAGGTAGCCGAGCATCACGTTGGGGCCGCGCAGCAGCACCTCGCCGCCCGGTTCGCCGATCCGCACCGCGCAGCCCGGAACGGCCCGCCCGCAGGTCGCCGCGACGGTTTGCACGTCGTCGCCGGGCCGGCACATGGTGGCCACCACGGCCTCGGTCAGCCCATATCCGGTCAGTACGGCGGGCAGGCCCAGTTCCGCCTGGATCCGCTCGATCAGCGCGGGCGGCACGTTGGCCGCCCCGGTCACCGCGATCCGCAGCGTGGACAGGTCGCGCCCGGCCCGCGCCGGATGGTCGAGCAGGCTGATGTAGAGGGTCGGCGGCCCGGGCAGCACGGTGATCCGCTCGGACTCGATCAGTTCGAGCGCCCGCCCCGCGTCGAAGACCGCCTGCGGCACGATCCGCGCCCCGCTGGTCAGGCAGGCGAGCAGGCCGGCCTTGAGCCCGAAGCTGTGGAAGAACGGGTTCACCACCAGGTAGCGGTCGTCGGGGACGAGCCCGACGATCTCGGCCCAGGCGGCCGCCACGCCGAGCGACTGCCGGTGTGCGCTCATCGCGCCCTTGCTGCGCCCGGTGGTGCCCGAGGTGTACAGGATGTCGCTCACGTCGTCGGGGCGGACGGCCTCGGCGCGGGCATCCGCCTCGGCCGCCGGTGTGCCGGCCGCGCGCCGCAGAAGGTCAACCCATTCCAGTACGCCGGCCTCGGGCGGCCCGCCGGTCTTGTCCGGCCGGTCGGTCTCGGGCGGGTCGGTAGTCTCGGGTGGCCGGTCGGTCTCGGGCGGGTTGGCGGTCTCGGGTGACCTGCCGGTGTCGGGTGGGTTGGCGGTGCCGGCCGGCACTCGCACTATCAGGCGGGGGAGCGGGATGCCGGACTCCTCGGCGGCGGCCCGCAGGGCGGCGAGCCGGTCGGTGCCGAGGAACGGGCCGGCCACCACGAGACCGTGGGCGCCGCTGCGGTGGATCACGTCGAGCGCCTCGGCGCCGGTGTAGCGCGTGTTCACCGGCACCAGCGTGGCGCCGGCATAGCTCGCGCCGAGCGCGGCGAGCACCCAATGCCGGGTGTTCGGCGCCCAGACGGCGAGCCGGTCGCCCGGTCGCAGGCCGGTGGCGATCAGCGCGCGGGCCACCTGGCGCACCTGGTCGAGCAGCTCGGCGAAGGTCAGCCGGGCCTCGCCCGGCTCGATCAGGGCCGGCGCCGCCCCGAACTTGCGGGCCGCGCTCACCACGGCCGCCGGGATGGTCGATTCCACAGTGGCCTCCGACTGTGACCTCGGGACAGCAGGCAGCAGGACGTTGGTCAGCCAAGCAAGTGCTTGGTAGGGTGAGCCTACGCGGGTTGCGGGAGGTGGCGCCAGTGCACGGTGACGAGGAGTTCCGCGGCGAGGTCCGTGAGTGGCTGGCCGCCAACGTGACCGACGAGGTGCGCGGGGTCGGCGGCCCAGGGCGGGAGAATGAGGCCTATCCGCAGCGCCTCGAGTTCACCCGCCGGCTGGCCGCCGCCGGGTGGACCTGCCTGGCCTGGCCGGTGGAGCACGGCGGGCGCGGCGCGTCCCTGAGCCGCCAGGTGATCTTCCATGAGGAGTATGCGCGGTCCGGCGCCCCCGCCCGGGTCGACCACATCGGCACCACCATGGTCGGGCCCACGCTGATCGCGCTCGGCACCGAGCGGCAGCGCCGCCGGTTCCTGCCCGGCATCGCCGCGGTCGACGAGCTGTGGTGCCAGGGCTACTCCGAGCCGGGCGCCGGTTCCGACCTGGCCGGCGTCACCACCCGGGCCCGGCTCGACGGCGACCAGTGGGTGATCACCGGGCAGAAGGTGTGGACCTCGCTCGCGCACGTGGCCGACTGGTGCTTCGTGCTGGCCCGCACCGCGCCGGTGCCGGCCGGCGCCGCCCGCCACACCGGGCTGTCCTACCTGCTCGTGCCGATGCGCCAGCCCGGCGTCACGGTGCGCCCGATCCGGCAGCTCACCGGCGACAGCGAGTTCAACGAGGTCTTCTTCGACGACGCCCGCACCGACGCCGACCTGGTCGTCGGCGAGCCGGGGCAGGGCTGGCGGGTGGCGATGGCCACGCTCGGCTTCGAGCGCGGCGCGGCCACGGTCGGCCAGCAGATCGGCTTCCAGCGCGACCTGGACGACCTGATCACGCTGGCCCGGCGCACCGGCGCGGTCGCCGACCCGGCGGTACGCGAACGCCTCACCCGGGCCTGGATCGACCTGTCCGTGCTGCGCTCGCACACGCTGCGGGTGCTGGCCGAGCCGGCCTCGGTGGGCACCGCCTCGGTGATCAAACTGCTCTGGTCGCGGTGGCGGCAGAGCCTCGGCGAGCTGTCCATGTCGGTGCTCGGCGCGGCCGGCGCGGCGGCCGGCCCGGGCGACCAGGATGTCGAGCGCTGGCGCCGGCACTTCCTGTTCAGCCGCGCCGACACGATCTACGGCGGCTCCAACGAGATCCAGCGCGGCATCGTGGCCGAGCGAGTCCTCGGTCTACCCCGCCAGGACCGCCGATGATCCCCCACCGCCGGCCACCGCGAACGGTCCCGCCGGGATCGTCGTTGGTCCCGCACAGCCGGCCACCGCGGGCGGTCCCGGCAGGGTCGCCGACGATCGCGGTGCGCCGGGCGCCGGCCGGGCACGGCGAGACGTCCCGCCGGGACCGCCGGTGATCGCCGTCCCCCGGCCGCCGGCCGGGCACGGGCTGCTGGACGGCAAGGCCGTGGTGGTGACCGCGGCGGCCGGCACCGGGATCGGTTCGGCGGTGGCGCAACGCTGCCTCGACGAGGGCGCCCGGGTGGTGCTCAGCGACCGGCACGAGCGCCGCCTCGGCGAGACCGGCGACAAGCTGGCCGCCGCCTATCCCGGCCGGGTGTGGTCGGTGCCGTGCGACGTGACCGACGAGGCCGCCGTCGGGCGGCTCATCACCGCGGCCGCGGACCGGTGCGGGCGCATCGACGTCATGGTCAACAACGCCGGCCTCGGCGGGCAAGCCCCCGTGGTCGAGATGACCGACGACGAGTGGGCGCGCGTCCTGGACGTGACGCTGACCGGCACGTTCCGGTGCACCCGGGCGGCCCTGCGCCAGATGATCGCGCAGGGCGGCGGGGGAGCCGTGGTGAACAACGCCTCCGTGCTCGGCTGGCGCGCCCAGGCCGGCCAGGCGCACTATGCGGCCGCGAAGGCCGGCGTCATGGCCTTCACCCGGTGCGTCGCACTCGACGTGGCGGCGCACGGCATCCGGGTCAACGCGGTGGCGCCCAGCCTCGCGGCCCACCCGTTCCTGACCAAGGTGGTCAGCGAGGACGAACTGGCCGGCCTGGCCGCCCGGGAGGCGTTCGGCCGGGCGGCCGAGCCCTGGGAGGTGGCCACGGTGGTGGCGTTCCTGGCGAGCGACTACGCCTCGTACCTGACCGGCGAGGTCATCTCGGTCAGCAGCCAGCACCCCTGACCGGCCGTCGCCACACCCTGTACGGGACGAACCGCCATCCGGCGAACCGCAGCTTTCCGCACGGCGTGGGGTGTGGGACGAACTGCCTCGCGGCGTGCCGCTGTTGCGCACGCGGTGTGGTGCGGGGTGGGGTGGGGTGTGGGACTGAATAGCCTCGCGGCGAGCCGCTGTTCCCACACCGCGCGGTGCGGCCCCGAAGAGTGCGTCTGCCGGTGGTTCTACAGGCGCTCGATGATGGTTGCCGTCGACATCGCGCCGCCCGCGCACATCGTGATCAGGGCGGTCGTGCCGTCCGTACGCTCCAGCTCGTGCAGGGCCGTGGCGATCAACCGTGCCCCGGTGCTGCCGACGGGATGGCCGAGCGCGATCGCCCCGCCGTTCACGTTGACCTTGTCCGGGTCGGCGCGGTGCGCACCCATCCAGGACAGCACCACGCTGGCGAACGCCTCGTTCACCTCGAACAGGTCGAGGTCGTCGATCTTCATGCCGGTGCGGGCCAGCACCCGCTCGGTGGCCGTGATCGGCCCGTCCAGGTGGTAGTACGGCTCGGCGCCCACCAGGCACTGGGCGAGGATCCGGGCGCGCGGCCGCAGGCCCAGCTCGCGGGCCCGGTCGGCGTCGGCCAGCAGCACGGCGGCGGCGCCGTCGGAGATCTGTGAGGAGGTGCCCGCGGTGTGCCGGCCGTCCGGCAGCACCGGGCGCAGCCCGGCCAGGCCCTCCATCGTGGTGTCGCGCAGGCCCTGATCGCGGTCGACCGTACGGGTCTCGCCGGTGGGCCGGCCCTCGGGGTCCAGCACCGGCGCCTCGACCGGCGTCACCTCGCGGGCGAAGCGGCCCTGCGACCAGGCGCGGGCCGCGTTGGCCTGCGAGCGTACGCCGAACCGGTCCAGATCTTCGCGGCCGAGGCCGCGCCGGTCGGCGATCCGCTCGGCCGCCACGTATTGATTGGGCAGGTCGATCGCCCAGGACTCGGGCCGGGGCAGGCCGGCGTCGCCCAGGTTGGCCCGCAGCGGGACCCGGCTCATCGACTCCACGCCGCACGCGACGCCGGCCTCGACGGCGTCCGCCGCGATGAGCGCGGCCACCAGGTGGGTGGCGTGCTGCGCCGAGCCGCACTGGGCGTCGATGGTCAGGCACCCGGCGGTGTGCGGCAGGCCGGCGTGCAGCCACGCCGTACGGGTGATGTTGCTGGACTGCTCGCCGCCCTGGGTGACGCAGCCGCCGATCACCTGCTCGACCAGGGCCGGGTCGACGGCGGCGCGGCCGACCAGCGCGCGCTGTGCCGCACCGAGCAGTTCGGCGGCGTGCAGGCCGGCCAGCCACCCGCCGCGCCGGCCGTTCGGCGTGCGCACCGCCTCGACGATCACCGGAACGCCCACGGCTTCCTCCCCGACGCAATAGCTAGAACGTGTTCCTATATGAAAGCACGGGAGGTATACCGTTGGGGATGGAGCACGTGCTTGAATCGGTAGAACCTGTTGCTGTAGGAGGAGTCGTGGACCTCACCGATCCGGACGTCTACGTGCACGGTATCCCGCAGGCCGAGTTCGCCGAGCTGCGGCGCTCCGCGCCGGTGAGCTGGATCCCGCAGGAGCGGGGGAGTGCGGGCTTCGACGACGAGGGCTACTGGGCGGTGACCAGGCATGCCGACGTGATGACCGTGTCCCGCGACAGCGATACGTATTCCAGCTGGGAAAACACGGCGATCGCCCGGTTCCAGCCGAACATGCCGCGGGACCGGATCGAGATGCAGCGTTACGTGCTGCTCAACATGGATCCGCCGCAGCACACCAAGCAGCGGTCCATCGTGTCCAAGGGGTTCACGCCCCGGGCGATCAACAGCCTGCGCGCGGCGCTCACCGAGCGGGCCGAGCGGATCGTCCGCGCCGCCGCCGCCGCCGAGGTCGGCGACTTCGTCACCGAGATCGCCTGTGAGCTTCCGTTGCAGGCCATCGCCGAGCTGCTCGGCGTGCCGCAGGACGACCGGCGCAACGTGTTCGACTGGTCCAACTCGATGATCGGCTACGACGACCCGGAGTACCGCGGCGGCACCGACCCCCTCGAACCGGCCATGGAGCTGCTCGGCTACGCGATGAAGATGGCCGAGGAGCGGCAGACCTGCCCCCGCGACGACATCGTCACCACGCTGGTCAAGGCGGAGATCGACGGCGGTCACCTGTCCACCGACGAGTTCGGGTTCTTCGTGCTCATGCTGGCCGTGGCCGGCAACGAGACCACCCGCAACGCGATCGCGCACGGCATGCTGGCCCTGCTCGAACACCCGGAGCAGTGGGACCTGTTCAAGGCCACCCGCCCGCGCACGGCGGTGGACGAGATGGTGCGCTGGGGCACCCCGGTCAACGTCTTCCAGCGCACCGCGCTGCACGACACCGAGCTCGGCGGCCAGTCGATCGCGACCGGCCAGCGGGTGGCCATGTTCTACGGCTCGGCCAACTTCGACGAGGAGATCTTCACCGATCCGCACCGGTTCGACATCACCCGCAGCCCCAACCCGCATCTCGGCTTCGGCGGCAGCGGCGCACACTTCTGCCTGGGCGCCAACCTGGCCCGCCTGGAGATCGACCTGATCTTCAACGCGATCGCCGACCACATGCCCGGCATCAGCCTGGCCGGCCCGCCGCAGCGGCTGCGCTCGGGCTGGATCAACGGCATCAAGCACCTGCCGGTCCGATACCGCTGACCCCGGCCCGAGCGGCTGCCGCTATTGCGGCCGTACGTTGTGGTTGCCCGCGAACAGGTTGCCGGGATCGTACCGGCGCTTGACCGCCGCGAGCCGCGCATAGGTCTCGGGCGGATAGACCGCGGCGACGTCCGCCTCGGCCGCCGACGTGAGGAAGTTCGCGTAGGCGCCGTTGACGTGCGGGGCGAGCCGCTGCCAGATCGCGTCCAGGGCGGGCCGGGCGGCCGCCACGACCGGCGCCGGACCCGCCGCGGTGGTCACGAACATCAACTCCGCCCGGCGGTGCGCGTACGCGGTGGCGTCGCCGGGCACCCGGGACACCGCGCCGCCGACGCTGCGGATCGAGATGATCGGCGCCCGCTCCGCCGTCCCGGCCTCGGCGAGGATGCGCAGTACCTCCGGCACCGACTCCCGGCCGGCGAAGGCGCTCCGGGCCACGAACTGGATGCCGGGCGGCGCCATCATGCCGTCCACCAGCGTGTCCGCGTAGGGTTTCAGCGCGACGTCGTCCTCCAGCGCCGTGCCGAGCCGGCGGATCGGGTCCACCGCCCGGGCCGCGAGGTCCGGGTCGTCGCCGTCGACGGCGACGTGGATCTCGACGGGCGCCTGGTGCCCGCCGGTCATCGGATTGCCGACGAGGACGACGGAGGTGAGTTCCTCGGGGGCGGTACGCAGGTGGTCCGCCCACCCCTGGAGCACGTCCGCCGCCTGCGCCGCGCCGAAGGTGACCCTGCCGAAGAAGACGTCGGTCGTCGGGTGCGCCACGAAATCGAAGGCGGTGACGATCCCGAAGTTTCCGCCACCACCGCGGATCGCCCAGAACAGCTCCGGGTTCT
>Ga0070668_100000646_pt1 | contig 23522 bp, 24 predicted proteins | sample KBSS43metaG_FD_64661 | JGI IMG/M metagenome (GOLD analysis project Ga0070668, IMG submission 64661) | Switchgrass rhizosphere microbial communities from Kellogg Biological Station, Michigan, USA - KBS S4-3 metaG | ecosystem: Host-associated > Plants > Roots > Rhizosphere > Soil ...
TTCCGCATGTCGGCCTTCTTCATCCTCGCCGGCTATTTCTCGGGCATGGCGAGCGCGCGGCGCGGGCGGATGCCCTGGTTGCAAGACCGCATGATGCGCGTGGCCCTGCCCCTGGCGGCCAGCATCGCCACCCTTGCCGTGATCCAGTACCACCTCAAGGTCATGCTCTCGGCGGCATGGGCGCCCGGCCTTTATGGCTGGCCCCTGGCATTCGAGCACTTGTGGTTCCTGATCGTGCTGCTGGCGTTCATCTTCACCTATGCGTTGCGCCCCGCCCGCGCCTGGGTGGGCGATCGGATGTGGCGCCCGATCCTCGGGCTCGATCCCGGCACCTGGCCCATCGCCCTGCTCGCCCTGGCGGTTTGGGGCGCCGGCCTTGCCGGGGCCGGGCAGGTCCTGGGCCTGCAAGACAGCGAGACGGTGTTCGAGCAGGAACTGCTGCTGCGCTATTTCCAGTACCTGCCGGCCTTTGCCATTGGGGCGCTGGCTTGGCGCCTTCGGCTCGGCAACGCGATCTTTGCGTTCGAAGGGCGCTGGCCTTGGCTGGCCGTGCCGCCGTTGATGATCACGCATTTCCTGCTCGATCCGCTGGTGCGCCCGCACCTGGGCTGGGAAGCCGATCCGTCCGCCCCGCTCAAGGTGCTCGACGGCGCACTGGCCTGCGCGCTGGCCTATGCCATGTCGCTCGTCGTTTTCCGCGTCCTTGCCCATATGTTCGACCGGCCAAGCCGCGCGGTTTCGTTCCTGGTTGATGGGGCGATGGCGATCTATCTGTTCCACATGATCGTCACGATGCTGGTGACCCTTGCCCTGTTCTCGCTCGGCGCGGCTGCCTGGCCGTTTCCCACGCTGCAGTGGCTGGCGGTCTCCGTGCTCGTATTGGCGCTGTCTGTCCTGGTGTTCCTCAGCGTGCGGCAGGTTCCGCTGCTGGCGATCGTCTTTGGCGGCCAGCGTGTTGTGCGCCCTGCGCCCCCTGCGCCGCAGTGAAAACGGGGCTTCGCGCCTTGCATTTGCGCGCAAAAGGGCTAAGGGCCACCTTCCCTTTGCGCGAATCGCGCGGGGGATCTTGAAGAAAGCCGGAGGGGCCCCGCAATCCCGCGGACAAGCCAGCGATCGGTTAGACTAGATAAAAGGACGCAGAGCATGCCGCTTTACGAGCATGTCTTTCTGGCGCGCCAGGACCTGAGCCAGGCTCAGGTCGATGCGCTTGCCGCCGCCGCCACCGAAATTGTGGAATCGAACGAAGGCAAGGTCACCAAGACCGAAACCTGGGGCCTGCGCTCGCTGGCCTACAAGATCCAGAAGAACCGCAAGGCGCACTTCGTGATGCTCAACATCGAGGCCCCCGCGGGCGTCGTGGCCGAGCTGGAACGCCAGACCGCGATCAACGAAGACGTCATCCGCTACATGACCGTGCGCGTGGACGAACACGAAGCCGGCCCGTCGGTCATGATGCGCAAGAACGACCGCGAGCGCAGCCGTCGCCGCGAACGCGAAGGGGAATAAGCCATGGCTCGTCCGTTTTTCCGCCGTCGCAAGAGCTGCCCGTTCTCGGGCAAGAACGCCCCGAAGATCGACTACAAGGACGTGCGCCTGCTCCAGGGCTTCATGTCCGAACGTGGCAAGATCGTCCCGTCGCGCATCACGGCCGTTTCGGCCAAGAAGCAGCGTGAGCTGAGCCAGGCGATCAAGCGCGCCCGGCACATCGGCCTCCTGCCCTACATCGTGAAGTAAGGAGCGCCAGCCATGCAGATCATCCTGCTCGAGCGCATCGAGAAGCTGGGCTTCATCGGTGACGAAGTGACCGTCAAGGACGGTTACGCCCGCAACTTCCTGTTGCCCAACAAGAAGGCCCTGCGCGCCAACGACGCGAACCGCAAGGTTTTCGAAGCCAACCGCGCCCGCATCGAAGCTGAAAACGCGGCTCGCCGCGAAGAAGCCAAGGGCGAAGCCGGCTCGGTCGAAGGCAAGGAAGTGGTGCTCATCCGCGCCTCGTCCAACTCCGGCCAGCTCTATGGTTCGGTTTCGGTGCGTGACATCGTCGATGCCCTGGTTGCCGATGGCGCCAAGGTTTCCAAGTCGATGATCGTGCTCGAACGCCCGATCAAGACCATCGGCCTGTTCGAAGTGCGCGTGTCGCTGCACCCCGAAGTGTCGGTCAACGTCAAGGTGAACGTCGCCCGTTCGCCCGACGAAGCCGAACTGCAGTCGAAGGGTGTCGACGTGATCGACGCCATGTTCGAAGGCGACACCGGTGGCTTCACCGAAGAATACGATCCCAATGCAGAGCCGGGCGAAATCCCGGCCGACCTGCTCGACGAAGAAGAGGCGCAAGCCTGATTCTCTCGAGCGGCGCCACGGCATCGCAAAGAGGGCGTCCCATCCGGGGCGCCCTTTTTTGTTGGGCGCCATGCCGCCGCTGGCTGCCCTTGCGCTGTCATCACCCGGCGCTAAACCAGAACCATGAACGCAAGCGATATTTTCACCGCCACGTCTCCTGCCGCCCTCGTTGCCGAACTCGCCACCCGCTATGAAGCGGCCTGCGGGCGGCTGCGAACCGACATTGCGCGGTTCATCGCCGACGGCACTTTGCCCGATCCCGCCGATCGCCAGGCCGGAGCCTATTGCTACCCCGAATTGCGGCTGCATTTTACCGGCATCAGCCACGGCACGGCCGCAGGGCGTGCTTTCGGCCGCCTGACCCGCGCGGGCAGCTATACCACCACGATCACCCGCCCCACGCTCTTTGCCGATTACCTGGAAGAGCAGCTCGGCCTCCTGCTGGCAGACTACGAGGTCAGGCTCGAGGTGGCGACATCGGCACAGGAAATCCCGTTCCCCTATGTTGTCGATGGCAGCCTGGGCTTCGGCACGATTTCGCCCAATGCGCTGGCACAGCATTTTCCGACGACCGACCTTGCCCACATCGGCGACGAAATCGCCGACGCGCTCGACGGCAGCCTGGATGGCACCGCCGGCCCGGCGCCGCTGGCGCTGTTCGACGGACTGCGCACCGATTTCAGCCTGGCGCGCCTGGCGCACTACACCGGCACCAATCCGGCCGATTTCCAACGCTACATCCTGTTTACGAACTATCACCGCTATGTCGATGAATTCGTTGACTGGGCCGGGCGACAACTGGGGCAGGACGATTTCACCGCATTGACCGGCGCGGGCGGGCTCGCTCTCGATGCGTCAACGCCCCACGCGCGCGAGCGGCTGTCGGACACGGCATGGCGGCGCCACCAGATGCCCGCCTATCACCTGATCCGCCCGGATCGTTCGGGCATTACCCTGGTGAACATCGGTGTCGGGCCGTCCAACGCCAAGACGATCTGCGATCACCTGGCCGTGCTGCGTCCCGAAGCCTGGCTGATGATCGGCCACTGCGGCGGTCTGCGGCCCACCCAGAAGATCGGCGACTATGTTCTGGCCCACGCCTATCTGCGAGACGATCATGTGCTGGACGATGTTCTGCCGCCCGAAATTCCGGTGCCCGCGATCGCCGAAGTGCAGGTCGCGCTGGCCCAGGCCGCCGAGGTGGTCAGCGGCAGCGGCGGCGCCGATCTGAAAACGCGGATGCGCACCGGCACGATCGTCACGACCGACGATCGCAACTGGGAGCTGCGCTATGCCCATTCGGCCCGGCGCCTAAGCCTTAGCCGCGCAGTGGGGATCGACATGGAAAGCGCGACGATCGCGGCGCAAGGCTATCGCTTCCGCGTGCCATATGGCACGCTGCTCTGCGTGTCGGACAAGCCGCTGCACGGCGAAATCAAGCTGCCGGGACAGGCCAACCGCTTCTATGAAGAGGCGATTGCCGCCCACCTCGAAATCGGCACGACGGCCTGCGCCCTGTTGCGGGCGGAAGGGGATCGTCTGCACAGCCGCAAGCTGCGCGCATTCAACGAGCCGCCGTTCCGCTGAGGCTTTGCCGCCTGATCTGTAATCCTTGAGGTTAGCGCGCAGCGCTGGCCAGTTGCGGATGGCCCCCGCTGGCCGGAAACACTTCGCTGCCGATCGAATCGAGCGCGAGGCGATAGGATTTGACTACCATGGCAAATACCGAGGCATCGATGCCGCTGCCGGTGATCACGTCCCAGGAAACGGTGACGGACTTGTCTGCCGCCACGGAAACCGCGCCAAAGCGGTTGGCATTGACGAACGCCACCGCCTTTTCCGCGCTGAACGGCCGTTCCGGATTGAAGCTGCTGGAAAACTGCAACGATTGGCAACTGGCATGGGTTACATCGTTGCAATCATAGAAAACAACTTGCGAATGCCAGCCGCCGATATCGGCGTTCACCAGCGGATCGCCCGACGGGTCCTGCCCCAAGGCCGCCTGATAGCCCTGCGCTTTGAGCGCCGTGACCACGCTTGCCGGCGTCATCGCCGAAACGGTTTCCGCGCTTGCACAAGGCGCCGTGGCCAGCATGATGCCGGCCACAACGGCGCAAGCAATGGCGGGAAGTTTGATTTCCATCCCCAGCATCCTCAACATGTATTTTTGTTTGTTGAGGAAAGGGTCTCACACTCGCCCAATGCTGGCAAGCGCGTAAATGCACCCGTGCGCACCAGGTCAATGGCCGGGCCCCATCGCGAGCCCGGCCAGATGACCCTGTCATGCTGCCGAATGCATCACCGAACCTACCAGCCGCAGTCCGCGCCCGCGTTCTGCTTTTTGAGCCAGGCCGAAAGCGGCGCGAAGTAGCGCAGCATGGCCGCGCCGCTCATCTCGCGCGTGCCGGTGAACGCTTGCAGCGCATCGGGCCATGGCTTGGACGCGCCCATCTTGAGCATCGCGTCGAGCTTGGCGCCGACCTTGGGATTGCCATAGAAGCTGCACCGGTGCAGCGGCCCCTTCCACCCGGCCTGCTTGCACGCTGCTTCGTAGAACTGGAACTGCAGGATTCGCGCCAGAAAATAGCGGGTATAGGGCACGCCGGCCGGCACATGGTACTTGGCGCCCGGATCGAACGCATCTGCCCCGCGCGGCCCGGGCGGCACTACGCCCTGGTACTGCAGCCGCATGTCGTTCCATGCCTTTTCATAGGTATCGGGCGTGATCTGTCCGGAAAACACGCCCCAGCGCCAGCGGTCGATCAACAGGCCGAACGGCAGGAACGCCACCTTGTCCATCGCCTGGCGCAGCAGCAGGCCGATGTCCTTGTCAGGCCCCGGCACCTTGGCAGGATCGAGCAGACCCAGCTTCACGAGGTAATCGGGCGTGATCGACAGCGCCATCGTATCCCCGATCGCCTCGTGGAAGCCGTCGTTGGCCCCTTCCATGTACCAGCGCGAAGGCTGGATGTTGTAGGCGCGCTGATAGAAATTGTGCCCCAGCTCATGGTGTATCGTCACGAAGTCCGATGCGTCCACCTTGATGCACATCTTGATCCGCAGATCATCGACATTGTCGATGTCCCAGGCGGAGGCATGGCACACCACCTCGCGATCGCGTGGCTTCACGAATTGCGAACGCTGCCAGAACGTGCCCGGCAGTGGCTGGAAACCAAGCGACGTGTAAAACTGCTCGCCCGTCTTGACCATCTTCAAGGGGTCATAGCCCCTGTCCTTGAGCAGGCCGGTCAGGTCATAGCCGATATCGCCGGCGCCCTGCGGCGCCACCACATCATAGATGCTGCCCCATTCCTGTGCCCACATGTTGCCCAGCAGGTCTGCCCGGATCGGCCCTTTCGTGGGCTGCACGGCATCGCCATACTTGGCATTGAGCTTGCCGCGCACATAGCAGTGCAACTGCTGGTACAGCGGCCGCACTTCGCCCCACACCTTTTCGGTCAGCGCGGCGAACTGGTCGGGGCTCATGTCGTAGTTCGCGCGCCACAGCGCGCCGGTATCGGCATAGCCCAACTCGCGCGCGCCGGCATTGGCGATATCGACCATCCGGGCATAGTCCGCCTTCATCGGCGTGCCCACGCTGTCGTGCCACGAGAGCCACATTTCCTTCAACTCGTCGGGATTGCGATTGGTGGCCATCGCTTCCTCGATATCGCTGCCGTTGATCGGCTGGCCGCGCAGCGTGCCATGGCCCTTGCCATAGATGCCCTGGATGCGCGCCTGCAGCGCCGAAAACTGCTCCGCCGCGCCGGGCGTGGACGGCGCCGGGCTGGTGATCTGGGTGCGGATCATCGTCAGCTTGCGCAGGGTTTCGGGCGACAGCCCCGGCACCTTGGCGAAATCGGCCGCCTGCTTGGCTTGGCTTACCTGCAGCTTGCTCATGGCCGCGCCGGCATCGGCGGTGATCTGCGCGGTGTCGTCGTTGATGTAGGTCTGATAAACCCACTCGGCGTGGCCAGATGTGACGGTCTGGTCGGCATAGGCCTTGTCGGCCTTGGCCAGCCAGGCATCCACATCAGCAGGCGTGGGCTCCGGTGCGGTTTGCGCGGCGGCCGGCAGGGCCATCGCGGCCGCCACCAGCGCAAGGGTGGAAACGAGGGTTCTCATGAATGGGCACTCCCTGGGGGACACGCCGGGTTTTGCGCCCGGCCATGGTGCAAGGGGTGCCGCCCAAACGGCTTCCGGTCAAGCCGAAGTGGTCAGGAATGAAACCAGTTCCGCGCCCAGTTCCGGCCGGGTGACGCAGCCCATGTGCGTGCCGGGAATGGTGGCACGGCGCGCGTCGGGCAAGGCGGCGGCCAGATTGTCGGCACTGCCGTTGTCGTTGTCCTGATCCCCGCACAGCACCAAGGTGGGCATCGCAATCGCCGCCAGCGCGGCCGGATCGGTGTCTTCCATGGCGCCGATCAGCTGGCGCACGGCCACCCGGTCCACGCCGCTCGATTTCAGGAATTGCTGCGAAAGATAGGCAGGATCGCCAGGCCGGATCGTGCCGAACCGGTCTATCACATCGCGGAAGAATTCCAGGCGCTGGTTCCAGCCGGCCAATCCTTCCAGCCCCATCCCGGCCAGCACCAGCTTGCGGGGCGCTAGCCCTGCTATCACGCTGCGCGCCGCCGTGCGGGCGCCTAGGGAAAAGCCAACCAGATCGAAATCGGCCAGCCCCAGCCCGTCCACCAGCGCGGCCACATCACGCGCCAGGACATCACTGGGATAGGCAGCCGGATCTTGCGGCGCGGCGCTTTGGCCGTGCGCGCGCAGATCGGGCATCAGGCAGCGAAAGCCGGCGGCGGCAAGCTGCGCTGCCGTGCCAAACTTCACCCAATTGATCTCTGCCGATGAAAACAGTCCGTGCAACAGGATGACCGGCCGCCCCTCACCCAGTTGGTGCAGCGCCAGTTCCGCCCCATCGAACCCTGCGAAGAACGTGGTCGTCTTGTCCATCAGCTCAACAACTTGATCCCGGAAATCAGCAATACGGCGGCCAGCGCCGGGCGCAGGACACGGTCGGGCGCACGCGTGGACAACAGGCTGCCGATGATCACGCCGGGAATGGAGCCGAGCAACAGCGCACCCAGCAAGAACAGGTTCACGTCACCGATGATCCAATGGCCAAAGCCGGCCACCAGGGTCAACGGCACGGCATGGGCAATGTCGCTGCCCACGATACGGGCAATGCGCAGACCGGGATAAAGCAGCAGCAGTGCCGTCACGCCGATGGCGCCTGCACCCACCGAAGAGAGCGTTACTGCCCCGCCCAGCAACATCCCCAGCAGCACCGTGGCCCAGGGTGCCCGCACTGCGGCGGCGTCTTCGTGCGCATTCTTCTGGGCAAAGGCGGCAATCTGCTTCTGGAACAGCGTGGCCAGCGATGTAAGGATCAGCATTCCGCCAAGGACCAGCAGCATGATCTTGTTGGCCGACGCCGGCGGCCGGCCCAGGCTGGAAATGACGGTGAGCGTGATGAGGGCGGCCGGTACGCTGCCCATCGCCAGCCGCACCACGATCCGCCAGTCCACGCTGTCGCGCTTGCCGTGCACGACCGAACCGACCACTTTGGTCATCGAGGCGAACAACAGGTCCGTGCCGACGGCCGTTCCGGGGTTGATCCCGAAGATCAGCACGAGGATCGGCGTCATCAACGAACCGCCGCCCACGCCGGTCAGGCCCACGAGAATGCCCACCAGCAGGCCGGCAACCGCGTGCAGCGCATCGAAGTGTTCGAGCATTATCCCTCCGGCAGCGTGCAAAGACCAACCTGGCCCTTGAACGGCGGCCATACTGGCGAGGGGTGCGCTTCGGCAATGCCTGATGCACCAATCTCTAGTTTTGGGGTTGGCATTCTTTCTTTTACGCCAGGCATGCGCAACCCCTGCCGCATCGGCCTGCCGCGCATCGCGCACATCGCGGCGACGGAGCGCATCATATTGACGACGAAGCGAAAGGCCTGCGGAACGTCAGCCCAGGGATGCGGTTCCCCCGCCAACAAGGCCAGCAATGGCCATCAATGGCCATCAATGGCCATCAATGGCCATCCTAATCAGGAGTTGGTTCGATGAGCAAGAGCAAGATGATCGCGCCGCTGATGGCTGCCACCGCCATGATTGCCGGGTTCTCCGCCCCCGCCCATGCAGAAGGCAAGGCCGATCGCGCGCGCCAGGCGATTGCCGCTGCGCAGGCCAAGATCGACACCGCCGAACAGCTGGGCACGGCCGAATACCGCCCCGGCGAAACGGCGCAGGCCAAGGCGGCCCTCGCCCACGCCCAGGAAAACCTGTCGGCCGGTCACAAGCCCGAAGCCATTGACGATGCCATCCACGCTTCGGCCCTGGCCGATACCGCCATCGGCATGATGCAGAAGCACAAGGCCGAAATGGCCGACCGCCAGTCCGCCGCCGCCGTGGCCGATGCCCAGGCACAGGCCCAGGCCGCGCAGACCCAGGCTGACGCCGCCAATGCCCGCGCCGACGTGGCAACCGCCGCCGCACAGTCTTCGGCCGCCGATGCCGCCGCTGCCCGCCAGGCCGCGACCGTGGCGATGACCACGCCGGCGCCCGCACCGGCCACGGTCGAAACCACAGTGACGACACAGGGCGCTGCCCGCGTGCCGGTGAAGAAGGTGACCGTGCGCAAGGTCGCCCGCCGCACCACGCACGCGCCGGTGCGCACCGCATCGGCCAGCGGCACGGTAACGACCACCACCAAGATCTCGCAGTAAGCAAACGGCCCCGGTATCCAGCGCGGATACCGGGGCCTTTCAGCGCCTGCTTGAATTGGCTGCGATCAGCCCTTCTTGAGGTGGCGGCGGCCCAGCAGTTCGGCAATCTGCACCGCGTTGAGCGCAGCGCCCTTGCGCAGGTTGTCCGACACGCACCACAGCGACAGCCCGCTATCGACCGTGGGGTCTTCCCGCACGCGCGAAACGTAGGTGGCATAGTCGCCCACGCATTCGACCGGGGTGACATAGCCACCGTTCTCGCGCTTATCGACCAGCATCACGCCCGGCGCTTCGCGCAGCACGTCCTGGGCTTCGGCAGCCGAGATTTCGTTCTCGAATTCCAGGTTGATCGCCTCGGAGTGGCCGATGAACACCGGCACGCGCACGCAGGTGGCGGTGACCTTCACCTTGGGATCGAGGATCTTCTTGGTTTCGGCCACCATCTTCCACTCTTCCTTGGTCGAGCCATCGTCCAGGAAAGAGTCGATATGCGGAATCACGTTGAACGCGATCTGCTTGGTAAACTTCCGGGGCTCCACCTGGTCACCCACGAAGATCGCGCGGCTCTGCTCGAACAGCTCGTCCATGCCTTCCTTGCCCGCGCCCGAAACGGACTGGTAGGTTGCCACGACCACGCGCTTGATCTTGGCCTTGTCGTGCAGCGGCTTGAGCGCCACGACCATCTGTGCGGTGGAGCAGTTGGGATTGGCGATGATGTTGCGCGCCTTGTACCCGTCGATCGCCTCGGGGTTCACTTCGGGCACCACCAGCGGCACGTCCGGGTCCATGCGGTAGAGCGACGAGTTGTCGATCACCACGCAGCCCTGCGACGCGGCCTTGGGCGCATAGATCTTGGTCGGCTCGGAACCGGCGGCAAACAGGGCGATGTCCCAGCCGGTGAAGTCGAAATGCTCGACATTCTGCACCTTGAGCTTCTTGCCGGTCTCGCCGAAGTCGATCTCGATCCCATGCGAGCGCGAAGAGGCCAGCACCGCGATCTCGTCGATCGGGAATTCGCGCTCGGCCAGGATGTTGAGCATCTCGCGGCCGACATTGCCCGTCGCACCCACCACTACAACCCGATAACCCATGGTAACTCTCACTCCTTGCGGGCGCCTGAAATCGCCCGGTCCTTAGTCGCTGGTTCCAACCAGCGAAAGCGAAAGGGGCTTCCCCCCGGAAAACTTGTTATTTGCCGGCGCCCGCCCCGTTGCGATCAAGGAAGCGGAACATCGTTTCATAGAGATGCTGGCTCACCTTGGGCCCGCTGATGCGGTGGGTATAGCCGGGATAGAGCATCATTTCGAACGGCACCGCCTCGCCCTGCATCTTGGCGATCAGCGCAGAGCTGTTCTCGAACACCACGTTGTCGTCGGCCATGCCGTGCACCAGCAGCAGCGGATCGCGGATTTGGCTCGTCCGCTCCAGCGCGCCAGCGGCCTTGTAGACCTCTGGCACCTGCCTGGGATTGCCCAGGTACCGCTCGGTATAAGTGGTATCGTACAGCTCCCACTTGGTCACCGGCGCCACAGCGATGCCCGCCGCCCAGACGCCGGGATGCGCCTCCAGCATCTTGATCGTCATATAGCCGCCATAGGACCAGCCGAAGGTGCTGACGCGCTTGGGGTCCACATAGGGCTGGGTTTTCAGCCATTGTGCCCCGGCCAGCTGGTCTTCCACTTCCACCGTGCCCATCGCATGCCAGATCGTGCTGGCAAAATCGACGCCCCGGTTTTCCGACCCGCGGTTGTCCAGCGCAAAGTAGATATAGCCCTTGGCCACGATCGCCTGTGCGAGCGCACCCTGCCAGCCCTTGTGCACCACGTTCGCGGTGGGGCCGCCATAGTGGTAGGTGAACACCGGATAGCGCTTGCCCGGCACCATCGGCGGGGTGATCATCATGTAGTGCAGCGGCGTGCCATCGGCCGCCGCGATCGTGCCGAACGTGGCGGGGCGGTGCGCGGCCAGATAGGGCGCATAGGCGTGGCCGGCATCCAGCTTGTTTTCCTCGATCCACGCCAGGCGCTTGCCTTGGGCATCGGCGAGGTACGACTGCGGCGGCTGCGCATCGGCGCTGCGCGTCACGATCAAGGTCTGGCCCTTGCTGTCCATGCTCGCCTTGTTGTCGAACGCAGCGTCGGTCAGCCGCTCGATCTTCCCTGGCGCATTGAGGGAGAGGGCATAGACCTGGCCCGCCAGCACGTCGTCCCGGGTGCCGGCAAACACCACGCGCCCAGCCTTCTGGTCCACGCCGACCAGGTCGGTGACCACCCAGTCGCCCTTGGTCAACTGCTGCCATTGGCCGGCCTTGAAACGATAGAGATGGCCAAAGCCATCGCGCTCCGACCACCAGATCAGGCTGCCATCGTCGAGGAAGCGATAGTTGCTCGACAGGTTGATCCAGCTCTTTGCCCGGGCTTGCTCGGTGAACAATACGCGCGATGCGCCCGTGGCCGGGTCCACGGCCAGCATGTCCAGCCGCGTCTGCGCGCGGTCCAGCCGCTGCACGTAAAGCGTCTTGCCATCGCTCGCCCAGTCCACGCGGCCGAGGTAGATGTCCTTGTCGGGCCCCAGGTCCACTTGCACCCGGTGGCCGCCATCGGCATTCATCAACCACAGCGACACGTCGGCATTGGCCCCGCCCGCCGCCGGATAGCGCTGGTCATAGGTGCGCGTGCCGTCCGCGCCGATCGCGGCGCGCGTGACCACGCCCACGGCCGCCTCGTCGAAGCGCTCCACTGCCAGGCGCTTTTCGTCGGGCGCCCACCAGAAGCCGTGCATGCGCGCCAGTTCTTCCTGGGCCACGAACTCGGCCTCGCCCCAGTGCACGGTCGGCGCGGTTTCGTCCGGGCTGATCGCGCGCGGCGCAGTCTTGCCGTCCACCGGCGCCACCCACAGGCGGCGGTCGCGCACGAACGCGAGGATATTGCCCTGCGGCCCCAGGCGCGGGTTCAGTTCGTCGCCCGTGGTGCCGGCAATCTTGCGCACCGTGCCATCCAGCCCGGCGAGCAGCAGTTCGCCATCCAGCGGCACCAGCACGGTCTTGCTGTCGCTCGCCCAATCATAGCTGACGATGCCCTTGAGGTCGCCGATACGCTGGCGCTCGCGCTGCATCTTTTCCGCCTCGCTCAACACGCGGCCCGATGACAGCTTGAGCGAATCGACCAGCATCGACCACTTGGCCGTCTTGCGATCGAACCCCCACAGATCGAACTGCTCACGATCGTCGGCGCGGTTGCGCAGCAGGGTAAGATAGCGCCCGTCGGGCGACAGTTGCACGCCGCGCGGGCTTGGCCCGTTGAGCGAGGGACTGGCGAACACGCGCTCCAGCGTGAGCGTAGCGGGTTGGCTCGGCGTGCTCATGGCCGGCGCTCCGGCTGGCGCAGCGCGGGCAAAAGCAGGGACGCAAAGCAGCGCCGTGACAAGCAGGGCATGGCGAAAGCGCATGGCAAGGTTCAGTTCCCGATAAGCAAAAAAGGCGCCCTGGCAGATGTGCCAGGACGCCTTTTTCACGGTCATTTCCGTGTCGCGGCGGTGGCTTCTCAGCCTTCCTGGCCGGGGCGCGTGTCACGGCGCTCGGCAATACGGGCGCTTTTGCCGGTGCGGCCGCGAAGGTAGTAGAGCTTCGCACGACGCACCACGCCCCGACGGACGACGGTAATCGAATCGATGTTGGGCGAGTAAAGCGGGAACACGCGCTCCACGCCTTCGCCGAACGAAATCTTGCGGACGGTGAAGTTCGAGCCCATGCCACGGTTCGAACGCGCGATCACCACGCCTTCATAGGCCTGAACGCGGGTGCGCTCGCCTTCGACCACGCGCACGCCAACGCGGACGGTGTCGCCAGCGCGGAATTCGGGAATGGTCTTGTTCGCCTTGAATTCGGCGATCGCTTCAGCTTCAAGCTGCTGAATCAGGTTCATTTTTCAAACGTCCTGCACTTTTTTGCCGCGCGCCAGAGGCAGACTGGACCCGAGCGCCGACATGACGCTCCCAAAGATCCGGCCTGCGTAACCGTGTGTCATCCTCGGACTGGCGTTGCCGCCATTCCGCGATCTTCGCATGATCCCCCGATCGCAGCACTTGCGGGATCGTGCGCCCTTCCCATTCCTGGGGTCGGGTATAGTGGGGATATTCGAGCAGCCCGTTTTCGAACGACTCTTCATGCCCACTGGAAGCCGCGCCCATTACGCCGGGAAGCAGGCGAATGCAAGCATCCAGCAGCATCAGCGCCGCACATTCGCCGCCAGACAGAATGATGTCTCCCACCGAGACTTCCTCCACCTGACGCCCTTCGAAGATACGCTCGTCAAACCCCTCGAACCGCCCGCATACGACGATCACGCCCGGCCCCGCCGCCAGCTCGCGCACCCGCGCCTGCGTCAGCGGCTTTCCACGCGGCGTCATGGCGATGACGGGGATGGCCGCCCCGGCACGGGGAGGGGGACCAGCCGCAGGCTGGTGGAGGGGATTAGCGTCCTCCAGCGGCGTTTCAGGCACGCAGTCCCCTCCACCACCAACTTCGCCGGCGGTCCCTCTCCCCGTTTCGGGGAGGAGTTTTTCCGCCATCCTCTCACGCGCATGATCGATCGCCTTGGCCAGCACATCCACGCGCAGCACCATCCCCGCCCCGCCCCCGGCGGGCGTATCGTCCACCGTGCGATGCTTGTCGGCGGCGAAATCGCGGATCTGCACAGGATCGAGCGTCCACTTGCCCTCCCCCAGCGCCCGGCCCGCCAGGCTCACCCCCAGCGGCCCGGGAAACATCTCGGGATAAAGCGTGAGAACGGCAGCGTGAAACGTCATGCAAAAAGTCCTGCTCGATCCTCCCCGTCACGGGGAGGGGGACCAGCGCCAAGCTGGTGGAGGGGCCTTGGCGTGCGAAAGCGGCCCTGGCAACCGTGCTCAATCCGCCCAGTTCTCGACTTTAAGACCCGGCACATCGGCAAAATCGCGCGCATTGCGCGTCACCAGCGTCAACCCGCGCTCCAGGGCCTGAACGCCGATCAACCGGTCGAAACTCTTGCGCCGCACGCCGATGGCCCGCACGACCTCGCCATAGCGGCGCGCACAGGCCGTGTCGAAATCGACCGTGCCCACGCCGGCCACGAATATGTCGATCTTCTTCGCGTCCCGCTCTGGATCGGCGGACGTGCGGATACCGGCCATCAGTTCCCCGACCGATATCGTGGAGACGAACAGCTTGCCGAAATTCTCGCCCATGCGCGCGGCGAGTGGCTCGCTCCGCCCGGCAAGAAAATCAATACAGGCGTTGGTATCGAGCAGGTACATCAGGCCGCCGCCGGATGGTCCGGGGTTTCGGGCCAGTCATAGTCGCCCTGCTCGGTATCACCGCGCCCATGCGCCATAAAGCCTTCAGACACGCTGCCAAACAGCCGAAGGAAGGCCTCGCGTGATTGCGCTTTTCGCCATGCGGTCATGCTGCCGTCGGCATGGGGAACCACGACCAGTTCCTCGCCAGCCTCGATGCCCAGTCCCTTCGGCAGGCGCAGGGCCACCGAATTGCCGGACTTGAAACTCCTGACAGTGAATTGCTCGGTCACGGCAGCCTCCGTATATCCGAACAGTATATACTATTCAGCGTAAAGCCCGTCAATCACCAGGCGGCTTGCATCCCACTCCGGAACCGCTTCCGTGCGCATGGGCACCATGAAGCGCTTGCCGTCGGGGCGCTGGATGTCGAGCACGTCGCCCGCGCCATAGTTGTCCACGCCCACGCAGGTGCCAAGCACGGTGCCGTCGGTGGAATGGGCGGGCAGGCCGACCAGGTCGGCGTGGTAATACTCGCCCTCGGCGAGCGGCGGCAGGGCCGAGCGCGGCACGGTCAGTGCCGTGCTGCGCAGGGCCTCTGCGGCATTGCGCGTGGTGACTTCGGCAAAGCGGGCGATTGCGCCGCCCTTGCCGTCGTCGCGCAGTTTTTGCAGGGTCAGGGTGCCGCCGTTGAACGCCTTGTAGGCCTTCAATGCCGCCACACCTTCACCAAACAGCTTGAGGCGCACTTCGCCGGCCACGCCATGGGCGCCGGCAATGGCCGCCAGCGTGACCGGTCGATCGTGCGTCATGCCGCTTTTTCAGCCTCAGGCTTCAGTGGCTTCGGTGGCTTCAGTGGCTTCGGCAGCTTCAGCCGGCGCGTTGGCGGCAGCAGCGGCTTCGGCAGCCGCGGCAGCCTTTTCAGCCTTGTCTTCAGCGCGTTCCTTGGCCTTCTTGCCGGGTTCGCCAGCCTTGGGGTTGTTGGTGGGGGCGCGTTCCTTGATGCCGGCCTTGTCGAGCAGGCGGGCAACGCGGTCGGTCGGCTGGGCGCCAACGCCAAGCCAGTAACGCACGCGGTCTTCGACCAGGCGCACGCGATCTTCGGCGTCCTTGGCGAGCAGCGGGTTGTAGGTGCCCACCTGCTCCAGATACTTGCCGTCGCGGGGAGCGCGGCTGTTCGACGCAACGATCTTGTAATAGGGGCGCTTCTTGGAACCGCCACGCGACAGACGCAGAGAAACAGACATTCGACTACCTTTCAAACAAACTGATAAATCAGGATAAAATCACTTTTTCTTGAGCAGGTCGGCCATGTTGGAGGGCAAGCCCCCACTGCCAAGGCCGGGCAGGCCACCTAAGCCGCCGCCCATGCCACCCAGGCCGCCACCAAGGCCGCCCATGCCGCCGCCCTGCTGGTCCAGCCCCGGCATGGCGGCGCCCAGGCCACCCTTGCCGAACAGCGCACCCAGACCTTTCAGGCCGCCCATCTTCTTGATCTGCTTCATGGCCTTGGCCATTTCCATGTGCATCTTCAGAAGCTTGTTGACGTCCTGCACCGTGGTGCCCGATCCCTTGGCCACGCGGATCTTGCGCTTGGCATTCAGCAGTTCGGGCTTGGTGCGTTCCTTGGCCGTCATCGAGCCGATGATCGCATCCATGTGCAGCAGCACCTTGTCGTCCATGCCCGAATTGGCCATCGCCGCCTTGGCCTTCTTCATGCCCGGCATCAGGCCCGCTAGCGCGCCCAACCCGCCCATGCGCTGCATCTGCTGCAACTGCATGCGCAGATCGTTCATGTCGAACTGGCCCTTGGCCATGCGTGCGGCGAGCTTTTCGGCCTCGTCCTGCTTGATCGTCGCGGCCGCCTTTTCGACGATCGAGACGATATCGCCCATGCCCAGGATGCGGCCGGCCACGCGCTCGGGCTGGAATTGCTCGATCGCGTCGAGCTTTTCGCCCGTCGCGGCAAACTTGATCGGCTTGCCCGTCACGGCGCGCATCGACAGCGCCGCACCGCCGCGCGCATCGCCGTCCATGCGGGTCAAGACCACGCCGGTCAGGTCCACTTCGCCGGCAAAGGCCTGGGCCACGTTGACCGCGTCCTGGCCAGTAAGCGAATCGACCACCAGCAGCGTTTCGCGCGGGGTGGAGACAGCGGCCACGGCCTTCATCTCGTCCATCAGCGCCGTATCGACGTGGAGGCGCCCGGCAGTGTCGAGCAGCAGCACATCCACGGCCTGGAGCTTGGCCGCATTCATCGCGCGGGTGGCAATCTCCACCGGCGACTGGCCCGGCACGATCGGCAGCGTGGCCACGCCCGCCTGCTCACCCAGCACCTTCAACTGCTCCTGCGCGGCCGGGCGATTGACGTCGAGCGACGCCATCATCACCTTCTTGCCGCGCTTTTCCTTGATCAGCTTGCCGATCTTGGCGGTGCTAGTGGTCTTGCCCGAACCCTGCAGGCCAACCATCATGATCACGACCGGGGGCGTTGCCGCCAGATCGAGATCGGCCGTCTCGCTGCCCAGCATTTCCACCAGGGCGTCGTTGACGATCTTGACGACCTGCTGGCCCGGCGTGACCGACTTGAGGACCGACTGGCCCACGGCCTCTTCGGTAACGCGATCGACGAAGCGGCGCACCACCGGCAGGGCCACGTCGGCCTCCAGCAGGGCAATGCGCACTTCGCGCATGGCACCGCGAACATCGTCCTCGGAAAGCGCGCCGCGTCCGCGCAGGCGGTCGAAAACGCCGCCAAGCCGGTCGGAAAGACTGTCGAACACGCGCTGCTCCATTGCCAAAACAGGCGCCGCCGGCCGATAACGCGAAAAACGCCGGTGGGCGAAACCTCGCCGACCAGCGTGCGCCATCCAACAGGGGGCGTACAAAACGAATCCACACACGCCGGGCAATGCCTGGCTCGTCTGGTGCCGGTGCACTTACCTGCCGACCGCCGCGATTGCAACGTCCGATTTCCGGGTCCGATTTCCTGGTCGGATTTCCGGGCTCGATGGCAAATCCGCCGACTGCCAGTGCCTTAACCAATCTTTCAACAGCCAGCACGTAAATATCCACGAACAAGGGGTGGGCAACCAGCAAGGCGGCCCGGGGGCAAACGGGCAGGAATAGGCATGGCAAGTTCGGCAATCGATGGCGGCAAGCCTGCAGGCGGACAGCCCGGCGCGGCACGTGCCGAGCGCGATGTCGTTGCCTTGGGCATCATCACCGCAGCGATCATCCTGTTCGTCGGATCGGGTTCCACGGTGCTGACCCGCCAGGTCCGCCACATGCTGTTCGGCGGGGCCAGCGTCGATGCCATCCTGGCCAACGCGCTCCTGCTCAACATCGCGCTCATCATCTTTGGCTGGCGCCGCTATGTGGAATTGACCAGCGAAGTGCGCGAGCGGCGCCGCGCCGAAGAGACGGCCCGCACGCTGGCATTCACCGATCCGCTCACCGGCTGCCTCAATCGCCGCAGCCTGGACAGCGCGATCGAAACCATGGTCCATGCTGCCCGCGCACAGGGCCATGCGGTTGCGCTGATCATGATCGATCTCGACAAGTTCAAGCGCGCCAACGATCTGCATGGCCACCAGACCGGAGACGCCGTGCTGGTGGCCACAGCCGGGCGGCTGCGCGCGGTGATGCCGCCGCGCACCGTCATCGCCCGCATCGGCGGGGACGAATTCACATGCGTCCTGCCGTTCGATCCCGGCCGCGCCGGGTGGGTGGATAGCCTTGTCGCCCAACTCAATGCCACCTTGGCCGAGCCCGTGAAACTGCCCGATTGCGAGGTGGAGGTTTCCGGCTCGATCGGTGTCGCACGCAGCGATGGCGCGATGATCCCGCCCGATGCCGATGATACGCTGGTGGCCAATCGGTTGCAGCATCATGCCGATCTTGCCATGTACCAGGCCAAGAGCACCGGGCGAAACCGCTATTGCTGGTTCGATCCGGCGATGGAAAAGGAACTGCGCTTCCGCGCCGATCTGGAAAGCGGCATCCGTGAAGGCATCGCCCGCGGCGAATTCGTGCCTTATTACGAAAAGCAGATCGACATCGACACCGGCCGCCTGACCGGCTTTGAAATGCTGGCCCGCTGGCAATCGCCGCTCCACGGACTGATCGCGCCCGACGTGTTCATTCCCGTGGCCGAGGAGATCGGCGTGATTGCCGAACTATCGGAATCGCTGATCCGCCAGGCCTTGGTCGACGCGCGCGACTGGGATCCTTCGCTCACGCTGTCGGTCAATGTCTCGCCCTTGCAATTGCGCGATCCCTGGTTTGCGCAGCGCCTGCTCAAGTTGCTGGTCGAGGCAAACTTTCCGCCGCACCGGCTGGACGTGGAAATCACCGAGACCTGCCTGCACGAAAACCTGCCGCTGGTCCGCTCGTTGGTGGCCAGCCTCAAGAACCAGGGCATCCGCCTGAGCCTGGATGATTTCGGCACCGGCTACAGTTCGATCGCGCAACTGCGCTCGCTGCCGTTCGATCGCATCAAGATAGACCGCAGCTTTGTCTCGATGCTCGGTCGCTGCAAGGACAGCGCCACTATCGTCGCGGCCATCACCTCGCTGGGCCAGGGACTGGACCTGCCGATCACGGCCGAAGGCATCGAAACCCAAGGCGTGCTCGAGGAACTGCGCAAGCTGGGCTCGTTCAAGGGCCAGGGCTTCCTCTATGGCCATCCGCAAGACGCGCAGAGCGTGCGCGCCGCGCTGGCGGCAGAGCGCCTGTTGTGCACGGCAACGCCCGTGCCCGGTGCCGTACCTGTCAAAAGTGTCGCGGCCAACGGCTGAATCCCGCCAGCGCACTTGCCCTGGCCATTGCACCACCGCGCATTGGCGCCTAGATCGCGCGCCATGCGCATTCCCTTCATCAAGATGCACGGCCTGGGCAACGATTTCGTGGTGATCGACGCCCGCGAAACCGCGCTGCCCGTCTCGGCTGCACGCGCCCGGGCGCTGGCCGATCGCCACACCGGCATCGGCTGCGACCAATTCATTGTGCTCGAACCCTCGACGCAGGCCGATGTGAAGATGCGCATCTTCAATCCCGATGGCAGCGAAGTGGGCGCCTGCGGCAATGCCAGCCGCGCCGTGGGGCTGCTTTTGGGCGGACACACCCGCATCGAAACCGCCGGCGGCTTGATCGAGGCGCGCGCCAGCCAAGCCGGGATTGCGGTAGACATGGGCGCCCCGCGCTTTGACTGGGATGCCGTTCCCCTGGCCTATGCGATGGACACGCTGGCCATGCCGCTGGCGTGGGAAAGCCTGGAAAACCCGGTCGCGGTCAATGTCGGCAATCCCCACGCGGTGTTTTTCGTGCCCGACGCGCAGGGCGTGGATCTTGCCCGGCTCGGCCCGATCATCGAGCATGATGCGGTTTTCCCCGAGCGCGTGAATGTCAATGTGGCCAGCCTGGTCGGCCCCGATCACCTGGCCCTGCGCGTGTGGGAACGTGGCGCCGGTCTGACCCGCGCCTGCGGCACCGGTGCTTGCGCCACCGCCGTTGCCGCCATGCGGCGCAAGCTGGTGGGCCGCAGCGTGGCCGTCGATCTGCCGGGCGGCACCTTGCAGATCGAATGGCCCGAAGGCGGCACGATCACGATGACCGGCCCGGCCACGACCAGCTTCGAAGGCGTTTTCGACACTGCGCTTTACCCGCTCTGAGCCGCGCCGTGCCCAGCCAGGCATCCCTGCCCGAAGTCGTCACGCTCGGCTGCCGGATGAACCTTTCGGAAAGCGAGGCGATCCGCGCCTTGCTGGCCAATGCCGCCACGCCCACCGTTGTGGTCAATTCCTGCGCCGTCACGGCCGAGGCCGTGCGCCAGTCACGCCGCGCGGTGCGGCGCCTGCGCCGCGATCATCCCGAAGCGCGGCTGCTGGTGACGGGATGCGCCGCCACGATCGATCCGACCGGCTTTGCCGCGATGGACGAAGTGGATGGCGTGGTCGACAATTTGGCCAAGCTCGATCCATCCCGTTGGCAAGTGCCCGCCCCGGAACAAGCGGTGGCCCCTTCCGAACGCCACACCCGCGCTTTTGTCGCGGCGCAGAACGGCTGTGACCATGCCTGCACGTTCTGCATCATTCCCGCCGGGCGCGGTGCCAGCCGCTCCGTTCCCGTGGCGGGGGTGCTTGAGATCGTGGCCGGGCACATGGCCCATGGGGTGGCCGAAGTGGTGCTGACGGGCGTGGACCTCACCAGCTGGGGCGCCGACCTTCCCAGGCCGGCGCGCCTGGGCGATCTGGTTGCCGCCATCCTGCGCGCGTTTCCCGCCCTGCCCCGCCTGCGCCTTTCATCGGTGGACGGCGTGGAGATCGATCCCCTGCTGCTGGAACTCTTGTGCCACGAACCGCGCGTGATGCCGCATGTGCATCTCTCGCTGCAATCGGGGGCAGACATGGTGCTCAAGCGGATGAAGCGCCGCCACACCCGCGCCCAGGCCCTTGCGCTGGTGGAAACGCTGCGCCGGCACCGCCCGGAAATGGCCATCGGCGCCGATCTGATCGCGGGCTTCCCCACCGAAGACCAGGCCATGCATGCCGACAACCTGAGCATCGTGACAGAAGCGCAGATCGTCCACGGCCATGTCTTCCCCTATTCCCCCCGCCCCGGCACGCCCGCCGCGCGGATGCCCCAGGTGCCCCCGCCGCTTGTGCGCGAAAGGGCCGCAGAGCTGCGCGCAGCGGTGGGGCAGGCCCGCGCGCAATGGCTTGCGGGCCTGGTTGGGCGCCCCGCACAAGTGCTTGCCGAACGCGACGGCACCGGCCATGGCCCGGATTTCGCGCCCTATCGCCTGCCTGCTGGCACCGTGCCGGGCAGCCTGGTCACGCTGAAACCGGAAAGAATCGAAGAAGGAATGCTGGCATGAGTAGCGACAGCTGGTCGGACCGCCTGGTAGGTGGGCTGCGCAAGACGTCGGAGCGGCTGGCCGGCAACCTCGCCGGCTTTGGCGGCGCCACCCGCCTGACAGACGCCCAGCTCGACGAGATCGAGGACGCGCTGATCATGTCGGACCTGGGCCCGCGCGCGGCGGCCCGCATCCGCCAGACGCTGGCAGCCGCCCGCTTCGAAGCCGGCCTTGACGATGCCACCCTGCGCGGCGCCGTTGCCGAGGAAATCGCCACGATCCTGCGCCCGGTGGCCAAGCCGCTCGATATCGTGGCATTCCCGCGCCCACAGGTGATCCTGGTGATCGGCGTGAATGGCTCGGGCAAGACGACCACGATCGCCAAGCTGGCGCACCTGTTCCAGGAACTCGATTATTCGGTGATGCTGGCGGCTGGCGACACTTTCCGCGCCGCCGCGATCGGCCAGCTGAAAGTCTGGGCCGACCGGCTCGGCGTGCCGATCATCACCGGGCCGGAAGGCGGCGATCCGGCCTCCATCGTGTTCGACGCGGTCAAGGCCGCCACCGATGCCGGCACCGACGTGCTGATCGTGGATACCGCTGGCCGCCTGCACAACAAGCGCGAGTTGATGGACGAACTGGCCAAAGTGCGCCGCGTGCTCGGCCGTCTCAACCCGGAAGCGCCGCACGACGTGGTCCTTGTGCTCGATGCCACCAATGGTCAGAATGCCCTGTCGCAGATCGAGATATTCAAGGATGTGGCCGGCGTTTCGGGCCTGATCATGACCAAGCTGGACGGAACCGCGCGCGGCGGCGTGCTGGTGGCGGCGGCAGAGCAATACGGCATGCCGATCCACGCCATCGGCGTTGGCGAAACCATTGATGACCTTCGCCCGTTCGATCCAGACCTGGTGGCCAAGGTGATTGCGGGGGTATTCCAGTGAGCGATGCAAAACCCAAGTCATCCTGGGTGAACCTGGCGGTCGATTACGGGCCGTTGCTGGTGTTCTTCCTCGCCTACCGCCATTTCAGCCCGGACAAGAGCACGGATTCCGGCGTGGGCGCAGTCGTGGCGATTACCAAGAGCACCGTCGTGTTCATGGTGGCCACCGTGGTGGCGCTGATCGTGTCGAAATGGCGGCTGGGCAAGGTTTCGCCCATGCTGTGGCTATCGACCACCTTGATCATGGGGTTTGGCACGCTCACCGTGTTCCTGGGCGATCCCTTCTGGATCCAGATCAAGCCGACCGTGATCTATCTGCTGTTTGCCGGCGGCCTGTTCATCGGCCTGGCACGGGGCAAGGCCGTGCTGCGCATGCTGTTGCAAAGCGCGTTCGATGGGCTGGACGAAGCGGGCTGGCGCAAGCTGTCGCGCAATTGGGCATGGTTTTTCCTGTTCCTGGCCGTGCTCAACGAAGTGCTGCGCCACACGTTGACGTTCGATGGCTGGCTTTCGGCCAAACTTTGGGGCGTGAGCGCGCTGTCATTCCTGTTCACCTTTGCGCAAATCCCGATGCTGCTCCGCCATGGCCTGGGCAGCGAGCAGGCGGTCGAGGAAGCGGAAAGCGTGACTCCACACGATTGATCGCAAACGGCAATGGGAACGCGTGGCCGCATCCGGCGTTGGGCTTGGCAAATCAACACGAACGGGAGTGACCGTCTCATGCGCCGCATTTTCCTTGCCCTTCCCGCCCTCGCCCTGGCCGGTGCCGGCCTCGCTGCCTGCTCGGAAAAGACTCAGGACAAGACGGCCGCCGCTGCCGATTCGGCGGCTGACGATGCCCGCAACGCCGCAAACGACGCCGGGCGCGCTGCGGACAAGGCGGCAGACAAGGTTTCGGCCGCAGCGTCCAAGGCTGTCGACAATGCCAGCAATGCCGCCGACCGCGCCGCTGCAGACGCTGACCGCAAGCTGGACAAGGCTGGCGACAAGATCGACCACGCCGCCGACAAGGCCGGCACCGCTGCCGACAAGTTCGGCACGCGCGTGAAGCAGGGCGCCAACGAAGCGTCGGACACCCTGGCGCACTGATCTTCCTGCACCTGCCCCGGCTCAGCCGCCCACAAGGCCCAGCAGGCTTTCGGTGAGGCGGGCCGGGGCATAGGGTTTGTGCAAGACCGGCACGCTCCCAAACTCGTCCTCAACCACTCCATACCCGGTTGAGATCACGAACGGGATAGACCGTTCGCGCAATGCCCGCGCCACAGCGGCGCCCGGCAAGCCATTCAGGTTCCAGTCCAGCACGGCAAGATCGAATGTCTCGGCCTTTGCAAGGGCAATGCCCTCTGCCTGGGTGCTGGCCGGGCCGACCACCGATG
>Ga0070668_100000654_pt1 | contig 23449 bp, 26 predicted proteins | sample KBSS43metaG_FD_64661 | JGI IMG/M metagenome (GOLD analysis project Ga0070668, IMG submission 64661) | Switchgrass rhizosphere microbial communities from Kellogg Biological Station, Michigan, USA - KBS S4-3 metaG | ecosystem: Host-associated > Plants > Roots > Rhizosphere > Soil ...
CGCGCATCGCGGCGGCCATCGCGGCCGAGTCGTGGTCCGGGCCGCACCCCTCGACGATGACCAGGTCACCCGGGATGTGGTCGGCGCGCAGCCGCAGGATCTCCTGGTAGGCGGGCGGAGGTGGGCGAGTCCGTAGCCGGTCATGGTCTTCCTTTCATTGTCCTGAAAGAAATCCTGCCGCCGAAAAGCGCACAGCGTCGATTACCCCGGAGGTAACCGCCGGAACTCGCTCGGGGTGGTGCCCCGGACCCGTTTGAACGCCGCGCTGAACCCGAACGGGTCGGCGTACCCGACGGCGCGGGCGACGTCCGCGACCGTCGCGGAGTCCCGCTCGACCAGCAGGTCCGCCGCGAGCGCCATGCGACGGCGGGTGAGGTAGGTCAGCGGCGGCTCGCCGACCAGGTCGGCGAACCGCTTGGCCAGCGTCGACCGCGAAACCCCGGTGCGCCCGGCCAGCGCGGCGACCGTCCACGGCGCCGCCGGTTCGGCGTGCAGGAGGCGGAGCGCCCGGCCGACCACCGGGTCCCGCTGGGCGGCCCACCAGGCCGGGGGCTCGCCACCGGGCCGGTCGAACCACTCGCGCAGCGTGCAGACCAGCATCCAGTCCAGCAGCCGGTCGAGGACCACCTGCTGGCCCGGGGTGTCGAGGGCGACCTCGGCGGCGAGGTGGTCCAGCACGGCGTCACCCGTGCCCCCGCCCGCCACGCGCAGCACGACCGGCAGCGCGTCCAGCAGCGGCGCGGCCGCGCTTTCGCCCCGCACCGGGTAGGCGCCGACGATCAGCGTCGTCGGGCCGCCGCCGTCGTCGCGCCAGCCGAGCCGGTGCCGGGTCCCGCCCTGCTCGGGCGTCGCGCAGTGCTCGCCGCACGCGACCGGCTCGGCCGGGGTGCCGGGCTCGTCGACGAAGGTGAACGTCGCGGGGCCGCGCACGACGATCGTGTCGCCGGCGCGCAGCGGCTCGGGCGGGCCGTGCTCCGGCACGATCCAGCCCGCCCCGCCGAGGACGGTGCACAGGGTCAGCGGCGCACCGTCCACGAAGTGCAGAGCCCACGGCGGCGACAGCGTCGAGCTGCCGAACAGCGAGCCGTGGGCCCGTACCCCGCGGATCAGGTCACTGAACGCATCCACGGCCGCGAGATTAGACGAATGGACAGGCAATCCGGCTTTTCACCCATGGGATCGTCCGATCCGGCCCGGTTGAATCGGTGCCATGCTCACCACCGAAGACCTCGAATTCCTCCGGCGCCCGCTGCACGGCTTCCTGACCGTGGCCGGCGGCCCGCCCCGGCCGGTGTGGTTCGAGGCCACCGCCGAAGGCACGCTCCAGCTGTTCACGGAACCGGACTCGGCCAAGGTGCGACGTCTGCGGCGTGACCCGCGTGCCGCACTCGTCGTCGCCGCGCCGGTGGGCGAGCGCGAGCGCTGGGTGTCGGTCACCGGCCGCGCCACGCTCGAACCCGGCGGCGCCCACGACCTCGCGTCCCGCCTGGCCGCCCGCTACTGGGACCTGGACGACCCGGCGCGCGCCGATGACCTCGCCGGGATCCTGGCCACCGAGCAGCTCCGGCTGGTCATCCACCCGGAGACCGTGCACCGCTACCGGTACTAGACCTTCGCGACCGCGGCGAGCGCCTCGGGCAACGTGAACGCGCCGGCGTAGAGCGCCTTGCCGACGATGGATCCCTCGACGCCGTCGGCCGCCAGGCCCGCCAGCGCGACCAGGTCCGCCACGCTCGACACCCCACCGGAGGCGATCACCGGCGCGTCGGTGCGGGCGACGACGTCACGCAGCAGCTCGATGTTCGGGCCGCGCAACGTGCCGTCCTTGCTCACGTCCGTGACGACGTAGCGGGACGCGCCGTCGCGGTCCAGGCGCTCCAGGACCTCCCACAGGTCACCGCCGTCGGACGTCCAGCCGCGGGCCGAGAGCCGGTGGCCGGCCTCGGTGATCCGCACGTCCAGGCCGATCGCGACGCGGTCGCCGTACTCGCCGATCACGCGGGCGGTCCACGCCGGGTCCTCCAGCGCGGCGGTGCCGAGGTTGACCCGGCGGGCGCCGGTGGCCAGCGCGGCCTTCAGCGACGCGTCGTCGCGGATGCCGCCGGACAGCTCCACCTGCACGTCGAGCTTGCCGACGACCTCGGCGAGCAGCTCACGGTTGCTGCCCTTGCCGAAGGCGGCGTCGAGGTCGACGAGGTGGATCCACTCGGCACCGTCGCGCTGCCAGGCCAGCGCCGCCTCCAGCGGGCTGCCATAGGAGGTCTCGGTGCCGGCCTCGCCCTGGACGAGTCGCACGGCCTGGCCATCGGCCACATCAACGGCGGGAAGCAGCGTGAAAGTCACGCCGGTAACTCTAGGGCGGAGACGCGCGTCACCCGGTCAGAGGGTCGCGAGCCAGTTGCGCAGCAGGTGCGCGCCGGCGTCGCCGGACTTCTCCGGGTGGAACTGGGTGGCCCAGAGCGGCCCGTTCTCGACCGCGGCGACGAAGTCGTCGCCGTGGTTCGCCCAGGTGACCTTCGGCTCCTGGCCGGGCAGGCCGTCGAGCTCCCACTTGCGCGCGGCGTAGGAGTGCACGAAGTAGAACCGCTCGTCCGGGTCGAGACCGGCGAAGAGCTGCGAATCCGCGGGCGCGCGCACGGTGTTCCAGCCCATGTGCGGCAGGACGTCGGCGTTGAGGCGGTCGACGACGCCGGGCCACTCCCCCGTGCCCTCGGTCTCCTCGCCGTGCTCGACGCCGCGGGAGAAGAGGATCTGCATGCCGACGCAGATGCCGAGCACCGGGCGGCCGCCGGCGAGGCGCTTGCCGATGATCCGGTGGCCCTTCACCTCGAGCAGCCCCGCCATGCAGGCGGAGTAGGCCCCGACGCCGGGGACGACCAGGCCGTCGGCCTCGATCGCGGCATGCGGGTCGGCGGTGACCTCGACGTCGGCCCCGGCGCGCGCCACGGCGCGTTCGGCGGAGCGGAGGTTGCCGGAACCGTAGTCGAGGATCACCACACGAGACACGCCGCTCAGCCTAGCCGGAGGGCTCAGCGGCGCTCGAACGAATAGACGTCGGTCACGGTGTTGCACGGCGACGGCGGCACGACCTCCACCCGCAGCACACCCGCGTCGTAGTCGACGCCTTCCGGCGTGAACGTGCCGGTGCAGGTGCTGACCAGCGGGACCTGGCCGATTTCGCGCACCTTCGCCGTGACGTCGTGGCCGGTGAGCGGCCGGGCGAGGTCGATCTGCAGGAGCTGCAGGTTGGTCGGGTACAGGTCGTTGTACGGGTCGCTGGTCGCGCAGATCAGCCGGGCCGGGCCGACGAAGTCGCAGCCCTGGGCGCTGCGGATGTGGTGGTCGAGGTGGATGCGGGCGGCGACGGGCAGGTCGCCGGCCGTCTTCGGGCCGCGCGGGTTGAGGAAGGGCGTCGGCGAGACGTAAAGGCGATCGATCTCGCCGAGCGGGCCGGAGACCAGCCACTGGCCGTCCGGAGTGACCGCGACCTGGGCGTTCGCGTTGGCTGCGGGTTCGTCGGGCAGCAGCGGATGGACGAACTCCGTCGTCGTCCCGTCCGGCTTCGTGACCAGGTACATCTTGGTGGCGGGGGTCGCGGTCCGGGTGTCCTGGTAGACGTCGAAGACGTAGCCGCGCAGCGAATCGGGGTCGCCGACGTGGCCCCAGCCCTCGTCCTTGAGCGGCTGCGGGATGGTGGCGCCGTTGCGGTAGACGATTTCGGGCGCGTGGCCGGGCAGCCTGAGCGTGGTGAGGCCTTCGCCGCTGACGCGGTTCTCGGCGGTGGTGTGGCCGGTCTGGCGCCAGCCGGCCGGGTGGGCCGCGGCGACGCCGGCGGCGCCGAGCAGGGCGGCGGTGGTCAAGGCGAGCAGACTTGCCGTCCGCAGTGCGCGCATGTGCGCTCCTCGGGAGTAGAGGCCATGGCGGCGGCCAGGCGATTCTGCCACGGTGCGGCAACGGGCCGGAAGAATCTTGAAGAGCGACGTTTGAGCGTCCCGGTCGTCGGGTACCTAGTCCCCCGACGTGTGACCGGACGCCAGGGAGGCGACGATGGCCGACGACGACGTGCTGTCCCAGATGCTGCACGCCTGGCGCGAAGACATCGAGAGCGTCCCGTTCCCGCAGTTCGGCGAGTTGCTGATCCCCCGCCAGCAGGTCCGGTCGAGGGCGGTCACGCGTTGCACGGCCGGCGGCTCTGTCGCCCGCGTGACGAACGCCACGCGGGGAACAGACGTCTGACTGTGGTTTCCTGCGAGGGCCGCATCGACGCGTCCCCGGGAGCCTTTCATGAGCCGCACCCCTGATCCGCACGACTTCCTCGACCTCGACGCCGGGCTCGCCGAGGAGGAACGCGCCATCCGCGACGCCGTGCGCGCGTACGCGAAGGACAACCTGCTGGACCGGGTCGCCGACTGGTACGAAACGGGCGCGCTGCCCGCGGCGGAGCTGGCGAAGGAGTTCGGCTCGCTGGGTCTGCTCGGCATGCACCTGGAGGGCTACGGCTGCGCCGGCACCAGCGCGGTCGCGTACGGCATCGCCTGCCGCGAGCTCGAGGCCGTCGACTCGGGGCTGCGGAGTTTCGTGTCGGTGCAGGGTTCGCTGGCGATGTACGCGATCCACAAGTGGGGCAGCGAAGAGCACCGGCAGGAGTGGCTGCCGCGGATGGCCACCGGTGACGCGCTGGGCTGCTTCGGGCTGACCGAGCCCGACGCGGGCAGCGACCCGGGCGCGATGCGGACGCGCGCGGTGCGCGACGGGTCCGACTGGGTGCTGTCGGGCACGAAGATGTGGATCACCAACGGAACCGTCGCCGACGTCGCGGTCGTCTGGGCGCAGACCGACGACGGGATCCGCGGCTTCGTCGTCCCGACGTCGGCGCCGGGCTTCACCGCCAACGAGGTCAAGCACAAGCTGTCGCTGCGGGCTTCGCTGACGGCGGAACTGGTGCTGGACGGCGTCCGGTTGCCTGCCTCGGCGGCGTTCCCCGAGGTCCGGGGGCTGCGGGGGCCGTTGTCCTGTTTGAACGAAGCTCGCTACGGGATCTTGTTCGGCGTCGTCGGCGCGGCGCGCGCGTGCTACGAAACGGCGTTGGAGTACACGCTTTCGCGGTCACAGTTCGGGAAGCCCCTGGCGGGTTTCCAGCTGACCCAGCGGAAGCTGGCCGACCTGCTCGTCGAGGTGAACCGCGCCGGGCTGGTGGCGCTGCAGATCGGGCGGCTGAAGGACGCCGGTTCCCTGCACCACAACCACGTCAGCTTCGGGAAGATGGCGAACGTGCGCTCGGCTCTGGACGTCGCCCGGACGGCGCGGTCGATGCTCGGCGCCAACGGGATTTCGCTGGAGTACCCGGTGATGCGGCACATGGCGAACCTCGAGACGGTGCTGACGTACGAAGGCACCGAGGAGATGCACGCGCTGTCACTCGGTCAGGCGATCACGGGGCTGGCCGCGTTCCGCTGATCGTTTTTTGTCGGTGGTGGCCGGTAGCTTCGCCGGCATGACCTCTCTTGGCGACTTTTCGGACTTCGAAGCCGTGGTGGAACTGCGGCGCTACACCCTGCACCCGGGCCGGCGTGACGAGCTGATCGAGCTGTTCGAACGCGAGTTCGTCGAGCCGCAGGAAGCCGCGGGCGCGCACCTGTTCGGGCTGTTCCGTTCCCGGGCGGCGCCGGACGAGTTCGTGTGGCTACGCGGTTTCCGCTCGATGGAGGCGAGGAAGGCGGCACTGGAGGAGTTCTACTTCGGCCCGGTCTGGAAGGAGCACCGGGAGGCGGCGAACGCGACGATGCTCGACTCGGACGACGTCCTGCTGCTGCGCCCGGTCCGGCGCGGTCTCGCTGCGCCACCACCGGGTTCAGGCCTGCACGTGACGGTTTCTTCTTCGTCTTCTTCTTTGTCGCCTCCACCGGATTCGGCGTTCGCGGTGTTCGAGACCGAGCCGTCGGAGAACACGTTCCCGCGGCTGCCGGTCCGCACGGACGGGCCGTTTTCGGTCTGGTTCAGCCGTGAGCCGGGCGGTGTGGAGCTGGAGGCGACTTCGCGGTCACTGATCCGGTGAGAGCAGCCCGATGAGCCCGGCGGGGTAGAGGATCTTGCTGCCGTCGCGGAAGTCCGCGACGTCGACCCAGCGCGCGGTGGCGTCGTCGTCGAGGATCTTCATCTCGTCCCGCGCGTAGAAGCTCGCGTCGGCGAACTCGGCGGCGTAGAGGAAGGCGATCTCGTGCCCGCGGCGGCCACGCCAGGTGTAGACGTTCTCGAGCACCCCGATCCGTTCTTTGACAACCAAATCGGCGTCGAGCTCCTCGCGGAACTCACGCTTGAGGGCGACCTCACTCGGTTCGCCGAACTCGACCCCGCCCCCGAGCGGCCGGTAGAAGGTCTCGTCCTTGACGTCGTCACGCCCTTCGAAGACGAGCAGCGCGTCCCCGCGGCGGATGACGGCGAGCGTGATCGGCCGGATGCTGGATCCCATGGGCGCCACGCTATCGGGCGATCAGGTCGCCAGGAAGTCCTTGACCGACAACGCCAGCGAGCCCGCGTCCAGGCCGTGCGCCAGGTCGTGGTCCGCGATGTCGCCGTAGGTCCGGATCTCCGTGTCCCGCCGGACCCCGAGCGACTTCAGCCGGTGCGGCACGTCCGAAAGCGCCTCGGCCACCCAGTGCGCCGAGGTCCCGGCCAGGTACGGCTCCACGAGCACCACGTCGGCCGTGCCGGCGTCGAGCACCGCGGTTCGCAGGCCCGCCGCGTCGAAGGGGCGGATCGTCGACGCGTACAGCACGGTGACGTCCTGGCCCGCCGTCGCCCGCAGCACCCGGTCCAGCACCGGGCCGACCGCCACCACCACTCCGCCGCGACCCGACCGGAGACGCGTGAAGCCCACGCCCAAGTGCGGTTCCGCGTTCTCCTGGGCGGAAAGGCGCAGGTAGACGCGACCGTCGCCGGGGATCGACTCCAGCAGCAGGCGCCGCGCCTCCGCCGGGTGGCCCGGCACGTGGACCGCCCAGCCCGGCAGCGAGTCGATCAGCGCGACGTCGCCCGGGGCCTGGTGCGTGCGCCCCGCCGTCGGCATGTCGTAGGACGCGCCGTACGACACCAGCACCCCGCCGACGTCCTGGTGCGAGAAGTCGAGCTTGATCTGCTCGAACCCGCGCTCCACCAGGAACGACGGGAAGGTGTGCAGGATCGGGCGCAGCCCGGCGAGCGCCAGCCCGGCGCCCGTGCTGACCAGCAGCTGCTCGCGGATCCCGACGTTGATCACCCGGTGAGGGTGCCGCCGCGCGGCGCCGGCCAGCTGCGCGGCGGAGATGTCGGCGAGCACGACCGCGACGTCCGGGTCGGCGTCGAGGATCCGTTCGGTGGTGGCGAGGAAGGTTTCCCGCATCGACAGCATCGGTTCAGCCCTTCGGTTCGACGACGGCGACCACGGCCAGTGGCCGGCCGGGGTGGGCGGTGGTGAAGGCGTCGTACAGCGCGTCGTGGTCGCGGCCGGACACCGTGCGCGTCTCCCAGCCTTCGACGGCGAAGCGGCGGGCGATCCCGTCCGGCCAGCCGCGCGTCGACGACTGGTTGTCGATCACCACCGTGGTGAGGTTTTCGAGCCCGGCCCGCGCCGCGACGACGATCGCCTCGTGGTTCGAGCCCTCGTCCAGCTCGGCGTCGCCGACGAGCGTCACGACCTTCGGCCGGGTCAGGCCGCGGGCCCGCAGGCCGAGCGCGGTGCCGAACGCGATCGGCAGGCCGTGGCCGAGCGACCCGCTGGAGATCTCGACGCCGGGGAGCCGCCGCCGGTCGGGGTGGTGGCCGAGCCGCGACACCGGATCGGACCACGTCGCCAGTTCCGCTTCGTCGATGAAGCCTTTCGCGGTCAGCACGGCGTAGTACGCCATCGGACCGTGCCCTTTGGACAGCAGGAAGCGGTCGCGGCCGGGCTCGCGGAAGTTTTCGGTCGTGATGTCGAGCACGCGGTCGTAGAGCACCCATAGGACGTCCACAGTGGACTCGGCGGCGGCGAGATGCTTGTCGTCCCCCGTCATCAGCGAGATCAGTCGGGGCAGCTCGGCGTAACCCGGTTCGGTAGCGGTGGTCATGTCACGACCATGCAACCTCGACTAAACTCGAAGTCAAGGATAGCCTGGCCTGGTGACCAGGCTCGCTGAACATCTCAGCATCGGACAGGTGGCGGAACGCAGCGGGGTTCCGCACACGGCACTGCGGTTCTACGAGGAGAAGGGGCTGATCAGCTCGGAGCGTTCGGCGGGCAACCAGCGCCGCTACCCGCGCTCGGTGCTGCGGCGGATCGCGTTCATCCGCGCCGCGCAGCGGGTCGGCCTCTCGCTGGAGGACATCAGTTCGGCGCTGGCGACGCTGCCGGTGGACCACGCGCCGACGAAGGCCGACTGGGCGCGCCTGTCCCGCGACTGGCAGCACGAGCTCGACGCGCGGATCGACGCCCTGCAACGGCTTCGCGACCGGCTCACCGGCTGCGTCGGCTGCGGGTGCCTGTCACTGCGCAGCTGCGCGCTCTACAACAACGACGACGAGCTGGCCCGGTTCGGCCCGGGGGCGGGCAAACTGCGTCCCGTGGTGGAGGGCGGCATCTAAATCGCTTGCCCGCGGCGGGATCCTGGGGAGGAAATGAACGAAAAGGAAAAGACCCGCATCTCGAAGCGGCTGGCGCGGCACCTGCGCCACGATCCGGCCGCCATCGGCCTCACCCTCGCCCCCGGCGGCTGGGTGGAGGTCACCACGCTCCTCGGCGCGCTCGCGCTCACCCGTGAGGAGCTCGACGAGGTCGTCGAGACGAACACCAAGCGCCGCTTCGCCTTCGACGAAACCGGCACGCGCATCCGGGCCAGCCAGGGCCACAGCGTCCCGATCGACCTAGGGCTGCCGGACGCAACCCCGCCGGCGGTCCTCTACCACGGCACGGTCGAGAAGTTCCTCGCGCCGATCCTCCGCGAAGGCCTACGCCCGATGAACCGCCACGCGGTCCACCTCTCGGCAACAGTGGAAACGGCCCGAACGGTCGGCGCCCGCCGCGGCAAGCCGGTAATCCTCCGGATCGACGCGGCCGCCATGACGGCCACGGGCCACAGGTTCCAGGTAAGCGCCAACAAAGTCTGGCTGACAGCTTCAGTCCCACCCACCTACCTCACCCGCCTCCCGTGATGCCCCTCCAATCACGCGAGTTCCGCCTTCAATCACACGAGCCGACCCTTCCGGTACGCGAACCGACCCTCCGGGTACGCGAGTCGTCCGTCCAGGTACGCGAGTTCGCCGTTCCGGTACACCGAGCTCGCGTGATCAGACCCGTAACTCGCGTGATCGAGCGCGGAACTCACTCACCGGAGGGGCATCTCGCGTGATTCGCCGGGCATCACGTGTGACCGGGGAGGCATCACGTGTGATTGACGGGTCGACTCGCGTGATCAGAGGGTCGACACGGGGGCGAGGGAACGGCGGCGGGGGCGGCCCAGGAGGCGGCGGCCGACGTCCAGCAGTTCCGTGCGGAGCTTTTCGTCGTCGACGCGGGCCAGGTCCGGGGAACCGCCGGCCATGGCGATGCCCGTCAGGGTCACCAGGGCGTTGACCCGGGCCGTCGTGTCCGGGTCGGGGCCGGACAGGATGCCGAGCATCGCCTGGCCGAATCCTTCCGCACCGCCGTGCGCCGACTTCTCGATCGCGCGGGCGATGCCCGGGTCGCTCGAAAACAGCGCCACCAGCGAGCGGTGCCGGATCACCAGGTCGACGAAGCCTTCCAGCAGCAGATCCACCTGCGCGCCCCGGCGCTTCTGCGTGGCCGCGCGGCGTACCAGCTCGTCCAGGTCGCGGATGCCGGGCTCGGCCACCGCCTCGGTGATCTCCGCCTTCGTCTTGAAGTGGTAGTAGACGGCGGCCTTCGTGATCCCCAGCGCGTCGGCGATCATCTGCAGCGACGTCCCCTCCACCCCGTGTTCGGTGAACAGGCGCAGCGCGGTCTGCAGCAGTCGGGTCCGGGTGTCCTCGGCCGGGCCGGCGGTCATTCTTCCTCCTCAGCGAGCCGTCGGAGCGTACGTCACGCCCTGCCGATCGGCAAACGGAGTATTAGCCGATCGACAAGCCAGCTCCTAGCTGTTCGGCAAGTCACATACTTGCCGATCGGCTTGGAGATGTCCTTGCCGATCGGCTAGCGTGGCTCACTACCTGATGGAGTGAACCGACACCGTTCGGGCGAAACGGAGCTGACTCGTGGCGACCTTCCTGTACCGGCTCGGCCGGTTGTCCTTCCGGCGGCGGGCGCTGGTCGCGGCCGTCTGGGCGGCCGTCCTCGTGGCACTCGGCCTGGGCGCGCTGACGCTGTCGAGCCAGCTGTCGAACTCGGTGACCATCCCCGGCACCGAGTCGCAGCGGGCGGTCGACCAGCTGACCGAGAAGTTCCCGCAGGCCAACGCCGGTGGCGCCACCGCACGCGTGGTGATCGAGGCCCCGGCCGGGACCACGGTGACCGACGCGAAGGGCAAAGCCGCCGTCGAGGCCCTGGTCACGCAGCTGAAGACGGCGCCGAAGGTCGCCGGCGTGCTCGACCCGTTCCAGGTGCGGTCGATCTCACCCGATCAGCGCGTCGCACTCGCCCAGGTCAGTTACGGAGCGAAGGCGTACGAGCTCACCGACGAGGACCGTCAGGCGCTGCTCGATGCGGCCAACGCGAGCCGTCAGGCCGGGTTCACCGTCGAGTTCGGCGGCGACGCCGTGCAGGGCGCGCCCGCCACCGGCGCCACCGAGGGCCTCGGCGTCGCGGTCGCCGCCGTCGTGCTGGTCATCACCTTCGGCTCGCTGCTCGCCGCCGGGATCCCGCTGCTGACCGCCCTGATCGGGGTCGCCACCGGGATGGCGGGCATCTTCCTCGCCTCCGGGTTCCTGGAGCTGAACTCGAACACCCCGGTCCTGGCGCTGATGATCGGCCTGGCCGTCGGCATCGACTACGCCCTGTTCATCGTCTCGCGCTACCGCCACGAACTGAGCATCGGCCGCGAACCCGAAGAAGCCGCCGGACGTGCGGCGGGCACCGCCGGCTCGGCCGTCGTGTTCGCCGGGCTCACCGTCATCATCGCGCTGGCCGGCCTCACCGTCATCGGCATCCCGTTCCTCGGCCAGATGGGCGTCGCCGCGGCCGTGACCGTCGCCGTCGCCGTGCTCATCGCCCTGACGCTGCTGCCCGCGATCCTCGGCTTCGCCGGCCGCCGGGTCGCCGGCGGCCGGATCCGGCTGCGCCGCAAGCCGGTCGAAACGACGCACGGCGAACGCTGGGCCCGGTTCGTCGCCCGCCGCCGGATCCCGGTGCTGCTCGTCGCGCTGGCCGGGATGGCCGTCGTCGCGCTGCCCGCGCTGAGCATGCAGCTCGGCCTGCCCAACGACAGCAACGCCGCACCCGAGTCGACGCAGCACAAGGCGTACGAGATCGTCAGCCGCAGCTTCGGCGAGGGCGCGAACGGGCCGCTGCTGGTCGTCGTCGACACCGGCGCGAGCACCGACCGGAAGGCCGCGCTCGACCAGGCCGCGGCCGGCATCGCGAAGCTCCCCGACGTCGCCGCCGTGACGCCGCCGAAGGTCAACCAGAACGGCGACACGGCATTGCTCTCGGTGATCCCGAAGAGCGGCCCGAGCAGCACCCGGACCGAGGACCTCGTGGCCGCGATCCGCGCCGAATCCGGCGCGCTGGACAACGCGACCGGCGCGAAGCTGGCCGTCACCGGGCAGACCGCGGCGAACATCGACGTCTCCGAGAAGCTGTCGGACGCGATGCTGCCCTACCTCGCGCTGATCGTCGGGCTCGCGTTCGTGCTGCTGATGCTGGTGTTCCGCTCGGTCGTGGTGCCGCTGAAGGCGACGATCGGCTTCCTCGGCTCGGTCGCGGCGACGTTCGGCGCCGTGGTCGCGGTGTTCCAGTGGGGCTGGCTGACCGATCTGCTCGGCGTCGCCTCGACCGGGCCGATCATGAGCATGCTGCCGATCCTGCTGATCGGCGTGCTGTTCGGGCTGGCGATGGACTACCAGGTGTTCCTGGTGACGCGGATGCGCGAGGAGCACGTCCACGGCGCCGAGCCCCAGGAGGCCATGGTCACCGGCTTCCGGCACGGGGCGCGCGTCGTCGTCGCGGCGGCGCTGATCATGATCAGCGTCTTCGCCGGGTTCGTGCTCGCCGAGTCGGCGCTGATCCAGTCGATCGGGTTCGCGCTCGCGTTCGGCGTGCTGGTGGACGCCTTCGTGGTGCGGATGACGCTGGTGCCGGCGGTGATGTCGCTGCTCGGCCGCGGCGCGTGGTGGCTGCCGAAGTGGCTCGACCGGATCCTGCCGGACGTCGACGTCGAGGGTGAGAAGCTCACCAAGCAGCTCGACGACGAGCCCCGCGAGCTCGCGCGGGTCTGATCAGCTCAGGAGCCAGAAGGCGGCGCCGCCCAGGGCCAGCAGGGCGGCGACGCCCAGCACCACGGCCATGAACTTGGCCGTCTTCCAGGTCGAATAGACCCCGCCGACGAGGAACCCGCCGAGGGCCAGCAGCAGGACGGCGACCACTTCCTTGCTCACGCTGGTTAGGGTGCCACATGCCGTTCGACCTGATCGTGCTGGGCAGCGCCAGCCCCTACCCGCGTCCCGGCGAGCCGTGCTCGGGGTACCTCGTGCGCAGCGCCGGGGCGACCGTCTGGCTGGACGCGGGCCCCGGCACCCTCGCCGCACTGCAGGAGCACACCGCGCTGACCGGCGTCGACGCGATCTGGATCTCGCACCTGCACGCCGACCACGTCGCCGACCTGCTGCCGGCGGTGTACGCGCTGCTGTTCGCCGACCTCCGCCCGGCGCGGCCGATCCCGCTGTACGGCCCGCCGGGCATCGCGGCGCGGCTCAGCGCGTTCCTCACCAACACCGTCGCGGCGCCGATCGGCGAGGCGTTCGCGGTGCACGAACTCCACGACGGCCACCTCGCCGAGGTGGGCGGCCTCACGCTGGCGACGATGGCGGTGGCGCACGGTTTCCCGGCGTTCGGCGTCCGCGTCACCGACGGTGATCGGGTGCTGGCCTACTCCGGCGACACGGGCCCGTGTGCGGCGCTCACCGAGCTGGCCACCGGCGCGGACCTGTTCCTCTGCGAGGCGGACGGGCCCGAGCCGTCGCCGGTGCACCTCACCCCGGAGGACGCGGCCCGTGCCGCACACGCCGCCGGACGGCTGGTGCTGACCCACCTCGGCCCGTTCCTGACGCGGGAAGAGGCCGTCGATCGCGCCTCGGCCGTCCACAAGGGACAGGTCGAGGTCGCGACGCCGGGCGGGGTGTTCGAGGTGTAGCGGGAATGCGCGCCGGACCCGGTTCCCCGCCGGAGAACGCACGCCGAGCATGGTCCGCCACCCGGGAACCCGAGCCCTGATTTCCCCGCGCGAGGTGTCGCCGCGACCGCCGGCTAGAGCACACCCTTCGTCGACGGGATGCCGCCCGCGCGCGGGTCCGGCTCGGTCGCCGCCCGCAACGCGCGCGCCACCGCCTTGTACTCCGCCTCCGCGATGTGGTGCGGGTCGCGGCCGTGGATCACCCGCACGTGCAACGCGATCTGCGCGTGGAACGCCAGCGAGTCGAACACGTGCCGGGTCAGCACGAACGGGTAGTTGCCGCCGATCGTGAAGGTGTTGAACTGCTCCGGCTCCCCGACGTGCACGCAGTACGGACGCCCGGAGACGTCGACCGCCGCGTGGGCGAGCGTCTCGTCCATCGGGATCCACGCGTCACCGAAGCGGCGGATGCCGCTCTTGTCGCCCAGCGCCTGGCGGATCGCCTGGCCGAGCACGATCGCGGTGTCCTCCACCGTGTGGTGCGCGTCGATGTGGACGTCGCCGGTCGCCTCGACCTTGAGGTCCAGCGAGCCGTGCACGCCGAACGCCGTCAGCATGTGGTCGTAGAACGGCACGCCGGTCGAGATGTCGACCTCGCCCGTGCCGTCGAGGTCCAGCTGCACGAAGATCGAGGACTCCCTGGTGGTCCGTTCGACCTTGCCGATGCGGGTCATCGCGACACTTCCTTACTCGCCTCGAGGAAGGCGTCGTTCTCTTCCGGGGTGCCGATGCTGACGCGCAGGTGCCCCTCGATGCCGGGGTCGCGGATCAGCACCCCGCGTTCCAAATAGGACTGCCAAGCCGCGGCCGGATCCGAAAAACGTCCGAAGAGGACGAAGTTCGAGTCACTCGGCACCGGGTCGTAACCCAGGCCCGCCAACGCTTCCACGACCCGGTCGCGCTCCGCGGCCAGCTTGTGCACACTGTCCAAAGTGGCGTCCGCGTGCCGCAGCGCCGCCCGCGCCGCCGCCTGCGTCAGCCGCGAGAGGTGGTACGGCAGGCGCACCAGCTGCAGCGCGTCGACCATCGCCGGCGCCGCGGCCAGGTACCCGAGCCGCCCACCCGCGAAGGCGAACGCCTTGCTCATCGTGCGCGACACGATCAGCCGGGCCGGGTAGTCGGCGAGCAACTCCACGGCGCTCGGCTGCGGCGAGAACTCCGCGTACGCCTCGTCGACGACCACGATCCCCGTGGCCGCGTCCAGGATCTCACGCAGTTCGGAAAGGGGGATCGAGCCGCCGGTCGGGTTGTTCGGGCTGGTGACGAACACGATGCCGGGTCGCTTCGAGCGGATCACCGAGGCAGCCGCGGCCGTGTCGAGCGTGAAGTCGGCCCGGCGCGGCGCCGGGACCCACTCGGTGCGGGTGCCGGACGCGATGATCGGGTGCATCGAGTACGACGGCTCGAAGCCGAGCGCGCTGCGCCCGGGACCGCCGAACGCCTGCAGGATCTGCTGCAGCACCTCGTTGGACCCGTTGGCGGCCCAGACGTTCTCCTCCGACAGCACCACCCGCGTCGACACGCTCAGGTAGTCGGCCAGGTCCTGACGCAGCGCCAGCGCGTCGCGGTCCGGGTAGCGGTGCAGCTCGGCGGCCTCCGCGCGGACCGCCTCGGCCACGTCCGCGACCAGCTCGGGCGGCGGCGGGTACGGGTTTTCGTTGGTGTTGAGCCGGATCGGGACGTCCAGCTGCGGAGCGCCGTACGGGGTCTTGCCGCGCAGGTCGTCGCGCAGCGGCAACGCGTCCAGCGTGACCTCTTCGCCGATCGTCATCGGGCCTCCCCTCCGAACCGCGCGGCGACGGCTTCGCCGTGTGCGGGCAGGTCTTCGGCGTTCGCCAGCGCGACGACGCGGCCGGCGACCTCGCGCAGCGCGTCCTCGGTGTAGTCCACGACGTGGATGCCCTTGAGGAAGCTCTGCACGGACAGGCCCGACGAGTGGCGGGCGAACCCGCCGGTGGGCAGCACGTGGTTGGACCCGGCGCAGTAGTCGCCGAGCGAAACCGGGGCGTACGCGCCGACGAAGATCGCGCCCGCGTTGCGGACCCGGGCGGCGACGGCGCGCGCATCCGCCGTCTGGATCTCCAGGTGCTCGGCGGCGTAGGCGTCGACGACGCGCAGTCCGTCGTCCACTGTGGACACCAGGATGATGCCGGACTGCCGGCCGGCCAGCGCTTCGGCGACCCGCTCGGTGTGCTTCGTCGCGGCGACGCGGTTCACCAGCTCCTTGTCGACGGCGTCGGCCAGCTCGGCCGACGTCGTCACCAGGACGCTCGCGGCCAGCGGGTCGTGCTCGGCCTGGCTGATCAGGTCGGCGGCGACGTGCACCGGGTCGGCCGTCTCGTCGGCGAGGATGGCGATCTCGGTGGGCCCGGCCTCGGCGTCGATCCCGATCAGGCCGCGCAGGAGCCGCTTGGCCGCGGTGAGGTAGATGTTGCCCGGCCCGGTGACGGTGTCGACGGGGACCAGCTCGGTGCCGTCCGTGTCCGTGCCGCCGTACGCCATCAGCGCGACGGCCTGCGCGCCGCCGGCCGCCCACACCTCGTCGACGCCGAGCAGCTCGGCCGCGGCGAGGATGGTCGGGTGCGGCAGCCCGCCGAACGCGGCCTGCGGCGGCGAGCACACGACGAGGGAGCCGACGCCGGCGATCTGCGCCGGGACGACGTTCATCACCACGGTCGAGGGGTACACCGCCAGCCCGCCCGGGGCGTACAGCCCGACGCGCTCGACCGGCACCCACTTCTCGGTGACCGTGCCGCCCTCGACGACGGTGGTCGTCACGTCGGTGCGGCGCTGCTCGGCGTGCACCTTCCGGGCGCGGGTGATCGACTCCTCCAGCGCGGCGCGCACCGGCGGGTCGAGCTGGGCGAGCGCTTCGGTGAGCTTCGCCCGGGGCACCCGCACGGCGCCGGGCCGGACCCCGTCGAACTTTTCGGTGTACTCGAGGACGGCTTCGACACCGCGGTCACGGACCGCCTCGACCACCGGACGCACGTGATGCAGCGCCGCGTCCACGTCGTATTCGGCGCGGGGCAGCGTGGCGCGCAGTTCGGCGGCGGTCGGGACCTGCCTGCGCAGGTCGGTGCGGTTCAACATGCCCTCAAGGGTACGAGGTCACGTCGAGCGGGTATTCAGCGATACTCCCCGGTGACGGCCGATCCCAGCATGCAGGAGGCAGCGGTGGCGCGAATCGCGTTGTGCCAGGTCAACTCGGGTGACGATCCGGAGGCGAACCTGAAGCTGGTTCGCGCGCGGGTCGAGGCGGCGGTGGCCGACGGCGCGCGGATCGTGGTGTTCCCCGAGGCGACGATGGCGCGCTTCGGCCGTCCGCTGGAGCCGGTCGCGGAGCCCTTGGACGGCCCGTGGGCGTCGGCGGTGGCGGCGCTCGCGGCCGAGCACGACGTCGTCGTCGTGGCCGGGATGTTCACCCCGGCGGGCGACGGGCGGGTCCGCAACACGCTGCTGATCACCGGCGGCGGGCACCACCGCGGCTACGACAAGATCCACCTCTACGACGCGTTCGGCTTCGCCGAGTCCGACACGGTGGCGCCCGGCACGGCGCCGGTGACCTTCGAGCTCGACGGCGTCGTGTTCGGCGTGGCGACGTGCTACGACGTGCGGTTCCCGGAGCTGTTCCGCGCGCTGGCCGACGACGGCGCCGACGTCGTGCTGCTGCCGACGTCGTGGGGCGCGGGCGAGGGCAAGCGCGACCAGTGGGAGGTCCTGGTGCGGGCGCGCGCGCTGGATTCGGGGTGCTGGGTGCTGGGCTGCGGCCAGGCCGACCCGGCGGCGACGGGCGTCACGGTGAACCCGAAGGCACCGACGGGAATCGGGTTTTCGACGGTGGCCGACGGCTTCGGCCGGGTCGTCGCGCAGGCCGGCCCCGCCCCGGAAACCTTGCTGGTGGACGTGGACCCGGCGGTGTCGGCCAAGGCCCGCGCCGCCACGGGAGCCCTGGCCAACCGCCGCCTCTAGCGCCCCAATGTGGCGTTGGTTGCGTCCAACGCACCCAATGTGGCGTTCGGTGCGTCCAACGCACCCAACGCCACATTGGGGCGTTTGGGGCCGAGCCTCAGCGGAGCAGGCCTTCGCGGATCGCGACCCGGACGAAGCCCGCTCGGCGCCGCTCACCCGTCTTGTCGCGGATGCGGTCCAGGTAGGACCGGACCGTCCGGACGCTGATGTTGAGGATCTCCGCGACGTCGACGTCCCGCTCCCCCGCCGCCACCAGCCGCAGGACCTGCTTTTCCCGTTCCGACAGCACGATCTTCGGCCCCGCGTGCCGCTCTTCGCTGTCCTGGATGATCATCCCGGCCAGGGTGGGCGACACGTACGCGTTGTCGTCGGCGATCGTGCGGATCGCGCGCAGCAGCTCGTCGCCGTCGACGTCCTTGGACAGGAAGCCCTTCGCTCCCGCCTGCATCGCGCCGAGCACCTCCGGCTGCTCCGCGTGCGCGGACACCACCAGCACCTTGTGCCCCATGTGCCCCACCTCGAGGACCGCGGCGGCGTCCTGGACGCCGCGCAGCTTGAGGTCGAGGACGACGACGCTGCCCGCCGGCTGCTCCTGGACCGCGAACCGGGCCACCGAGTCGGCGACCGCGCCGAGCTCGATGTCGGGGGCTTCGGTGAGCACGCGGGTCAGCGCGTACCGGTAGAGCGGGTGGTCCTCGATCACGCCGACGTGGATCCGCCGCGAAGCCGCCGCTTCGTCGCTCATTTGCGGCCGCCGCGCCGGGGGCCCGCGCCGCCGATCAGGCCGCGCCGGATGGCCTCCTTGACCAGGCCGGGACGCCGCCGTTCGCCCGTCTTGTCGCGGATGCGGTCGAGGTAGCCGCGCACCGTCCGGACGCCGATGCCGAGGATCAGCGCGATGTCGACGTCGCGCTCGCCCGCCGCCACCAGCCGCAGCACCTGCTCTTCGCGCGGCGACAGCTCGACCTCGGCCGCGGTCGCCGGCCGGTCGGCGTTGTCCTTCATGATCATCCCGGCGACCACCGCCGAGACGTACGCGCCGCCGTCGGCGACCGTCTTGATCGCGATCAGCAGCTCGTCGGCGTCGACGTCCTTGGAGAGGAACCCCCGCGCCCCCGCGGCGATCGCGCCGAGCACCACCTCCGGCTCCGCCTGGGCCGACACGACCAGCACGTGGTGGCCGAGCTCGCAGACCTCCAGGACCGCCGCCGCGCCCGCGACGCCGGGAAGACCGAGGTCGAGGAGGACCACGCTGCCCGGTGGCTGCCGGTGGACGTGGAACCGGGCGACCGAATCGACCACCGCACCCAGCTCGACGAAATCGGCTTCGGCCAGCACACGCTCCACGGAGACTCGGTACAGCGGGTGGTCCTCGACGATCGCGACCCGGATCCGCCCCGGGCCTGCTGTGTCGTCGTCGATCGAACGCTCTTCTGTCATTTGCACGACTTTCACCCCGTTCCACCCGACGGGGCCGGCTGCCCGGCCGTGGCCGGGTCCAGCGCGGGGCCCGTCGGCACCAATGCCAGCAAACTACCTGCGACCGGCGGCTTGGCGACTCCTCCGTAGCCGAGCGAGGCCACTGCCTGCGCATTCACCACCGGGTACTTCCGGCCCGTGTCGGTCACCAGGTATGTGGTGACCGAACCGGTTTCGACGACGACGGCACCTCCCGAAGGAGGAACGTAGACCTCGTCCGCCACCCTTGCTTCGGTCCGGGTGGCGACCTGGATTGCCTTGGCGCCAACGGGAAGCGGGAATTCCGCCGAAACGAGCAACCGGCTGCCCTGAACGCACAGCGCCACCGAATTCCCGGTGATCGGCGCCTTGCCGGGGATGCGGTCGGGGTAGGCCGCCGGGTCGGCACCACCGGCGCGGGGTGTGCCGGCCTTCGGCACGGCGGCGACGTCAGCCGCGCGGACCTGGACCGGTGCCGGCGGCCCGGAGTACGCGACGGCGTTGGCCGCCGTCGTCACCAGCAGGCTCGCTTCGGTCTGGCCGACGGGCTCGAGGCCGTCGGAGCGGACCAGGTAGTACGACGTCGCCGCGCCGGGCGCGGCCATCGCGTCCACCACGGCGAGGACTTCGCCGACGCGGGTGCCGCGGCCGCCCACCGCGGGGCCCCGGCCGCCGGCGTCGTCGACCGGCAGCGCGGTGAGGTCACGCCCGGCCGGGACGGTGTCGATCCAGCGCGCGGACACCGCGATCGTGGGGTAGCTGTCGAACTGCAGCGCGGTCGTGGCTTCGTCGCTCAGCTTGAAGCGCCGCCCACCGGCGAGCAGGAACTTCTCACCCTCCGGCAGGCGGACGATCACGCCCTGGTCGCGGGGCAGCTCGACGCCGGACGCGGGCGCGGCCAGCAGGACGGCGGTACGTGGTTCTTCCGACGCGGGCGCGTCCTGGGTGGTGCGGCTGCAACTCGTCCACGCACCGTTCACGAGGGCGCCCGAAGCGGGCAGCGAGTCGGGCGCGCCGGGGATGCCGATCGGGGTGCCGCGGCCCGCCTTGCCGAGGTTCGCCGAGGACACCGACACGGTCGCGTCGCCGTTGCCACCGGCCAGCAGCCGCGCGGACGCGTAGTTGAGCACCGGGTGCAGCACGCCGTCGGCGCCGAGCACGAACCGCGCGCCGGTGCCCTCCTCGACGATCACCTTGCCGCCGGCCAGCCAGTCCTTGCCGCCGGCGGGGTTCAGCAGGCCGATGATGCCGAAGACGGCCGTGACGAGCAGGGCGGCCACGAGCCCCAGCACCGTGGCGAGCACGAGCCGGCGGCTGGGCGAGACGGGGTGGTTCGCGTCGGCGGCGACGAGGGCGGAGACGAGCCTGCGGCGGAGGAACTGGTACGCCTGGATCTGGTCCCGCTGCGTCCACACGCTGCTGTGCCCCCGGCTGTGTGCGTCGACCTCCCGAGCGAATGATGCTAGGCACCGGGTTCGGGGGTGGCGAGGGTAATTTTTACGCCCACGCGACATCCGGGGAGGCAGTAGCGTCGCAGGCCGGGGAAAGGGGAACCCGTGTCCGTCGAAACCGCCGGCGCCGTCCGCCCGGCCACCTCCCGGCCCGCCACCACACCGCTGCCCTGGCTGCTGCCGATCCGGCCGCTGCAGGCCGCGGCGTGGGAGATCGCCGCCATCGCCGTCCTGCTCGCCTGGCTGGCCGGCGGCGTCACGCAGCCGATGCGGATCGGCGTCAGCGTCGGCGCCGGGCTGGTCGTGCTGCTGACGTCGGTGCGGTTCGCCGGGCGGCACCTGGCGGGCTGGGCGGTGACCTGGACGGCGTTCCGGCTGCGGCGCCACGACACGCGCCGCGACAGCGCCGATCCGCTGCTGTGCGTCGCCGGGCCGGTGAAGGTGCGCCAGCACGTCGACCGCGCGGGCAACCGCTTCGGCGTCGCCGAAGTCGACGGCGGCTGGAGCGCCCTGGTCCGCCTGACACCCGGCGCGGGCTCGCCTTCGCCCGCGGCCCTGGTGGACGCCCTGCGCGCGGCCTACCGCCGCACCGACGTCCCGCTGGCCTCGGCGCAGCTGCTGACGTGGGCCATCCCGCGCGGCGAGCAGGTGCTGCGGGTGCACTGGCTGGCGGTGCGCTACCGGCCGGACCTCGCCCCGATCGCGGCACTCGCCCGCGGCGGTGGCGACCTCGGCGCGCTGCGCAGCACGGCGTCGGCCGCGTTGAGCCTGATGGGTTCGCTGGCCGAGGCGGGGTATCCGAGCACGGTGCTGGAGGCGGGCGAGCTGGCGCAGGAGCTGCGGGTGGCGCTGGGCGTGCAGGGTTCGCCCGAAGCTCCGCCCGACCACTGGCGTTCGTGGGTGTGGGGTGCCGCGGCGCAGCGGTGCTTCACGCCGCGTTCGGCGCGGGTGCCGGCCGTCTCGGTGCCGGGAGCGGCGTTCACGGCGACGTCGTACACGCTGACGCGCACGCCGGGTGGGCGGGAGAAGACCGAGGTGACGATCCGGGTCGGGGCGCGTCCCGGGGCTCCGGTTCCCGCGCCGGGGGCGGCCGTTCCGCTGCACGGCCGCCACGGCGCCGCGGTCCGCAAGACCCTTCCCCTGGCGCTGGACTCCTGAAGGTTCCCCTCGGGCAGGAAGCCGGTCCGCTCCGGCACGGTTCTTGCCCTGATTTCCCTGATGGCCGGTGCTCGCCGAGTACGTCCGTACCGTCGAGTGCAGGGGCTTCTTCGCCGTGAAGCCGAAATTCGAGGAGATCACTGCCATGCCCTTGTTCCGACTGCCGGACGGACGCGACCTGGAGTACGAGGTCTCCGGGCCGGGTACGGGAGAAGCCGTCCTGTTCCACCACGGTATGCCGGGATCCGCGGTGCCGATGCCGTCGGTGCTGGACTCGATCACCGAGCGCGGGTTCCGGGTGATCACCTACTCCCGGGCCGGGTACGGCGCTTCCAGCCCGGCGCCCGGGCGATCCGTGGCGGATTCGGCGGCGGACTGTGTTTCCCTCCTCGCGCACCTCGGCATCGACGGGTACCTGACCGTCGGCTGGTCCACCGGCGGACCCCACGCGCTGGCCCAAGCGGCCCTCGCGCCGGAAAACGTCAGCGGCGTCTTGAGTGTCGCCTCGTTCGCTCCGTTCGACGCTCCGGGCCTCGACTTCGTCGAAGGCATGGGCGCGCAGAACGTCGCCCAGTTCGGCATCGCCGGGCAGGGCGAAGCGGCGGTGCGCGGGCTCGTCGCGCAAATGGCCGCCGCGGTCCGCGACACCAGCCCTGCCGACGTCGTCGCCGGCCTTTCCTCGCTGTTTTCGCCGGTGGACGCGGAGATTCTCCAGGGCCGCTTCGGTGCCGAAAACGCCGCGAACATGAACCACGCACTGGCCGGCGGAGACGAGGGATGGGTGGCGGACCTGCTGGCCGTGACCAGGCCATGGGGCGTCGACGTCACCGCGATCAAGGCCCGCGTCGAACTGTGGCACGGTTCCGAGGACCGCATGGTGCCGCTGTCACACGGACAATGGCTGGCCGGGCGCCTTCCCACCGTCACCCCGCATCTCGAAGCCGGACACGGCCATCTCTCCCTCGCGATCGGCAGCCTGGGTGCCAAGCTCGACGCCTTGACGAAGGAGAAGTGACCTCAGCCGCGGACGGCTTCGTAGACCCCGGCGATCATGCCCACGAACGGGACCAGCGACAGCAGCACCAGGAACTCCGAGACGTCCAGAAGCCTTGACCAGTAAGGCGAACGGAGCCCGCGCGCCACCCGCGTCGCGTACACCAGGCACACCACCGCCGCCAGGACGACCACGCAGCCCGCCGCGAACAGCAGGGTCCGGTCGCCCGACGCCACCAGCCACGCTCCGGCGCACACCAGACCGAGCACACCGAAGCCGACCAGCACCAGCCGTTGCGCTTTCCCCGCGTACGAACGGGATCGCAGGATCCACGCCACCCCGAGCAGCCCCGCCAGGCCCGCTTCCCACGGGCCGCCGGACGCGAGCACGACGGACGCGGCGAGCATGACCAGGCCCAGTGCCACCAGCAACCCCGTCAGCACCGCCTGCGCGCGAGAGGTCCGGCCGATCATCTCGTGGCCCAGTGACGGCTGTTCGTCCGCGCGGAACGCCGCCATGTCGTCCGGTACCCGCGGCAGCGGCAACCGGGCCAGGCGCAACGCGAGCATCGGCGCCACCGCCGCCAAGGCCGTGCCCAGCACCGCGACGACCGCCGCGGCCGGCTGCGAGGAGACTCCCGCCAGCAGCACCACGCCCGTGGTGACCGCGCCGAACCCGGCCGAGACGGTGATCGCCACGAACCACGGCAGCCGGTCGGCCACCGTCACCGCCGCGAGCACGCCGTACACCGTCACCGCGGCGAACCCGGCCGCCAGGGGACCCGCCGACAGGGAGAACAGCGGGTGCGGCGGCAGCACCGACATCCCCGCCAGCAGCGCGACGCCGACCCCGGCCAGCGAACCGGCCGCGCCCGCCTCGGCGTCGCCGTAAGCGCGGCTCAGCGCGCCACCGCCGAGCAGCAGCACCAGGGCCAGCAACCCCGTCCCGACCGGCGCCAGCACGCTCCCGGACGCCGCCGCCTGCACCAGCAGGCCCCCGGCGAGCAGGAGCACGACCGCGGCGACCAGCCCGGACCGCCGGGCGACCGACGGCCCCCAGCC
>Ga0070668_100000660_pt1 | contig 23338 bp, 15 predicted proteins | sample KBSS43metaG_FD_64661 | JGI IMG/M metagenome (GOLD analysis project Ga0070668, IMG submission 64661) | Switchgrass rhizosphere microbial communities from Kellogg Biological Station, Michigan, USA - KBS S4-3 metaG | ecosystem: Host-associated > Plants > Roots > Rhizosphere > Soil ...
GTCCTCCATGCCTTGATCAATGCGCCTGGACCGGTCCGCCCCGACCTTGTCCTCAGGGCGTCGGCGGCCTGCATCGGAATGCTGTTCGGGGTCTTCGCGATCAGCCCGGCATCGGGCGAAACACGCGACGATCCCCCAAAGGCGGATGCGCCCCACAAGCCCCAGACGGGCGAGGCCTCATTTTACGGAACGCATGACGCCGGCGAAACGACCGCCAGCGGAGTCCCCTTCGATCCCAACCGCATGACCGCCGCGAGCCCCACCTTGCCCTTCGGCGCCAAGGCCAAGGTGACCAACAAGGAGACCGGCCAGTCGGTCAATGTCACCGTGACGGATCGCGGGCCCTTCGCGAACAACCGCATCCTGGACGTCTCGCCCAAGGCGGCCGAGCAACTCGGAATGAAATCCAGTGGGGTCGCGCAGGTGAAGGTGCAGCCGCTCCACGTCCCGAAGCCCGCGCGCTGAGCCGACGGTGGCCGCAAATTTTGGTTCGCTACGGACCGGGTCGATCGCAGGGCCCCGCGCGCTCAGGAGGCCGGCTGTGCGCCCGTCGCCACCGAACGGAGCGCCGAGGCCGGCAGATCGATCCGCGTCAGCCGCCAATTGAAGGCGCCCCGTCGCTCGAACACCAGGACGAGCGCTTCCGTCGGCTTGGCGGCGTTCTCCAGGCTCGCGCGGAAACGGTTCACGCCCAGGTAGGCGAACCGGGGACGCACATCCACGCCTTTCGCCTCGATGGAGATGGCGTCCGTGGCCGCGTCGCTGTCCGCGGCCTCCTGCCCCGGCCGAGCCGGCGCGCCGGCGTTGCGAACCATGGTCGCGATCGCCTGGGGCGTGACATAGGCGTCGATCGCCCTGTCCATGTATGACGACAGCGGGAGCTGGCCCACGGACGGCTGGGGCCTCGGCTGCGGATCATTCGGCCGCTGTTCGGCCAGCGTCGCCGAGATCTGGGCCTTCAGGCCGGCGCGCACGGCGGGGAAGTCGACGAGTTGCTCCAGCCGTCGTGCGTCGCCCGCCCGGGCGGCCGAGAACAGGCTCACCAGACCGACGAAGGGCGAGGCCAGGTAGGCCCCCGCGAAGACGATGGCCGCGCCGATCAGCAGCGCAGGCCAGAGGACCTTGCCACGAGCCGGCGCCTCGATGACGCTCACCGCAGGACCTGACGGCGGCGGCGCCCAGTCCGCGTCAACGATCACCCCTGACGATGCTCATCGAATCCCCGAAATCACGGCGCCCCTGTTTCTATCCACACCGGCTATCAGTTCGGCATGGTGACGTTGCCGAACTGGTCCTGCATCGCCTTGGACCAGGTCTTGAGGTTGAGGCCCGAGGGAAATCCCGTGACCGTGGCCCCTTCAAAGCGAAAGGTGTCCGAGCCGCCGGCGAACTGGGTGTGGAGCCCGGCCGTCACAGGCACGCCCCAGGTCTGGGCCAGGCGTTGGACGAGCTGCGTCCCGCCCCCTCCCCCCACGTCGCAACCGAGCAGCTGAACGGCCCCGAACCGCGCGAGGACGGGCCGGATCCGCGCCAGGGTCGGCTCGCTTTCGGCGTAGGTGGCCAGCGCGATCGAGGCCATGTGCGGCGCGCCGTTGATCTTGCCGCCGGTGACGTTCTGGCTCCCGCGTCCGCCGTGACCATGGATGCGCAGCAGCATGACGTTGCCTGGGCGGCCTCGCGCCTCGATCTGCCGCATGACGAAGTCCAGGCCGTTGGACTGGCCGAAGACGACGATCGGATCGCCGCCCGCCTTGCGAATGTCGCTCACCTCGAAGGTGATCAGGGATGGATCCGTGCCGTCCACCACATCGATGGTCTGGAACCGGCTCATGGCCATGAAATTATTCCAGGTGTTCGGCCCGATGATCCCGTCCTTCTTCAAGGGCGGGTGCGCGCCCTGATAGGCGGAGACCGCCGCCTTGGTCTTCGGTCCATAGGCCCCGTCGCAGTTGATCGTCGCGCCGGGCCGGTGCCGCCGAAGCAGGATCTGGCTGGTCGTGACGCTGGGGAGGACGTCGCCGTTGATGAGGAAGGTGAATGGGGGGGCTTCCGTGACGAGAACCAGGGCCATCACGTCCACCTCGCTTCGCGCCGCCGCACCCGGCCATGACGGTAGTGTGCGGGCTCGACATTGGAAAGCGTAGCGGCGCCGCCGCTCGGCCGGTGCGACGTCTGATCGTCCGTCAGACCCCCGGCTGCAGGGGCCGAGCGCCGTCGCCGACCACGGTGAAGGGCGCCCAGAAATAGGGATGCGACGTCGCGGGCGTGCTCATCACCTGCTGTTGCGCCTTCATCAGCCCCTGCGCCTGGTCGGACGCGCCGGAGCCGAACAGGTCGGTCATCAGCCGCACCGCCGCCTCGGAGTCCACCGCCCAGTGCGAGACGACCAGACCCCGCGCGCCGGCGTAGATCATCGCCCGCGCCAGGCCGCCCAAGGCTTCGCCGCCGCCTTGCAGGCCGGTGGGATCCTGTTCCGAGCCGGCCGTGTTGCAGGCGGCCAGCACCACCAGATCGGCGTCGAGCCGCAGGTCCAGCACTTCGCTGGCGTCCAGGAGGGCGTCGCTGTCGCCGCCCCCGAGCGAGGTGATCAGCGCCGGAAGGGGCAGGCAGGCGTCAGGCTGGGGCAGCAGGGCGTGGGTCGCGAAATAGACCACCCGATAGTCGCCCAGGTCCTCGCGCCGCTTCAGCGCCTCGTCGTTGAACGCAGCCCGGGTGACCAGGTCGCGCGGCTGCGCGCCCAGGCTGCCGCCCACGACGCGCAGTTCCTGGGCGGTCTCGGGCAAGGACTCGAGGCCCAGCAGGACGTTGCGGGTCGCGCCGCAGACCTGCTCCAGCGCCACGGAGCGCTGCGTCCCGTTCTCCACCAGGGTGGCGAAGGCCGGATCGCGCCGCGGCATTTCCGGGTCGCCGAACCCGAGGAACGCCCGCCGCGCGGCGGACGGCTTGAATCGGCGGGACTGCAGGAAGCTGGCCGGAGAGACCACCAGCGAGCTCGGGACCTGGGCTCCCAGCCACTTCACCCCGACATAGCTGGCCGGGCCGCCAGCCGCCCTGCGCGCCGCCATCATTGGTCCGCTTGCGGCGTCCACCACCAGGGTGCTGATCGGCAGCGAGACCAGGGCGCCGCTCGGCTCGTAGATCAGGTGGCGGGCGGCCAGCACCTGGTCGCGCACCGGCCCGGTCAGGATGTTGAAGAAGGTGTAGGCGGCCGCCACGTTGTATCCCTGGATCCGCCCGGGGGTGTCGAACGGCGCGCGCAGCCCATGGACCGCCTGCTCGATGTCGGCCCGGGTCGCCGCGATCGCATAGGGGACCGCGTCCGTCTGGGTGATCAGCATGCCGTAGGTGCGGGCGCCGAGCGGCAGCAGCTTCAGATAGACTTCGCCCGGACGCAGCGCCGCCTGCAGCTCTTCGAGCGTGACGTGGGTGGAGATCAGTTGCGCATAGCCGGGGCTGACCTGGGCGAGCTGCGCCTGCAGGCCCTCGAACAGCGCCTGCGATTGCGCAAGCTCGCCGTCGGCCACGGCCTTTTCGTCCCCCGCATAGCTTCCGGCCGCCTGCAGGTTGGCGATCTGGGCCTCCGCGGCCCGTGCGCGGCGGCGGCTGTCCTCCAGCGCCCGGGCGAGGCCGGCCGTCTGGTTGTCCGACTGCGCCACGCGCTGCGCCAGCAGCGCCACCGTCCTGGCGGTCTCGTCGCTGACCGCCGCGTCCGCCGCCGCCATGAAGCGCTGGGCCTGCAGCCGCGCGGTCGCCGGATCGCGTTTCGCCTCCTCCAGCAACAGGTCGAGGTAGGCCTGGGCGAGGTCCGCGGAGGCGCCCAGGGCGCCACGGTTCTCGCGAAAGAGCCTGAGCCCGGTCTCGAACGCCGCGATGGCCCCCTGCCGGTCGCCCCGGGCGGCCAGCACGCCGCCCAGTTCCAGGAGCAGCTCGCCTTCCGTCGTCGCGCCCGCGTGCCGCGTGCGCAGCAGCCGCAGCGCGTTCTCCAGCCGCGCCTGCGCCTGGCCGAGATCGCCCCGGTCGCGGTCCAGCGCCGCCAGGTCGGCGTCGAGCCGAGCGCGCAGGACGACCGCCGAGGCGCTCATGGACTGTCGAGAGGCCACGAGGTCGACGGCGCGGTTGAAGGCCTCGGCGGCGCCCGCCTTGTCGCCCAGCGCCAGGCGCGAGGTTCCGATGGTGTGCAGGGCCTGGGCGTCCTGCACAGCCATGACGTCGGCGGGCGAAGGCGGCGCGGCGGTCAGGGCCGCCAAGCCGCTCCCGCCCATGTTGAGGCTTCGGGCGGTGTCCGCATCGATGGCCACGGCGTCCGCCGCAGCGCTCGAAGCCGCGGCCGGCCGCCGGGCGGTCTCGCGCACCGCCAGCGCCCGTTCGGCGGTGGTGATCGCCGCCGCGAACTGCCGCTGATTGCGCAGGTGTAGGGCCTGGTAGTTCAGCCCGCGCGCCTCCAGGAGCGGATCGTTGGCGGCGGCGATCAAGGGCGTGGCGCGGGCGAAATAGGCGTCCGCTTCGGCGAACCGGCCGTTGTTCGACACGTTCAGCGCCAGGTTCAGGAGCGCCAGCGCCTGGTCGGCCGGGGAGGCGTTCTGCGCCTCGGTGGCGAGGACCAGCGCGCGGAAGTCGGTCTCCGCCTGAGGGAATCGCCACTCGTTGTTCTGGACATAGCCGCGGCGGAACATGGCCTGCGGATCGGACGCCGCCGCCGCGTTGGCGCGCGCCAGGCTGTCCACCGAGCCGCCGAAGTCCGCGGCGATTTCGGCCTGGGCGGCGGACACCTGCCGGCCCATCGCGGGCGGCGGGGCCGCCGCGCCGGAGACGACGCGCAGGCCGCTCTCCAGGACGTCGGCGATCGAGGGAAATCCCTCCGCCACCACCGTGTCCGATCGCCGCTCGCCGACATAGGTGAGGTAGGCGACGGCGCCCTTGCCGAGGGTGCAGGCGCTGCGGCGCACGCGGCCCAGCCCCTCCAGCGGCTGTTCGTGCGCGTCGCGACATTGCGCCCGGCGCTGCAGGTCGGCGCGCCAGGCGGGCTCTCCCTTCGAGAGCCGGTAGAGTCGTCCCAGCGGCACGTCCCAGCCCCGGCAGCGGACGGTCCAGGCCTTCACCCCCGGCGTCTGGGCCAGGGGATCGTCATAGTTGCGGATGGCGTCGCACACCGCGCCGCTCTGGGCGCCCTGCCCGAGGGGGAAGATCTCGGCCGCCGGCTGCGCCGCGGCGGGCGCGGCCAGAGCCAGGGCGGCGAACAGCAGAAGGGTCGGACTGCGCATGATCGACCTCATTTCGGCGTCCGCCAGATCTCTTCGTTGCCGGCGCCGGTGACGATCGGATCCGGCCGCTCCTCGTCGTCCCGGTCAGGATTCCATAGGGAGAGCAGCGGCGCGCCGTAGTCCGCCCGCAGCGCGTCCAGCGGCCAGTTGAAATTGGCGAAGCGTTGGTTGGCGAAGTCCATGCGGAAGATCGGCGGCGCCTGGTCCGCGCAGTTGGCGCCCGTGGGGAAGAGGCAACCGTTGAACCGGTAGGCGCTGCCAGGCGCGACGCCGGCCCCCAGCACCAGATCGACGCCCAGGGCCGCCGGCCGGCCGCTGGCCAGCGCCCCGGTGCGCCGGACGTAGGAGCCGAAGAGGTCGATGACCGCGGCCGGCTCGTTGACGAACAGCACCGCCCCCGGCGTTCCCGTGTTGGCCAGATAGAGGCCCGCGAACCGTCCGGCGGCGGAGGCGGTGTTCTGCTGCACGATCCGCCCCGGCGCGCGCAGGCTGAGCCGCCCAGCCGCCAGGAACACCCGGTTCTGCTCGGAGGCGATGGGCGCGACGCCCTGCGGCTGATTGCGCGCGATATCGAACTGAGCGGGGGCCGTACTGGACGCCAGGGTCACGAACCGCGGCGAGCCGATGAAGATGTCCTGCCGCGCCGACAGCCGCACATCGTTGAAGGTGGTCGCGTTGCTGACCACGCCGGCGGCGTCGACCTGCGCCGAGCCGAGCGATCCAGTGAGCTGAATGCTCCGCGGCCGCCAGACCGTGCTCGCGGCCTCGTCGCCCACCAGCAGGGTTCCGCCGGAAGTGGTCGGCGTGAAAGCCCGCAGGATCCGCACGTCGTTGGCGGCGCCGGCGAACAGGCCGATGGTCGGCGCACGCTGCGGGTTGAAGGCAAGGTCGCCCACCAGGATGTCGCCGCCCGGCTGCGCCGGGGTGGTCAGGCCGGCGTAGAAGTCGACGCGCTCGGTCGCCTGGATCCGGTTGAATTCCGCCGCGCTGATGAACATCCCTTGCGTGACGCCGGTGACGTTGTCGCCCAGCACCAGCGACCCGCCGCGGGACTCGAACTGCGCCCGGCGGGCCGTCAGGCTGTCGGTGAGCGAAAGGTCCGTCGCCGCGATCCGCACCGTGCCCGCGGTCAGCCGGCCGAACGTCGCCGGCCCGGCCACGTCGATGGTGATCGCGCCGCCCGCGGTCAGGGCGTCCCGCGAAAAGCCGCCCGCGGTGGCGGTGATGGTGATGTCTCCGCTGAGGGCGCCGCCGAGCGACCCCAGCGCAACCGTCCGGCCGCTGAGGGCGAAGCTGCGGCCGGCCGTGACCGCCACCGCCTGCGCCAGACCCGCCGGCGCGGAGATCGAAAGGTCCTGCCCGGCCTGGCCCTGGCGCACCACCATGTCGCCCGCGCGGGCCCGCGCCGTCGCCGAGCCGGTCCCGGCCTCCAGCCGGTCGATGGCGAGGCCGCCGGTGACGTCCACGTCGGCGTTGCGGCCTGCGAGAACATCTATGCGCGCCGCGCCCGTCACTGTGCCCAGCCCTTCGCCGAGCGCAGCGTCCGCCCCGGCGCCCGCCTGCACCAGCACCCGCCGCCCGTCGCCGACGAGGTCCGGGCCGGGCCCGTCGGCGTCGTCGTCCGACGAGCCCGCGTTGAGCGTCGCCGACTGGAGCCGCGCCGCGCCGCCGGTGGCGGAGACGATGATGTCGTCCGCCGCGACGGCCTGGGCCACTAGCGCCTGGCCGTTGGTGGCGGTGACCAGGGCGTCGTCGCCGGCGATGATCGAGCGCACCTCGACGCTGGGCGCGCGCACCGAGGCCAGCCCGCCCGCCTGCACCAGATCCAGCCTTGCCGGCGCCGTGAGGTCGACCGTCGCCAGCCCGTCCGGCGCACGCACCTCGATGCGATCCGCGCCGGTGACCGCGCCCACGCCCTCGCCCAGGAAGGCGCTGGTCACGATGCCGAAGGCCGCCGGCGCCAGCACGACGGCGTGGTCGGGCTCGAGCCGGTCGTCGGCGAGGGCGCCGCCGAGGCTGCTGTCGGGCGGCGGCGGAGGTGGCGGTGGCGGTGGTGGCGGTGGAGTCGTCGGGGGCGGGGGCGGAGGCGGCACCAGCGCAGGATCGTACAGCGCCTCGACCAGCAGCCGGTGGCCATCGCCCCCCGTGTCCGGACCCGCGCCATCGCGGTCGGCGTCGGCCGCGCCCTCAAAGGTTGCGCTGCGCACTCGCGCCGACCCGTTGATGGCGCGCACCAGGATGTCGTCGCGGGCCTGGCCCGATCCTAGGAAAACGTCGCCGATCGTGGAGGTCAGCAGGATGTCGCCGGTTGAGACCGCGCGGTCCACCCTGAGGTCGCCGTTGCGGGTCGCCACGCTGGCCGCGGTCCCCGCCTGGAGGGTCGAAAAATAGCCGGAGCCGTGGATGGTGGCGTCGATGCGGTTGTCGGCCCGCAGCTCGCCGATCGGCGCCGCGGCGGAGCCGACGTTGGTGAGGCCGTAGCCGGCGGCCGGATCGGTCCCGGCGAGCAGCAGGATGTCGCCCCCTGCGCCGGAGACGGCGCGGCGGGCGACCTGCAGGCCGGGGACCGAGATCACCGCATTGACCACCGAGGGCTGGCTGAGGGCGACGATCTGGATCGCGCCGGCCGTGGTGGCGCCGGCGAGGGTGAGCGGGGTTACGGAGCTGCTGCCCGCCTGCTCCGGCGTCAGGGCGAAGCCCACCAGGTCGAGGTCGTTGGCGCTCGAAGGCGCGAAGGTGATGCGGAAATCACCCATCGCCGCGTACGCCACCGCGGTGTCGCCCGGATCGGCCGCGGCGCCCTGGACGACGGCGCCCGCCTGGGTGCGGACCTCCTGGGAGACGAACGCGAGCGTTCCGCCATAGCCGGTGATCTGCGCGCCGCCGCGCACCTCGACCGCCGCCGCCGACGCCCCGAAGAAGTCGAAGGTCGGCGCGGCGGCCGGATTGAAGAAATTCTCCGGCAGGCTCGTCGAGGTGGTGGCCAGGAGGCCGCCGACGTCCACGCGGGCGTTCGCGCCGAACACGACCCCGTTGGCCGAGGCGATCCAGACGTTGCCGCCGAACGCCGAGCCGACCCGGCCCTCCAGCCGGCCGTCGATCACCGCCTGTCCGGCCACCTGGTTGAGCACGATGGCGCCGCGGGAGGGGAACAGGAACCGCAGGAGCTCCGTCGAGCCGACGTCGAAGGTCTCCCATCGCAACTGGGTGCGCTGGGCGTTGAGGGTGACGTCCATCTGCGCGCTGACGCCGCCGCCCGGGGCGGAATTCGCGATGACCGGGGCGCCGCCGCCCGCCTCCACCCGTACGTCCGGAACCGCCGGGCCCGGGAGCGCCATGGCCTCGGACGCCAGCAGCGCCGCGCTGGTCAGGGCCGTGGTCGCGACCACGCGGGCTCGCCAGGTGCGCAGTCGACCGGGTACGGACGCGCGAGGCATGATCAGGCTCCTGCTCCGGCTCATCGCAGCACCGCCGTCAGGGTGGCGAGCACCCGCCCGCCGGGCTTGCCGGCGCCCGCATAGGCGGCCTCGAGCGCCTTGGCGTAGGCCAGGTTGAAACGCAGGCGCTCGCCCAGCCGCACCTCGCCGCCGACCCCGGCGGACGAAAGGTCGGCGTCTGCGCCCCCGAGCTTCCGGAGCCAGGCGGCATCGACGAAGACGTAGGGGCTGAGCGTCAGGCCGGAGCCCAGCGGCAGCGGCGCGCCGCGCAGCTCGAAGGCGGCCATCAGGCCGCGGTCGCCGGTGGCCGCGCCCGGATCGTAGCCGCGCCCCACGGTCAGGGCGCCGGCGGAAATCTCCTCGTAGGCCAGCAGGCGATCGTCCGTGTACTGACCCTCCAGGCGAAGATTGGCGGACACCCACGGCGCCAGGCCGAGGGAGGCCTGCAGTTCGCCGCGCACCAGCGTCGCCTCCGGGTCGGCGCCGAACCGCGACAGCAGCGCATCGTTGCTGTCGCTGGCCCCGAAGCCAGAGAGCCCCTTGCGCAAGCTGAGCGCCCCCGAGACCGCGAAGGGCATCGCCGTGCGGGTGCGCCAACCGCCATCGAGGCGCGCATAGATCACCCGCAGTTTGTCGTCCGTCAGCCGCGCGAGGTCCGAGAAGTCCGTCGTCTGGTCGATCCAGTCGAAGCCCACGGCGACATTGAGGTTCTGGCGGCGGGAGCGGATGACGGGATAGACGAGTTCGGCGCCGACGATCAGCGCCTCGCCCTCCAGATCCAGCGCCTTGAACTGGTCGCCAGGATGGGTCTTGGCGTAGGTCAGGTTCGCCCGGGCCAGCAGGCCCTCGCCACCGAAGCGCATCTCCTCCAGAAGCTGCACCACCCGCTGTTCGTCGCCGTCGACCGTGCTGAACACCACCAGCGACGTGCGGTCGCCCAGCGACGTGAAGCCGGAAAAATCGGCCCGCGCCATGGCGCTCCAGGGACCCAGCGCGTCGCCGCCGAGGTTCTGTGCGCCCACCACCACATCGACGGGGTCGCGGCTCACCCGCACGTCGAGGTCCACCGCCCCGCGCTGCTGGATGGTGGAGGGCCGCACGGTGACCCGCAGGGCGACCCCCGGCACGTCGGCGGCCAGCAGCAGGTAGCGCTGCGCCCGGTTCAGGTCGAACGGGGTCATGCCGCGCAACTTGGCCAGGTGGCGCTCCACCGCCGCCTGGGCCGGGCCGGCGTCGCCGCGCACCCGGACGTTGACGATGCGCGCCTCGATGACGTCCAGCACCAGGGCCCCGTCGGCGATGCGCTGCTCGGGGATCTCGACCCGCGCCAACAGGCCGGCGGCGAACAGCCGGCCGGCGACGCGGTCGCGCACGTCGCAGAGCGCGCCCACGGGAACTTCCCGGCCGATCAGGTCGGCGTAGGCTGTCGCGACATCGGATGCGGGTACGGCGGTCAGGCCCCGCAGGGTCACCGACCGCAGGGTCAGTTTCAGTGGACTGTCACGCAAAGGACAGGGACCGGGCGGCTCCGGTTCCAGAATGTCGCTTCTGGGCGGCGCGGGGGCCGGCGCGCGGGCCGCCGGGTTCAGTTCGTCACGGGTGGGTTGACCGGGCAGCGGGCCCTGGGCGTGCGCGAGCGGGGCTGAAACGCAACAGGCGAGCCCCGCCGCGACAACCGTCGCCCGCACGCCGGAAAGGCGTCTCCCCATGACCCGACCTCTCCAGGCCGGATCCATGGATGACCCGGCCCCCGGCAGAACAGCAAGGAACTTTCCCCCGGCGCCTTGGCACGGTCAATTGGTATGTTTCACGGATCCCGCGACGCCGGCCGGCGATCGCGCCGGCGCCTATTGTACGCGCCGCGCCTCGACCCGCCGGTTCTCGGGCGAACGCGGATTGCGCACGTTGAGCGGGCGATCGAAACCGTAGCCGTTCACCTCGATCCGCGATCGATCGACGCCGAGCGAGGCCAGGTAGGTGACCAGCGACTCCGCCCGCGCCTTGGAGAGATCGAGGTTGTAGTCCCGGCCGCCGACGGCGTTGGTGTGGCCGTCGATGGCGAATCGCGCCGACTGGAGCTGCGGACTGTTGGCGGCTTGCGCGAAGACCTTGGCGTTGGCCCTGGCCTGCGGGGTGAGCGTCGAGGACGCGTTGGCGAAGGTGATCATCAGGTCACGGCCTGCGGGAGCCGGGGTCGGCGCCGCTGCGGCCGCTGGCCGCGGGACCGACGCGACTTGTCCGCCTGGACGCGGGCGCGGCGCCGCCTTGGGCGCGGCCGGCGAAGTCGGTGTCGCCGCCGGCGCGGCGAGGCTGAAGCCGCGGGTCTTGCCCACCGTCGTCTCGTCCTGGGGCTTGGAGAAGTCCCGCTGCAGGTCCTCCACCGAGAACTGCGGCTTCGGCTCCTGGGCCGCCACCGGGCCCGCCGCCAGCCACGCCAGTGCGGCGAACGCCGTAAGAGTCACACGCATCTCGCACTCCATCCTGCGTCGCAGGGCTCCGGTCACTGTTTCGACCCCGACCAGCTCACTTCGTTGTGGAAGCTCACGTCCAGCCCGGGCGGATCCTTGGACGGATCAAGCAGGAATACGGACTCGCCTCGCGCCTGCAGGATCTTGCCCATCGCCCGGGTCAGGGGGACCGTGATCTCCGGCAGCCGTTCGTAGTCGGACGTCACCTTGACGAGGTTGGGGCCGACCCGGGTCACCGTCAGGGTCACTCCGCTTTGCGACGACCCCTTGGAATCCGAGATCACGTCGCCGGAATAGACGCCTTGCGCCGCGTCACCCAGGTCGGGCTTGCGCTTGGCGGGCGCCGACTGCGCCTGGGCGGCCATGGGCAGCACGAGGATCGCGAGGCCGGCGGCGAGCGCCCGACGGGTAAATCGCATCGTCGAAGACTCCTCAGGAAGCTATGGATTTCGCCGATCGTTCAAAGCGATCGTATGCGGTTGAAAGGGGGGACTCAAGGGCGGTCACAACAAGCCCCAGAGCCGCCAGAGCGGGAGCAGGCGCTCAAGCTTGTCCTCATAATTGCGGGTCGCTGCGGAGATGGCCTCCGCCTCTTCCTCATAGGCCTGGCCGTCGATGATCGGGTGGCCGCCCGCCCGGCGGCACCGGGCCACGAAGGCGTGCGCGGCGGCTTCGACGTCCACGGGTCCGCGGCGCGCGGCCCAGAACAGCGTGTACTCGGCCGCCGACATCATCAGGCCCGAGCTGATCGCGGGAATGGCCAGGGTGACGCCGGTGGTCATCGACGTCTGCTCGGGGGGACGCAGGAGGCCGTTGAGCCGCTCGGCCGCCGCGACGGCTGTGGTGTCGACCCTGTGGTGAACCGCCGCCAGTCCGATCCCCACCAGCACCCCCGCCAGCTCCACCGGGCCGACCTGGTGACCCTCGGGCAGGCCTGGAGCCGACAGGAGGTCGCCGATCTTGCGCGGCCCCGCCCGAAGCTGCTCGCCCACCGCGGCGTAGACCTCCGTATGCGGCTTCCACAGGGAGCCGTCAGGCGCCTGGAGCTGGATCACCTCCGGAAACGGCGCCAGGAGCACCAGCTCCAGCGCGGCGACGCGTTCGGCCCGCACCCCTGCCATGAGCCGCCGGGCGCCGCGCACGAACAGGTCTCTGCGGAACGCCGAGCCGACGCAGAAGTCGGTCAGGGTCTCCCGAAGGGCGTCGCCGGAGATCCCCGACAAGGCCGCGCTCTGGGCGTCGGTGAGGCCCAGGATGGGGAAGTTGCGCAGGAGATCGGCGCTGCCCGCATAGGCCAGCTTGGCCGGCTCCAGCGCCCGGACGACGTCGATGTGGTAGAGCGGCCGCCAGTGCGCGTTCAGGTACTCGTGGGCCAGATAGTCGAACTGCCCCCGCTCCGCCTGCCCCTGGATCTTGGTCACCGCGTCCCGGAACGGCTCGGGGATCACGCCAGCCTGGGAGAGCCGCTCCAGCATCTCGACCGCGTGGCCGACGGCCACGTCGCTGCGCTCGGGCGCGGCGTCGGCCAGCTCCTTGATGATCCGCTGCAGCGGCGAGACCTGCAGCCAGGCCGGCAGGGAATTGTAGCTGACGAACACCAGTCCGCCGGGTTTCAGCCGCGCCTTGAGGAAGGCGACGATCGCCGCCTGGGACTCCGGCGACACCCAGCTCCACACGCCGTGCAGGGTCACCACGTCGAACATCGGCAGCGAGGGCGCGTCGGGTCCCAGCAGTTCCTCGAAGCTTTTTTCGTGGAAGCGGATGTTGTTCAGGTCCGCGGCCCGGGCTTCCTGCTCGGCCTGGGCGATGTGCGCCGGATGGAAGTCGACCGCGTGGAACTCCCCGTGCGGATGCAGGGCGGCGAAGACGAGGCTGGTTCGGCCCCGGCCGCAGCCGAGTTCGCAATAGGCGAACGGCCGGTCGAAGTCCGGCGTCTCCAGGCCCCGCATGAGCGCCGCCAGCCCCATCTGCCGGGGGCCCTGGGCGGGATAGAAGCCGTCCGCGTATTCGATGTCGGTGATGTAGCCGTCGCCCCAGGACTGCATGACGATCCCCTCCCCCTCCGTCGCGCGAGCGTCCGCGCCGACCTGAAATCAGCCGATGAGGACCGTCGGCAGGCCGGCGACGATAGTCCCGCCGTGCGCGGTGAGGTCGCCGATCCGCGCCGCCGGCTGGCCCATGACGATGACCGTGAAACTCCCCAGCGCGATGACGTCGGGCGGCCCGACGCACACCGCCGGGTCGCCGACGCGCGCCTGCGGCAACATGCCGGTCAGGACCGTCGGCGCGCCCATGATGATCGGGCCGCCCACGTGCGGCACGAGGACCGTGATCATCGGACAGACGTGCATGTCGGTAAGACGTGCGGCCGGCATGCCCATGTTCGTTGTCCGCCTGAGTGTTTTCGGCGCCCGCCTTGCGAACGCCGGGTTGAACGAGCCCGGACGATACCGGCGGGCGCGGCGCCGGTAAATCCGCAGCTCAATTGATCATGGTCAAGCCGCCCTTGAGGATCAGCATGGCGTCGCCGCTGACGTTGGTCATCGGGGCCTTCGCGTTCAGCATCGCCGTGCCCTCGATCTTCACCATGATACCCTTGATGGTGACCCCGGTCTGATCGATCGTGATGCTGTTCGCCCCGACCTTCAGCGTGATGGACTGCATCGCCTCGGTCATGCTGGCGCCCAGGTCGAGCTTCAGGTCGTGGTTGCCCATCTTCAGCTTGGTCGACAGGTTGCCCATGTCGATCGTGTTGGTGACGTTGCCCTTCTCCACCTTCTGGGTCTCGTCCTGCACGATCACCCGGCGGAAGTCCTTCTGGGCGTGGAGATAGATCTCCTCCGAACCCGACTTGTCCTCGAAACGCAGTTCGTTGCTCTTGTCGGCGACGCCGGCGGCGTCCCAGTTCGCGCCGCGGATGCCGCTCTGGGTCTTGTTGGCGGGCACGTCGAAGGGCGGCTTGTTCTTGCCGTTGTAGACCATGCCGACGATGATCGGGTGGTCCGGATCCCCGTTCAGGAACTCCACAACCACCTCGCTGTCGATGCGCGGCAGGTACTGGGAGCCCATCTTGTTGTAGGCCCAGACCTGGGCCACGCGCGCCCACCGCGAGACGCCCTCCTCCTCCCAGTGGAACTTGACCTTGGCGCGGCCCATGTCGTCGGGCGTGTCTGTGACCGTCGCGGTCTGCGGACCGCGGATGCAGGGCCGCGGCGTCACCCGGGGCGGCCGGAAATCCTGGTTCGCCGGGATGCAGAGGAATTCGTTGCCGTAGCGCCGCTCTCTCTCGAACGGCAGGTCCTCGCTGTCGCGCACGTGATGTTCGACGCGGGTGACGACGTACTCGGCCGCCGTCTGGTTCGAGGCCGGCAGGTCGAGCACGTGGTCCTTCACCTTGATCGTGCCGCCGGCGCGCAGCGTGGGATTGCCGCCCTCGCCGACCACCCAGACGAGCCCCGCCTCATGTTCGGCGATCCGCGCCTTGGCCATCCGGTCCGCGTCGCCCTTGGTTTCGTGCCGGCCGGGATACTCATACAGCTTTCGCTCCGGCAGGCCGGGCGGCTGCAGTCGGGTGAGGCCCTTGGCGTTGGCGTCCATCCCGCTGACCGCCTTGTAGTCCCAGGCGGTGTGGCCGAAGGACGAGGCGCCCACCCGGTACTGCGGCTGCCACCGGTCGATGTCGTGGCCGATGAGCAGTTCCTGCGACCCTCGCAGGTAGTCCGCCGAGCCGTCGCCGATGATCATCGTGCATCCGGCGTCGTCGTGGTCGAAGCGGTAGAACAGACCCTCGTCTTCCAGGAGGCGCGCGACGAACGCGAAGTCGCTCTCGGCGTATTCGACGATGTATTCCCGCTGCTCGCCGCCGGATTTGATCTGCGCCTTGACGCCGCCCTCCCGCAGCACCTTGGCGACGATGTCGCGCGCCTTCTGGTCGACGAAGATGCGGCATCGCTGGTTCAGGGTGAGAAGCCAGGCCGGCGGCACCAGCTCGGCCACATGCAGGTGAAATTCCCGCATCTGCGTCTGCAGGGACTCGAACCGGCTCACCACGCCGTGAAACTTGCGTACGACGCCCTGGGACCGGATGGCCACGGCGAGTTTCTGGCCCAAGATCTCGCTGGGCTTGAGCGCCCGCCCGCGGCTGACCAGCTCCAGCCGGAAGCGCGACAGCGCCGACAGCTCCTCGACGCCATCGAAGGCCGAGACGACGATCTTGTTGACGCCCGGAGCGAACGTCTCGACGGTGATCAGCCGCTCAAGCTTGTCGAGCTTGATGTCCTCGAGGCCGCTCACCGCCCGGACTCCACTAGGCCGTCACGCGCCGAACCGCGCGCGACGGCCGTCTCCCACATCGCACGCAACCTGCGGGCGGCCCTGAGATGACCGCCACGCGATCCGCCGGTGAAGGTTTCGAACGATCGACGACGCGCCTCAGCCCGCCTTGCCGGTCGCAAGATCGTAGACCTTGGTCACCGGCGTTCCCGGCTTCATATCCGCGCCGATCGGCGTGAATTTCTTCTCGATCTTGGTGAAGCTCAAGGTCAGCATTTCCATCGGCGTGCCCTCACTGGGGCTCGACACGCTGTAGCTGGAGATGACCGCGTCCGTCAGCTTGTAGGTGGTGAACGGATCGTCGCGACCGGTCGACACGATGTCGATCTTGCATTCCTTCGCGTCCCAGGCCGCAACCGCCCAGCCGAACAGCTCGATGGAGGACTCGTCCATCGACTTGCTGAACGACACCTCGCTGACGGTCGGCGCGCCGGTCTCGCGATCGGTGGCCTTGCCGACGACGCTCGACACATTGCGGTGAACGCCGAACTGCATGGAATCCACCTGGATCCATTTTGCGTGATTTTTTTCGGTCACGCCGCCGTTGATCTTGGGTATGAATAGATAGACGCTCATGGATCGGTGCCCTTCTGAATATTATTCACGCCCGGTTCCGAGCGCTCGGTGCAAGCTCGACGGCGACGCTACTCGCCAGGATCTTTTGAACGCACTTTAAGCCAAGATATTCCTCACGACACTGAACCCGCCATCGCAAATTTCTTAGAAAATTCGCACTTTATCTGTATTGCGCAGGCGACAGCTCAATTTTTATCTTGACTACTGGACAAGGTAGGCAAACTCATTCTGGTTGTCCAGCGACAATCGCACCTCGCGGATGGCCTCGCCGGCCGCCATTCGCCCAAGAAACCGCGCCGAAATTTCGGGCAGAATCCCGTGCGCCAGAACGTTTTCGACGTTGCGCGCGCCACTCTCTGCTTCGCGGCAGCGTTCGAGGATGGCGTCGACCACTTCCGGCGAGTATTCGAAGTTCGCGCCATAGTTTTCGACCACGCGCTTACGAATGCGGCCGAGCTGCAGCGCGATAATCGTCCGCAATGTCTCATCGCTCAACGGGAAGTACGGCACCACCGTGACCCGGCCCAGGAACGCCGGCTTGAACCAGGTGAGCAGCTCCGGCCGGATCGCCGCGCCGAGACCCGCCGCGTCGGGCATGGTCTCCGGATCCGCGCACAGCTTGGCGATCGTCTCGGTGCCCGCGTTGGAGGTCATGATGATGACGGTGTTCTTGAAGTCGATGTCGCGGCCTTCGCCGTCGCGAAGCTGCCCCTTGTCGAACACCTGGTAGAAGATGTCCTGCACGCCGGGATGCGCCTTCTCCATCTCATCGAGCAGAACCACGCTATAGGGCTTGCGACGCACCGCCTCGGTCAGGACGCCGCCTTCGCCGTAGCCGACGTAGCCGGGTGGAGAGCCCAGCAGCATCGAGACCTTATGTTCTTCCTTGAACTCCGACATGTTGATGACGGTGAGGTTCTGGTCGCCGCCATAGAGCAATTCGGCCAAGGTCAGCGCGGTCTCTGTCTTGCCCACCCCGCTGGTGCCGACCATCAGGAACACGCCGGTGGGCTTGCGCGGATCCATCAGGCGCGCGCGCGAGGTGCGCATCGCCTCGGCGATGGCTTCCAGGGCGTGCGGCTGACCGATGATGCGCTCCTCCATATGCGCCTTCAGGTTCAGCACGGTCTGGATTTCGTTGGAGACCATCCGGCCCAGAGGAATCCCAGTCCAGTTGGCGATGACCTCCGCGACCGCCTGTCCGTCGACGTTGGCCTGGATCAGCGGGTATTCGCCCTGTAGAGCCGCAAGCTCCTGCGCGGCCGCCGCGTATTGATCACGCAGGCCGCTGCGGGCGGCGTCGTCCAGCTTCGCGTCCGCCTGCGCCCCATGGTCGGTTTCGAGCTGGTCGCGAAGTTGGCGAAGTTGCGCCGCGAGCTCCTGTTCCTTGCCGAGCCGGGCCTCGAGGTCGACGAGTTCGCGCTCCGCTTCCGCCTTCTCGGCGGCCAGGGCGGCGAGCTTGGCCGCGTGGTCGGCGCCCGAGGCGCTCTCGCGCTCCAGGATGCCGATCTCGGTGGCCAGCAGCTCGGAGCGCCGGCGGCGGTCCTCGATCTGGGCCGGCACGGCGTTCTGGCTCATCGCCACGCGCGCGCAGGCGGTGTCGAGCACGCTGACGCTCTTGTCCGGAAGCTGGCGGCCCGGGATATACCGCTGGGACAGGCGCACGGCCTCGACGACCGCCTGGTCCAGCACGCGGACCTTGTGGTGCTCCTCCAGCATCGACACCAGGCCGCGCATCATGGCCACGGCGGCGGCCTCGTCCGGCTCCTCGACCTTCACCACCTGGAACCGCCGCGCCAGGGCGGCGTCGCGCTCGAAGTACTTCTTGTATTCCGCCCAGGTGGTGGCCGCGATGGTGCGCAGGTCGCCGCGCGCCAGCGCGGGTTTCAGCAGGTTGGCCGCATCCCCCTGCCCCGCCGCGCCGCCGGCGCCGACCAGGGTGTGGGCCTCGTCGATGAACAGGATGATCGGCGTCGGCGAGGCGCGCACCTCCTCGATCACCGACTTCAGGCGGTTCTCGAACTCGCCCTTCACGCCGGCGCCGGCCTGCAGCAGGCCCAGGTCGAGGGTGTGCAGGGCGGTGTTCTTCATCGCCGGCGGCACGTCCCCGGCGGCGATGCGCAGGGCGAACCCCTCCACCACCGCGGTCTTGCCGACGCCGGCCTCGCCCGTGAGGATCGGATTGTTCTGCCGTCGGCGGGTCAGGATGTCGATGATCTGCCGGATCTCGGCGTCCCGGCCGAGCACGGCGTCGATCTTGCCCGCCCTGGCGCGCGCGGTCAGGTCGATGGTGTACTGGTCCAGCGCCCCGCCTGCCATCCGGCCGCCCGGCGCCGCCCCGGCGCCGGCCGCCGCGGCCCCGGACGCCGGGGGCGCCGCCTGATCCTCGGTGCTGCCGGCGGTGATCTTCGCCAGCTCGTTGCGCAGGGCTTCCGGCGGGATCGAGGCGAACTGCGACGACGCCTCCCGCGCGATCGGCGCCAGCGTGTCGTCGCTGAGGAAGGCGGCCAACAGGTGGCCCGAGCGCACCTGCGCCGCGCCGCCGGCCAGGGACGCCAGCAGCCAGGCCTCCCGGGCCATGGTGACGATCTGGGGCGCGAGGGCCGGCGCCCGGCTGTTGCCGGTCTTCAGCTTGTCCAGCACGCGGTTGAGGTCGGCGGACACCCGGCCGGGGTCGACGCCGTAATGGGTGAGGATCGCCGTGAGGTCGCCCCCCGGGATGTCGAGCAGCTTCAGCAGCCAATGCTCGACCTCCACATTGTAGTGGCTCCGCGAGAGCGTCAGCCCGGCCGCCGCCTCCAGCGCCTGCCGACAGGGGTCGTTGAGCTTGGCGACAAGCGTTCGCAGGTCGATGGCGGCCACGGGGTTGTTCCTTTTCCAGACCCTTCCGGCATGCGACGGCGCCGGTCGCCCACGCAACTAAACGGACCGGCCGCGCCTTCGCGCAGGACCGGCAAAACAGCGTCACCCGAGGCCCATCATGGCGGCGGCGGGGGACCGCGACAACCCCTTCCCCCACGCCGGCTAACGCCAAGAATGCGCTACCGTGGCGGAACGGCGTCATGTTAGCGTGAAGCCTGCAAGGCCTGCTACGGGACGGGTTCATGGCGTCTGCACCTACGATCGACGTCGATGCGCTTCTCGCGCCGATCTCGGACGACAGCCCCGTGGGCGCGAAGGTCCGGGACGACAGTTCGCCGACGTCGGCCTACCTGCAATTGAAGGACGCGCGCGCCGCAGCCCGCGCCGCGGAACGGCGCGCCGAGGCGGCGGGGGAACCCGCCGGGCCGTTGTCGGAATGGGAGACCATATTCGAACTGGCGCCCCAGGTCCTGGCGGAACAGTCGAAGGACCTGGAGATATCCGCCTGGCTGGTGGAGGCGCTGATCCGCCGGGAAGGCTTCGCCGGCCTGCGCGACGGGTTCAAATTGGTGCGCGGCCTGGTCGAACAGTATTGGGACCTCCTCTATTCCATGGAGGACGAGGAAGGCGTCGTCACCAAGGTCGCGCCGATCACAGGACTCAACGGCATGGGAGCCGACGGCACGCTGATCCAGCCCATGCGCATGGTGCTGTTGACCGGTAGCGTCGGGGACGACGGGCCGTTCAGCGGTTACCACTATGAGCAGGCGATCAACCTCGCGCAGGTGGCCGATGCCGACGCCCGGGCGCGCCAGGCCGACGCCGGGGCGGTGACGATCGAGCGCTTCACCACCGCCGTAAACGCCACCGGCGCGCCCTTCTACATCGAACTGATCGGCGACCTCGAAGGCGCGGTCGCAGAGTTCGACGGCCTGACGAACGCGCTTTACGAGAAGGCGGGCCGCGACGCGCCGCCCGCGTCCAACATCCGCGACCTCCTGCGGAAGATCCTCGATGCGGTGCTGAGCTTCTCCAAGGATCTTGTCACGCGTTATCAGGCGACGATGGAGGTCGCCGCCCCCGAGGCCGTGGCGGCGGCGGGCGGGGCGCCGGCCGCCGCCGTGGCGCAAGGCGCGATCAGCGGACGCGAGGACGCCCTGCGGACGCTGGGACAGGTGGCCGACTACTTCCGACGCTCCGAGCCGCACTCGCCGATCGCCAACAGCCTCGACGAACTCGTCCGTCGCGCGCGCATGCCGTTCTCCGACCTGCTGCTCGAACTGCTGGGCGAGGAAACCGCCTGGCGAACCGCGCTCAACAACGCCGGCATCCGCCCGCCGGCGGCGGAAGGCTGACGCATGTCCGAATACCTGTCGCAAACCTTGATCACCTTCGCATTGGAAAGGGGCTGAAATGGCCAGCATCAACCAGAAGCTCGAGCGGGTCCGCAAACCCCGCGTCCACATCAAGTACGAAGTGGAGACCGACGGCGCGCAGGTGGAGCGCGAATTGCCCTTCGTCGTCGGGGTGATGGGCGATTTCTCGGGGAATCCCACCGCGCCGCTGCGGCCCTTCAAGGAACGCAAGTTCGTGCAGATCGACCGCGACAACTTCAACGACGTCATGGCCCGCATCGCGCCGGAGCTGAACATCCGGGTCGACAACAAGCTGGCCGACGACGGCAGCGAGATGGCCGTGCAGCTCAAGTTCAAGTCGATCGACGACTTCGAGCCCGGCCAGGTCGCGCAACAGGTGCCGGCGCTCAAGAAACTTCTGGAAACCCGCAATCAGCTTCGCGACCTGATCACCAAGGTCGACCGCTCCGCCGAGCTGGAGGGCCTGCTCGAGCGCGTTCTGCAGAACGACGCAGAGCTTAAGGACCTGTCGGCGCAGCTCGGCATCGAACCTGAGGAGAAGGCGTGATGGCCAACGAAACCGAAACCGCCGGCGCACCCGCCGCGGCGGCGACGACCACCGAGCTCAGCCTGCTCGACCAGGCGATCGCGGCCACCAAACAGACCGAGCCCGACCAGGCCCAGGCGCTCCTGAAGACCCTCACCGAAGAGGCGATGAAGGGCACGGTCACCTTCTCGAAGAACCTCACGGTGACCTTCAAGAAGGCGATCGAGTTGATCGACGCGCAGCTTTCGCTGCAGACAGCCGCGATCCTGCACAATCCCGAGTTCACCAAGCTCGAAGGGTCCTGGCGCGGGCTGCACCACCTGGTGATGAACTCCGAAACCGGCACGAGCCTCAAGATCAAGATGCTCAACGTCTCCAAGAAGGAGCTCGGCCGCGACCTCGCCAAGGCGGTCGAGTTCGACCAGAGCGACACGTTCAAGCGCATCTACGAGAACGAGTTCGGCATGGCCGGCGGCGAGCCCTACGGCGTGCTGATCGGCGACTACGAGTTCTCCAACCATCCGGAAGACATCGAACTGCTGACCCAGATGTCGGGGATCGCAGCCGCGTCCTATGCGCCGTTCATCGCGGCGGCGAACGCCAAGATGTTCGGCCTGGAAGACTTCCGCGAGCTGAGCAAGCCGCGCGACCTGAAGAGCGACTTCGACTCGCCGCAGTACGCCCGCTGGCGCTCGTTCCGCGACACGGACGATTCCGCCTTTGTCACCCTGACCATGCCGCGGGTGCTGGCCCGGGTGCCCTACGGCGCGAACACCAAGCGGATCGAGGAGTTCGAGTTCGAGGAGGCCCCGAAGGGAGCCAAGGGCGACGAGAAGGCGCTGGAGCATGACGAATACTGCTGGATGAACGCGGCCTATGTGCTGGGCACGCGGCTCACCGAGGCCTTCGCCGTCAACGGCTGGTGCACCGCGATCCGCGGCGCCGAGGGCGGCGGCAAGGTGTCCAACCTTCCCTCCCACTCGTTCGTCTCGGACGACGGCGACATGGACCTGAAGTGCCCGACTGAGATCGGCATCGGCGACCGGCGGGAATTCGAACTCTCCGAGTGCGGCTTCTTCCCACTGTCGCACTACAAGAACACCGACTACGCCGTGTTCTTCGGCGGCCAGACCACGCAGAAGCCCAAGAAGTACGACCGGGCGGACGCCACGGCCAACGCCGCCATCTCGGCGCGCCTGCCCTATGTGATGGCGACGTCGCGGTTCGCGCACTTCCTGAAGGTCATGGCCCGCGACAAGATCGGCTCCTTCATGGAAGTCGAGGACTGCGCGGACTGGCTGACCCGCTGGATCCACAACTACGTCAACGCCAGCGACTCCGCCTCGGCGGAGATGAAGGCCAAGTATCCGCTGCGCGACGCCAAGATCGAGGTCAAGGAGATCCCCGGCAAGCCGGGGGCCTACAACGCGGTGTGCCACCTGCGGCCCTGGCTGCAGATGGAGGAGCTCACCGCCTCGATGCGCATGGTGGCGAGAATCCCGGCCAAGTCGTGATCGACGAGGCGGCCCCGCCGGACGGGAGCGGTCCGCCGCTCCCGGACCTGGGGTCCGGGAGCCCGGCCCCGGCCGCCGCGGCCGCGTCCAGGAACGACGGCGTTCGTTCCGGCCTGCGCGGCGACGGCCGGGCCGATCTCGACGGATGGCTGGCGGAACCCGAGCCGTCGCTTGCGCTCGCGGCCTGGTTCGGGTCCGACTTCGGCCGGCTGGCGGGCGACCGCTCGGCCCTGCTCGCGGCGCTGGACCGCGACGTCGCCGCCATCGACGCCTTGATCTGCGCCCAGGTGAACGCCATCCTGCACGCCCGGCCGTTCCAGGGCCTCGAGGCCCGCTGGCGCGGACTGCTGTCGCTGACCGAGGCCGCGGCGCCCTCGCCGCGCACCAAGGTGCGGATGCTGTCGGCGTCCTGGCCGGAGATCGTGCGCGACCTGTCGCGCGCCGCCGACTTCGACCAGAGCGAGCTGTTCAACAAGGTCTACGCCTCCGAGTTCGGCATGCCGGGCGGCGAGCCGTTCGGCCTGATCATCGGCGACTACGAGGTGCAGCACCGGCCGAGCGAGGATCATCCCACCGACGACATCTCGGCCCTCAAGGCCCTCTCGGCGGTGGCCGCGGCGTCGTTCTCGCCCGTGGTCCTCGGCGCCTCGCCGCGCGTCCTGCAGATCGCCAGCTTCCGCGAGCTCGGCCGGCCGATCGACATCCGGGCGATCTTCCGGCAGGCGGAATATCAGCGCTGGCTCGCCCTGCGCCGCGGGGAGGACATGCGCTTCATCGGCTTGACCGTGCCCCGCACCCTGATGCGGCTGCCGTATCAGCCGGACATCCGTCGCATCGACGGCTTCAATTTTCGCGAGGCGACCCACGCCCTCACCGGCGAAGGCTACCTCTGGGGCTCGGCCGCCTTCGCCTTCGGCGCCATCGTCATCCGCGCGTTCGCCGAGAACGGCTGGTTCGCCGACCTGCGCGGCGCGCCGCGCGACGAG
>Ga0070668_100000662_pt1 | contig 23326 bp, 21 predicted proteins | sample KBSS43metaG_FD_64661 | JGI IMG/M metagenome (GOLD analysis project Ga0070668, IMG submission 64661) | Switchgrass rhizosphere microbial communities from Kellogg Biological Station, Michigan, USA - KBS S4-3 metaG | ecosystem: Host-associated > Plants > Roots > Rhizosphere > Soil ...
AGACCGGCCACCAGCTCGACCACCTCGCCGGGGATGAGGCCGTCCCCGCCGCACACCTGCTGGGCCGCCTCCAGGTCGAACCCGCCGGTGAACACCGAGGTTCTCGCCCACAGCGTCTGCTCGGCCGGGAGACACAACCCGTAGCTCCAGTCCAGCGTGGCCCGAAGCGTCCGCTGGCGATCGGGCGAGTTGCGCAAGCTACCGGTCAGCAACCTGAACCGGTCGTCCAAACGGTCCAGCAACTGCCCAACCGACAGCACCCGCAACCGCCGGGCGGCCATCTCCAGCGCCAGGGGGATGCCCTCCAGTCGATGGCACACCCCGGCCACCTCGGCCCGGTTCAACGGGGTGACCTCGAACCCGGGCGCCACGACGTGAGCGTGCTGGGTGAACAGCTGCACGGCGGCGAACCCGCTGAGATCTCCCGGCGGCAGCCGCTCGGGATCCGGCGCCGCCAGCGGGCCGACCGCGAACACGTGCTCGCCGGGCACCCGCAACACCTCGCGGCTGGTCGCCAGCACACGAAGGCCCGGCGCCGCTCTCAGGAGGCCGGCCACCAACGAGGCACACGCGTCGACCAGATGCTCGCAGTTGTCCAGGATCAGCAGCAGCCGTCTGTCGCGCAGGTAGTCGTTGAGCACCGACGGCACCGGTCGCGCCGAGCGCTCCGCCACCCCGAGCACCACGGCCACGGCCGAGGGAACGAGCTCCGGATCCTGTACGGCGGCCAGTTCCACCAGCCACCCGCCGTCCGGAAACGTCCGCTCGGCCTGTCTGCTCACCCGGAGCGCCAACCGGGTCTTGCCGATGCCACCCATGCCGGTCAACGTCACCAGGCGGGCCGCACCCAGCAGCCGCCGCAGCTCCGGCTGCTCACGCCGGCGACCCACGAAGTCGCTCAGTTCAGCCGGAAGATTGCCCCTTCGAGGTCGGCCCACCACCCCCGACAACCTACGCAAGGCCGCTGTGGCACGCCACCGCCGACCGCGGCCAGGCCACCCGGGGCGGGTGCGAGCCGATCACCGCCGTCTGGTACCCCGGGTCACAGCCCGCGCAGCGAGAGCGCGGACGCTTTCGCTGCGGACAGGCCAGGGCCGGTTTGCGGCAGCGCCGTTGCCACGATCAGGCTCGCCAGCGCCACCACGGTCAGGTACACCGCGGGAGCGATGGGGTTGCCAGTCGTGTCCACCAGCCACGTCGACACATACGGGCCGGTGCCGCCGAACACGGCCGCGGTCACGTTGAGCGCCAGGGCGGTGGCGGTGAACCGGATCGGTGTGGGGAACAGCATCAGGCTCAACGATGCCCCGGCCGTGTTGGCCACGCCCAGCACGACGGCCCACAGGGCGGCCCCGAGCATGGCCGCGGCGAGCGTGCCCTGGCGCACGATCAGCAGACCGGGTACCGCGACGACCGCCATGGCCAACGCGCTTGCCATGGCCACGGCGCGCGGTGGGAACCGGTCGATCAGGACGCCGCCCAGCACCAGGCTGCCGGCCAGGATCAGCACGCCGCCGAGGGTGGCCGCGAAGGTTTCGCCGGTGGACAGTCCCGCGACCCGGGTCAGGTAGCTCGGTAGGTAGCCGACCAGCAGATATCCGCCCAGCAGGGCCATCGCCGCGAACCCGGCGAACAGGAGAAGGCCTCGGGTGGCGGTGCGAACCGCGTGGATGAGCGGAAAGCGCTGCAGTTCCCGGTCGGCGGCCCGGAAGTGTGGCGTGTCCGCCACCTTCATCCGCAGGAACACCCCGATCAGGCCTAGGGGGGCCGCGACGGCGAACGGAATCCGCCATCCCCATGACGCCATTTGCTGCGCGTCCAGCACCGCCGCCAACACCAGGCTGGTCCCCGCGGCGACGGCGAAGCCCATGCTGCTGCCGGCCAGGTTCGCGGACACTGCCCGACCGGACCGGCCGGGCCGGGCGTGTTCGAGGACGAAGATGTTCCCGCCGGCCACCTCACCGCCGATCGACAGCCCTTGCACCAGGCGGCAGACGAGCAGGAGTACCGAGGCCCACACGCCGACACGCGCGTAGGTGGGCAGTACCGAGATGGTCAATGTCCCCACCGTCATCACGAGGATCGACGCGGCCAGCGACGAACGTCGGCCCAACCGGTCGCCCACGTGACCGAAGACCAGGCCCCCGAGCGGGCGGGCCGCGAAGCCCAATGCGAAGATCGCGAAGGTGGCCAGCAGCGCCGCTGTCGGATCACTCGGCGGGAAGAACTGCTTCGACAGGATCACCGCGAAGAAGCCGTACAGCGCCAGGTCGTAGCCTTCGACGAAGCTGCCGATGCTGGCGGCGATCAGCGCCCGGCGTGCCCCGCCCGGACTGTTACTCGTGGCGTCGCCCATGCCGGCAGTGTGCGCTCCTACTGCTGACACATCCATCCTCGTCACCCTTGCGGGTGGCGCCGCCGCGTCGGCCGAACGTGAGGTGTCGAGGATGGATGGCCGATCGTACCGGGGGCGATCACCTCATTGGTCTGAACCACTTCGGCTCGCCTGGATGCGGCGCGACGCCGGCGGTTCAGGTGTCAGCCAGGATGGCTCGCGTGCCAGGCGGCGATTTGGGTCCGTGAGGTCATTTCGAGCTTGGCGAGGATGTTGCCGACGTGTGACTCGGCCGTACGAGGGGAGATGACCAGCTCTGCGGCGATCTGCCTGGCGGTGAGCCCGCGCGCCACCATGGCGGCTACCTGCCGCTCGCGGCGGGTCTGCGGCGACGGCTCGGCGGCTGGCGGCGGGTGACGCTCGGGAGCCTCCCGGAGCGCATAACCGACCGCCTCCGGCAGGCGTAGTTGCTCGCCCTGCCGGTAGGCGGCGTCGAACTCCTGCCTGCCGAGGGCTCGGCGGACCTGCTCGGTGTATCGCTCGGCGGAGTCCTGCTGAGGGCGCGGCATGGTGGCGCCGATGCTGCGGTAGGCGGCGCGGCCGCCACCGAGCAACCGGGCGGCGCGTTCCGGCTCCCCGCTGGCCTGCGCGGCCCAGGCGAGCAGCTCGATGCAGTACGCCGCCCCGTACTGATGGACCTGCCGGGAAATCTCCAGAGCCTCCCGCAGGGAGGTGGTCGCCTCCTCGATGCGGCCCTGGCGCACCAGTTCGAGCCCGAGGGATCGCAGGGCCGCCGTCCTGAGCCCGCGCACCCCAAGCTCCGCGCAGAAGGCCAGGGCCTCCCGGCTGATCGCCTCCGACACCGGATCGCCAAGGTACGAGGTGGTCTGCGCGAGCCCGGACGCGGTGGCCAGCGTGCCCCACCGGTTGCCCGGCGCCCGGTGCCGGGCGTAGCCGTCCTCCAGCAGCGGGCGCGCCCGGCCGAGGTCGCCCGCGAACAGAGCAGCGTAGCCGGTCAACGAGATCGACCAGGCCAGGAAGTTGTTCGTCACGATCAACGGCCTGGTCAGGGCCAGGCACCAGTCACGATGCCGGCGGCGCATCGCGCGTTCTTCGCCGCGTTCGGCGAGCAACCGCAGCCCGTACGCGCGCAGGGTGTCCAGCCAGACGTAGCGCACCGCCGGATCGCTGGGCCGGGCCGCGATGATCGACTTGTCGACGAGATTGCTGAGCAGCGGCAGCAACTCGCTGCCGGCCCCGTCTCGTCGTCGGCGCAGACCCGCTGCGCACCATTCAGGTCGAAGTCGCCGGCGAACACCGAGGCGCGGGCCCACAGCGCCCGCTCCGGCGCCGAGCAGTTCCGCGCTCCAGTCCACTGTGGCCTGCAGCGACTCGTTCCGCCCGGTCCGTCCCGGCGGCGCCAGCAGCCCGAACCCGTCGCCCAGCCGGTCCAGGATCTGCGCCGCCGACAGCACCCGCAGCCAGGCTGCCGCCAGCTCGACGGCCAGCGGCAGCCGGTCCAGCCGCTGGCACAGCTCCGCCACGATGTCGCGGTTGTCCGAGCTGATGGCGAAGCCAGGCAGCACCGCCCGTCCTCGTGCCTCGAACAGCGCCATCGCGTCGTCGGCCGGGACCGGTGCCACCTCCAGCACGCTTTCCCCCGGCAGGCGCAGCGGTTCCCGGCTGGTGGCCAGCACATGCACGTCGGGTGTGGCACGCAGCAGCAGGTGTACCAGGTCGGCACACGCGTCGATCAGGTGCTCGCAGTTGTCCAGCACCAGCAGCAGCCGCAGCCCCGAGAGACGCTCGGCGAGCACCGCGGCGGCCGGCCGGGAGGACAGGTCGACCATGCCGAGCACCTGCAGGACGGTGTCGCCGAGCAGACCGGGCTGCTGCAACCGGGTCAGGTCGACCAGGTGGCCGCCGTCGGGGAACGCCCGGCGCGCCCGGGCGGCCACCCGCAACGCCAGCCGGGTCTTGCCGACCCCACCCGGGCCGGTCACGGTGACCAGGCGCAAGTTCCCCAGCATCCGCCGGGCCTGCACCAGCTCCGCACGGCGGCCGACGAAGCTGCTCGTCTCGGCCGGCAGGTTCGACCGGACCGCAAGCCGAGGTGCCAAGGTCCCTCCTACCCGACCGATGATCGCAGCGTGGGGGACGCGGAGCCATGCCCCGTTCGAGTGACAGGGGTCGGCGCGAGAGCCGGAGCTTAGGGCCTGCTCCGGCTGCCGGACGTCACCGGCCCGGTCGCCGACACGGACAGCTTCAGGGCGCGGACACCACGATGGCCGAGCAAGTCGAGATCATGGCGGGAGTCCTCGAGCGTTTCGATCAGATATCCGGCTGGCTGGCTGACCAAGCCGCTCTACCTGCGTCCGGGCGGTACGACGGTGACCGAACCCGGTCCCGGCATGGCGGGTGCGGCGGTCGACCGCACGGGGTCACCGGATTGGTCGCGCCGAACGGTCCGGCGGTGCATGGTCGAGGTGGCGAGCAGGACCACCATCGCGGCTGCGCATCCGACCGCGATGCCGAGCAGCGGTTGGTGGGCGAACGCGACGCCACCGAGGTAGCCGAGCAGCACTGCCTGCGTGGACCACAGCAGCACGGCCAGGCCGGTGTAGCAGCGGAATCGGGCCGCCGGATAGCTGATCAGTCCCGCGGTGAAGCCCCGGCGAGCCGGTCAGCGGTCGGTGTCGCGAGCGGTGCTCATCCTGCGCGAGGTGCACCCTCACCATGCCACCCCAGGCCATCCTGACCAGCGGCCGGGATGCGGTGACCGAGTTTTCGCCACGGTCCCCGCCGGCGCCGGCAGCCGGAGGCGGCCGACCGAATCGCGCTCAACGCCCACCGAGGCGTCGCCAGGTTACCGGCCGACCGCGGCGCGAATTCCGAGCATCGGGTCGTGTTTCCACCGGCCGGTGCCACGACAAACGGCCGAAGTACAGGGCTCGGGACAGCCAGAAGCGCGCATCGTCGGGATACAGGCGAGCCAGGTCCTGGTAGTGGTACGCGAGGGTAATCATCCGAGACCGCGACAGGTGGGCGCCGGGCCCGTGCGTGACCGCCCAGTTCGCTGTCGTCGTGGTGCGGACCGTCATCGCAGGAACTCCGTTCTCGGGGCTGCGGTCCAGTCTTCGTGGCCGAGACGACGCAGAGGTAGGGGCGAACTACCTCAGCGATACCGCCGACCGTTCCCCGGCCTGGGTGGATCCGGCCCCGGCGAAGCAGCACGGCCCGGCCCGGTGACTGGCCCAGGCCGGTCCGTTTCTGCTCGAGCGGCGGCTCATGCCGTCAGCGCGGCCTCGGTGGTGAGGGCGGGCGGCCGTGGTCCTTGGCTGGGCCGGCGCCGGATCCGCCGTAGCCGGGAGCGGAGGCGCTCCTGCATGGCGTCGGTGGCCTCCTGCAAAGTCTCACCGACGGCGTGCACGTGCACCGTGACGCCGTTGACGTCGACGTGGGCCTCCACCCGGTCACCCGGGGCCGCTGCGTCCAAGGTCAGCCAGGACCGCAGGACCGGGGCCGGGGCGTGGTGCAGGGCGGCCTGCAGTTTCCGTACGGCGTAGGCCGTGGCCTCCGCGGTGACCTTGCCGTGGGTGTGCACCTGAGGAGTGGTGACCGGGTCGATGCGCGTCATGACGCCTCCTCGCTTGTCCTCGCCGAGCAGTCGCCCGGGCGTAGTCACATGATCAAAGTTGCGGGCCGGAGCGCAGTAGGGCCTTTCGTCCCTGGCTTGCGGCCGACCGACGGCGGTACGCCTGAGGGGAACACAGGAGGTGCCTGATGACCATCTCGACCCAACCGAATGACAGCGCCGCGGGCCTGCGGCTGACCGCACAGGACGTCTGGCGTGCGGTGTCGCGGGCGTCGTTCGCGGTGCTCAGCCACCTCACCCCGGCCGGGTTGCCACGGTCGAGCGGCGTCGTCTACGCCGTCGACGGCGACCGGATGCTCGTCGTCGTCGCGAGGGACAGCTGGAAGGCGCGACACATAGGAACGGACGGCCGGGTCGCCGTGACCGTGCCGATCCGCCGGGGTGGCCTGCTCTCGCTGCTGATGCCGATCCCACCGGCGACGGTGAGCTTCCCGGCGGTGGCGACCCTGCACTCCGGCGAGGCGCTGCGCCGGATCCCCGCGCTGGCGAAGCTGGTGCCGCCACAGCGGTTGGCGTCCTGCGCGGTCGTGGATCTCCGCCCGGCCGGCCACTACGTCACGTACGGCGTTGGTGTGCCGCTGCTGCACATGCGGGACCCGGTCCGGGCCCGGGCCCGGATCCCCGTCGGATGACCAGAAACTCGGCCGGCCGGCATGCTCGGCGTCCAGCCGGCGGATCGCGTGCGACAGGCTCAGCCGCGGCAGCGCGGTCTCGTCCACGGTCACGGGTGCGGCGAAGCAGTGGCCGGCCGTCAGCTCCGGCCGGGGCAGCTGCAGGCGGTAGCCGGCCGGCCTGCCTGCCCGGGCCGGATGCCCCTTCCGGCCGGGTGAGGCGCCGAGCAGCGTTGAGTCATGACAACAGGTTCCGTGCAACGCTGGATGTACCGGGGTGGCCGCCCCAACACGGTGGCCCGTTTCCTCAACGGCCTGTCGGCCCTGCAGTTCGGTGCGGGCCTGGCCCTGTCGGGCTGGGTGACGCTCGAGGTTACCGGCCGGCGTACCGGCCATACCGTCCACTGCCCGCTGGTGGTCACCGGCTACCGCGGCGAGCGTTACCTGGTATCGATGCTCGGCGGACGGGCGAACTGGGTGGCGAATGTGCGGGCCGCGCATGGCGAGGTGGTGCTGCGGCATGGCCGGCGAGAACCGGTCCGCCTAGTCGAGGTCGAGCCGGCGTTACGGGCGCCGATCCTGCGCCGCTTCCTCGCCGTGGCGCCAGGGGCCCGGCCGCACGTGCCGGTCGACCGGCACGCCCCGCTGACCGAGTTCGAGCGAATCGCCGCCGACTTCCCCGTCTTCCTGGTCACCGAGCCCGGGCGCGACCGTTCCGGCATTCTGGCGGGGGAGGGGCGGCGATGAATGTTCTCGTCGCGTACGGGACCATGGGCGGTGGCACCGGTGAGATCGCCGCCTGGATCGCCGAGGAAATGCGCGCTGCCGGCCTGACCGTCGATCTGTCACCGGCCGACGAGGTCACCGATGTCGGCCCCTACGAGGCAGTGATCCTGGGCTCCGCCGTGTACGCCACCGGTTGGCAGTCCGGTGCCCGGCATTTCGTACGCCGGTTCGCCGGCCGGTTCGCCGACCGTCGGGTCTGGCTGTTCAGCAGCGGGCCGCTCGACGACTCCGCGGAGCATGGCCCGCTGGCTCCGGTGCATCACGCCGAGGTGGCGCTGCGGGAGCTGCCGGCGGCAGAGCACATCACGTTCGGCGGCCGGATGACCATGCAGGCGCACGGATGGCTGGGGCGGGTCGCCCGGCAGTTGGCCCGCGAAGGGCACGCCGGTGACTTCCGCAACCCGGACCGGGTCCGGGCCTGGGCCCGCGGCGTGGCCGCGGAGATCCGCGAGCCGAACCAGCAGCTCGCCGAGGGCAACCGGACGCCGTAGCCGCGGCCCAGCCGGCCAGCTGACCCGTGCCGTCACGGCGGCCCGCAGTGACCGCCGTGATCAGCTGCGGCACCGGCCGGCCGGCGCCGGCCACGCCGCGCCGGCCCGTGGTCGCGTCCTGAACGGGCTCTCGGCGCCTGTTCGTGAGGTGGACGCGGTCACGCCTGGTGGCCGTCGTCGGTGTCCGCCGGATCCGGGCCTGTCCGGTTCCCAGCCGCGGCTGATGTCCCGCCAGATCGGGTCCTCCGGCCCTGTCCGGCCGCTTTTCGCGCTCGTAACGTCGGCCGTGAGGGAGGTCGAGATGAAGCCCCGGCCGGTGTCCCGCGGCACCGGTTTCCGGTCGCCGACCGGCTGCAGGCCGTCCGCCACCGGCTGATCGAGCTCTATGCGTACCCCTGGCACCGAGTGAACCGGAGGATCGACATGACCATCACGACCGCGCCGCCGGCCCGCCGAGTGCTGGTCGACTGCGTCCAGGCGGCGACCGCCGCGCCCTCGCTGCACAACAGTCAGCCGTGGGCGTTCCGGTTCCGCCGGGGTGGGGTCGACGTGTACGCCGACCCCCACCGTCGCCTGCGGGTGCTGGATCCGGCCGGCCGCGAACAGCTGATCAGCGTGGGTGCGGCCCTGTTCACCCTGCGCCTGGCGCTGCGGCAGGCCGGTTACCGGTCCGACGTGACGCTGTTTCCCGCCCCGGAAGATCCCGATCTGGTGGCGAGGGTCACCGCGATTCACCCGGCCGCTGTCACCCCGGCTGTGGAGGCGCTCGCCGCGGCCATCCCGCACCGGCACACCAACCGGCGGCCGTTCGCCCAGACGCACGTGCCCGCCGCAGTCCTGGAGCAGTTGCGCGATGCGGCCCGCAAGGAGGGCGTCGCCCTGGCCGTGGCGAGTGCGCCGGCGCGGGATGCGATCCTGGGCATGGCCCGCTCGGCCGACCGCTGGCTGCGGGCTCGGCCGGGATACCGGCACGAACTCGCCCGCTGGACCGGCCACGATCTGCGGTACGACGGTGTTCCCGCCGCGGCGGCCGGGCCCTGGGACGCGCTCGAGACGGTGCCGATCCGGGACTTCACCGAACTGTCATCGGCGCCTCGGCCGAGCGAGCAGTTCGAGCCGTACCCGACGATCCTCGTGCTGACGACCGACGGCGACCAGCGGGCCGACTGGCTTCGCGCCGGGCAGGCATTGCAGCGGGTGTTGCTCACCGCGACCTGGCAAGGCCTGGCCACCACGCCGATCAGCCAGCCGGTCGAGGTACCGGCGGTGCGGCGAATGCTCATCGACCCGGGTGCCGGCCTCTCGGTGCAGATGGTGCTGCGGGTCGGGTACGGAAGCCCGGTCGGCCGTACGCCGCGCCGACCGCTCGCCGATGTGCTTCTGGCGCGGGTGTGACCGCCACGACGGGTGATTGATCGCTTGTCTTCGTTCGTGTGAATGGGCTCTGGCGCGAACTGTGTGATTGATCTTGAATGTTGCTCAAGAAATCGCCGTGGTCCTCGGGGAGATTTGCAGTCGCCAGGTCTGGTTCTGCGTCGTAGCGAAGCGCCCGGGCCTGTTTGGCCCGGACCCGGCGGGGTGAATGCCAACGGTGCGGGCCGCCAGGATGGCAGCAGGGGGTTCGCCGTGAGTTCGAACATGGCCGTCTGCGAGCGGAACCCGAGCCCGGCGGCTACTCGTCGATCTGGATGGTTTCGTGGACGGCTCGTCGCGGCGAGACGGGCAGAACTTCGTCGGAGTCGACATACCCGAGCCGGACGATCAGGTAGGGCTCGCCGACCTCGGACAGCAGCCGGCGAAGCAGCCGGCGTGGCCAGGCGATTTCGACGGCCTCGCTGATCAGCGCGCTGGAGATGCCCTCGGTGGTGGCCTGCAGCAGCAGTGCCGACATCGCCTCGCCGCCGCGCAGCAGGTCGGCTGGCAGGTCGCCGGTGCCGAACAGGATCAGGTAGGTGGCGCCCTCATCGTGGTCGGCGCCGGCGAGCAGCCCGGGGGAGCCGTCGGGCAGGAAGTTGCGGATCGGCACCCGGCGTAGGGCCGGCTGCACCGCGGTGGCCGCCGGTACCCCGTCGCCGGTCCAGGCCGGACGGCTGGTCCAGCGGGTGAGTTCCGTGCGGTAGGCGGGGTCGAAGTATTCGGCATCGGCGGCCTCGTCGACCGACACGGCCAGCTCGGGGACGCGGTCGTCCGGCACCACGTGCAGGTAGGCGCCCTGGGCCTCGACCAGCAGCCGTAGCCGGGTCAGGGCGTCCGCCGGGATCTGGCGTTCGCCGAAGGCGCGGCGGTCGGTGCGGCGCCGGATGATGGCGTCGGCGAGGTCCTTCGCGGCCGGGTCCGGCGTGGTGCGGCCGATGACCCGGATCCGGGCCAGCAGGTCCGGGCGATGCTCCTGTTCCGGCAGGCGTCGGACGTCGGCGTGCCAGCCGGCCGCGGCCAGCGCGATCCGCGCGTGGTGCAGGGCGCCGCCGCAACTGAGCAGCAGCAGCCGTCCTTCCGCGTCGGTCATCCCGAGCCGGCGTTCCGGGTCGGACGACAACTCCAGGACCTCGCCGGTGAGGTGCCACTTCCAGGGCTGGGTGTTGAACACCGACGGCGCGCGCAGTGCGGTGCGGGCGGCCGCTTCCAGCGCGGCGCGTGCCTCCGTGCGGGGGACGTCGTTCGCGGGAGCGCTCATGGCGATACCTCCGATGTTGCTGTCGGCTCCACGGTGACAGGTGACGGCCGAGAGGTTCAGGGCCAAACGGCCCTCCCGGCCGGGTCTCGTGGGGGCTCAATCCGTCCGGTCGCCGTAGTAGGCGGCGCGCATGAGTTGCCGCATGTCGTCGAGCATCGGCATGCGGGGGTTGGCCGGGGCACACTGGTCCTCGTAGGCGTTGAGCGCCTGCCGGGGCAGGTCGGCCAGGAACGTCTGTTCGTCGACGCCGATTGCCTTGAATGACCTTTCGACACCGGCGGCGTCCCGCAGTCGCTCGATCGCCGTGGCGTACGACTCGACCCCCTCCGCCGGGGTCCGGGCCGGCAGGCCCAACATCCGGGCGATGTCCTGGAATCGTTCCGGGGCGCGGTAACTCTCGTATTTGGGCCAGCCGGTGAGCTTGCCGGGCACGGTGCCGTTGTAGCGGATGACGTGCGGCAGCAGGATCGCGTTGGTCCGGCCGTGTGCGATGTGGAAGGTCGCGCCGAGGGTGTGTGACATGGCGTGCACGATGCCCAGGAAGGCGCTGCCGAACGCCATCCCGGCGATGGTGCCGGCATTGTGCATCTTCTCCCTGGCCTCCGGGTCGGCCGCGCCGTGCTGCACCGCGCGCTCCAGGTGGCCGAAGATCAGCTTGATCGCCTGCAGGGCCAAGCCGTCGGTGAAGTCGTTGGCGTACACCGAGACGTACGACTCGGTGGCGTGGGTGAGCGCGTCGAAGCCGCTGTCCGCGGTGATCGCCGGCGGCAGGTCGGCGGCCAGGACCGGGTCGGTGATGGCCACGCTCGGCGTCAGGGCGTAGTCGGCGAGGGGATACTTCTTGCCGGTCGTGGCGTCGCTGATGACCGCGAACGGGGTCACCTCCGCGCCGGTGCCGGAGGTGGTCGGCACGCAGACCAGCTGCGCGCGGGCGCCGAGGGTCGGGAATTTGAAGGCGCGCTTGCGTACGTCGAAGAACTTCTCCCGCATGTCGGCGAAGACCACCTCGGGATGCTCGTAGCGCAGCCACATGACCTTCGCGGCGTCCATCGCCGATCCGCCGCCCAGGGCGATGATCGTGTCGGGTTGGAACGAGCGCATCAGTTCGGCGCCGCGGTCCACGGTGGCGACGCTGGGTTCCGGCTCGACGTCGTCGATGATCTGCAGGGCGACCCGCTCGGGGCGGCGTTGCAGCACGGTGATGAGCCGGTCGACGTAGCCGAGTCTGGTCATCGTGTGGTCGGTCACCACGGTGACCCGGTGCACGCCGGGCAGGTCGGCCAGGTAACGGATGGCGTTCGGCTCGAAGTAGATCTTCGGCGGCACCTTGAACCATTGCAGGTTGTTGGTACGCCGGCCGATCCGCTTGATGTTGATCAGGTCCACGGCGGTGACGTTGTTCGACACCGAGTTGCGGCCATAGCTGCCGCAGCCGAGGGTCAGTGAGGGCAGGAAGGCGTTGTACATGTCGCCGATGCCGCCCTGTGACGCCGGGGCGTTCCAGATGATCCGTACGGCCTTGACCCGCCGGCCGTACGCCTCGGCGACCTCCTCGTCCTCGGTGTGGATGACGGCGCTGTGGCCGAGGCCGTTGAACTCGACCATCCGCTCGGCGTGCTGGAAGCCCTCCTCCGTCGACCCGGCGCGCAGGACGGCCAGTACCGGGCAGAGCTTCTCCCGGGTCAGCGGCTCGGCCGGGCCGACGCCGGACACCTCGACCAGGATGATCGAGGTGTCGGCCGGGACCTTGAAACCGGCTCGTTCGGCGATCCAGGCCGCGCTCTGACCCACGATGTCGGCGTTGAGCTGGGCGCCGGCGCAGTCGGTCGCGCCGGCGGCCGTACCGAAGATGAGTTCTTCGAGTTTGCGTTTGTCGTCGGGGGTGGCCAGGTAGGCGTGCAGGCGCTGGAACTCGGTCAGCGCGGCCGGGTAGATCTCGGTGTCGATGATGGCGGCCTGCTCCGACGCGCAGACCATGCCGTTGTCGAAGGACTTCGACAGCACCACGTCGTGGACCGCGCGGCTCAGCTTCGCGCCGCGGTGGAGGTATGCGGGCACGTTGCCGGCTCCGACGCCGAGTGCGGGCTTGCCGGCCGAGTAGGCGGCACGGACCATGCCGTTGCCGCCGGTGGCGAGGATGACCGAGACACCGGGATGGTGCATCAGGGCGCCGGTGGCCTCGACCGACGGGTCGGTGATCCACTGGATGCAATGTTCCGGCGCGCCGGCCGCGATGGCCGCGTCGCGTACGACGCGGGCGGCCTCGGCGCTGCAGTGCTGGGCGGCCGGGTGGAACGCGAAGATCACCGGGTTGCGGGTCTTGAGCCCGAGGAGCGCCTTGAAGATCGTCGTGGACGTCGGGTTGGTCACCGGGGTGATCGCGCAGACCACACCGACCGGCTCGGCAATCTCCACGATCCCGTTGACGTCGTCGCGGGCGATCACACCGCAGGTCTTGAGCCCTGCCATGTGGTTGGTCACGTGCTCGCAGGCGAAGATGTTCTTGACCGCCTTGTCCTCGAACACCCCGCGGCCGGTCTCCTCGACGGCCAGCCGGGCCAGGTCGGCATGCCGACTCAGCGCCGCCACCGACGCCTTCGCGACGATCGTGTCGACCTCGTCCTGAGTGAACCGGTCATAGCCGGCCAGCGCCGTCAGGGCGTTGCCGACCAGCAGGTCGATCGCGACGTCGGTGGGAACGGGTACGCCGGTCTCAGCGGCGGCGGTCATGGCGATCACCTCTCGACTCCGAGCCGGCGTTGTCACCCGCTCACACCTCCATCGTTGTCGCGAGCCTCGGGAAGCGCCCGACCGCAACGACCCGACCCCACAGGACTTTGGTCCCGCCTTCGACGCCGGACGGACCTTCGTCCGGCGTTACCGGCATCCCGGCGGAGAACCGCCATCACCCTGGAAGCGGAAAGCCGACCTGACGCCAACCGAGAAGGGACCCGCCATGGCCCCCACGATCCTCATCGCCGAGGACAACGACGACGTCCGAGCCGTGTTGCAGCGGATCTTCACCCGCGCCGGCTTCACCGTGCTGACCGTGCCAGACGGGCGCGCCGCCCTCGGCGTCGCCCAGGAGCAGCACCCCGACATGGTCCTCACCGACCTGGACATGCCGCACCTCGACGGCCTCGCCCTGTGCCGGGCGATCCGGCACCACCCCACCCTGCACACGACTCCGGTCGCCGTCCTCAGCGGTGGCCTGCAGCCCGGCGACGCGCGCACCGCCGGCGCCCACGTCTGCCGAGTACTGCTCAAGCCCTTCGCCACCGCGGACCTCGTCACCGCCGTGCGGTACCTCATCACGATGGGTAAGCACGACCACGACCACGCCGACGCAGGCGTGTGCTGAGCGCGGGCGACGCTGTCGTCGTCAGCCACCACCGATGGGTCGTGGTGGCCGCAGCTGCGGCGTCGGCGACGCCGTCGTCGAAGTGAGGGCTACGGCGTGCTGTCATCAGGTCGTGGGCAAAGCTGGGCCATGACCGGTCCGCAGGCCGATCACCGGGCCGCTCACAGCGGCTCGCGTTCACGCTGGTCGAGCGGGACGACAGCGACCGGGCAGGGCGCGTCGGCCGCCACGGTCAGCGGCACGTCGCCGGTGCGGACCCGGCCGATGACGCCGCGCCGCTTGTCGCCGATCACCAGCAGCCGGGCTCCGCCGCCGGCGCGGATCAGGGCGTCGGCGACCGAGCCGTGCAGGACGGCGCGCCGGATCGGCACGGCCGGGTATTTCATGGCCCAGTGTTCCGTTTCGGCAGTCAGCAACTTGAGCGCGGCCGGCTCGACGCCAAAATGGACGGACGGCGCCCTTTCGTCGTAGAAGTAGTCGTCGCGACCCTGCTCGGACACGTGAACGGCGGCCAGCGGCAGCCGGTGTTCGGCAGCGTGCGTGAATGCGAACTCCATGGCGTTGCGTCCCGCAGTGCTGCCGTCCACGCCGGCCACGACGTGCCCCGCGAGGGGGCCTGCCTGCCGGGCCTGGTCGGGCCGCACCACGACGACGGGACAGTGGGCATGCCGCAGCACCCGCCGTACCGTCCGGCCGCCGTCACCGGAGCCGATCGCCAACAGCCGGACACCGGCGGAGGCGTCCACGAGCCGGACCGTCGGATCGCCGCCGCGAATGTTGAGTGCGGCGCGCCGGCCGCCGATCCGGGCTCGCGTCCGCGCCAGCGCCCGGGCCAATGGGGGATCGATGAGCTCCACCTCGGCCGGGGTCGGGTCGCCGGTTGCCCGGTCCAGCGGCGAGCCGGGCACGCAGACATGCAGCAGGACCAGCCGCGCGCCGGTGTGCTCGGCCTCCTCGACGGCCCAGGACAGCGCTTGCGACCCGCCCACTCCGCCGAAGCCCACTCCGATGGTCCGCCTTCGTGGCGCGGTGTGGGCGGCCGGTGCCGGGCGGCGGGTGGCCTGATCGAGCGGTGTCATCGCGGAACCTCCGGCTTGTCGTCTCCGCACCACCGTGCCGGTTGTGGCCAGTGCCCGGTCAGGGGCGGAAGTCCCGTGTCACCCGGTGTGCGGCACACGCCAGGTGAGCACGGTGTCGGGAGTCCGGGTCTCGTCGAGCATCTGCCAGCCGGGACGAAAGACCCGTGCGGAACGGTCTGCCGGCCGTGCCTCACCGCTACTCGTGGTGCGTAGCGTGCGGATATGCGAAGGGATGAGTCGGCGCGGGCGGTACGGCCGGTGATGGTCGGTGTGGACGGATCGCGCACCGGCACAACGGCGGTGGACGTCGCTGCGGCCGAGGCGACGCGCCGCCGGCTGCCGCTGCATATCGTGCATGTCTGGCCCGGCCGTTACACCGGTGTGTTTCGCGGCCGCGGCGCGGTGCCGTCCCTCGCGGACGCGCGGCGTCTGCTGGAGATCTCGGCGACCCGGGCGCGCCTCGCCGGACCGGGTCTGCCGATCGACACCGAGCTGCTCGACGGCGGCGCGGCACACGAGCTCACCCGTTGCTCGCAGCGCGCGGCCCTGCTGGTGGTGGGCCACCGTGACGAGGTCCTTACCCGGCCGAGTTGGGGTTCCACGACGGCCTACCTCGCCCATCACAGCGCCTGCCCGTTGCTGGTGTACCGCGGCGCGGTGCGCACCGGCCCGGTCGTGGTGGCGGCCTCCGCCCGCCCGGCGGGGGCCAGCACACTCGGGTACGCCTTCGCCGAGGCCGCGCTGCTGGGCGAGCGTCTGGTGGCGGTCCACATGTGGACCCGGCCCGGTGCCGTCGACGGCCCGGTTCCGGTCGTCGTGCCCGGCGGATACGGCACCGAGCGTCGACGGGCCGAGCGGGCCTTGGCGGAGGCGCTCGCGGGCTGGTCCGCCCGCTTCACGGAGGTGCCGGTCGAGCGGCTCGTCGTTTCCGACCTGGACATGGCGTACACCATCGAGCGGGCCTCGCGGCGCGGGCGGCTGCTGGTCGCCGGTATCGGCCGTCACGGCCGGTTTGCCGAGTTGCTGTACGGGTCGCTCGGCCCCGGCCCCGGCACGCTGAGCCGGGCGACGTGCCCGGTCCTGCTTGCTCCGGCCGGATGGGCGGCGGACGACCAGGCGGCCGCGCTGGGCGGGCCGGTCGCGGCAGAACCGGGCTGACGGCGGCGCCCAGCGGCGGGCTCGGCAGCCTACCCGGCCGGTGCCGGCTGGGTGGCGATGTCGCGTACGGCGCCGACGAGGCGGTCGATATGGGCGGGGGTGGTGCCGGCGCCGACACTGGCCCGGACGGCGGTGGCCGGCAGCTCGTCCTGGTGCCGGGCGAGCAGGTGCCGGGTGAGCGGGTGGGCGCAGAACAGGCCGTCGCGTACCCCGATGCCGTGTTCGTCGGCGAGCCGGCCGGCCAGGAGCCGGGAGTCCAGCCCGGCTATCGCGAAGCTGGCGATGCCCACCCGGGGATGGCCGGGGCCGAAGAGGCTCAGCTGCCGTAGCCCGGGGATCGCGGCGAGGCCGCCGTCCAGCTGGTCCAGCAGCGAGTGTTCACGCTCGGTCAGCGCCGACCAGGCGGTGGGGGTGAGCGCGTCGCAGACCGCGGCCAGGGCGATCGCGCCGGCCAGGTTGGGGGTGCCGGCTTCGTGCCGGGCGGTGCCGGTGGCCCAGTCGGCCTGGCCGGTTTCGTCGACGTGGGCGGTGGCGCCGCCGCCGCGCAGGTACGGTGGGGCCGCGTCGAGCCAGTCGCCGGCGCCGGCCAGGACGCCGGTGCCGAACGGTGCGTACAGCTTGTGTCCCGAGATGGCGACGTAGTCGAGGCCGAGTTCGTCGAGGCGCACCGGCCGGTGCGCGGCGAGTTGGGCGGCGTCGACCGCGATCCGGGCACCGTGCCGGCGGGCGACCCGGGCCAGGTCGGCGATGGGCCACAGTTCGCCGGTGACGTTGCTGGCCCCGGTGACGGCGAGCAGCGCCGGCCGGTGCCGGCGCAACGCCTGGTCGGCGGCGGCGACCGCTTCCTGCGGGCTGCCCGGTATCGGCAGCCGTACGGTTCGGCGCCAGGGCAGCAGGCCGGCGTGGTGTTCGCTGGCGAAGGTCACGACCGTGGTTTCGTCGGGGACGACGTGGGCCAGCAGGTTGAGGGCGTCGGTGGTGTTGCGGGTGAAGACCAGCCGGTCGCCGGTGCGGCAGCCGAGGAACTCCGCAACGGTGTGCCGGGCCTGTTCGTACGCGTCGGTGCAGCGCCGGGACAGCAGACCGGCGCCGCGGTGGACGCTGGCGTAGCCGGGCAGCAGCCGGTGGACCGCGTCGGCGGCCACGGCGGCGCAGGGCGCGCTGGCCGCGACGTCGAGGTTGACGTACGGCACGTGCCGGCCATCGGTGACCGGCACGGTGATGTCGCTGCCCAGGACGGGCAGCGGTGTCGCAACAGCGTGGACAAGGACCGATCGCATGGGGGCGCCTCCGCCGAAGTCAGGGACCGGGGCACCCGATCCGCGCTTGCCGCACCGGATCCGGCGCGGCCAGGTCGTCCCCGGGAGCACCCCACCGCGGAGAGGGGGTTGCCGACCAGCGAGCCGGGGCTTGGCGCTGGTACTCGTGACCGCTGCCGACAATACCCGACCGCCCGCCGGCCGGCGGGTGACCATCCTGGAGTGCGACCTGCTCAGCCCGCCATGGGATCCGGAGCACTGCCCGCCGGGCGTGCTGTGGCTGATGCGGTTGTCCGGCGACGGTATCGAAAGGATCAGGCTGTTCCATCCGCAGCCGCTCGCCGGCTGGGACTCCGAGCCGGACCGCCCGGACCCGCCAACCCGCGGGCGGCAGCTGCCGTTCGAATCCGCGGTGGCCCGCCACCGTGTGACGCGGTCATCCGGCGAGTACTGATCCGGCGAGTACCAGGGTGCTGGCGGCGATCTCCACCAGTCCCACGTGTTTGGGTTTGAGGTGGTGTCGGGGGAGCAGCCAGGCGCGGGCGAGCAGGAGCGCGAAGAGCGCGGCGGCCGGCGGACCGAGCAGGGTGGCGGCGCCGAGGGCGAGCGCGTGGTAGGCGATCGACGCGCGGCGGTAGGTTTCGTTGTCGCGTTCGCGGATCATGGTCTTGACGTAGAGGACCGTTCCGGTGAGGTAGAGCAGCACGACGGTGAACGCGGCGGCGACCCGGCTCGGCGGTACCTCGGCGACGGTGGCGACGACGAACACCATCAGGCAGCTCTGAGCGACCGAGGCGAGGTCGTTGAGCAGGGTCCGTTCCCGGCGGCGCCAGGCGTGGTAGGCGTTGACGGCGATCAGCCCGGCGAACGCCGGGGCGAAGAGCAGAACCTGGGGGCGCACGGCCACCACGGGGACGGCGAACGCCGCGGTCACCGGGGCGTAGAGGGTGATCGGTGCCCGGAAGCGGTGGATGCGGCGGGTCTTGAGGGCTTGCAGCAGGTAGTAGGAGAGCAGGTAGCCGCCGAGCCAGGCACCGAGCAGGGGCAGGTCGGGCCGGCGGAAACCGGCATTGAGCAAGCCGGCGAGGTACGGCAGCAGGAGCATGGCCCAGGCGCCGTGTTGCGGTGGGACGAATCGGCGCAGGGTGCGGCGCCGTGCCGGGCGGGTCGGTGCGGTGGTGGTCATCGGGGGCCGACCTCGATCATGCCGCGGGCGCCGCGTTCGGCGTCGACCATGGCGTGGCTGACGAACGGGTAGTGGCCGGGCTCCGGCAGGACCGTTCGACGAATCCGCCGGTGGCCGGGCCGAGGTGCAGGACCTGGGCGCCGCCCGGGTCGCCGGGACTTAGCTGCCATCGGCCTTCCAGGTAGACGGTGTCGAACTGGGCGCCGACGAGGTGGAACGAGCTTGCCCGGTTGGGCCCGGCGTCGAGGACCCAGAAGCGGATCCGGTCGCCGGTCCGGGCGGTGAGGGGCCGGTGGGCGTACTGGGCCGGGTAGCCGTTGAACACCACGGCGTCGGGCCGTTCCGCCTGCATTTTGGTCAGGTCGCCGGGTTGTCCGTCGGGGCCGAGGTACAGCTCCGACTGCACCAGCACGTATTCGTGGTCGACCGGGATCAGGCCGGGTGGGTCGATGATGACGGCGCCGTACATGCCGTTGCCGATGTGGTGCAGCATCGGCATGGTCGAGCAGTGGTACATCCAGATGCCGGCCTTGGTGGCGGTGAACCGGTAGGTCAGGCGTTCGCCGGGGTTGATCGGGCGCATCGGCCGGTCGGGGGCGAGGGCGCCGGCGTGGAAGTCGATGCCGTGGTCGAGGGAGCCGTCGTTGATCAGGGTGATCTCGAAGGTGTCGCCGATCCGCCCGCGCAGCACCGGACCGGGGGCGGTGCCGTTGAAGGTCCACAGTTGTTGGTGGATGCCCGGCGCGACCTCGCGCCGCACTTCTCGCACGTGCAGGTCCATCCGGTGGGTACGGCCCGGCAGCGGCGCGTTGCGCCGCGACGCCGACGAGCACGGCGAGCAGGACCAGCGCGACCCCGGTGGCCGCCGCGCCGAGCGGCCGGGAACCGGTGGGCGGGTGCGGCACCGCCGGACGTGCGGCGTTGGTGGTGGCGGGCACGGTTACCTCCTGGCCTTCAGCAGCACGCGGGTAGCGGGAACGAGGAACTGCAGCAGCGCGGCGAGCAGCAGCAGCGAGGTGGTGATCCGCACGTACGGGCCGGCGGGGAGCAGGAAGGCGACGAGCGCGGCGTTGGTCATGGCGACGCGTTGCGGCCAGTGCCGGTCCAGCGCCGCGGTGCGCTCCCGGACCGCGGCGGGTCCGCCGCCGAGAGCCATCGGCAGCAGATACGACAGGGCACCGAGCAGCACCTGGGCGACGGACCCGGCCAGCAGCGGCACGAGCACGATGCCGAACCGGTCGACGGCCGCATCCGGGCCGCCGGCGGACAACAGGACCCAGGCGTCGACGGCGAGAGCGGCGAGCAGCCAAGCCGCGCCGGCCGCGATCGACCACGCCGCGAACGACTCGGGCGGCTTGACCCGCCCCACCCGTGCCGCGGGGACGGCCGTGCGCAGCACGGCGAGGGCGAACAGGGCGAGGCCCGCGGCGGCGACGGCGGGCCACCAGGCCAGGACGGCGACGGCCAGCATGCTCAGGCCGGTCACCGCGATCGGCAGCGCGGTCCGGGATGCGGTGACGGCGTCGTCGGCCATCCGGGTGCGCAGGACCGTGGGCCACAGCGTCAGGACGGTGCCCAGCACGGTCAGCATGATCCAGCCGAGCAGGTTGACGTGGGCGTGCAGGAGCAGTAGCCGCGGCCGGGCGGCGTCGTCGACGGCGAGCATCCAGGCGCCGGCCGGGATGCCGGCGAGCAGCGCCAAACACGCCGCGAGGTAGTAGTGCACGGTGACGGTGAAGCGGGCGGGCAGCGCGGACCGCAGCCGGCCGGTCAGCCAATGCAGGTGGGCGGCGATCGCGGCGAACACCCCGGCGGCGCCGGCCACGCCCACCCAGGCCAGGTCGGCGGCGCCGCCGGTCAGCACGGCGAGGACACCGGCGTTGAGCACACCTAACCGGGCGGCCTCGCCGCGGCGGTCCGGCGGTGCGGGGATTCGCAGAACGGCCGCCGTGAAATGCGCGCCCCACACGACGATGGCATTGGTGGCGGCGCCGAGCAGCAGCAGGTGGATGGCGAGCCAGCGCCAGGCCGGCAGCGCCGGGTGCGCGACACCGACCGCGACCAGCGCGGCCAGATAGGCCATCGGCAGCGCGCCGGCCCGGCGGTGCCAGGCGGCCCGGCCCGGGGAGAGGACGGTGGTCATGGCCGGCCCTCGCCGACGAGGCCGTTGTGCGATGCGGCAAGGGGCCGCCCGGTGCCGGCTTTCATGACGGCGGCGGTCGCCGGAACGCGTGCCCGGCGGCCGGCGGTCACCGACAGCGTGCCCGCACAGCCGAGGAAGGCCAGTACCGCGGCGACGTTCGCGACGCCGGCCCAGCGCCACGCCGGTTCCACGCCGACGCCGTCGCCGACGATGATCCGGGCCAGCAGCGAGGTGTGCAGCAGGGCGAGCGGGCCGTACAGCACCGGGTGGTACGGCAGCGGGCGGCGCAGGACGGCCGGCAGGATCACCGGGACGTGCACGAAGATCATCGACAGGACGAAGCCGAGGAACACCGCGTGCAGCGTGGCGTCATACCGGGCGCCGTCACCCGCCGGGCCGGCGCCCGCCCAGAGCAGGCCGGCGACCGCCAGCCACCCGTAGCCGGTCAGCAGTCCCACCGCGGCATACCGGGGCAGCCCGGATCCGTGCACGGTGCGCCGGGCGACGTCGAAGACGGCCAGCCAGGCCGCCTGGGCCAGCAGCGCGAACCCGAGCAGATGGGTGCCGGCCCGCGGCCACACCGCGGTGGCCGTGGCGGCCACGGGCAACGCGGCCACGGCCGCCAGGAACCACCGTTCGGCATGCGCCGGGAGCAGTGCGACGTGGGCGAGTTCCCGGCGTTCGCCGGCGATCGTGGCCACCACGAAGACCACCATCCAGGGCACCGTGTCGCCGATCGGGAAGCCGGCCAGCCACAGCAGGGTGGCCGCGTACCAGCCGAACGCGCCGGATGCCTGCGCCAGCGGCGCCACCGACTGCTGCCGTGCCCACAGCGCCCGGTAGACGCCGAGGAGAACGACCGATGCCACCATCATGGCGGCCTTGCCGACCCAGCCCGGCCCGGCCGCGAGCAGCAGTAGGGCGCCCACCCCGGAGCAGGCCGGGGCGAGAAACGCCCACCGCCGACCGAGCGCCACGGCCCGTTCGAGCGCCATCAAGGTGCCGACGAAGCCGAACACCATCACCGGGCCGTGCACGTCCTGCACGGCACTCGGCGGCTGCGGCACCCCGGCGCCGAGCAGTAGCAAACCGGCGTACAGCCCGCTGAGCAAGGCGAACCCGGCAGCGAAAAGGATCGGCACCCGCCACTGGACCGGTGGTCGGGCCGGGGCGGCGCTCATGGCCGATCCGTCGGCAGCCGCAGAACGCAGGCGCCGGGGGCACCGAAGGGCTCCAGGACCGTGGCGTCGCTCGGCACGCCGTGGTGGTCCAGGACACCGCGCGCCACCCCGGCATGCAGCCCACACATGGCGTCCGGGTTCTGCCCGACCAACTCCAGAAACGGGCAGGTGTACAGGCGCAACTCCACCGTGGCGGAGCCGGTCTCCGCGGGCTCGCGGCGGGGACCGAACCCCAACCCGTCCAGTACGGCGGTGACCGCCTCCACCGGTGACGTCTGCCCCGGTACGGCCGCCGCGAGTTGCCGGCCCCAGCCCTGTCCCACCCGGCCGGCTGCCTCGCGCACGTCGCCGCCGGCCGGGGACAGGTGGTCGAGCAGGGCGGCGGCCAGGGCCCGGTAGGGCGCCGGCGCCGGGTCGGTGGACGTCGCACGGTATCGCCAGGCGGGCCGGCCGGGCAGGCCGCCGCTGGCTCGGGCGCGGACCAGCAGGCCGGCCTCCACCAGGCGGTCCAGATGGGCTCGGGTGGTGGACAGATGCTGGCCGGTCTGGGCCGCGACGTCCGTGGAGGTCAGCCCGCCGGCCGCGGAGCGCACCAGGCGCAGGATCGTCGCTCGGCTGTCGGAGCCGAGGGCCCGATGCCGCGGAGTGTCGATCGTCTCGCCGCTGGGGCCTTTCCCAAGGGTTTCCACGCCGTTGGACATTACAACGTCAAATGCCAGCGAAACCCCGGGAGGGTCTCATGTCACAGCCGGACGGCCCGGACGTGTGGCGGATCCGGCTTCAGCGCACGGCGTCGTGATCGCAAGAGGACTTTGGTCCCGGATCGTTCGGGACTGCCGGCACCTGCCGAGCCGGTAGCCCTCCGGAGAGGCTGGGACCTGCGCCGGCGCCGCAGTGCCGGGCTCAGCTCACCGAAGGAGTGGATGGCAGTGCCGCCTCGCCGACCCCGGACCGCCGCCCCAGCCCCCGCCACGGACGCGGTCCCGGGCACGGCGCCGCTGCTCGCCGCGCGTCGCTTCCTCACCAGGGAAACCGTCGGCGACCACGGCCGTACGCTGCACCAGATCGACGGCAACGACTGGGACGCGTTCTATCGTGACCGCTGGCGTTACGACCGGGTGGTGCGCTCCACGCACGGGGTCAACTGCACCGGTTCGTGCTCGTGGAACGTCTTTGTGAAGGACGGCCTGATCACCTGGGAGCATCAGGCCACGGACTATCCGACGACCGGGCCGGATGCGCCGGACTACGAGCCGCGGGGTTGTCCGCGTGGTGCGTCGTTCTCGTGGTACGAGTATTCGCCGTCGCGCGTGCGTCACCCGTACGTGCGCGGGGTTCTGGCCGAGATGTTCCGGGAGGCGCGGCAGCGGCTCGGTGACCCGGTGCTCGCGTGGGCCGAGATCGTGG